>Ga0208695_1001270_pt1 | contig 21518 bp, 17 predicted proteins | sample AD_UKC111_MetaG_FD_184449 | JGI IMG/M metagenome (GOLD analysis project Ga0208695, IMG submission 184449) | Active sludge microbial communities of municipal wastewater-treating anaerobic digesters from Hong Kong - AD_UKC111_MetaG (SPAdes)... | ecosystem: Engineered > Bioreactor > Anaerobic >...
CGCCCCACCCCCTTCCCCTCCCCTGAAGGGGAGGGGCGACAACCCGCAGCTCGACAAGCTGCTGCACAAGGCGATTGCGGGCATTGCCATCGACATCGAGGCGCTGACCTTCAACAAGGCCGTGGCCAAGATTCACGAACTTGTAAACGCGATTGAAAAGGCGCCCGCCTCCGCCTCGCGGACCACCGCCATCCGCACGCTGGCACGGCTTGTGGCACCGATGCTCCCGCATCTGGCCGAAGAAGGCTGGGCAAAAATGGGTGGAGAAGGCCTCGTCGCTACACAGCCCTGGCCAGCGCATGACGCAGCACTTCTCGTCGATGACGAAGTGACGATTGCCGTGCAGGTCAACGGCAAGCTGCGCGACACGCTGACGGTGGCAAAGGACATCGACAAGGATGCGCTGCAGGCGCTCGCGCTCGGCTCGGACAAGATCGTTCGCACGCTCGATGGCGCCGTGCCGAAGAAAGTCATTGTCGTGCCGGGCCGCCTCGTTAACATCGTCGCATGACCCGACTTCTCGTCCTTGTGATGGCGCTAATGCTGTCTGCCTGCGGGCTGCGTCCGCTTTACAGCGGCGGCTCGCAGGGGACGGCGGGGCAGATGCTCGGCACCATCGAAGTGCCTGCCATTCCCGGCAAGGCCGGCTGGCTGATGCGCGATGCGCTCACCCGGCGCTTCGGCGCAGTGCCGCAGGGCGAAACGCGCTATCGGCTCGACGTTGAGCTTGATGACCAGATCACCGGCTTTGGCGTGCGCCGCGACGATGCCGTGACGCGCGAGCGCCGCATCCTGCGCGCGCGCTACAAGCTGGTTGATCTTTCCTCGGACACGGTGGTGCTTGACGCCACCTCGGGGTCTGACGCGGGCATCGATGTCGTTTCGTCCGAATATGCGACGGTGGCAGCTGAAAATTCGGCGCTGGAACGGCTGAGCGATACCGTGGCCGATCAGATTGTTGCGCGCCTTGCGCAGTTCGCAGCGGCGCAGGCACCGGCGACGCCCGGCGCCAAGTGAAGGCAAACGCCAACGAAGTCGCCCGCGCGCTCGATGCGGCAAATGGCGATATCCGCTTCTTCCTGCTTTACGGTCCTGATGAGGCGGGCTCTGCCGCCCTCGCGCGTCGTCTGGAACGCGCTGTCGGCGCCGATGCCGAGCGGATCGACATTGAAGGCAGCGAGCTGAAGTCAGACCCGGCCCGTCTGGCCGACGAAGCGGCGAGCATCTCGCTCTTTGGCGGCAAGCGCTGGATTCGCATCCAGCCTGCCGGGGACGAATGCACGGTTGCGGTGCAAGGCCTTCTCGAAGCAGCAAAGGCGGGCAACCCCGTGGTTGCCGTGGCAGGTGCATTGCGCGCGACATCCTCGCTGGTGAAGCTCGCCACCGACAGCAAGCTCGCCATGGCGCATCCCAGCTATGTGCCCGATGCAGGTGATGCCGCGAAGATCGCCGAGACGCTGGGGCGTGATGCAGGCCTGCGGATTTCGCGCGACGTGGCCCGCGCGATTGCGACCTCGTGTGGCAATGACCGCTCGGTGATGGCGCAGGAGATTGAAAAGCTGGCGCTCTATCTCGATGCCGCGCCGGATCGCCCAGCCGAGGCGACACCCGAGGCGCTCGACGCGATTGGTGCGGCCAGCAATGAAGGCGAACTTGGCAAGCTCGTCGATGCCGTGATGGGCGGCCATCCTGCGCGCGTCGCAGGCGAGGTGGCGCGGCTGGCGCAATCGGGGCTGGAAGGCATTCCGCTGCTGCGCGCCATCTTCCGCCGGGTTGTGCTGCTGGCGGGGCTGCGCGCCGATATTGATGCGGGGATGACGCCCGCTGCCGCCGTTGAAAAGCGCGGCAAGGCGATCTTCTTTAAGGAACGCAACGCCATTGCCGATCAGGCCGGGCGCTGGACATCGCCGCGCCTCGCAACGGTGGCAGACCGGGTGCTTGAAAGCGAGCGGATGCTCAAATCATCCGGCTCGGCTGGCGGCATTCTGGCCGATAGCGAAATGCTGGTCATCGCCCGCGCCGCCGCTGCCCGCCGCCGCTGACAGGTCCGCCCTCGCTGGCACAAGAAAAGGCCCGCCCCGGATGTCCGGAGCGGGCCTTCTTTATGTTGCCGTCAGGCGAACGATCAGAAGTTGTACTTGACCGTTACGCCATAGGTGCGCGGCTCGTTCGGGAAGAGAACGAACAACTGCGTCGCCGTGCCGCCAAAGCCTGACGACGCCGGTGCCGCGACCGAACGATAGGTGCCGCTGCCCTGAAGCGGGGCATCTGCGCCGATCTGGAAGGCCTTGGTGTTGAACAGGTTCTGGCCCCAGAATTCGATGCCCCAGCGCTTGTCGGCACCATAGATGCCGACGCGGCCGTTCACCGTGGCAAAGCCGTCCTGCATCTTTTCAAGGTCAAGGTCCGAACCGGTGTTGGTGTCGCTCTGGTAGCGCATGTCGAGATAGACGAGCGCGCTCAGGCCGCTGGTGCCGATCTCGGGCGTCCACGACGCACCCGTCGTCACGACATATTTCGGCGCGTTCGACACCTGCTGGCCCGGAAGCTGGAACAGCACCGGCGAAAGCGCACGGCCATTCGTGCCGACAAGGTTCTTCTTGTAGTAGGTGTCGGAGTAGGTGAGACCGGCGTTGAACGCGAGGTTGCGCACGGGCCGTGCAAACATTTCCAGCTCGAAGCCGCGCGCGCGGACGCCCGAGGTCAGGCGGTTGGACGCGCAGCTGCCTGTGGCAGCACTTGCATCGCTATCGGCCCCGGCAAGCGAATCGCGGCACGACTGGATGTTCGTGACCTCGAAGTTGACGCCATTATAGGTGTTGAGCTGGTAGTTCGAATAATGTTGGTCGAACAGCGCGACGTTCACGTCAAAACCACGGCCATTATACTTGATGCCGAATTCATAGGCATCGACCTTTTCCGGCGCAAACTGAAGATCGCCCAGTTCAGCGCGGGCGTTGCCCGGCGTTTCAGCCGGACGGGCAAGTGCTGCTGCACATGCCGTCTGCTGCGCGACAGTGCCTGCAGCCGGGTTGCACGGGGCATCGAGCGCCGAAGCGTCGAGGTTGTAACCGCCGGCCTTGTAGCCCTTCGAGAAGGAGGCATAGACAAGCACGTCATCGACCGGCTTGAAGCTCAGAACACCGGTGCCGGTGATCTGGTCTTCCGACTTGCGGCGGTTGGGCGACGCGCTGGTGAAGCCAGCCGCCGGTGCGGTGCCGTTGATCACGCAAGCAAGCGACGCCAGCGACGACGCCGCGTTGCGCAGCGCGCCGCACAGGTTGTTGTTGGCGTTGAACTGCGCCGTCAGGTCCTTGCGCTCATTGGTGTAACGCGCACCGAGCGTCAGCGTCAGCTTGTCCTCGATGATGTCGAACACATTGTGCGTGAAGAAGGCGTAGTTGCGGCTGTCCTGCTGGAAGGCGCTGCGGACCGCGCCCGTGCCGTTGAGGCGGTTGACGCCGAACAGCGTTGCAAGGCCCTGATAGCCCGGGAACACGCCTGCCGGTGCATTGGAGCAGGTCGGCGAAGCAAGGTTGAGCGTCGGCGCAAGCGCACTGCCCGCGACAGCCAGACAGTTGGCCACGCGCTCATAATCGGCGCCGTACTTGATGTCGTCCGACACGGTGAGCTTTTCGTTGGCGAAATAGCCGCCGACGAGCCAGTCAAGGCGGCCTTCAAACGCGTCGCCCTGCAAGCGCAGTTCCTGCGTGAAGGTGCGGAAGCGTCGGTCAAGCGCGGTGCGGTGCAGGATGTCGAGACGCGTGAAGTCACCGTCCTGGCCCATGCGGTTCTTATAGTCGCGATAGGCGGTGATCGAGGTCAGGCGGGCCGGACCAAGATTCCAGTTGGCTTCCCCCGAAACGCCCCAGTCCTTCGAGTTGGAGACATAGTTGAAGCCCGGCGTCGTTGAGGTGCTGCGCTCCAGAATGCCGGTGCCGATCTGGTAGTTGGCGCCGAGCGCGTTCAGCAGGTTGAACAGCGAGTTGGTGCCGGTTGCGACCGAACCGTCCGGGTTGCGCGTGAGACCGCGCGGCGTGCGGATGGCGGCAGCGCAGCACAGTTCATTGCGCTTCGAATAGTCGCCAATCAGGCGGAAGGAGAAGTCCGAGCTGGGCTCGTAACGCAGCTGGCCGCGCACGAGGTAACGGTCGCGGTTGTTGACGTCTTCCTCGCCGGGCGTTGCATTCTTGATGAAGCCATCGCGCTGCTGCCACACGCCGTCGATGCGTGCCGAGAGGCCTTCGGCAATGGGGCCGGTGATGCCGCCATCAAGGCGGACATAATCATAATTACCATAAGTGGCCGAGAGCTTGCCGCCGAATTCATCCGACGGGCCCTTGGTCACGATGTTGATGAGACCAGCCGTCGAGTTGCGGCCAAAGAGCGTGCCTTGCGGGCCGCGCAGCACTTCGATGCGCTCAATGTCGCCAAGCTCGGACAGGCCAACGCCCGTGCGGCTGCGATAGACGCCGTCGATGAACAGGCCGACCGAGGATTCAAGGCCCGCATTCTCGCCGACGGTGCCGATGCCGCGGATACGCGCGGTGAAGTTCACTTCGCTCGTCGCGCCCGAAACGAGCAGCGAGGGGGCGACCTGGTTGAGCGCGCGAACATCGCTTGCGCCCGTGTTCGACAGCGTCTCGCCGGTCACGGCAGAAACGGCGATTGGCACGTCCGAAAGCTGCTGCTCGCGCCGCGTGGCGGTGACGATGATTTCACCTTCGTCGGCCACGGCGCCATCGGCCTGCGGGGTCTGCTGGGCAAAGGCAGGCGTGGTCAGCGCGGCAAAGGCAGCCGACGCCAAGAGAATTGTTTTCTTCATGGTTGCATCCTCATCAAATAGGGAATGGTTGGCTTTGTTTTCTGTGCCGCCTCCCTAGTCGCGGGATTGACTTACGACCATATAATCCGCGCATTTCCGCCGAATTTTCCCGGGGAATGCGACGTTTTTGCCACAGTTGCATTTGTTACCATTTCGGCACGCGCGCACGAAAAAGGGCGCCGACCAAGCTGGCGGCGCCCCTTTTATTCCGTAGCGAAAAAGCCGCTCGGCCCGCGCTTATTTCGGCGAGAGCACCATCAGCATCTGACGGCCTTCCATGCGCGGATATTGTTCGACCTTGGCTTCTTCTGCCATGTCTTCCTGCACCCGCTGGAGCAGCTTCATGCCGATCTGACCATGCGCCAGTTCACGACCGCGGAAGCGCAGCGTGACCTTCACCTTGTCGCCTTCGCCAATGAACTTGTGCATCGCGCGCATCTTGACCTCATAATCATGGTCGTCGATGTTCGGACGCATCTTGATCTCCTTGATCTCCTGCGTCTTTTGCGTCTTGCGCGCGGCGTTGGCCTTTTTCTGGGCCTCGTACTTGAACTTGCCGATATCAAGGAACTTGGCGACCGGCGGATCCGCGTTCGGAGAAATCTCAACGAGATCAAGGCCGACATCAGCCGCCTGATCAATCGCCTCGCGGGTGTACATTACGCCCAGATTTTCGCCATTCTCGTCAATCACGCGCACCTTGGGCGACGTGATGAACTGATTGAAGCGCGGGCCGTTCATCGGCGCGGGGCCAGGGCCCATAGGGCGGCGGGGGGTCATCGGTGGGATAAGCGTGTCTCCATAAAAGTCCCGAAATCGCGCGCGATCTATCGCGAATCGCGGCGCACGTGAAGCAAAATCGCCTCAAGGTCGCGTCTATTACGAAGCACCTGTTGCGAAAGAGTGTCACACAAAGCGGGTTTTACAGCTCCCGAAGCGCAGCCGCCGGGCGTGCCGCCAGCACCGGAAGTGCGCCGATCAGCCCCAGCACCAACGTGCCAAAACCGCCTGCGGCAACCGTTGCAAGCACGATGCCCCAATCGGGGGACCAATCCAGATTGAAGATCCGCGTCGTCACATACCAGCCCGCCGCACTGCCAATGGCGAGCGCCAGCGCCGAGAGCAACGTCGCCAGCAGCGCATATTCTATCGCCTGTACGCTCAGCACCTGCCCGCGCGTCGCGCCGAGCAACTTCAAGAGAACGGCATCATAGCTGCGCGTCCGCCGCGCCGCCGCAATTGCCCCGACGAGCACCGCAAGCCCCGCCAGCACCGCAACCGAGGCGGCAATGCTGATGGCGGTCGCCAACTGGTTCAGCAGGTCTGACACCTGCGTGATGACATCCTTGATGCGCACCATCGACACGGCGGGATAAGCGGCGGAAACCGCCCTGTTGACGGCAAGCTCGCGCGCGGCAGGCACCGCAAGCGTGGCGGCCAGCGTATAGGGTGCAGGCTCCAGCGTCGCGGGATCGAAGACGAGGACATAGTTGAAGCCCAGCGTGTCCCAGTTGATCTCGCGGAACGACGCGATCTTCGCCTCGATCTCGACCCCCAGCACCGACACGGTGATGCTGTCGCCAATCTTGAGGCCGACAGCGTTAGCCGCCTTTTCGTCAATCGAAACGAGCGGCGGCCCCGCATAGTCCTTCGGCCACCATTCACCTGCCGTGATGCGGCTGCCCGCGGGCACATCGCGTGCGAAAGTCAGACCCCGGTCGCCGCGCAGGAACCACGCCTCTTCGGGAATTTCCTTCATGTCGGAGACGCGGCGGCCCGCAACGGCAAGGACGGGGCCGCGCAGGCTCGGCACGGTCGCGATCTCGGCATCAGGCGCGATTCCGGTCACGATGCGGCGGAAGTTCGCCTCCTCTTCCTTGGGGATGTCGAGCGCGAAAAAGCTCGGCGCGCGCTTGGGGATCGTCGTCTCGATCTGCCGGTTGAGGCTGGTCTGGATGACGGCAAGCGTTGCAAACAGCGTCAGGCCAAGGCCAAGCGCCACGACAAGCCTGCTCGTCTGCGTCCCCGGACGGTGGAGATTGGCAAGCGCCAGCCGCGCGAGCGGCGCCTTGGGCCGGGGCAGGCGCGCGGCCACGGCGCGGATGCCCGTGCCGAGCAGCGTCAGGAGAACAAGCAGGCCGATGACGCTGGCGACGAACATCGCGGCAAAGCCCGGTTCCCGCGCGGTTGCGATGGCGATGGCGGCGATCAGCACCGCGACCAGCGCCATTGCCGCCAGCACAGGCAAAGTCGGGCGTGCGCCACCATCAACGCCCGCACGGAACAGGCTGGCCGCCGTCACGGCCCGCGCACGGGCAAGCGGCGCGAGCGCGAACAGAAAGGCAATCAGAAGCCCGTACAAGGCGCCCTGCAGCAAAGGCAGCGGATAGAGCGCAAGCCGCGGCGGAACCGGCAGCGCATCGCCTGCCAAGCTCGTGATGACCCATGGCACCGACGCCCCCACTGCCAGCCCGGCGATGACCGCAAGGGCGGCCACGGTGACGATCTGGGCAAGATAGACGAGGAAGATCGTCCGTCCGTCTGCCCCCAGCACCTTGTAGGTCGCGATGCTGCCGCGCTTGCCATCGAGCCAAGAGGCAACGCCATTGCCGACGCCAATGCCTGCGACCGCCAATGCCGTCAGGCCGACAAGCGCGAGGAATTGGCCAAGCCGCTCCACGAACCGCCGCGTTCCGGGCGCGCCGTTGCTCCGGTCGCGCACTTCCCAGCCGCCTTCCTTGAAGCGCGTGGTGATGGTCTTGGCCGCCGCCTCGGGCACGACGCCCGGCGGCAGCTTGACGCGATAGCTTGCCGAAAACAAGCTGCCGGGCTGCACCAGCCCGGTTGCCTTGAGGCCCGCCATATCGGTGAGGACGGCCGGGCCGAACGTAAAGCCGGAGCCCGAGCGGTCCGGCTCGTCCCCGATGATGCCAATAACGCGGAACTGCGCCTCGCCAACACGGAAGCGGTCGCCGATCTTGAGGCCCAGCCGTTCGGACAAGCCCGACGCGATGGCGACATCAAGCCCCGCGGGCCGCGCGGCGAGCGCACCGGGCTTGAGCGTCAGCGTGCCATAAAGCGGATAGGCGCCATCGACACCCTTCAGTTCGGCCAGCACCGACTGGCTGTTGTCAGGCCGCGCCGCCATGGCGCGCATCCGGATGACTTCGGAAACCTGCCCCAGCCGGGCAAAGGCCTGCCGCTCTTGTGGGAGCGCATCGCGCTGGACGACCTCGAACTGCACGTCGCCGCCAAGAATCAACTGACCCCGTTCGGACAGCCCGCCAAGGATCGCGCTTGAGAGGCTGCCAATCCCCGCAAGAGCGGCGACCCCAAGGAACAGGCAAACGGCGAGCAGCCGCAGCCCTGCCTTGGAGCCGCGCAGATCACGCAGCGCGAGGCGCCAGACCAGGCTCACCCCTTTTGTGACGCAATCCAGCGATTGACCTGCTCTTCGAGCACGTCGAGCGGCACCGGACCATCCTTCAGCACGACATCATGGAAGGCGCGCATATCGAACTTGGGGCCAAGCTCCTTTTGCGCCTTGTCGCGCAATTCGCTGATCTTGAGGCGGCCAACCATGTAAGCCGTCGCCTGCCCCGGATAGACGATGTAGCGCTCAATGGCCTTGACGATGCCGCCCGGCGCGTCGGCCGAATTGTCGGCGACATATTTGATCGCCTGTTCGCGCGTCCATTTCTTGTAGTGGAGCCCTGAATCCACCACGAGGCGGATCGCACGGTGCAGTTCCAGCTGGAGCCGCCCGAAATCGCGATACGGGTCCTTGTAGAGGCCCATGTCCTTGGCGAGCTTTTCCGAATAAAGGCCCCAGCCCTCGGTATAGGCGGTGAACCCGCCAAAGCGACGGAAGGGCGGCACATCAGTCAACTCGGTTTGGATCGTGCGCTGGAGGTGATGGCCCGGCAGGCCTTCATGGTAGAACAGCGCCTCGACCTCGAAGAGCGGCATGTCGGCCATGTCATAGAGATTGGCGTAATAGGTGCCGGGGCGCGAGCCATCGGGCGACGGGCCCTGATAGAAAGCCTTGCCCGCCGACTTTTCGCGGAACGGCTCGACGCGCTTCACGACGAGCGGTGCCTTGGGTAGGATACCGAAATATTGCGGCAGAAGCGCTGTGACATCCGCCTTGGCCTTTTCGGTTTCCGCCAGATAGAGCGCGCGGCCTTCATCGGTGTTGGGCGCATAGAAGCGCGGGTCTTCGCGCATGAACTTGAAGAAGGCCTGCAGATCCCCGGCAAAGCCGACGCGCTTCATGATCTCGCGCATTTCGCCATGGATGCGGTCCACCTGTTGAAGGCCGAGCGCATGGATCTGCGCGCCATCCATGTCGGTGGTCGTGTAGTTTTTCAGAAGCGTCGCATAATAGCCCGCGCCATCCTTGAAGCGCCACACGCCATCATCGGTACCTGCGATCTTTTCCTGACGCTCCATCTCGGCGACCAGTTCGACATAGGCCGGCTTGACCGACCCCAGCAGCGCATCGGTTGCGGACTTCAAGAGCGCATCCTTGTCAGCCTGCGGCAGATCAAGCTTTTCAACCTTGGCCTTGATGTCGGCATAGAGCGGCGCTTCGGTGGCGATGCGCGTGAAGGGGAAGCCCGCAATCACGTTCTTCGCGTCGGCGATGACATAGGGGTAGACCCATTTGGGCGGCATGATGCCCTTGTCGGCGCGCGTCTTGGACTGAGCGATGGCCTGCCGCATAGCGGTGCCCATGCCCTGAAGGCGGCTCACATAGGCCTCTGCATCGGCCTTGCTGTCGACGCGGTGGATGTTGATGAGAAAGGCGGGCAACTGGCTCTGCGCGCCGTTCATCTGGTCGAACGCATAGCCATAATCGCTATATTTATAGGCGGATGCCGAGCGCTCGACCTTCTTTTCAAAGAGGCGGAACGACAGGCGGTTGGCGGGCGAAAGCTTGGCCGGGTCAAAGCGCTTGCGCATATCGGCGAGCGCTGCCTGATCCGCCTCATAGTCGCGCTTTTCGGCAGCGTCGGTGAAGTCGTCCCACTTGCCATAATCGGCATCCTTGATGCCACGATAGGATTTGGAGAGCGGCGAGCGCGCAAGCTGCGCTGCGTCATAATCCTCAAAGAACTTGGTGATGGCCGCATCCTGATCGGCAGGCTGGGCGGGTTCGACCATTGCTGAATGATTATGGTGCTGCGCGACGGCAGGGCTCGCCAACAGGGCCGCAAATGACACGGCAAGCATGAAATGACGCATTGGAAATCTCCCCGGAATCTGGTCTGGATGCACGCCTTTTACCAAGCCTGATGCGGCACCGGGCATATTAGCCCGGCGTTGGTCGAATGCCCTTGGCCGCTCATCGAACGCCGCCCGCATGATCGGAAGCGATCCGCCCGTCCTGCATCTCGACAACGCGTCCGCAGCGCGCGGCAAGTGCTGGATCATGCGTGATGACGAACAGCGTCGCGCCAGTATCGGCTTGCCGCACAAAGAGCAGGTCCATCACCTGAACGCCCGTTCTTGCATCGAGATTGCCGGTCGGCTCATCGGCGAAAAGAATTTCAGGGCGCGGGGCTAGCGCGCGGGCAATCGCCACGCGCTGCTGCTCGCCGCCCGACAATTGCGCCGGATAATGCCCGGTGCGCGCCTCAAGGCCTACGAGCGCCAGCTCCTGACGGGCGCGGCCAAAGGCGTCCTCGATCCCGGCAAGTTCCAGCGGCACGGCGACATTCTCCAGCGCGGTCATCGTCGGCAGCAGATGGAAAGCCTGCAGGATGATGCCAATGCGCCCGCGCCGCGCGCGCGCCATACCATCTTCGTCAAGCTGGCCGAAATCGGCGCCACCCGTCTCGATCGACCCGCCCGTCGCCCGCTCAAGCCCGGCGAGCACCGCCATCAGCGACGACTTGCCCGAGCCCGAAGCCCCGAGCAGCGCAACCGTCTCGCCATGGCGCACCTGAAGGTCGATGCCCTTCAAAATGTCGACTTTCGCCTCGCCCGATCCAAGGGTGAGGGTGACATTGCGGGCGTTCATCACAATATGATCGGAAATGGCTGGCACTGGAGTCGGCACAAGGGAGCTCTCTGATGAAGCGGTTGTCGATATATGGGTTGGTCCTTGCCATCTGCCAAGCGGTGCTTTTGGTCATGGCCCCTGCCGCCCATGCGCGCGAGAAGCTCGTCGTCGCCATCGGGGACAGTCTGACGGCAGGCTATGGCCTGAAACCCAATGAATCCTTCCCCGCCCAGCTCGAAGCAGCACTCCGCAAAAATGGCATGGACGTGCGCGTCCACAATGCCGGCGTCTCGGGCGATACGACCACGGTTGGCCGCAGTCGGCTCACATGGGTCTTGGCGCGACTGAAGGCCAAGCCTGATCTCGCCATTATCGAACTCGGCGCCAACGACATGCTGCGCGGCCAGCCGCCCAAGCAGGCGAGAGACAATCTCGACTTCATCATCAGCTCGCTGAAAGGGCGCGGCATTCCGGTGCTGCTGACCGGCATGAAAGCCTCGTACAATCTCGACAAGGCCTATCGCGCCGAGTTTGACGCCATTTACCCCGCCTTGGCCAAGAAGCACCGCGTGCCGCTTTATCCCTTTTACATGGACGGCGTGACGGGCAACCGCACGATGCTGCTGCCCGACCAGCTCCACCCGACGGCCAAGGGCGTGGCGGAGATCGTCCGCCGCATCACGCCGCAGGTGACCGCCGCTTTACGCTAACGCCGCCGCGACCTGCGCCAGCCGCTCCTTGCCGAAGAACATCTCCTCGCCCACGAAAAAGGTCGGGATGCCAAAGGCCCCGCGCGCCACCGCGCGCTCGGTATTGGCGACGAGTTCCGCCTTCACATCGGGATCATCCGACGCGGCAACGAGCGCGGCCCCATCCAGCCCGGCCTCGTTCAGCACGGCGGCAATTTCCGCGCGATCAGAGAGGTTGCGCTCCTCTTCCCACATGGCGGCCATCATCGCCTCAACGGCAGGCGCCATCTGGCCCGCGCGCGCCGCCGCGACGAGCGTGCGCATTGCACTGAGCGTATTGGGCGGGAAATGCGGGTTCATGCGGAACTTCGTCAGCTTGTTGGTCGCAACGAAGCGATCAAACTCCAGCCGGTCATACGCGACCTTGGCAGGCACGTCGGCATAGACCTGCCAGGGCGGGCGGTTGTTGGTGGCCTTCATCAACCCGCCCAGCAGCACCGGCACATAGACCGCCGCCGCCCCTGTTTCCGCGCAGAATTGCGACAATACGCGGTGGACGAGATAGCCATTCGGCCCGCCGACATCGAACAGGAATTCAAAGCTTTTGCTCATCGCGTCACTCTCCCCCAAAGGACATTACCACGCCTCTATCCATGGGCGCAGATCAAGTTCATGCGTCCAGGCGCTGCGTGGCTGTTTGTGCAGCATCACATAATTGGCGGCAATCGCCTCAGGCGAGAGGACGCCGTCGCGCGCTTTCAGTTCATCAAAGTCGGGACGCAGCCCGCGCACGAACTCGGTATCAATGCCGCCATCGATCACGATATGCGCCACATGGATGCCGAGCGGCGCAAGCTCGCGCGACATGGATTGGGCGAGCATCCTGAGCGCCGCCTTCGCCCCAGAAAAGGCCGAGAAACCCGCCCCACCGCGAATACTCGCCGTCGCGCCGGTGAAAAGAATCGTGCCGCGTCCGCGCGGGACCATGTGGCGCGCGACTTCACGCCCCATCAGGAAACCCGAAAAGGCCGCCATCTCCCACACCTTGCGATAGACCTGCGCGGTCGTCTCGCGCACGCCAAAGCGGACATTGGCGCCAATGTTGAACACCGCGACCTCAATCGGCCCTTCTTCCGCCTCGACGCGATCAACCATCGCGACCATCTCTTCTTCCACGCGCGCATCGGCTGGATAAGCGCGGGCTTGATGGCCCTCTGCACGGATCGACGCTGCAAGCGCCTCAAGCTGGGCGGCATTGCGCGCACGGCGGTTGACGCAGGCGGTATAGCCTTCCGCCGCAAAGGCCCGCGCGATTGCGCCTCCGGTGGCATCTCCCGCGCCGACGATAAGTGCTGCTGACATGGCGACTCCTCTCACGCATGAGAATAACTATGATAATCATAGTTGCAAGAGGGGTCGGAACGCAGGATAAGTGCTTATGCCCAAGCGCAAGGACATTGGCCCCACGCTCTGCCCGCTCGCACGAACGGCAGACATTGTCGGCGACCGCTGGGCGCTGCTCATCCTGCGTGAACTTTACTTCGGCAACCGCCGCTTCGATGCGATCCGGACGCAGACGGGCGCGACACCGCAAATGCTTTCGGCGCGGCTGCGCTTGCTGGAAGGCGAAGGCATCGTCGTACGGGCCGACAGCGGCGCGCGGCGCAGCGATTATCTGTTGACCGACAAGGGCAAGGATCTCTTCCCCGTGCTTTATGCCATGCGCAATTGGGGTGAGCGCTGGGGCGGCGGCGACGGTCCGGCGATCCGCTACATCCACCGCGCCTGCGGCCATGATGTCGGGCTGGAGAGCGTCTGCCCGCATTGCGGCGAGCCGCTTGCCTATGGATCGATCCGGGGAGAGCCGTCGGCAGCGCTACAGCAGGAGCGCGAGGCACGGCGCGGTTAAAGAGGCGGGTGCTTACGCCTTTTCAAGCGTGCATTGCAGCGGATGCTGGTTCTGCCGGGCATAGTCGATCACCTGGCTCACCTTGGTTTCGGCAACTTCATAGGTGAAGGTGCCGCAGATGCCGATGCCCTTCTGGTGAACGTGCAGCATCACGCGCGTCGCCTGTTCCAGATCCATCTTGAAGAAGCGCTGGAGGCAGTGAACGACGAATTCCATCGGGGTGTAATCGTCGTTGAGCATCAGCACGCGATAGGGCTGCGGCTTCTTGGTCTTGGCACGCGTCTTTGTCGCGACGCCAAGGCCGGTTCCGCCTGCATCCTTATCGGCATTGTCTGACATGGTGATACGCGTCATGTTTCGAGAATATGGCATTTGCCCTCTCTAGGGCAAGATGCGCGAATGGCTAACACAACAGAAAAGGGCCGCGCCGAAGGTTCGGCGCGGCCCCATCTCCCGGGAGAGGGAAGTCTGGTTAGCCTCAGGCGGCGAAGCGCGCCTTGACCTGCTCCGAAGCCGCAGCATAGCGGTTCTGGATCGGCTTGGCGATTTCGCCGGCCAGCTTGGTGTAGAATTCGGTCGACTTAGAGAAGTCAGCCACGGCCGAATCAAACTGGCCACGCACGAAGTCGCTCTGCGCCTTCATGAAATCGGCGGGCGAACGCAGGCCAGCCAGCGCCTTGAAGTGCGCGGTCGTCGCGTCCCAGTTCTTCTTGCCCTGTTCCACGGCATGCTGGGCAGCTTCCTGCACGCCCTTTGCGGCAATCTTGCCCGATTCCACGACGGCTTCGAGGTTCGCCTTCTGGAACTCGACGGCTTCCTTCGAGAATTCGCCCGACTTGGCAAAGGCTTCCTTGGCCTTGGCGGTCGCGTCCTGGAACATTTCGGTCGCCTTTTCGGCGTAATCGGTAGCAGCGGCCTTCACGGTTTCTTCGGTCATCGTCACAATCCCTTCTTGGGCAGCCGGGGATGTGGCTGCGATTTCGTCAACACTTACGCTTTGGGCACTCGCCTCTACGGTCGGCGCGGCAACAGCCACATCCTGAACGGAAACCGTTTCAGGCTGGGGTGCAGCTTTTGACGTCCGGCGCTTGAGCGGGGTCTTTGCAGTCTCAGCCATTGCTGGCCTCCTGTTTATGTTGCAGTGCACAATACAGGAGTCGTGTGACGGGATCAAGACATTTTTTGTGCAGTGCAACAAAGCGGCGCGCAGCCGCTTCGGCTCAGCGCATCTTGCGGCGATACAGGAACTCGTCGTCGCGGTGGCTGCCGACCATGAAATAGGTGTCGGCAATCCATTCAAAGCCATAACGATGGTAGAAACGCTGGGCGCGCGCATTCTCCGCCCAGACCGAGAGGATCATCTCGTCTGCGTCGCGGGCTTCAGCCTCGGCAATCGCCCAGTCCATCAACTGCTGTGCAACGCCAACGCCCTGATGCGTCGCCATGAGGTACAGCTGCTTGAGCTCAACGACGTTGCGGCCTTCGGGATCATATTCAAGCGAGACATCAAGCCCGAGCTTGCAATAGCCGACCAGCTGCCCGCCCTCTTCCGCCACGCGGAAAATATAGCGCGGGCTCGCGATTTGCGCGGCCACGCCCTCGGGCGAATAGCTGTCTTCCAGGAACGCGGCGAGATCTTCGGGCGCATAGAGATGCCCGAAGGTCTCGACGAACGAATCGCGTCCCAATGTGGCCAGCGCCGCGGCCTCTTCGGCGCGCGGCGCGCGGTATTGGATCATGCAGCCCCCGGAAGCGTGAGCTGCTCATAGCGGTCAAGGTGCCAGTCCGCCGAACCGAACTGGCCTTCGATCATCGTCGCACGCTTGAAATAATGGCCGATGGCCAGTTCCTGCGTGATGCCGATGCCGCCATGCGTCTGGATGGCATTCTGGCCGACGAACTTGGCCGAGCGCGAGACCTTGGCCTTGGCAAGGCTCACCATCGCCTTGCGCTCAGCGGCAGGCAGATCGAGCTTCAGCGTCGCCATGAGCGTCATCGACATGATCTGTTCGACTTCGAGGAACATGTCCGCCATGCGGTGCTGGAGCACCTGGAAGCGGCCAATCGGCTGGCCGAACTGCTGGCGCTGCTTGGAATAATCAAGCGTGCCTTCATGCAGCTTGCGCGTCACGCCACAGGCTTCGCCACAAACGGCGACGGCCGCTTCGTCCACGATTTTTTCGACCAGATCGATGCCGCCGGAAAGCAGCGCTTCAGCAGGAAGTGCCACGTTTTCGAAATAGATTTCCGAAGCACGCGAGCCATCGACGGTCGGGTAATCACGGCGCGTGATGCCCGCCGAATTTGCATCGACGAGGAACAGCTCGACGCCATCGCGGTCAAGCTGGTTGCCGCCGGTGCGTGCGGTGACGAGCAGGTGCGTTGCCCAGGGTGCTGCATAAACAACGCCCTTATGGCCGTTGAGAATATAGCCCGCGCCGTCCTTCTTGGCAGTGGTGCGCAGATTGGCAAGGTCATAGCGACCCTGCGGCTCGGCATAGGCAAAGGCGATGATTGCATTGCCCGCGATGATCTCGGGGATCACGGCATCGGCCAGCGCGCCGCCAGCCGCCTTCAAGGCACCGCCGCCGATGACGACGGTCTGGAGATAAGGCTCAATCGCGATGACCTTGCCCAGCTCTTCCATCATGATCATGTTTTCGAGCGCGCCGCCGCCAAGGCCACCCTGCTCTTCCGAAAACGGCGCCGAAAGAATGCCCAGATCATTCGCGAGCGCACGCCAGATGCCCGGATCGCGGCCTTCGGCGCTGTCGATCATCTTCTTGCGGGTTTCAAAGTCATAAGTGTCCGCAAGGAAACGGGCGAGCGTGTCGCGAAGCATGTCCTGCGTTTCGGTGTAGGTGAAGTCCATCTTGTCTCTCCGAGTCAGTTTCCCCTCCCGCTTGCGGGAGGGGTTAGGGGAGGGAGGGAGCGAAGCGAGCCAAGCGCCTCGACAGGCCCTCCCCCGGCCCCTCCCGCAGGCGGGAGGGGAGAAGATCGATTAAAGTCCGAGCACCATCTTCGCGATGATGTTGCGCTGGATTTCGTTCGAACCACCGTAGATCGTCGTCTTGCGGGTGTTGAAATAAACCGGCGCGGCGCGGTGTGCGAATTCCGGACCAATCGGATGCTCGTTGTCACCCTCGCCAAAGCCGCGGAAATAGGGCGCGCCATAATGGCCCGCGGCTTCCAGCGTCAGCTCGGTGATGCGCTGCTGGATTTCCGAGCCCTTGATCTTGAGGAGGCTCGATTCCGGCCCCGGCCCCTTGCCCGCGGCTTCACCCGCCAATGTGCGCAGCTCGGTATATTCGAGTGCGGTCAGGTCCATTTCCAGTTCGGCCACCTTGCGGCGGAAGAAGGGGTTGGCGAGCAGCGGACGATCGCCATCGAGTTCCGACATCGCGATTGACTTGATGCGCTCCACGCCGCGCTTCGAGGCAGCGACGCCGGCAATGCCCGTGCGTTCGTGCGCGAGGAGGAACTTGGCGCAGGTCCAGCCCTTGTTTTCCTCATAGACGCGGTTTTCAACCGGAACGCGAACGTCCTCAAGCCACACTTCGTTAACTTCATGCTCGCCGCCGAGCGTGATGATCGGGCGGACTTCGATGCCCGGCGTCTTCATGTCGACGAGAAGGAAGCTGATGCCCTGCTGCTGCTTGGCATCGGGATCAGTGCGGACGAGGAAGAAGCCCCAGTCAGCATGTTGCGCCATCGTCGTCCAGGTCTTCTGGCCGTTGACGACATAATGATCGCCATCCAGCACTGCCTTGGTGCGCAGCGAGGCAAGGTCGGAGCCCGAACCGGGTTCCGAATAGCCCTGACACCACCAGTCCTCGCCCGACAGGATGCGGGGCAGGAACTTGGCCTTCTGTTCGGGCGTGCCGAAGGTGTAGATGACGGGGCCGACCATGGTGAGGCCGAAGGGCATCAGGCGAATGCAGTCAGCCCGCGCGGTCTCTTCCGACCAGATGTAGCGCTGCGTCGCGGTCCAGCCCGTGCCGCCATATTCCACCGGCCAGGCAGGTGCGACCCAACCCTTCTTGGCCAGCACCTTGTGCCAGCTCAGAAAATCTTCCTTGGTCAGGTCATCCCCTTCATCCTGCTTGCCGCGCAGTTCCTTGGGGTAGTTTTCGGCGATGAAGGTCCGCACTTCTTCGCGGAAGGCGATTTCTTCGGGGCTGAATTCGAGATTCATGTGTCAGACTCCAAGCTATCCTCTTGACGAAGGGATAGGAACAGTTGACGTTAACGTCAACCGGGTGCCGCTGCCATTTTTTGCGCAGCGAAATCCCCAAGGACGAGGAGCAGAGATGAGCGAGTGGCGCAGCGGATGGCGCGTGATCCTTGGGGCTGCGCTGGCAGCAGCAACCGGCGTCAATCTGCTCTATTATGTCTTCAGCATCTTCATTCCCCCCTTGCAGAAGGAAACCGGCTGGACGCTGGGCCAGTTCTCGCAATTGCAGGCGCTTGTCGGCCTCGGCTCGCTGGCCGCCCCGGCCGTCGGCTGGGCGATGGACCGCTGGGGCTTTCGCCGCGTCTATGCGACCGGCATGGCATTGCTGACGCTGCTTTTCATCACGGTGGCGACGATGCCCTTCGTCCCTTCGCTCTTTGGCCTGCTGGTCTTCATCACCGGCCTTATCGGCGTGCTGACGACTTCGCTCAGCTATACCCGTGCGGTTGCGGGCTGGTTCGTCCGCAATCGCGGACTGGCGCTGGCGCTGGCCGCAACGGGCATCTCGCTCTCCGCCGTCGTCATGCCCCCGCTGTTCGAAACGGTGATCGCAAGGGACGGCTGGCGCGCGGGCTATGCCCTGCTCGCAGCACTGAGCGGACTCATCGGCCTGCCTGCAATTCTCTTCCTGCTGCGCGCAGAACCCGTCCGCGACAGGACCGCTGCCGTGGATATACCCGAGGGAGAGCCCGACCGCGCTTTTTTCTACACATCGGCCTTCTGGCTCATCATCGCCAGCTTCATGTGCTTCAACCTGCCCGGCTCGGGCATATTGAGCCAGATGGTGCCGATGATGCTGGAAGAAGGCGTGTCGGCGAAGCTGGCCGCGCTTGGCATCTCGGCCTTTGCCGTGGGGCAGGTGATGGGCCGCCTTGGCTGCGGCGCGCTCCTCGACCGCGCCAATCCCTCGCGCGTCGCCTTTGTCTTCACGCTCGTGCCCGCCTTTGGCTGCCTTGCCCTCTGGGGGACGAACGATACGCCCTGGATCACGCTGATCGCGGTGGGCGTGGTCGGCGTCCAGCAAGGCGCGGAAACCGATCTTCTGGGCTATTTCATCGCCCGCAAGTTCGGGCTGGATCGCTATGGCATGATCTTCGGCTGGGTGCAGGCCGCTGGCTGGGCCTCAACCATTTCCGGCATTCTGCTCTTTGGCAGGATTCATGACCTGACCGGCAGCTATGCGCCTTTCCAGTTGATGGGCGTCTTTTCCTATGCGCTGGGCGCGGTGCTGATCGGCCTTGTCCGGCTACCAAGGCTGACAGCCCGTGAAGGGTGAAATTCGTTCGCGCAGAGACGCAAAGAGCGCAGAGAGCTTTTAGCGGACAATTACCTTCTCAGCGTCCGTCTCTGCGCGACATTGTGCCTTGCCTCTCTAAGCCGCCTTAGACGCAGCCCCCGGCCTGTCCGCCGCCGCCAGCATCCGCTCTTCAAGATCACCGATGCGCGTCGGGTTTGAAATCTTGTCGCCGGTCAGATCGGTTACATAGAATGTGTCGACCGCCCGCTCGCCATAAGTCGCGATGTGCGCGGAGTGGATCGTCACCTTCGCCTCGAACAGCGCATAGGCAAGATCATAAAGCAGCGCCGGACGATCCCGCGCGTTGACTTCAATCACCGTGTAGCGGTTCGAAGCACGGTTATCGATCAGCGCATTGGCGGCAATGTCAAACGCCTCGGCGCGCGCGCGGGGCAAGGGCCGCGCGGCCAGCCGCTCGACAAGCTGCGCGCGGTTGGCGAGCGCATCCTCAATGGCCTTTTCAATCCGCTGAAGCTGATGCTCATCATCAAAGGGGCGGCCCAGCGGGTCCTGCACAAGGAAGTTGTCGAGCGCCATGCCGTCGCGCGTCGTGTGAATGCGCGCGTCGATGATGCTCCCGCCCGCCAGATGGATGCCACCCGCGATGCGGTAGAACAGCCCCGGATGGTCCGCTGCATAGACGGTGACGAGCGTTGCGCCGCGCGAGGGATAGACCGTGGCGGCAATCGACAGATGCGCATCGCCCGCCGCCGACACATGGCGCGCATTGCTCTCCAGCACGTCGTCAGGCTCTGCGACCCAATAGGGTTCTGCCAGCCGCTTGGTATAAGCGGTGAACTTATCGGGCGACCAGGCCAGCGCCTCCTGCAGCAGCTCCTGCTTCAGCCGCACGCGATCCGCGCGGCCACGCTGCTTGTGGCCGAGGCGCAAGACTTCTTCCGCCGATTCGAACAGCTCCGAGAGCAATTGCCGCTTCCAGCTGTTCCACACTCCCGGCCCGACCGCACGGATATCAACCACGGTCAGCACGAGCAGCAGGCGCAGGCGTTCCGGAGACTGCACCACGCCTGCAAAGTCGAGCACGGTCTTGAAGTCAGACAGATCACGCTTGAACGCCGTTGCCGACATCATCAGATGCTGGCGCACCAGCCAGGCGACGGTTTCCGTCTCGGCGGGCGTCAGGCCGAGCCGCGGGCAAAGCTTGGTCGCGACTTCGGCGCCCAGCACGCTGTGATCGCCACCGCGTCCCTTGGCGATATCGTGGAGCAGCACCGCCACATAGAGCACGCGCCGCGAGACGACCTGCCGCAGAATGGCGGTTGCGAGCGGATGATCATCGCCCAGCACGCCCTTTTCGATGCGCGACAACAGACCGATCGCGCGGATCGAATGCTCGTCCACCGTATAATGGTGATACATGTCGAACTGCATCTGCGCGACGACGCGCCCGAAATCGGGCACGAAACGGCCAAAAACCGTCGCTTCATTCATCCAGCGCAAGACGGTGTCGGGCTCTTTTCGTGACGTCAAAACGTCAAGAAAGAGCGCGTTGGCGCGCGGATTGTTGCGCACCTTGGCGTCAATGAGGCGCGCATCGCGTGCTGCCGCGCGCATTGCCTGGGGGTGGATTTCCAGCCCTTCGGCGTCTGCCAGCGCGAAGATTTCAATGAGCCGCACCGGGTCTTGCGCAAAGAAATCGTCCGAGGGCAGCGCGAGCCGCCCGCGATCCAGCACAAAGCCGTTGAGCTTCTTGGGAGTGCGGCGAAAGCCCGCAAGGCTCGGCAGCGTGAAACGGCGGCCCTTGGCGGCATGTGCGTCATCCAGATGCGCAAGGAACAGCGCGGTCAGATCACCCACTGTCTTCGCGTTGAGGAAATAGTGCTGCATGAAACGCTCGACCGCCGAGCGCCCCGGCCGATCATTATAGCGCATCCGCTCGGCAATCTCGCGCTGCACGTCGAAAGTCAGCCGCTCTTCGGGGCGCTTGGCGATGAGGTGCAAATGGCAGCGCACTGCCCAGAGGAAATTCTCCGCCTTCTGGAACTGGCGCAACTCGTCTGCGCTGAGCAGACCCTTGTCGACCAGCTCAGGCACGGTGTTGACGCGGTAGAGGTATTTGCCGATCCAGAAGAGCGTGTGGAGATCGCGCAGGCCGCCCTTGCCTTCCTTGAGGTTGGGCTCGACGACATAGCGGCTGTCGCCCATGCGCTTGTGCCGCTCGTCACGCTCGGCCAGCTTGTCGCTGATGAAGGTCCGCCCGGTCCCGGCAACGACTTCGGCGGCAAAGCGCGCGGCGGCTTCATCGTAAAGCGCCTGATCACCCCACACATAGCGCGCTTCGAGCAGCGCGGTGCGGATGGTGAGGTCTTCCTTCGCCATGCGGATCATCTCGTCGAGCGAGCGGCTCGAATGACCGACCTTCAGGCCAAGGTCCCACAGCGTATAGAGCATCGATTCGATGACCTGCTCGGACCAGCCGGTCTGCTTGTAGGGCGTGAGAAACGCGATATCGATGTCGGACTGGGGCGCCATTTCGCCCCGCCCATAGCCGCCGACAGCAATGAGCGAGATGCGCTCGGAGGCGGTCGGGTTGTTG
>Ga0208695_1001271_pt1 | contig 21516 bp, 27 predicted proteins | sample AD_UKC111_MetaG_FD_184449 | JGI IMG/M metagenome (GOLD analysis project Ga0208695, IMG submission 184449) | Active sludge microbial communities of municipal wastewater-treating anaerobic digesters from Hong Kong - AD_UKC111_MetaG (SPAdes)... | ecosystem: Engineered > Bioreactor > Anaerobic >...
TAATTTTTTATGCTTATTTTTGTAAACCACCATCAAAGTTGTTTACCCGATTTTTTCAATAAAATATTTTTCATGGGTTTTTCCTCGTGTTGTGTAATTCTATATGTGTTTCCGGGTGAGGGAAAAAAGGTGGAAACCCCCACCCGGTTGGAAAAGGGAGGAAAAATGAATATCTATATTATACTGCAGATTCGATACTCATTTTTCTGTCAAGTAGAATCGTTAGAATAGCATTCAGCTTGAGCGATATATCTTCAGCATCTTCACCGCTCAATTGATTATTCTTTAGCTGCTTTATCAGGCTGTTCATCCGATAAAACAATTTCTCGGTCGTCATGGTTGCATAAGCACCATCCTTTTCTGATTCAATCTTTTTAGCCTCGTCCAAAGGCATCGGATGAAAGTCTTTCGGCGGGTTGAAATTCTTCAAGAACTTCTCCTCGTTGAAAGCTGTCGTTTTTGTTTCTTTTTTGGGTTGATCAACCTGCTCATCGAACATCCAGTCTGCCACCTGCGTTTGTGGCTGGTTAGTATGTTGTTTTATAGGAGGTTGTGAGATAAAATTGCCTTCAATAACTACAGCGTCCGAGATTGATTCTCTCGGCATATCCTCGATATCCTGTGTGAAAAATTCAGATGCGTTGGTTGCGATCAAGGATGCCCCAACAAAAGCCCTTTTCTGTGCCATTTTCTGGATGGTATTCACTTGATCCGCAACGTCATGATTCGGGACCGCATAGATTTTCCCGCCAATTTCGTAGGCTTCATACTCTCTGTCCTTAGCCCGCTTCATGACCTTGCGGGCGGTGCCATTCGCAATCGCGTCCCGAAATTGTTTCCAATATTCGGCAGGCTTCCCGTACTTACCTGCTGTTTCGCCTTTTTCAATTGCAAAAGAAAACTCGGAAATTGTCCCATCCTTGTATTCAAGTTTTGACTTATCGATATAGGATGGGATATCCAACTCGTTCATCCATCTATAACGATACTTTTTCTCCCACGAATTACATGATCCGTCGCATGAAGCGACAAACTGGTCTCCTCTGTAAAGATCGCATCGATACTCAAAATAGAAGAATGGCTCGCCGCCGTGCTTCTCGCCTGTCCAATCCTTTTCAGAATCGACAAGCGTAAATTTCGCAGACAGACCGAAAAAGCTGTTCAGTTTTTCTGCACCAGGTTTCAGAAGCGTTGGTTTTGAAACCCCCGGGATCTCTCCGTAGTCTTGTCCATTGACAAGAATCGTTTTCACAAATCTTTTGAACGCATTATATCGTTCTGCGGCTTCCTCCAGCGTTGCGGCTGGAGCTAAATACTTAGCATTAATTGTTGCAAGTTCAGATGTTTCCATGATAATAACCTTTCTTTAATCGAATCAAGCCCTCATAGTTTCAGAGGGCTTTTTTATTTATTGATTTAACTCGATTGCCAAATTACGGAGACGTTCACATACCTGTTTAAATTCGGCTTTTTTATCAGCAAGCTGTTTTTCAAGCGTTTGCTGATTTCGGATCATGCTCTCGATCCGATTAATATTTTCTTCAAGATAGCTTAATCTTTCTGCAAGAATCTTCCATTCCTGCTCTCTACTCCTAATCTCAATACTGTCCATTTCGTTCCTCCCACGAATTTTCTTGATAATTTTCATCCCAACCTATTTTAGCAAGCTCTTCGATATCGAGCTCTTCAACATCAAACTCACCGTCTAAAAAATAATTTTCCTCCATTGCTTTCTCCTTTTGTGTTGTTATAACATTATTATACAGTATGATTCTAATCTTGTCAATATGTTTTATCAAATTGGTTATATCGGATTATTATTAAACAGCAAAAAAAAACAACACCGGTTAACGATGCTGTTTTCTGTACCCAGGAGGTTCTCGAACCTATGGCACAACTTATTTGAAATACCTGTCAATATCCTCAAGATCCCGTATATTGAATACGTTCACGATGATTGATTCAAATTTGCTCCGCCAAAATTGCCAGTACTTCTTCGCGTAAGTGTTCAGGCACGTCCTCAATTGTCTTGACACCCTTTCTGATCAAGGCTGCGTAAATTTTCGCCATTATGCACCTCCTAAAAGCGATTCGTATAATTCGACCAATGCAAGTTGCAAGAATGAGTTAATATTGTACATTTAATTGATCTCCATTCTTATAATAATTAATCTTTCATGAGATTGACTTTTTCCTCGCTTGAATTATTTATATCACCTCAACAATTTTATTGTTAACCCATTTATAGCGATATTGCCCTTCAGGATTAATAATCAATTTATCCAAATAGTTGTTTTGTGCATGATGATATTTATCACCAGTTCCATGATCGATTTCAATCCAGCCATCATGGTTCATCAAAAATTCACTGGAATTAATATCAATGATATTATCATTATTATCAACTTTTATGTAAACTTTATATTCTTCAATATCCATCATCCCTCCTATAAATCGGCAGACAAACTAAGAGATACTTCTGTCCAAACCGTCGGTACAATACCTATTGTATCAATTCCATTTCCGGATAAAATATACTCATATCCTGATTGAGAAGATCTATATAAACCAATCCCTGTAGGAGTTTTCCATACTCCAACGCCATAAATTAATGCGCCCCATCCCGATACAGTAACAGTCGGATTCAACCTCATTCCTTTTGTCGGAATGAATATTTTATCAGCATTCCCTGGGAAAAAGTTTGCATTGCCATCGAACATCTGAAAGTATCTTCTGCATTTATCCCATTCCAATTGATAATTCATTGGAGGATCATTTTTATAAGTGGAAGTGCCTCCTAATTCCACCTTTACTCCACGTATCGAAATATAATCATTCACAGCTACAGAATGACCATAAATTCTAAATATAATATTTCCAAGATCAATAAAACTATTTATTGTAAATGTATTAATTCCAATATTTGTAATTAATGAATCGCTTCCACTGCCCGATTGAAATTTCCATGATCCAGCCATGGCTATAACATCAATCGTCATAGTTATTTTTTTACCGACCAATAGTGAGATATTTTCATAATATTGTTCTAGAATATTTGTGGAAGAAGCATTGGTTATACTAAATTTAATCCCACCACTGATAATATCTAATTTCCCATATGTGGAAGATATTTTCCAGCGATCAATCGTATATCCTTGACCAGTATAACTTGAAGATCCTCGCTGATTTATGGGATTTCTAAAATCCCAATTATCGACAAGATTTGGATTGCTTGCAGCCAATCCGTCAACGTTTGACGCTGCGATCTTCTTGCTGTTCGTCCCGTCATGATCATGACCAGTAGATGCGTCAAACGCTGCGGAATTAGCTTCGATTCCGTCTTCGATATGATTCATCCGATCAGCTGTAAATTCTGATCCAGCCTGTACTTCGGTCGATTTTAGTTCGATGATCACATCATCATTGATAATCGTTCCGCTCGAATTTTTGATCGTAAATAGTGCCTGATCAGCGGAAACGCCAGACAGAACTTCATTTTGCCATGTTTGTTTTGTATATGCCATGATTACCTCCTAAACATATTTTGTCGTAATAATCCAGATCCGCAGACAGCGAATCCGCAAATTGGAACGCGCCCCAGAACAATGCGCTTCGTTCGGAACATCCATTGACGAGTCATTCCTGCGCCTGCCTCTCCAACACCACAAATCGGACTGCGAACTACTTTTACCATTTCGTGATATTTGACGATTAAATCAATCACTTTTTCCCACGCATTGACGATTTGATAATCCGGTCCGCGTTTGTCTGGTCCGTCCTCATAAGCCGCGTTCAGCGTGTAGGCGTTTGCCGCCGCCACCTGCGCCGCAGTCTGAACCGTGATGATATTTTGCACCAGATCGTTGATATCCGCAGCGGTCGGCTTATCTGTGCGTGTTGGCGTGCTCATCGTGATCAGTTCTGGAATCGGGACACCGCGCAACGAGAATACCAACTCCCGCGCGAATGATGTATTATTTACGATGCGCTCCCAGTCTGTGATGTTGAAGCGTCCCTTGAATGTCTTCTGGATAATGTCCGCCATAGTGCGGTCGTAAATTGGGTCAATGTATGCCATTATCTGTTTACCAGTCCTGAATGCACATACCCAGAAAGTCCTGCACCTGCACCATCTGCAATTGTTACCGAATACCATAACGACTGATTTGGAAAGCCAAAAACAATTGATCCAGTGACCTCACCGGTAACAGTTACATGCTGACCTGACTGCATAAATGTTATTAGAGTAGATGAATCTGTCCATTGTGATGATCGCAATGCTGAATTGTCTGAGTTAATTGTTCCTGTCCATGTGGTATAACCTGATCCTCCACCGCTACCCGACCCTCCGCCTCCGCCAGTTGTGTTATACCTTTTTACTTTTACAACTGTAGCAGATGTAGCATTATATAAATCAAAATAAGACACAGAGACTTGCACCTGCTTAGATTTTAATACATTATCTACATACCACTCATAGTCTGCTTTACCTCTATCAACTATTGGTATTCCATCTTCATTTGTACCACTTTGATACCAATATGCTTCTTCTAAAGTTTGTGCACCGATGACGGGATAATAAAAAACCCCGGGATAATAATCAAAAGGTGAGTTAAATCCTTCACGTTGAATAGTTTTTGAATTTTTCAGGATCAGCGATACTTCTACCGTTGTTGCCGCTGTCGTGTTCGTCAGTTGCATCGTTCTTTCGGTAATGTCATACAATTTTGCAACGCCGTTTATTTTTTCTTGGATGTAAAATGAATATGGTTGATATGTTGCAGTATTTTTCACAGTGAAATTCTGTATTCCAGCCCATGGGTATTTGAATGATGCCGGTGTGACAGTAATAATTGATGGATAATCGCCAGCCTTTACAATCTCTTTTTTAGTCACAGCCGGAAACGTCACAGCGACATTCGTGTTTTCCGTTGTTTCCGCCAGCGTGAATTTCATAGTCGAAACTTCGCGGTAATCCGTCACCGTGCCGTTGATGTTGACGCTGATGTAATAATCATTCGGGCTGTATCCAGACAATAATGTGACCGTAAATTCCTGCGCTGTGTTCCACGGAAACTTGAATTTCGCGGGGGTGACTGTGCCTTTGTCGCCGACTGCAATAGATTTTGTAATCCGCGGGAAGTCCAGAACAACCGCTGTATTTGCCGTTGTGTTGCTCAGCGTGAAAACCTGTGTCGTTGTCATGTACAGCGTGCGTACTCCGTCAATCGAAACACCGATTCCGTAATCCTCCAGATACGCACTATCAACTTTCGCGGTGAAAATCTGAGATGCAGCCCATGGAAACTTGAATTTCGCGGGTGTAACCGATCCGCGCTGTCCGACCGTTATCGCTTTCGTGATCTGCGGGAAGTCAATCACAATCGACGTGTTTGCGTTTGAACTGGCCAATACGAATGATGCGCTATCGTCCATGTACAGCGTGCGTACTCCGTTGATTGTTACGCCGATGCCATAATCCCCCTGATAATCAGCAAACAGCGTTGAAACGAAACTTTGCGGGCCTTCGCGGGGATATTCAAATTGCGCTGGAACAACGTTCCCTTTGTCTCCAATGGTGATATCCTTTTTCAGGATCAGGACATTCCCAACGATCACGCCCACGCCAGACATATCGCAGACAAAACCGCCTGATAGGTCAATTTGCGTCTGCTTCATAATCATGGCAATTTTCCGATCTTTGATCGTGTCTACGTGATAAATATATCCAGGCTTGTAAAAAGTCGGATTGAACGCTCGGAAATTCTGTTCATAGCGCAGCAGATAATAAAACTCCATCCGCGTCAAAACGGTTTGTACGGTGTCCGGGGATATCATCGTTGCACCGGGTACTTTGATTGTGTTCGGTTTTAGTCCGGTCAAGTCAATCTCGCGCGCAGAAACTACCTGATTGTGGCTGAACTCTGTTCCGGTAATCACGACCTCTTTCGTCCCAGTCACCTCGATAATTGCATAATTCGGACCGGATGAAATTAACGTCGCGTTGGTTACGTTCGCTTGCGAAAAGTACGCCGGAGTGTCAAAATACAGCGTGTACGTCCCGCCTTGCAAAGTCTCCTTGAAAATCTCCGTAGCCGAAGCGGCCGGAACGTAGGAATGACTTGTCACTTCCAGTCGTGTGGCCGGAGTCGTGTCTTTGATCAGCTGCCCCTCCAAGGCCTTTTGCGATTTGGTAATCGTCCCGTCTGGCGTACTATTTATATCCAAAAATTGTTGGTGCATGATATGCACGTTATTACCATCGACAATTTCAACCGAACAACCGGCCGCAAATAATGCCTGCTGCAACGCGGTTCGTACATTTCCAGGCTCTATATTTCCGCGAAGTTTTATACTTGCAACGTCTGCATCAACTGTAACCGTTCCAACATCAGAAGAAAAACTAAGAACGCGATTGACAATTGTCGCGAAATCCTCATCTGTTCGCCAAAAATCGCCGTTGTAGGATACTTCTTCCAGCAGCCCGATTAGATCCATGCCTTCGATTTTGATGTGATTATCGGACTCGTTGGATCGTTCAGTCAGATAATAACGCCCGATAAATTCCACGGTTTTCCCGTTGTCATATAGCAAATCCATCATCATGCGAGTCTTGAGTTGATTATATAGACTATCAGGATCGATCAAATCAAACATCGGTTCTGTCGTCACCAATTCGCATTGCATCGTTCCGAATGGCAGCTCATCGCTCAAAGGCGACTGTTCCATGAACACAGATGCGTTCTTGATCTGGCTTGCGCGAAATTCCACGGTATCTGCAAACGTGATATCGGTAACGCGGATTCTTCGATATGGTTTGTTCGTATCGTAAAAAGAGAATACGATTGCATTGACCCCGGAAACTTCCTCACTGAATTTGAAGTGAACTTCATTCGGGTATATCGTTTTTGTTTTCAGCAGCGTTGACCCGTTGTAATACTTGACAATTACGCGCGTGCAATAATCGTAGGTTGGTTCCGACCCGTGGATGATAATTTCATCCAGATCATAATCATCGTCAAGATCAAGCCGGATCGTTCCCAGTGCGGTGGAAGATTTGCCAAGCGAATCGGTAAGGCCGGTGCTCCAGTATCCGACATGGGCATTAGTAGCCGGTATAAAATGATAATTACCGTCTAACAGCCAAAGATCGTCTTCCCACGTGGCGTATGCGACTTTCAGCGCGCGGCCATCTTGCAGGTCATCCACGCTGGAAATAGCATCAGCATTGGTAACGCTATACGTTGCGTGTTGGTCGACAGGATCGGGAACCAGATATAACCGCAGAATCGATTCCATGCGTTATGGCGTCCTTGCCGGTGCTTGCCCGATGAAATTAACAGTCATACCGCCAAAATAATTGACGTTGTCTTTTTGCCGTCTGAGCGAATCGCTTACTTCTGCGCCAACATATGCGATAAAAGTATAATCTCCGCTGCCGGTCGGAACTACAACGGTGTGAAATTCTACCGGCTCCGTGATCTTATCCCAAAATGCGTTATAAACATCCATATCGCCCAAATATCCAATTTCAAGCGTATAATTGTAATATACGCCGATCAATTGCCGATGAAGGATGCCGTCTTCTGTCCGTTCCGCTGTCTTATCCAGGAATGATGCGGTGCGTTTCAGTCCTGTTACTGCCAAATTGTAGGTAATTCCGTCTACAGATATCATGTTGTCGCCCTTGAAATTAAACTTTTTCCAACGCGTTTATCCTCTTTTTGAATCTCTGGACGCAGAACCCTGATCAATTCTCCCATCGTCCCGCCAAACTGAACCGTGATGTTCTGCCCGCCGCTGATTCCTTCTGTTTCTTCACGTACAATCTGCCGTATAAGACTTTCAGGCGCTTCAATGTTTCTCCCGCTCTTCTGGTCTCCCAGAACCGCAGCGAATGCAGCATTCGGCGGGATTACCGCTCCGGTGGCCAGCAATGGGATTTGATAAGGAACGACTTGAGGAATGTTGAGCCCCCATTCTTCCCCGCCAAGAAGAGGAACCCAATCGGGTATTTTTATATTGATGCTATTTATTTTGTCAATAACGAAATTCAGCCCTCCCGCAACGGCATAGATCATTCCGTTTACGAATCCAATAATCGCATTGATTGCGTTCCTCCCGAAGTCCTTAACTCCTGTCAGAATACTGTCCCATTTATCTTTGATCCAGTCTCCAGCATCCCCGAAAGCGTTTTTGATCGGGTCTGTAACAGTTGTTCTAATCCAGTTCGCTGAACTACTCCACGCGCCCTTTATACCTATCCACGCGTTCACAGCAAATTGTTTTATATTCTCCCATGCTTGCTTGAACAAATTGATTATTGGATCGGTTACATTAGTTTGTATCCACTCTGCAGATTTGTTCCATGCTCCTTTGATATTCTCCCATGTATCAACCGCAACTTTTTGCACTTTATCCCAGTTCTGAGCCAGTAAACCAATTGCCGCCAAAAGCGCAACAATGATTGCGATTACTAATGCCACAGGATTTGTAATCAGCAAGAACGCAACCGCGACAATGCCCAACACGGACGCAAAAGCGCGGAACTCTTCTGGATATTTATCAATCCATTCTGCAATTTTATTCAGAGCCATTGCTAACAATTCAATCACGACAATAACACCATCACGAATTGATTCTGCAAATGTTTTCCAACCTTCACTTTCGAATAATGGTTTCAATGCGCGACCGATTGCCCCGCCAAGATTGCTAAAAGCATCGCGTAATTTCGCCAAAGGCTCAGCCAAAGGCTCAAACATCAAAGCAAGGCTTTCTTTGATTCCTTCGATTTTAGTTTTAAATTGATCAAGCGACGCGTCCGCTGCTGATGTATCGATTGCCGGTAATTTAATTGGTGTGTCGGAAATCACCGGAGTTATAATTCCACTATCGCCTGAGCCAGCACCTTCATCCTTTTGCTGTAACACGTTCAATTGATCGAATGATGCCAGCGCGCCTTTTGCCGCTTTTTGTGCTTTTTCAGTATTTTTCGCCAATTCATCCTGTGCATCCGCTGCTCTCTGAGTTGTGGACGCAACACCGCCCATGCTTTGTTCATACGCAGCAACCGTTGCAGATGGATCATATCCAAACAATACCTGCATAATCACAGCAATACGATTAAAAAACCGTGTTAGCGCGGTAACAGCCGCGTTGATAGCCGGAAGTATCGCGTTGATGATTGGAATGACAGAATTTCCAACAGCGACTTTCAAATTTGTAAATCCTGCGGATAACTGCGATAATTTACCGGCGTATGTATTCAGATATTCGGCTGCGGCTCCTGCGAACACGCCACCTTCAGCCATAAATCCGTTGAATTCGGCTTGTCGTTTCTGTGCCAGCGTCAGCCTGTTGGCAGTCGTCCCGATACTTGCCGCGTATTCATCCCACATTTTTGCAACGTTCTTTTGGATACCGACCGAATCAGTCAGCATACTGTTTTCCATTCGCAAGCCTTGCGTTGATTTGACGATTGCTTCGCCAATGGAAAACGCTGATTGCCGATTATACACAGCGGAATCCTTCATGATATTCATCATGGATTCGATCTGTGATGTATCGTATCCACGCGATACCATGTTCTTGTATGCTTCGATTGCGTCTGTAGCGGGAACCAGTCCATCTGAAATATAGTTGTCGATAAAACTTTTAGCCTGCTGAAAATCGCGTCCGTTCGCCTTTGTGACAAATCCTAAACCGGATAGCGCAGTTGATAGGGATCGTGCAGCTTTTTCTCCAGCCTTCAGGAATTGAAAACCGGCTGCAATGCCGATCGTAACCCCTAACGCGGCAGTAAGTTTTCCTAAACTTCCGACCATAGACTTCAACCCGTTATTAAATCCGGTGGTGTTCAGACTGGTATCAATTTGGATACTTCCGTCATAACTCATTTCGAACCCTCCAGCAAGCGCATAAATTCATCCGTCAACGCTTGTTTTCGCTCATCCTCTTTGATCTGTTCCCATGTTCGTGTATCAGGTTCAGGAACGATGAACGCATCGCCCATTTCAGCAGCAATCATTCGTTCGTCTGCAGTTGCTTTCCCTTCTTTGACACGTTTTCGCAAACTGACCAGATTCGAAAAGGTGGTATCCGCGCCCAAGTCCATGAACAACGCAAGAAATTGCCACCAGTGCAGTTTTGCCGTTTGCAGGTCGATTCCGTGCGTCTGCCGGAACGCCGCATAAATCAGGTTCGCATCTTTTGAGAATGAATATAACCGCATCGGCGGAGTGCTTTCTACTTCTTCGGAAATAGGTTCACCGCCATCCAGGAATTTTAGGGCTTGCCTCAGAGACTCTTCCGTATTGTCTGGAACAACTGGAAATAGTCGCCGAATCATCAGGTAATTCTTTTCGTACGTTGTCAAATCGTCATCCTCAAAGTCCTGAATGATCCGAATTGCAGTCCTAAAATCAGTGTCCAAATCGTAAAGTTTTCCGTCGATCATTACTTGATCTGGAAGCTCATCGATCAGGATATTCACGTCATGACCTTCCCTGATTTTTTATTCAATCGTTTTGTTACTCGTTCCTGTGATTCCTGCGTAAAGAACGAAAAGACGTATTGCATAAACAATGCAAAATCTTCGAACGTAAACGTATCCCCGAACACTTTTTTAGCTGTTCCTTTGCCGAAAACAATATCCAGTTGATCACATACCCAATCGGCTGTTTCGCGCATCAGCGTGGCTGATTTCGCCAAATTGATCGGAATACCATTCTCGTCTTTTTCTTCAAGATTCGCCTCTTCTTTCGCCCGCTTTTCGAATTCTTTTTGCTTCGTATTGGCATCTTGCCAAAACATGGTTACACGCTCGCAAAGGCGTACATCATGCGGATTGAAAGAGATGATCCTATTCGGATCATCGCTTATGCAGAATGTGACTGTATCTTTCCCGAGACTTAGTGACTGCAAATTACCTCCTAAAATTAGGTCGCTGCGGTGAATGTTGAAGTGGTCGGGTTGAAAGTCCCGTATGTCGGATCACCACGAAACAGCAGTGTAACGCTCATTTTCGCTGCTGTAACTGCTTCATTGCCGATGTTCTGCGGGCTGATACTGACAGGCTGCGTCATTGCAGGGTATGCACCATCAACGGCTGTTTCCGCTGTTCTGACGGTCAAAAGCGTAGAATAGGAATCTCCCAACACTTTTTGATTCCAAATCTTTGAGAAAATATAATCTGATACGGCATCACCTTTTTTAATGGTAAATTCCAGAGACATTTCTGGTGATACGCTTTCGACCTCTTTTGTTTTTGCGGTATCCGCAATATAACCTTCTTCTAAGACAGTCGGGTTATAGTTGATTTGTGCAGCGGTTACGCCCAGATTGATCAGTGACCATGTCGGCGTTGACGTGTCTGATATGTCCAAAAAGTGTTTCAAATCACTTCGTTTTAGTGTTACTGGTGTTGATGCCATGCTTTACTCCTTCTCGTAATTCAACTTTTCGTAAATCAATGTACACGGAACCTCGTAAATCGAAGTCCCTGATTCGCCTTGCTCAATCAAATAACCGTTCGATTGTGCCTCGACTTTTATTGCTGTTTTTCCGGTCGGAAGTGCCGGGAATGTCCCAGATTCGTTATTTTCTTCCAGCCATGCTGAGAATTCTTCAAAGAATCCTTGTGTCTCCAATAGCGCGTAATCATCCGTATTGCTTGCATTGACCCGCAATGCAAACGGATATTCAAAAATTCCACCGGATACGATATACTTCTCGATCAATTTTTCACCCGGCAATGGGAATATCCCATATTGGATTGGATCGGATGACATATAGTTGATGCTCACCTCCCCGCTATCCGCGTCCAGATAAGAACAATTATTGATGTAGGTTCTCAGTGCTTCGATGATCGTGTCGCTCATTTTACACTCGGGCTCCATGTGACTTTGCCACCTGCTATTCTGCCAGCACCGCGAATGATGCTCTGTTTATGCACTACCATGGCTCTGTCGAACCAACGTGAACCGCCCCACGGATTAATACTTTTTGTCGTCTTCCGATTGTCCAGATAATATTGCCTGTGCGCATATGGAGCAACCCATTTCACAGTGCCTGATCCGATATACGTCCCTAAAACACCAGAAGCTATCAATGCACCTGTATCTTTCGGAATGTATGGGTCACATAAACGTAATACTTGCGTGTCTACATATTTCTGTGCAGCGGAATAACGCCCTTGCCACTTCGGACGGAATCCGGTATTCCACGTCAATTTTGCCGTTAATTTCCCGTTCGCTGTCTTGATGGTGGTGATCTTCCCGCGCGGTGTTTCAATAACAGGTTTCGTCATTATTTCGCTCCGATCTGCCAGTGTTGCAAGTCCGGTGATCCATAATCCTGCGTATCAACACTGGTAATTTGCAAAACGTCATCATACGTCGCTTTCAGATTCGATATCGTAAACGTTGAGCTGATTGTGTCAGTCACAATGCCCTTTACGATATAATCGCCAGTCTGTAACGTCCATTTTCCTGTTTTGGTCGCCAGTGCTTGCCAGCTTTTCGGTTTCTTATATCCATCATCCACGTAAAACGGGATATAAATGGATGCCTGATCTGCAGCAGTAAGGCCAGATTTAATGACATTAACACCCTTGCGGTTCTCCCAGAACACACCATGCAATTCAGTCCTCTGATATGTTTCACCGGACACTTTGTTGTATAGCGTTATATTGCAGTTCGTCCGCATATTACGCCCACCTGCATAATAGCCCAGTGTTCCCCAAATACAGCTCGATCGTTTCCTGTGTTATCTCGTCATACGATTTCGTCTTCTTTGACTTTTCGTTGTAGGTCACCGAATGACTCCCAACACGTTCACTGGTAATGCCGTCTTGCGCTGTCTCAAATCCTTTCAGATCATCCGCAACGGCACAGGTCGCCATCTGGATTGCTGTAACCGTTTCGGCTGGATCATCAGCAGTAATCACACTTGCCGCCCGTCCAAATGTTGCCTGATCAATGGCGGCAGATGCGCGAATTGCCAGATTTGCAAATTCCGTTGAAGCAATTGTGCTGCCGTGAAACGTGCCCGTGTAATATGTATAATCCGCATAACTCGCCATTGATCAGCCCTTTTTAGTATACGATCCAGTGGATAACATCGCCGTTAGTCACCACAAAATCAGAACTGTTGTCTTCTACCGATATTACACCGGCTGCCATGCTGATTTTTGCTTTGGCGGTGGCCTCGATATTCGCACGGATTACCTGTACCATGAATCCGGTCGCGTCCGCTTTCCCAGTATTTATCACTGATTTATTCGCGCTTGCGTCTGCAGTTGTCGAAGTGTAGGTTCCTGCGACTGGTATTTTTTGCATCCAGTCAGAACCGTTGATTAATCCAGCCATGTTTTACGCCCCTTCTATCCAGATGATATAACCGTCGATCTTGCCAGCGGTCAGCGCAGCAGTTCCAACGGTCACAGTAACCGCTTTTTCTGCTGTCAGTTTGATCGGTGCGGCAATTACAGCCGCCATGGGCAATTGTGCTGCCAGCGTCAAATTTGCTTTCCCCGTTGCAGCCAGAAGATCGTTTGCGTTCGCCAGGTGGATTGCGACGGTCGCGGCGCCATCGGAAGTGACGGCCGCAATAACATCCACGAACCCCTGAATGACGATTGCATTATCGGGAATTGTTACTGCCAGCGGATGCGCAGCAACGGTTTTGTTGCTCGCTGGTGTGCTTGCTGCATCGTTCTCAGCAGTGTCAAACGTAAATTTTGTAATATGCAACCCAGGAAGTGACGCTAATGAATCAAAATTATCGTTTACGTCCTTCAGCCAGCCGGCAATTTGAATTGGTTTTAATGCTGCCATAATTCATCCTTTCGAAAGGCGGGATTATTCGCCCCGCCTTATTATCATTCATTAACTTAGCTTGTAGCGATATGACTGTAAATGCCTTCCTTCTTGTTGGCATAAACAAACGCGTCATGATAAATTCGGTACTGGATCAGCCAGGCGTCGGCTGCCTGATTGACTTCCGGCGAGAACACCTTCAGGCTGTCCAGTTTCGTAACCTGCAGAACCGCCGACGGATGGAGCAACAGGAAGTTGATGTTTTTACCAGTGTTCTCAGTCTTGGAGTAGCCGCCGGTTGCAGCGGATGAACCGTCAACCAGGGTGATGCCCTTGTAGAACCGTGTCTGCGGAACAGGAATAACTTCAACGCCGTCGATTTCGAATACGCGTCTATCCGCTGATGTCTCGGTGCTTAGCGTTCGTGTGAGCTGTCCCTTCAGTAGGTTATAACAACTGGATGATATAAATAACTTCCGTCCCTCTGCCGGTACTTCCTTCTCGTCAAGCTTGCCCATAGCAACATCAAAGGCTGCAAGGACTTTCGCCCCTGTGTCCAGAGCTGCCGGTGTGGCGACTTCCTGAATGCCGGTTGTCGATGCGTAGGTTGAGAATCGGTATGCGTCCAGTTCAGGAGCAACTTGTGTGCGGATGAATTCTCCTGCGAGTGTGCCGAATGCCATGCCCAAGGTTTCTTCGTCGTCCATGCGGTCGATCGAGAATGCTCGTCCGCGTTCTTTGGACAGTGTCAAGGTTTCCCATGCCCCGGTTACGTCGCCGACAGGATAGCCGGTACTTCTTGCGTAATCGCCAAGTCCAACCATAGAGGTTTTGAATACATTAACGGCGGCTGCACCACCAAAATTGACCGGTTTGGTTTTTGCGTCCATGAACGCGGTCAAACTTGCATTCTTATATACTTCATCCAATATTGGCTGATATTTTGCTGCCAATGCAATAGACATAATATTTTATCCTTTCATTTCAATCCTGCGCCCCTCCGAACCGCTGCTATAAAATTAGCGTCTTGATCCGTTGTGCTCGGATTGTGCTTAGTTCCGGGTACATTTTCAGTAACCGGTTCAGTAAATTTTTTATTCTCTGCAAGAAAACTGTCCAAGTTTTCCTTGAAGTCGCCTTCCATTCGTGATACTTTGAAAATCACAAATTCGACATCGTCAGCCTTCACGCCAGCCTTGATCACAGCATTTTCGCGTTCCAGCTCAATTGCTCTGGATTGTAATGCTTGATATTCCCTCTCGCGCTCAGCTGCTTTTTCAGCCTCGCTTTGCTGTGCCTTTTTCCACTCGCGATAGGATTTCAGCTCGTCATCATTGGGAAGCTTTTCTCGCTCCCGCTTGAGTCGATCTGAAATGATCTTGTCCACTTCAGCTTGTGTAAAAGTTTTGCCCTGCTCTTGCGCAGTAGTTGTTTCAGCCGCAGCTTCCTGCGTCTTTCCCTGATCCATGTCAGTGTCTTTCTCTTCAGCCATTTCGTCCTCCGTAAGCCCGTCGGCAATCACAGATAATCTATCTGTGCATCATAATAAGATTATACAACATTTTCTTTGTCATTGCAATTGTCAATCTCTTCCACGCATTCATTCATAACCCCTCCTACTAATGCTTCGATTATATGTCAACTTCCAAGGATTGCTTGATTTTTGAATCGTTCCAATAGTCGTTCCAATATTTTAGCGATGAGAGCTTCAGCTTCTTCATCTTTGCCTTCGGAAATTAATTTTGCAATTTCTCGTCGCTCTTCTTCCGTGAAAGTTATAGAATCATCCATATTTATCATTATTTCAGTCATGATATGGTATCCTCCTATAAACCCAGCCTGTTAGATGAGATAACTCCACCAAACACTGATGGTTAAATTCGCTCGCCGGAAGTTTTTCAGGGTCGAATTTATTGTATGTGTTCGTTATAGCTTCTCTCCATACCGGCATGAAATCATCTAAACTATACAATTTATTTATATCATACTTCTTGTATGAAAAACTGTACGTGTATTGCTTCCCGGCTGCTCTTATTTCCCTTAACTGCGCTTGAACGAACGTAAAAATATCAAAATCGGAAAATGGCGACCCAGACGGATGGTTATGCGTCAAGATATTTCCTTTCATTTTCGCCACTTCTCCGTCCGTAAAAAATACGGAATGTTTATTCCCATCTTTCATTAATATAAGTATACCATCTGGAGAATAAAGGCCAGCCGATTCATAACTTTGATGAACTACACTTTTTTCAAAATCCAGTACGCTTTTTGGCGTTCCTGTAACATTCTTCGACGTGTCAACTTTTGGCGGTGTAATTTTCTGTGCTTTCCGTTCAATCGCCTTTACCGGCTTGAACCCGCTCACGCTCATTCTTTCCGACTTATAAGGCAATCCGAATGTCTTGCAAACATCTTGATATTTATGTTTCAACTGGTTGATTCGCCCTTGTTCAATTCTCCGCAATCGATCATCTCCAGCAGCGGCAGCAATATTCGCTCGATCTTTCGAATAGCGAATAGCCGTCTCAATCTTGCGCTGAATTTGTGTCGCTTCATAGCGTGTATATTCTGCCCCTTCAAACGTCAATTTTTCGCTGGAAAGATTCTCCAGATTGCTCAATTCTTCTTCGGTATATGCAGGCTCCGAAACACCCATGATAATCGGATACGCAATATGTCGGCAATTGTATTGCCCGATTTGCCGTCTCAGCGTGCTTTGAATCTTGTCGTATTCAGCGTTTGAATATTGTCTGCCTTGATAGGGTAAGTGATCCATGGCACAAGTGGCGTGCGCGGAAAGCTCAACTCCATTGGCTCCGAATTCTTTACCAGCCAGTTGTAATACACCCTGCGCAACATCACGCAGCGTGTCAAGAATGTTCTGCCGTACCGCGGAATCAAGCCTTCTGGACGATCCAGACGCATAATCTACCACGCGCAAGCCTGAATCTGCCAGTTCCGTCAGTGTGGATCGCATGGCCGAATTAACATCAGTAACACCCATCGATAATTCTGTCACAGCCTGATCAATCGTATCCTGATAGGTCTCTTTCAGCCCTCTGTAAATCGTCTTGCCTTCAAGATCAACTTTTCGGAATCCAATGACAGAAGTATTCGAATAATTTGAAAAGGTGCCGTGTGTCAGGTCTTGAAGTGATTTTATGTACTGCTGCAATACTCCATTTTCTTCGAATGGAATTTGCTTGATTCCGGCCGCTTTGTAAAACATCGAAGTGTCAAGGTAACTATCTTTCGCAACGGATTTGATTAACGCTCGGACCTCTGCTTCTGCTCTGGTAGATTCCCGTGCAAGTTCCGCAATAATCTTGTCTGAATCAGTCCCGAAATTGTATAGCTGGACAATTTTGTGAAGATCACTCTGCCGTAATCCTTTTATGTCCGCAATCTTTTTACCGATCTTCTGCAGGACATTGGTATTGACGCGCTCGAAGCGTTTGGCAATCTTGTCGGCAATTGCATCAATCGCCAGATCGTCAATCATTGTCCTTATCCTCGCCGATCAGTTGCGTTGTGGTCGGTTCGTTCTGCCGGATTTCTGCCAGCTTTTGTGCTGATTCTTCCGGCGTTTCATCTGGAAACAGAAATTGCCGTAACTCCACATCCGACACAATGCCGGCCGCTTTCCCTTCCAGCATCTGCGGTAATGTAGGTTCGATCATGGCTTTCGCCTCTTCTTCCGTTTCCCCAAAAAAGTGCATACGATATTCTGCTGCCGAACGGATGCCCATGGATATTTCAGTCTGCCATCGTTTACGCTCGCTGTCCTGATCAATAATGTAAGAATCATCAGCAATAATCGTTATCTTCGTATCGGGGTCTACAGGTGCACCCAGTACATTCTTACCAATCCACAACACGGCTTTCGTTATCTGTTTCAACGCCTTCTCTACGCTGATCATTTCTTTTGCAGCGTTCTGAACCAGGTCTTGTTTGGAACCGGTGTACTCCGTTGCCGTCTGGATCGTACCTGCCTCAAACTGATAATGCCGTAAGCCCAGCCCGATGGCATATGAAAACTGGTCTAACAATTTCTGCAGCGCCAGACTGTTTTCTTCCACTCGCAACGATGGGTTATATTCCTTGATTAACTGATCGTCCTTGAACCGGTCTCCGGCGAACATGAATAACTGTGCTCCGGCTCGCTGTGGCGGGATTACGTTTCCAGAATCGTCCCGATCCATCAACGACGTGTTCATAAAAATCATTTTCCGCCCAAGAATAAAATCGGTGATGTAATTGTCGAAAACGGTATCCAGTCCCTTCAAGATATCTTCGTTTCCCGAAATGATGGAAACGCCAAACGGTGAATCATAGTCGAATATGTTTATGCCACTTTTTCGAATCACGCTGAACCAGGGCACGGGCGAACCAGTATGAATAACGATTGGATCTCCGAATAGATTTCCTTGATCGTCAATCGTAAACGCTGTGATCTTATACAGCCCGTTTTCCAGCGTGTGCATGGAAACTTGCTGGAATACCTTACCGCGTTCCTCCCTGTCGGAAACAAACGCTGCTTCGCGCAGGATCCCATTGTCAAACGTGATCGGGATAATCTGATCAGCGCAAAGATAATTCATACCGATGCCATCACCACGAATCAACGTTCGCGATCCTTCGGCGACCTCCATATTCTTCACGTACGTTTCAAACGCTGCTGTTCCAGCCCATCGGGACATGGCAATCAACTCGTTTGCATTGCGCCAAAAGTCAGATTCGCCCAGCACACCGGATATCAGGTCTTCGCCCAGCAGCCAGCGCGCTGACGCATCGTCTTCGATCTCGATATGCGTTTTCTCGTTCAGCAGGATTGACGCCCAGTCCTCAGAACCGCGAAGCAGCATATTCGTTTTATGGCGGTGTAACTTTGTATATTTCTTTTCGCTCAAATCGACAAGTTGTTCGTATTCGTGGAACCCCTTGACGTTGCCTTCCAGCCATGCCCGCCATTCTTCGATTTTCGCATACATCGGGCTTACTTTGGCAGTAATCCCAAACTCTTTACTGATAATTTCTATTACCTGTTGTTGGTTCATAATCTCACCCCTATATCGTCTATCCACGCTTCCCACGAATACTCGAACGCATCCGCGATATCGTTGATATCTGGATTTTCGTCTAATCGCTGGTCGGTGTGTTTTTCGTCCCACGTCTGGTTCTGCAACGAATAAACCAGTTTCGTACATTTACGCCTGATCTTAAGTAATCCGAGATTCAGCATTTTTTCTTGTGCATAAATCCGCGTGTTGATTTTTTCTTTAGCCGCCATAACAGCGGAAATTGGAATGTTCGCTTTACGTAATGCGATATTCAACCCGTTGATGATCGTTTCTGGATGATCACAAAATGCATAGCCCAGCCGGATATCAGGAAATTCTTTATGCACCTGCTGCACGAAATTAATAAATTCTCGTTCGATCTTATCTGGGCTGATTCCCTTCGAATTCAGTTTTCGTTCATCCAGCGCGATAATTCCTGCCCCACGCCGTAAAATACCAGTCGCAACAAACACAGTGTGCGAAGTTGATTCGCCAAAATCCACGCCAAAAGTAATATATGCAATCTGCTTTATTGTGTCGTGATCCAGATTATCGTCAATCAACCAGCCCTCTGGATTGTCAGCAAACTGCCGGAATATGACGCCCTCAGCGCGCACCCATAGCCCTAAAATATAACGCTGGTAGAACACGCCTGAGAACATCTGCTCCGCTCGTTTGATCTTTTCCGGCGTCATGATCGGGTTGTCTTCCATCAGAAAATGGAGACGTTTTATCCCGGGTTGATTACCCAAAATGTAATCCGTGTGAAACCAGTGCTCAGGTGATTCGGGGTTGCAAGTGAACCATATTTTTGAATTTTCAACCGAAAGCGTTCTGGCCAACGCCTGATCTACAAACGACTTTGGCATCAAAGCCACCTCGTCCAGCAGCACACCGGAGAGGGTGATCCCCTGAATCAGCGCATAGGATGATTCGTCTTTTCCACCAAAAATATAAAATAAATTGCTTTTCTTCCCGCAGGTAACATTCATCAGCCTGTCAGATCGTCGATAATCAACAGAATACGGCAAGTTGTCGATTGTCTGAAATGGCATGACTATGTTACGTTCAGCCGACGATACCGTTTTCCCGCAGATGGCAAAAATCGCTTTATCAAAATATTCCATTGCCCAGATCACGAATGCAATCACCACACTCAGCGTTTTGCCGCTTCGAACACTACCAGAACAAATAAGCATGTGTTCCGGTTCGACGATGAAAGATAAAACTTCTCCCTGTTTCGGACTGATTCTATCAATCACCATTCTTCAGTCCTTTTATCGCCTCGATCAGGCTGTCATGTTTTTCTTCTTGAATAGAAATCACTGAATCCCATACAACTGTATCTGGCACCTTTCCGAATGCGATCTCGACAAAAGCTTTTTGCAATTGCGGATTATTACTGCTTGCCCATTTTCTCATGATCGCTTCAGCCACGGAGACAGCGTGCCCATCATGAACGATGACCTTCCCGTCGGAATTTTTCGCTTTCTCGTGTGCGATTTCCTGCGCAAGTGCTCGAAGTGCATCAAACGATTTAGGACGTCCGTTCCGATTTATTCGGGGATCACCTTTGGTAAAAGGTTTCCCTTTTTTTGCACTGTTTCCAGTTGTATTACTGCCAAGTTCATTCGCCATTGTTTTGATTAATTATTGCTCCGCAATTAGGACAAACTATAGTTTTTGGCTTTTTGTATGACGGCTCATCAGTATTGCCTTTTTCTTCTTCTTCAGGATATAGTCCCAAATCAATTTCAGTAAATCCCCAATCCATCAAATCGCCAACCTCAAAATTATTCGCCAGCGTGTCGAAGTCCCAGTCGCCCGTGTTTTTGTTAAGCCGGATATTCAGCTCTTCAACCTCTTTCTCGTCAAGTTCACGAGATGGGATCCAGCACTCAACCGATTTTTGATTCTCTGATCGCAACACCCGCAACCGCTGATGCCCGCCAATGACGGTATGATTATCATCAGCATTGATGATCGGTTTGTCGATCAGTCCAAATTTGTCAAGAGATTTTTTCAGCTGCTCAAATTGCTGCTTTGTCAGGTTACGAGGATTTTTCGAATAATCCGTTAGCTCATCAATCTGAAATGTTCTCAAAGACCAAGTTATGTCGTTCATTCGATTATCTCTATCAAATCCGTGGTGCCGTCGTTTTCTGCGACGTAAACCGGATAATAACACAGCCGCCAATTCAATCCATCAGCAGGTTTGACCGTGTCCGTTGAAAGCAGTATCTCGTTTTTCTTTGCTCTGGTTAATACGGTTCCGGTGATCCCGGGTGAGTTCCGGATAGCAACGTAATCAGCAATTACCCTAACACGCCCGAATGACACAGCTCCAACCGGTTCAGGATTCTGATTCTGTGAAGAATCTTTCATGAATATTGATGGATCAATTGCAGACTTATAATCGTTGCAAACAGTACGATATTCAAAATGCAAATGCGGTCCCGTAGAATTTCCGGTGTTTCCGGAATACCCGATGATCTCACCCGCTTTTACTTTTTGCCCTACTTGAACAGACCAATTTCGCAAATGCGCATAAACCGTGCCATCAGTCCAAAGATGACGGATAATAATAACATTTCCGTAGCCGGTATTATCAACTCCAGCCTTCTCAACGATCCCGTCTG
>Ga0208695_1001274_pt1 | contig 21473 bp, 18 predicted proteins | sample AD_UKC111_MetaG_FD_184449 | JGI IMG/M metagenome (GOLD analysis project Ga0208695, IMG submission 184449) | Active sludge microbial communities of municipal wastewater-treating anaerobic digesters from Hong Kong - AD_UKC111_MetaG (SPAdes)... | ecosystem: Engineered > Bioreactor > Anaerobic >...
AGGAGAGAGTTTCTCAGATTTTATTGCTACCTTTGCCATGTCTGTCGGGTTTGATACATATTTTGATTTGCAACACTAAGATAGGTGAAAAATCTGACATGGCAAAATCCTGAGCAACTTTTTGTTGCTCAGGTACTTAAAAAGTTTAATTTATAATAGTGTTGCGGAATTAAGGATATATATGGAATAAAAGACAATTCGGATAATGTAATTGTAAAAAATATGAGAAATAAAATTCAAATTATTTTGTTTTTTATATATTTTACATTATATTTGCAAAGTCACTTTGGTGGCAGACATATTGAGGAAGCGTTTTTAGCTTTATTCCTTATCAGAGAATCTGGACAATTCTCTGTAACGTGTGGAGTAATGAATGACGTTCTTCCTTTGGTCGCATTATATGTACACAACATAGATACGTCAAAGGTGTGAGCTGTTTTTTCTTTTTCTTTCGTTACGGGTAGTCCAGAACCTTCTGATTAAGAATTAGAACTAACTGGCTCACACTCCTTCGTTATGCCTTAAATAATCTAAATGAAAAATGTGCTTTGGAGCTGGGAGTACAATAAATTGACCGTTAAACATGAAAAAGTCGAGAGTTGTATTAACCGCGAGTATATTAGTGATAATGTTTGTTGTCACTTCTTGTAGTATATTCGGAGGAAAGGGTCCTGAGATTTCTACTGCAGACCAAGTGAAAATGTATTGCGAAAAGGACACAACGTCATCAACGAGTGGTAAAACATCAGCATACTTTGATTTTTCCGATGGTATGAACTGGGCTTACCAAAATGATACGACAAAGACATTGCTTCAAAGTATTGTGAACAAGATAACAGGTGACAATGATATGTCTGTGTATTCTTTGGCAAATAATAACATCATTCCACTGAAGAAAAAACAGACAGAATTATATAACACAATCATTGATGCAACCTCTTATCAGAATCAAAATGCGCCAATAGAAAAAACATTGAGTAAAATAGTAAAAGATGGAAACAGTGCCATTATGGTTACTGATTTTGAGGAATACACTACTAATGGGACAGTTCAGCATCAGAATTTTGCCAAGCCATATTTCGAAAAATGGTTAAGTCAGGGTAATGATATCACATTTTTTATCACAGATTATGTTGAAAATGGGTTAGCTAAACACCTTTATTATATTATATTTGATAAGAAATCTCATACCTTGCTTTCAAAGGTCGAAGAAGCTTTGGCAAATAGACCTGTGAATTATAAAAGATTCCTTTTATCCACGAACCCTTGTCATTTTACAACAAAGTACATGGCAGCTATCAAGGGAGGGTGCTATCATGACGAAAATGGCGAAGACGCAGTATCTGCAACAATAGAAGACGGTAGTGGTGAAGGATTCACCAAATTTGATAATCTTAATGCTGAATATTATCCATTTGGTGATAGTTGGCAAAACATCGTTAGCAATGCTCAGGCAATGAAAGAACCGGGAGTAGCCAAACCTTTCTCTGACCTTTTCCGCAATTTATTTGTTGACTTAAGCAATCAAGACTCATACATTATCAAGAAAATGGATGTAAAAGTTTATGATGTACAGGCTGATTTTGATAAGTTTATTGCATTTAAGGAAGCTTTGAAGAATAAGCCGCAAATGATTAAAGATGAAAATGGAAGTCCGATAGCAGATCTTTCTGGAGATGCAGGCACATATTATGATGAGAAAGGTAACATGCTACCTGATTATATTTATAAGCCACAAACATTAGCTCCAATAGAAGATATGCTTGTCTTAAATCAGACACTATTCTCCAATACTTTCAACTCTAATCCGAAGCAGGTGGAACTGGCAATTGATTTCAATCCAAAATTTAGTGGTGAAATCGCTAATTATCCAGCAGGTGATATGATACGTATAGATATCGTTGTTGCTGATTGCACTCCAAATTATTCAAATCTTGACAAACTCTTTTCATGGGGTGGTAATACGAACTTATCGGAAGCTATCCGTAACACTCTTCAGGACTTGAATCTTGTGGGCAGACCTGTATATTCTTATTTCGTAAAAACTAATTAATAAAATTTTAAATATAAATATTATGCATAATTCAGTAATTTCAGCCTATATCATAGGTGTAGCAGTGCTTTTAGTGATGATGATATTGTCAATAATAGTTTCTAACGCAATAAAATATGAGCCGGGATCTAATCCCCGTGACCCTCAAAAAAGAAGAACTTGGTTTTGGATTTTTGGAGTTGCGACATTGGTCTTTACCTTTTTAGTTGGATACATCTTCGTTTATACAAGTATCAGAGTTCCCTCGTTTGCGACGAAATACCTTATAGCTATGACTATTTCTTCAGTTGTTTCTTTTGTGTTATATATCGCCATCGGATTTATTCTTAGCAAATCTTCTGGTCATGGCAAATTGTCAAACTGGTTTAGAAAATAAGTAGCTATGGGAAAATTTGTGATAGCAATAGGTGGAACAGGCATGAGATGCTTGGAATCGTTTGTCCATCTCTGTGCTGTTGGGATGTTTGATAATGAAGAGATTAATGTTCTCACACTTGACACCGATCAAACTAATGGGAACAAGGGAAGGGTTGAACAATTAATCAATCTTTATCAAAAAGTTAAGTCTGATAGTATAGATAATATTGATGGAGGAACACCAAATACTAATACTTTCTTTTCTGCGAAATTGAATTTGTATCGTTTTTTTACAAATTATAATGACCAGCAAAGGAAAACATACCAAAATTTGTCTCAGATAAATTCTGGGACAGCGGAGCAAAAGGAAGATAATAAGGAACTCTCTAAATTAATGCTTGATGAATCGGTTCAGAATTTTAATTTAGATCATGGTTATAGAGCGCAAACACATTTGGGCAGTATGCTTATGTATAATGGCATAATTGAAGCTGCTCGTAGTGTGGCTAATAATAAAGCTAAAGCCAAAACTGAAGAAAAAGAACTTGCTGCATTTATTACAAAATTAGCAAATGACGCTAACAATGCTATGGTATTTGTTTTTGGTTCTGTGTTTGGAGGAACTGGAGCTTCTTCTATACCTATTATTCCTGTAGCGATGAGAGATGCCGTCAAGATAGTCTCGGGAGGAAGTCAAAGTCTGAATTTGAAAAATTCCAAATTCGGTGCTACTCTGCTTACAAAGTATTTTACATTTAAAGCACCTGACAAGACACAAAAAGAAAAAGAAAAGGTGATTGCAGATGCAAATAATTTTGCTATAAATAGTCAAGCGGCATTACAATTCTATCAAGGAGACCCAACCGTCAAGAATTGTTATAAAAGATTGTACAATGTAGGGTGGCCAGTAACTAGTATTAATTTATCTGAAGAAAATAATTCTGAGACAATCACAGGTGGAGCTGAGCAGAAAAATGACTGTCATGTAGTAGAACTTCTATGTGCTTGTGCGGCTTATGACTTTTTCACTTTGGATAAGTTTACTAATCAACAGGCTGTTTATCTTTATCGTTCTGCTGATTTTAGCGGAAGCGGATTTTGTTTTAACGGAAGTGATTTCGTAGGTGATAACAAAGGTGATATATTTGCAAATAAACTTGGAGCATTTATATCATTTGCACATATTGTCCTTTCTGTAAACAAAGCAGCTCTTTCTAATTCAGATGGTACGAAATCTTTCTTGTCTCGATTCGAGAAACAAGGAATTGAAGATTATAAAGCTATTACTGATGCACAGGCAGCTGAAATTGACGTGTATTTAAAGTTGTTTGCTTATGATTATGTGCAGAATACAATAATAAGAGGATGGATTTATCAAATCTATAAATCTATAAAGCCAGGCAAATTTATTTTCAAGTCAGATGTTTTTACAGAAAATCTTCGCGAACTTAAAGATATGGATCCTGGTAATATTTTTGAAGATGACAGACATAATTGGGATAAGGGTGGCCTTCTCAGCAATCGCTATGATAATTATGTTAAGACACTTCTTAATCCAAATTGCCGTCCAAAAGAAGAGCAGCATGTAAATACTACCAAGGAAAAATTTCTTGCCCATATTTACAATAGCATTACAATTGCCCAAAAGTTTAACGTATTAAAGTAATGTATCATGTCTGAATATAAACCGTTAGTAATAGAGGTTAAATCATCCTCAACCCCTCAAGGTGTGGCTGGAAAATGGTCTGACATTACTTCGCAAATGCCGACCTTTACTCGTGACATCATCACGCCTTCAATAAAAGAGGGCGCTGATATTAGTGCAATCGTATCTGGTATACCGACCATATTTGCTCGCGCTAATCTTTTTAGACTTTCTATCAACTATGTTGAAAACAAAAAAACTGATAGTGACCACGAAAATAGTTTGATGCAATTCTATGAGTCTCTTGTTGATGAATGGCATGGACTTATAGCATGTATTGCTTTGGACTACCAAAAAATATCGATTCGCAGAATCTCTTTAGGGTATTCCGATGGTAAGGAAATAAATTTAACATCAAATATTTATGAGCCTAAGGGAGCTTTTGGAAACATGCTATTTGAACGCAGACCACTTTGGTGTGAACAGGGTAAAAACGAAAACGAACAGAATATACCTTTTATAGATGTAATAAGTTTTGATGGAAAAGTCGTAGGTGCAGTAAGTCCTGATAGTTTGTTCTTTACAGCAGTAGAATATTCAATTGACGAATCGCTTCCATTTATAGACATTAAATCTCGTAGATTTACTGACCCACTAAAATCTACATTGAGTGAGACCCAGATCAATCAACTCTATAAGTATGTTGAACATATATTAAATCGTCTGGATAGCTTTAAGTCAACCTATGATGATTTACAAACAGACATTCGTCCGGATTATACAACGATTAGTAAGAACCTTTCTTCATGGGAAATCTTGATAGAGACATATATAAAAGAACATAAATATAAGGCAGAAGGAAGCGTTCCGCCTGTTGACTGTTTTAAAACACCATTTAACAAACTTTTCAATTATTCTTCAGAGCTATTTGGTCTGGAGGGCACAATTTACGAAAATGAAATAGCGAACGCAATAGCCTTTAACCCCAGAACTCTTCTCCTTCCTAGAGGTACACAGATTGCAAGATTTATATTCGACAATCGTTTGTCAAGAGATGCAGACGAAATGAAGAAATTGCCTGTAACAATATTACGTGCGAGTATTAAAAATTCTAACGAATACGCTTATTTCGCACTTCCACTGAGTGCCAAAGGATTAAATGTGTTTGGTGGCAATGTGGAAGCGTTGGTCGGACAAGATAGAGTAAATGTTATTACATCTTCTTTGCGTGCAACTTACGATGTGGATAAGGATGTCGACAACTTGGCAGTATCACTAATATTAAGAACTGATTCAAATAGGGAAATGCCTTTTAATGTGGTTTATACGGCAAAAGATACGCCTATTAAGAACAAAGATATAATGATGTGGCCGAATTTTATTTCTAAACAATGGAATACTTATTATTTGTTTTCTGAAATGCCACACAATGTACCAACTAGCTATTGCCCTTATTGTGCAACACCTTTCCTTGGTAACACCGAGGATCCCTATTTTAGAGCTCTAACAGATGACAAAGGAGATCCTCTATATGTTGTAAGAGATGGAAAAATTGTTGTTGGCAACAAAGCAAATGTGGAACTAGTAGTTACATCGGATTCTAAAGTTGCGGCAAATCCATATAAGTACGAAATATACAAAAGTAATGTGCCTTTCAGGGGGGCATGCTTAACTGTTACAGGAAAAGAATGTGGGTTTATTTTATTCCGGTATTCTGCTCCAAATGATTCATCGACTTTACTGCCGCGCAATTATCTTTCTAGTAATAAGACGTTTGCTGAAGCAAATGTGGGAATAGACTTTGGTAGCACAAATACATCTGTTGCATTCTTTAACAAAACTGAGAATACTGATCCTCAGGGTCTTAAATTAAATAATCATACCGTATCTCTATTATCCTATGTCGATCCTGACAAAAAAGTTAATTTTCACGTTGCAACAGAGAAGGATATCTTATTCTTTCCAAATAAGTGCCTGATGTCAAATTCTGTAAAGAGTATTCTTACATTACATGACAAGTTGAGAATTGTTCAAACAAATGATGAAAACGACCAAATTGCGAGTTTGCAGAAAGAAGTCAAAGGGGGATTTCCTTGCTTTGAAAAGAATTTACCAGTCGGTACCGTTGAAGAGAAGCGTATTAATTTGAATTTTAACCTTAGCGGTCAGAATATTGGAGCAGTATCTCTTGTACACAACATGAAATGGAGTGAGAGTATTGAGGATAAAGCGAATAAAGAGGCTTTTTTACGCACTCTTTTGTTGCAGGTCTATGCAGATCTATTCGAAAAAAATGCATTGCCTGTGAAGATAAAATGGAGCTACCCGTCTTCAATGGGTAATCAACTTTTACTCCAATACAGGATGATATGGGATGATTTGACAAAAGTTCATCCTGTAAATGTACCAAATGATCTTGAAATATCTCAACCACCAACCGTTAATGTGACGTTTGAGGGTAATAATCCATTTGGTCAAAACGAATTAAAAGGAGATAGTCCATTTGGTGGGGAAAATCCTTTTGGAAGTGATTCTCCATTTGCAAATACCGATCCTTTTGCTTCGACACAGACAGTAGCTCAGTCGGTAGATGAGAATGACCCATTTAAACAAGATGATAATCCTTTTGGTAGCAATGATCCGTTTAGTTCTATTGATACGGATAATTCATTCAAAGTGCCCTCTTCTCAGACTAAGGCTAGGGTTAATCTTAAGCCAGATAATGGCCCCATCGATTTCGAATTTGCTCCCGTTAATCAACAAATAAGTATGACTGAGGCAAGTGCAGTTGCAACATATATGATGGCTAAAAGTCTGGGTCCTTCAACGCCCAATATGCTAACTTTATGTTTTGATATAGGTGGTAGTACTACAGACATTTCTGCATTGTGCAAGATGAATGCTCCGCAGGGTATACTTACTGCGATGATTAAACAAAATTCAATTAGGTTCGCGGCCCAACGAGTATCTCAAGCTACGAAATTTTCTAAAGGTTTTAAAGATGTCTTGTTGAATACTTGTTCAAATAACCAACTTTTTATAGATGGACTTAATCGTGGTGCCGATAAGTATAGCCCATCCACTGCTTCGTACTATTTTGAGCAGATTGTTGATGAGTTGGGAACTCTTGGACAGGATAAAATGCAACAATTTTACAAACTCATTGCTTCTGGATGTAAAGAACTTATGTCCGTCAATCTCTATGTTACAGGTCTTATTATGTATTATGCAGGGCAGTTAACAAGGAAGATCATTGAAGAAGTTCGTCGTTCGAAACAGCATACCGTCGAGAATTGGAGGCCATTGGTAAACATCGCTTTTGCAGGAAAGGGTGCGCGAATATTCGAATGGTTTTGGAGTACGAATGCAAATAGTGCCAACCAATATTACATATATCAGTTTGTTAATGGATTAGGCGGAAAGGATGTTATTGCAAAATATTTGGCAAATTGGCCTAAACTAAATGTAGGCACTAGAGCGTGGGATGAAGTTAAGTATGAGGTCTCAAAAGGATTATCTATAGAACAGATGGACGTTCAGCACCAATTACTTGTCCCTAAAAATGATGATGCCATAGAGGTTCTCGGAGAGGAGGGATTCTGCATCATTGATGGTGATGGTAAGAAGGTTCCATTAATGTTTGACAATAGTATAACTCGTGAGATGATGGAAAATATTGGCACATATTTCCAAGCTCCTGCTGCTGATGGAATGATTCATTGCAATAGGTTCAAGGGCTTTATAGCCACCTTCATTCAGGCTGCAAAGGGCTATTTTGGTCAAGATTTTGATATAGAAATTATTAATCAAGGATTTAGGGATATGGATATGAACTCTTATATTAGCAATCTTCCGGACTTTAGAAATGCAAGTAGTACACTTACAAAAGACAAAAATGGTAAGTTCGATTTTGTCGCTCCTATTATTATCCTTGAAGGTATGAAGTTCTATGATCAATATTTAATGAAATGCCTTAAATAAATTGTTAAAGGATGAAGTATTGTTTATTAATAAATATTTCAAGGGATTATATTACGTTCTCATACAACAAGGATGGTGATGTCAGTTTCGTTCCTTACGGGGATGAACTGACAAAGCCTCTTGCTGTGTATTGCCAAGGAAATGAGATAAGTATAGGCAGTTACGCTCTACGCGAAGTGCAGAAGGGCAATAAATATGCTCATGCTAATTTGTTTGATGCCATACGAAGCACAGATTTTATAGAATATAAAGGGCAGAAATACGATATTAACAAGTTATTGTTTTTTGCTATAGAAAAATATGTTGCCGAATTCTTCGATGTCATATTGATGCGTAGTGAAGGTTCTATTGAAAACAATAGGTCAAAATTACCTCTCGTTCTAATATTCGCACCTGATTTGAAAGTGCATGAGCGTAGTTTCGTTCTGGAGTCACTTAAAGGTGGTGGATATGGGAACGTATTCGTTGTAAACTATAGTAATAGACTAAAAAAAGTACTTACTATCAGATTACCAAAGGAAACAGTTCCTATATTCGTAGGTGGTGATGGATTAAACCTTTATTGCGAATCTCCAGAAGCTAAGTTCACGGATGTGCTTGTTATGGAGGGCGCATGTAAAGATCCTCGATTAGACCATGCTGTTGAGATTATGCAAACGGACATAGTCAATCAAGGATATGACCAATATCATGCGGATTTAGATGCAGATTTAAATTTACTTCGTAAACACGCCAATGAATTCTTATCTAGTGGCAAAAAGGAAAAGCAATCTGTTATTCTGCTTTCGGATAATATGCGTTATGATTATTTCCTCAAAGCAAGTGACTTTGGATTGTCCAGTAAAAATCTAAGTGAAAGTGCTATACGTGCTTTCGATTCGCTGAAAACAGCTTTATCTAAAGTGGATATACTACCCAATCAGTGTACTATTATACTTGTTGATCAAGAAATTTCAAATGACTATGTAGAGCGCTTATTTAAGCATGCATTCAGTAACGTCATTAGGATAGACAATGAGGAAAGAGAAATGGTACTTCATAACCTAATAGAGGACATAATAGGATGGAATTATGATTTCTCAGGAAAGGGAACAGATAAATCCAAGGAAAAAGAGGCTTCTGACTTATTTAAAAAAGGCTGTTTTTCTGAGGCTAAGGATATTTACTCAAATATAGGGCATCATACTACAGAGACTAGACTATGCGTAGAATGCATTCGAAATGAAAAGGAATTAAAGATGGGCAAACTTAACACTTCTAGTATAAGTTTAATATTGGATAGATGGCGAGATTATGGCATTGAGGAGGAGATCATTCAGAAATTCAAACCAGCAGTTTCTGTTGCAATCCCACAAGAAATCAACGCCTCCAATTCAGCCAAAGAATCAATAAAATTGACAGCCCGTGAAATAAAAGAAAAGATAGCAGAATTGCATACAATGATGACAAAGGGGGTGTCTACGGCCCACAAACAATTAATGGAATTTAAAAAAGACCTGAATAATGAAGGAACCCACAACTTCGATGATAAAATAGATAATTATCTTAAAGCGGATAATATTGTTATAAAGCCGTTAAAACCAATAAAAAAGGAGACTGTATGTGATCAGAAAAATCCATCGGAAATGCTTATGTCCGTTAAAGAGGCGCCTGTGGTTAAGTCAAAAGAAATTAAGGCCACTATTGCCGAAGCGAAAGGCCTTTTGAGAAGTACTGATAGTAAACTGAAAGGTAAGGGACAAGCTATGCTTGTAAAACTTCTGCGGAATCTAAATCGTAAAGATATTCACGACTATGACGCCGTGATAAATGAAATATTGAAACAATAAAAACAATTTGTATTATGGCAAGATTCGATTTGAAAAAAGATGAACGCTTCGATCTTCAAAAAGACGAAACTGGTTTGAACAAGATTAAAGTCTTGTTGGGATGGAAAAAAGGTGCAGACCTAGATGCTTCAGCTTTCTTATTAGGAGCAGATGGGACTATTATTAATGATGCTGATTTTGTATTCTATAAATCAGCAAACAGAGAAAAACCATTTTCACGTGAAGAATTCGGAAGTAAACCTGCTTGGAGGACAAAGACACGGCCAATGTCGGCTGATGGCTCTGTTTTAGGTTCGTATGATGATCGTGGTAATGCAGAGAACGATGCATCTGGGGATGAAGATACAGAAGAAATGTTCGTAGATTTGAGTAAAGTAGACCCAAAGATTAATGAAATTGTCTTTTGTGTGACAATCTATAATGAAGAACCGGATGAAAAATCTTTCAAAGATGTTCGAGACCCCTATATAACGTTGATCAATCAAGACAATGGAGAGGAAATTTGCCGTTATAATCTTCAAGAGGATTTTTCAAATGAGACTGCTGTAGCCATTGGTAGTCTATTGATAAATGATGAAGGAGATTGGACCTTTCAAGCAGAAGGCAAAGGATATGCTGGTGGACTTGAAACATTGATTGACATTTACGCATCTTAATAACTTTTTAAATAATTTAAATTATGGGTAGGTTTAATCTAAACAAAGGAGACCGTTTCAATCTTGATAAGGATTCCGGTCTGAGTCAAATTAAAGTAGAACTAGGATGGAAGTCAGGCGCAGATCTTGATGCAAGTGCATTCGTACTGAATAAAGATGGTGTCATCGGTGATGATGCTGACTTTGTATTCTATAATTCAGAACATAGAAGTGAACCATTTGAAAGAGACAAATACGGCAACAAACGTGTGTGGAAATCTAAGACACATCCAATGTCTGCAGATGGATCTGTAATGGGATCTATTGACGACCTTGGCGATGATGATGAAGGGGAAGATGCAAATGAGGAAATGCATGTCGATTTGGACAAAGTTGATGGTAAAGTAACTGAAATCGTTTTTTGTGTTACTATTTATCATGGTGACAATCAAGGCATTACTTTTGGCAAAGTTCGTGACCCCTATATTTCAATAATAGATGAAGATAATGACAAAGAACTTTGCCGTTATGAATTAAAGGAAAATTTCTCTAATGAGACAGCTGTTGTGGCAGGTAGTCTAATTTGCGATGAAGATGGTAACTGGTCATTTGAAGCTCAGGGTAAAGGCTTTGATGGGGGGATGCAAACTCTCATTGATATATATGCTTAATCTTTTTTCTTATGGCACAAGATAAAGAAAACAGGAAAAGTACACGCCATTTCGATTTGCAGAAGGGTTCTACTCGTAAGTTTGAGCTAGAGAAAGACTCTATCGTGCCAATTCCTCCCAAATTAGAAGTACTTAAAAAAGAACTTCTCGCTGATGGAATTATTGATGCAGAAGAGGTAAAAAAATTACGTAAGGAACTTTATGCTGATGGCGTGATAGACAAAGAGGAAGCAGAACTTCTCTTTGAGATCAATGACGAGGTTAGTGGAAAAGCTAATGATGTTAGCTGGCAAACTTTCTTTGTTGAGGCAATTAGTGATTTTCTTCTTAAAGACGAGAAATCTCCAAATGTTATAGATGAGGATGAAGGTGCCTGGTTGGTAGAGAAAATTGGGAATGATGGTAAGGTTGATTCCACAGAAAAAGCATTGCTTGTTAATCTTCAGAAAAAAGCCAAGTCAATGCCAGATGGGGTTAAAAATCTTATAAAGTCTGCAGGAATAGCAGGAGCAAACCTAACTTCTAGTACTAACGTACAGCAAGAGGATGGCGGAGAAAATCCTAGTGACGGTGGTAATAGCTCTGGTTCGAAGAAATGGCTTTGGATAATAGCAATTATCATTATTATCTTATTAGCTGTCTTTCTTTTGGCAAGGAACAAAAAGGAGAGTAGTTCGGTTCCAAATGTCCCAGATACAACAAATGTATCCAAGGATAGTTTGAACCATGACAGCACTCCTGCTGCAACACCAAAGTCCACAAATAAACAGGAAAGCCCAAATTCCAATGCTCAGAATAGTTCAACTATCAATAACGATAATGCTAGTCAGGCATCTTCAGCAGGTAATCAATCTGCAAAACCAGCGATGACGAATAACAGTCCTGCTGGTGAGCAAGCAGATAATTCAATTGCACCTGCTGGTGAAAAATTGGCTTCATTTGGTTTGGGCTCAACTGCCTGTGGCAATACAAAGAGTTTAGCTAGATTAGCTAGAAAGCTCAGAAAGTCTGGTGGTAAAGTCAGTATATATGGCTATGCCGATAAAACAGGAACATATCAAGCCAATCAGATTGTCTCGCAGAGGCGAGCTGATGCCGTTAAAGCATATTTGATTAATCATGGAGTTAAATCCGAACAAATCAATGCTGTTGGTAAAGGCGTTTCTGTGAAATATCCTACAAATGCTCAAAACAGAAGAGTTGAGGCTGTTGTAGAATAACATATCATTAGGAGTCGAGGGATAAAATCCCTCGACTTTAATAAATTAAATAAGAAGTTAATATGATTCTAGGAATACTTATCGGTCTTATTGTTTGGTTTGTCGTACCAATTTATTGGAACCAGCATGTAAAAAGGAAAAAGAATAAAATAGTAGTCAACAGATTATGTACTGTTATAGGAATCTTTATCGTTGTTCTTAGCTCATTAAAATATATCATTCATTTATTATCATAGTATGATGAAAAAAATATCCTGTATAATAGGGATTCTCTTTTCCCTGATTCTCTTTTCATGTAATTCTAAATCTGGCCCAGTTGATGATTTAAGGGACTTGTCTATGGAATTGCAAGAAAATAGTAATGGTTATTCTGAAAAAGATTGGGAAGAGGCCAAACAAAAATATGAAAATATTGAAACACAACTGCAGCAATATGATTATTCAGATGAGGAATTGGAAGAAATCGGAAAACTTGAGGGTAAGTGTTCTACTTATTTCATGAAATCATATATAAAATCGATAAAAAGGAATATCCATAATCTTTCGAAGGAAATAGAAGGTGCTGCTGATGGAGTAAAGGAAGTAATAAATTCTGATGAAATTAATGATAATAACAAATAAATATGGAACTAAGACATCATTATGTAGGCCTGACGGATGCGCAGGTGTTGGAAAGCAGAGCTAAAAATGGAACTAACATTTTGACTCCTCGTGAAAAGGAATCTTTATGGAAAAGGTTTTTAGAGAAATTTACCGATCCTTTAATAATAATCCTACTTATTGCGGGATTTCTTTCAATAGGAATATCTTGTTATGAGTATTGGGGACTAGGAAAGGAGTACACTGTCTTTTTTGAGCCTATCGGAATCTTTATAGCAATCCTTTTGGCTACAGGTATAGCATTTGTCTTTGAGCTTAAGGCAGATAAAGAATTTGCCATGCTTAATCAAGTTAATGATGATGAATTGATAGAGGTTATAAGGAATGGGAATACAACTCAAGTACTTAAAAAAGATATTGTTGTAGGTGATGTAGTTTTGTTTAATACTGGTGATGAAATTCCTGCTGATGGAAAATTGCTGGAAGCAGTGTCACTGAATATGGATGAATCAACACTTACAGGAGAACCTATATGCCATAAAAGTATACATTTAGCCGACTTTGACAAAAATGCCACATATCCAACTAATCAGGTTATGAGGGGCACTAAAGTGTTAGACGGACATGGAATCATGGAGGTTTTAAATGTTGGTGATAATACTGAAAATGGTAAGGTTTATGAAGCTGCTCAGATAGACTCAAGTATAAAGACGCCTCTAAATGAACAACTTGATGGACTGAGTGAATGGATAACAAAAGCTAGCTATATATTCGCAGTGTTGATTATCATTGGCCGCATCATAATGTATTTCGTGTTCTCTACAAGTGCATTCGTATTTGTTGACTTTATTACATATATTCTGCAGACATTGATGATAGCTGTAACGCTGATTGTTGTTGCAGTACCTGAAGGTCTTCCTATGGCCGTTTCTTTAAGTTTAGCTTATAGTATGCGTCGTATGATTAAGACTAATAATCTTGTTCGAAAAATGCATGCTTGCGAAACGATGGGCGCCGCCACAGTTATTTGTACAGACAAGACGGGTACTCTTACTCAAAATCAGATGCAGGTTTATAAAACTAACTTCTATTCACTGAAAGGTCAAAAATTAGGGGATGATGAATTTAGTAAATTAATTGTAGAAAGCATCGCATTAAATACTACTGCCCAATTAGATGTGTCTGATGTAAATAAAATTAAAGTTTTGGGCAATCCTACAGAAGGAGCTCTTTTACTCTGGCTTAGGAAGAATGGCATTGATTATATTAAAGTGAGAGAAGAAAATGAGGTCTTAGACGAATTGCCTTTTTCTACAGAACGTAAGTATATGGCAACAGTAGTACGTCTCCAATCTGGAAAGAAAATCCTGTTTGTTAAAGGTGCTCCTGAAATTCTTTATTCAATATGCAAAAAGACAAGTGGTGATATCACAAAAACTGATATAGAAAATCAATTAAAAGAATATCAACATCAAGCGATGCGTACGCTTGGTTTTGCTTATCAACTAATTGATGATGGGAATAAGACATTCAATAGCGAAACTATAGATGCTGATAACTTGACATTCATGGGGATAGTTGCAATATCAGATCCCGTAAGGGAAGATGTCCCTGATGCGGTTAAAGAATGTTTAGATGCAGGAATAAAAATAAAGATAGTTACTGGTGATACGCGAGACACTGCTAAAGAAATAGGAAAACAGGTGGGAATTTGGACTAATTCTGATACAGACCAGGGTATTATTACAGGCTCAGAATTGTCTTTACTTTCTGAAGAAGAATTAAAACAGCAAGTGGACAAATTTAAAATAATAGCTCGTGCGCGTCCAATGGATAAGAAACGAATAGTGGAGGCTTTGCAGAGCAATAATGAAGTCGTCGCGGTGACTGGTGATGGTACTAATGATGCTCCTGCATTACATACTGCACAAGTTGGCTTGTCAATGGGTGATGGTACATCTGTAGCTAAAGAAGCATCAGATATTACTATTATAGATAATTCTTTCTCAAGTATAGGGCGTGCCGTTTTGTGGGGACGTTCTCTATATCAGAATATTCAAAGATTTTTATTATTCCAGTTAACAGTTAATGTGGCAGCTTGTTTTCTTGTGTTGGCTGGATCATTTATGGGCACTGACGCTCCGCTTACCGTTACTCAAATGCTTTGGGTAAACTTGATAATGGATACATTTGGTGCTATGGCATTATCATCATTGCCTCCTTCAAATAAGGTTATGCAGAACAAACCGCGTGATCGGCATGCTTTTATTATTAATAAGCCAATGGCACAAAACATATTAGGAGTAGGCGGATTTTTCTTCATCCTATTGCTTGTGATATTATATATATGTGAACATGCGGACATAACTTGTATGAAAGATTTCATTACGACTTCTGTAGGAGCCCGTAATGGATTAACTCCTTATGAACATACACTGATATTTTCGATCTTTGTTATGACTCATTTCTGGTATATGTTTAATGCCAGAGCTTTTGAAACAGGGCAAAGTGCATTCCATTTTAAGGGCTGTAATGGTTTTGGACTTATTTCATTAATAATAGTAGTTGGACAAATATTAATTGTTGAAGTATTATACAATTTCTTTAATGTAGTTCCAATGAAAATTGAAGATTGGATAATAATTGTCATTCTATCCTCGCTTGTGTTATTCGTTCGTGAAGGATGGCACCTAATTACAAAAAATGCGATAAAGGGTAACAATTGAAAAATATGAAGTATGGGATAAGATAAGTTAATTGATAAAAAGAATGAGGGGCACATTGGATAATGTTTTTAATCTAGATGTGCCCCTATATTTATTCATTAAATATTGTTTTTGTCCATTTTATCCATTCCGCCCTGATTTGCCAACGTTGTCATTCATCATTGTCAGAAATGTAGTATCTTCGCAGCAGAAATATCAAGAGTAGCCCATGAGGGTGATGCCAACCGAGAGTTGAAACCACGGTGGAAAAAGATATGATAGTATTGACAACTATAAAAAATTCAAAATGATGGAAAACAAAAACATGACCAGTGAAAATGATGAAAGGGCTTTCATCCCAGTAGATTTTATGTATCGCAAACATGATTATTTCGTGGCGAAATGTCTGGCGGATAATCATATCCATGAGATTTGTATTCATGTGAGCAAGGGGAATCCGAAAGGATATACAAAGGGTTTGGTCAAGGTCACTAAAGAACAATATAAAGAATGGTTCCAGGTGGATTATGACAGTGAGGAGAGACGGGCTCATCTCCGGGAAGTGTTTGCGGAGAACATCCCGTATCTGTTTGCACACAGAGAGGAAATCCTTTCACGGGCGGATTATTATTTCGCTCAGACGCCTTTGTGCGTGATGTTCGTAGGACGGGTTTATCTCGGCGCTTTACTCAGGGCGTACGAATTGGAGAACAGTCCTTTTGTATGGAAATGCGACGATGAGGCGTGTGGCGGAAAGGGTTTTATCTACTCTTTCCAGGGTTCACCTCTGTCGGGCAGCATGATAGGGAGCAGCGTGTGCTGCAAATGCGGAAAGATTTCGATAGTAAGGAGTAGTAACTTCAGAAAACTGATGGTGTCGTTGCATGATATCATTGCTGATGACGTGCGCGAGATGCATATACCCACAAAACCTAGCGCACAGCCACCAATACGGCTGGAGAAACGTCCAGGCGGACTGGTCATCGACTACACGCCACAGGAGGAAGAAATGAGCACGAACAGACTGACGGTCTTCGATGTCATCAATCTGTTGCAAAACCTTACCCCGCCCCTCTCCAAAGGCGAGGGAGGAAAGACAGCCCTTTGATAATGCACAATGCATAATGCACAATGCATAATTAAGCTAGCGCCATTGGAAAGGGTGGGTGGTCAGGAACAAATGATAAGTGAAGATAGGGTGAGAGATAAAGAACAAAAGATAAATAAAATTTGGTAATATATGGGACATAAACGTGATAAGGACGGGATTGATTGGAGCTTGATGCCATTCCTGAAGGAAGATCATCCGCTGGCAAGGAAATTGTTTTTTATGAAACTGAAGAAGTTTAATAAAAAGGCTGCGCAGTGGGGATACGAGATCCGTTTCACATATGATTTCAAGCAAAGAATTGTGAAACCTACTCCTGAAGCGCGTGTGGATAGTAAACATCCTGACGGGAAGGGATTTTGGAAGACATTCATAGTGGAGTATAGAAACAACTATCTTAATGACCTTGCCGGTCAAATCATCTATGAGGCCATATCTATGCAAGATAAGATGCCTTACTTGAAAAGACTGTGGAAATTCTGCTATTTTTGGCTCAACTATCCATGAGAAGAAAGTTGAGTAGATAATAAGAAGTGATTTTAAACGTTATCAAATAAAACGGGAATATGAAAAGGTTTGTTGCGATATCAATATTGTTGCTGCTCGCGTGCATCAATATCCATGCACAGTATTTCTACGACGGCAAGGGTTCCATCCTCGGCAACATCGACAGAAGCGGTTATATACACAACCGCGGTGGCAGCATCGTGGGCAGAATCAATAAGAACGGATTTCTGTATAGTGCATCGGGCTCCATCGTGGGGAGACTGGATTCCGACAAAGTGAGAGATGCATCCGGTTCCATCATTGGATATGTGCAAGGGGGCGGAATGGTGTATGACAGAAGTCTTCAGAGTGTGGGCAAAATAGGAAATTACGGAATGGTGTATGATTCGCAGCTGAAACTGATCGGGAGGGCGAAAGGCCTCTCACCGACAGTTATCGCCGCACTGTATTTCTTTGACCTCGTCCCTCTCCAAAGGGAGAGAGGGTAAAGACAGCTGACGCCCTCGCTTTTTCTGTCACGCAATCATATTGATTAATAGCGAGAGCGTGACAATCAGCACGCAGATGACGCCCGTGAGGAGGGCGGCGATGCGCTTGCCCAGATACTTGGAAAGCATCACGATGGATGAGATGCAGATGGCGGAAGAACTGAGCGAGAACGCCATGGCGCTGCCGATACTCATGTCGGTGTATTGCAGGAAGGGTTTGAGGAATATCACGTCGGCCCCATGACACATGTAGATGGGCACGCCGAAAGCGGTCATGATGATGGATGAGAACGGTTCCGCGTTGAGATTGATGCCGTGGAGAAGTTCCTTGGTGTCGAGCATGGCGAACACGAAACTCAGCAGACCGGCAAAAAGGATGTAGGGCAGAAGCTTTTTTGTAATCTTCATCGTCTTGACGAACGGGTCGCGCTCTGCCACGAAATCACATTGGCGACCACAGGTGCCGTTCTCGGTCCAGTTGTCCCATTTCAGTTTTTTTACTGCCAGTTCCACAATCCAACCGGCTAAGTATGCCAACAGAAATGCGCTGATGATGCGGATGACGACATATTTCAGTCCCAACACAGTGTAGGAGAGGAAGATGATATACGGGTCGAGCAGCGGTGCAGCGCACACAAAGGTGACAATCACTTTGAGCGAGGTGCGGCGTTTCATCGAGTCGATGAGTGGTACCACACCACAAGAACAAACAGGCAGGATGGCGGCATAGGCGAATGCCAGCATCTGGTTGCGGGGATAGAATCGTTTGATTTTCCTGAAATACTGTTCGGCGATCACGCCAATCATCACGCCGAGGATGACCACAATGAAGAGTTCGCCCACGTTTTCGAGCAGATAAAAACTCCATTTCGGCATCGAACTGAAGACAATGCACTTGGTGTGGTCTCCATCATAGAGACCGTTCAGGTTCATATACACGGTGTCGGTCACCATAATCAGCACCGCCGTGAACACAATGATGCGTGCCACAGACTGCTGCATCGATAGTTTTATTTGGGTTGTATTTGCCATACGTCTATTTGACATTAAATGTTTCTTGTCTGAAATAAGAATCCTTGTCGGTGTTGCGAGTGATGGTCAGCCGCGCCTTGTTTTTCGCATTGCCGGCGATTCTGATGATCATCTCTTTTCGGAACAGATTGCCAGGCAGTTTCTGCCACTGCGCATTGCGGATGTCTTCGCATCCTGAGAAATATATATAGGTCTTCCTCATTCCGTCGAGACAACTCTTGGGGTTCAGCCTCATCACGACGGCGACGTGGATGGTGTCGCCACGATGAAAGAGAGATCTCTTCGCGCCAGAATATCTGACGTTGATCTGCGAAAATACGTTCGCCGACATCATGAGCGCGAAGAGTAATGAAAAAGTGAATTTCGTCATCAGTTTGAAGAGATTGCGCCGTATTTGCAGGCGTTGTAACATTTCCCGCAACCGATGCATTTGTCCTGGTCTATAGTGACATATTCGGATGAGCCGCTACCCTGTACAGATATGGCGTGCTGTCCGCAAACCGATACACACGAGAGGCAGAGGGCGCATTTGTCGTTGTTGATACTATAGGTATCCGTGTACTTGCTGCAGCTGTTGAAAATTATCATTGCCGCTATTGTTCCCAAAAAGGAGAGTCCGAAGACTCGGTTTTGCTTTTTTGTCATCATTGTTTGTTGTTTTTGATTATTGTTTTGAGATGGCACCGCGCCCGCATCGACTGTAGCACTTGCCGCAACCTGTACATTTTGACGGGTCGATGTAAGCCTTTCCGCCGCTGAAGGAGATGGCTCCATAGGAACATGCCGACAGACAGTGACCGCAACCCGAACAGCGGGATGTGTTGACTGCATAGACGGAGGATGACGAGGCGGCTGTGATAGAAACCGTGATGGTGGATGACGCTGTCAGTCCGCTGTTAGTCTTCACGGTGATTACCGCTGTACCGTTTGCCACTGCCGTTACCAATCCCGACTGACTCACAGTGGCTACTGCTGTGTTGCTGCTTGACCAGGTGTAAGACACGTTGGTGGCATTAGACGGCGTAATCGATGCCGAGAGTTGTTTGGTGCTGCCTGCCGAAGATAATGTCGCCGATGTGGGACTCACCGAAACGGCTGTTGCAGCCACATCACTGCTTGTCACGGTGACCAGACAAGTAGCGCTCACCGAACCCACGGTGACGGTAACGGTGGCGGTTCCCACGCCTACAGCTGTCACGGCACCACTCTGGGAGACCGTTGCCACAGCGGAATTGCTGCTCGTCCATGCGGCGGATGTAGCTGCCGTGGCGTCATTGCAGACCACTGAAAGTGTGCTACTGCCGCCATTGGTCAGTGTCAATGACGATTGCGAAAGGGCAACCGTCAGCACAGTCGTTGTCGGGGTAGTGGTTTCGGAGGATTCAGTCCCGTCGCCCACGATGGGGTCGTCGAGACTGCAAGAAACGACAATCCAACTACAGACCGCGACTATAAAAATGATTAAAAAGATTTTGTTCTTCATCCTGTTATCGTTTTAAAAAGTGAATCTTAGTTCCAACCGCCCGAACATCGTCTGCACATGATTATAGTGCAGCGTCAAATCTGTCAATTCCAGATTTGGATAGTCGAGCATTCCCACTGTGGCATTCACGAGCAATGATTTGCCGAAGTTCTTGCTCAAGCCGAAGTCGAGTTCCTTCATCTTCGTCAGTGGCGAAGAATAGTTGTCGGTCACGAATCCGTAGTCGCCGCCCATCGACGATGCTTTGGTCTGCATCACGCCCTGAATCTTGAGCGACATCTTCAGTGCGGTGAACGAGTGTTTCAGTCCGAGCATCACCACTGGAGCTTCGAGCACGTCCTGGCGCAGCACGTCGCCCATGAACAGATTGCTGAACGAGTTGAGCGGATGCGCACCGTTGTCGATGGCGCTGTAGCCGATATAGCGTCCATACAGGCGAGTGGCTTGCGACGCACTCCAGTTGAAGGTCTTCTCAGCCGTGAAATCATAAATGACGGCATTGTTGCCTTTCGACGACTGATACAGAATCTCAGGTTTCAGCAGTACGCCGCCCAGACTGATCTGCGAATACAGACCGCTAGTGAGCACGGCATTGTCTATTTTGCTTCCGAACTCCGTGTAAGCCACGCCGCCCAGCTTGTCGAGCGAAAAGAGTGCCGGGGTGTCATTGCCGAATTCGTCTGATTTCGTTTCGGGCAGGAACGACAGAGAAGCCATCGCGAAGTTGGTGTTGCCGAAGTCGTTGCCCACATACGAGCGCGGACGGCCCACCACGATGTCATTATACAGATAGCCCAACGTGCAGAAGCGGCCGTTGCGTGCAAATGCCTCCATCACCGAACCGCCGATGACGTTCAACTTCAGCGAATTGGTGCGCAGCGTGTAGTTGGCACCCACGATTCGCTCGTTGAGCAGATATTCGTCATCACCTTTTGCCGACTGCAAACCCAGCGTGAAAGTATTTTTTTCGCCGCTGTATCTGTAGAAAGCCTCGCGCAGTCCGGGCATCAGTTTGTTGGTGTTGTCCGACCTATGGGTGACGGTCGTGCCGCCATCATCGGTGAACGATAGTTCCTTGTTGGTACCTCTCGTCCATGCTTTCAGTCCGCCTTCCACATAGAAACTGTTTTTGCCGTTGCCGTAGTTCAGTCCGAAGAAC
>Ga0208695_1001275_pt1 | contig 21466 bp, 18 predicted proteins | sample AD_UKC111_MetaG_FD_184449 | JGI IMG/M metagenome (GOLD analysis project Ga0208695, IMG submission 184449) | Active sludge microbial communities of municipal wastewater-treating anaerobic digesters from Hong Kong - AD_UKC111_MetaG (SPAdes)... | ecosystem: Engineered > Bioreactor > Anaerobic >...
ATTAAGAAACTTCTTCCTCACAGACCTCCTTTTCTTATGGTGGATAGAATCATTGAAATGACTGAAGATGTGGTAGTTGGCATTAAAACTATTGGAATTAACGAAGGATATTTTATAGGTCATTTCCCAAATGAACCTGTTATGCCAGGAGTTTTAATTCTTGAATCTATGGCACAAGTTGGTGGTATTTTAGTTCTCAAAGGAGTTGACGAACCGGAAAAATACTCGACCTATTTTGCAAAAATTGATAAGGTTAAATTTAAGAGAAAGGTGGTTCCAGGAGATGTAATTGTTATTAAAATGACTCTAACTCAACCGCTTCGTAGATCAATAGTCTGTATGAGAGGTGAAGTTTACGTTGGTGATTCTTTGGTTTGTGAAGGAGAGATGGTCGCTCAGGTGATTAAGAACAAAGAGTAAAAATACACTTTTAATACATTTTTATGAGTCAAGCATTTATCCATCCTAAAGCCCGAATAGGTAATAATGTTACAATAGGTCCTTTTTCTTATATTGCAGAAAATGTGGAAATAGGAGATGGTACAATAATAGGGCCGAATGTGACTATTCTTGACTATGTAAAATTGGGCAGGGATAATAAAATCTATCCCGGAGCTGTCTTGGGCTCTACTCCTCAGGATGTGGGATTTGCCGAAGAAGAGACCTGGCTTGAGATTGGGGACGACAATATTATCAGAGAATTTGTAAACATGGCAAGAGGCACTATACATGGGCGGGGAAAGACAGTGATGGGTAATAATAACATGCTTATGTGTTATTCCCATGTAGCCCATGACTGCGTAATTGGCAATGGGACGGTTATTATAAGCTATGTAGGTTTTGCTGGCTTTGTGGAAGTAAATGATTATGCTACAATTGGGGGAAAGGCTGTATTTCATCAATTTACCAAGGTGGGAGCCTATAGTATGGTATCAGGAGCTTCTGCCGTAAGAAAGGATGTACCTCCTTATGCATTAACAGGGAATAATCCTGTCGCTTTTTATAAATTGAATCTGGTAGGTCTGAGAAGAAACGGTTTTACAAGTGAGCAGATATCCAGAATTGAGAGTATTTACAGAACTCTTTACGATTCTGGCCTCAATATTTCAGATGCCTGTGAAAGAATCGAACAGGATTTTGAAGAGAGTGTGGAAAAAAGAACCATTCTTGATTTTATCAAGAATTCCAAAAGAGGCATTGTTCCTAAAATTTCGAGATTTATACATGGATAACGGGCATTCTGCTTCGGTTTTGTTATCAACTGCGTACCTTCCTCCGATTGAATATATAAGAGCATTAATTAGTTCCGACAGGCCTGTAATTGAAAGATATGAGAACTATCAAAAGCAATCCTACAGAAATCGTTGTTACATATACAGTTCTTCTGGGCAGTTACCACTGGTAATTCCCGTATGTCGAGAAGACAGGAATGATGAAGATGCAAGAAGGATTGACAATGTCAAGATCGATTATTCCAAAAAGTGGCAAAAACAACATTGGAGAGCCATATTTTCTGCATATAACTCCTCTCCTTTTTTTTGCTATTATAAGGATGATATATACCCATTTTATATTGAAGAAGAACCATTGTTGTTTAACTATAATAATAGACTTTTAAACACTATTCTTGATCTGATTGGAATATCCTCAGTGCCTGAGTTTACACGAAATTATATAAGAGATTTTGAAGGAACTGATTATAGAAACCATTTTCATCCAAAAAAAGAGGTGCTTCCTAATAATAAATATGGGCAATACCATCAGGTATTTGCCCATAAATATGGATTCATTCCGAATCTCTCTATAATAGACCTCCTCTTTAACGAAGGGCCTGACTCCATCACATTCTTTTTTTAAAATCTAAAGCCTATAGTTGCCAGCACTTTCCAGGCAGAATATGTCGATTTGCCAGTTGGAGCCAATAATGATGACCCTCCCTGCAAAGGAATATTATCATAAAGCCTGAAATTTTCTGAATTGGAGATTCGTCGCTGAATACCAAAATCGGCAAAAAAGCCGCTTCCAAATTTAAATCCGGCACCACATGATACAAACTGTGTGTCGAATCCATAATTTCTCTCAGGATTTTGATAGTATGAATATCCTGCCCTCAAAGAAAAAATCCTGTTTAGCCGAAACTCAGCTCCTGCCCTAATATTACTTGTGTTTTGAAAATCCTCATCTATCAAATCATTTTCATCATCAAACTCATCAAAATCAGAGTCAGTATCATCCATACGCATCCATTCGTAACCTACAAACTCATAATCAAAAGATATGGATCCTCTGGTTCCGAAAAAATAAGATATACCCAGATTTGCCCTTGCCGGTGTAATTACCGAGTAGTCGTAAGAACCCTTTGGAGATTTTAATAAGATATGATAATTATCACTGTACTCAGCGTACATGCTTTCTCTCCATTCATCTTCCAACGAGAAAAATGTAGGAGTAGCAAGACTTGCACCCAGTCTTAGACCTTCAACCGGAAGGAATATAACACCTGCTCTTGCATTTATTCCTACACCGGTTGTAGTCTGCTTGTAAACATGTTCAAAATCCTTAAACTTTGAATCAAACTGATTTAAATTGACGGCAAACTCACTGTAAGACTGCCAGTCTGTATATCTTAACGATTGTAGTCCAAGGCTGAATCCAAAGTAAAATTTATTGCTGACATTTCCGCTTAGAGTAATAGCATATTCTGATATTCCTCCAGTTGTTTCTCTTTTAAACCTTTGGTCAAGAGGACCCCCAATAACGATGGAATTGCCAAGAATATTTTCTGTAGCAGCGATATATTCATTTTCTGAATCAGGTAATCTGTCAAGTAAATTTGTATTCCATGCAAGAACGGAACGCCATGAAGCACCACTGTTGTAAAATGGGTATGTATCGTTTGCACTCTGAATATCCAACTGTGACGAATTTATCCCGTTTGTATTGTAAGCAAGAGCTGAGAGCCAACTGGTGTTGTCTGCACGTCCTTTTGCCGACACCCGGTTATTAAAATTATTCAGTTTATTCATTGATACTGACACATTCAAACCTTTAAGGCTGCCAGTCTTTCGTATGCCGTTAAGAGGAGTGACATAACCAAAGGAAGAAACCCCTGCTCTAAAGAAACGTTTGTCTGTATTTCTGTCAAGATAGTCGGTTTCAGTAATAGTTGAAATGGTGGAAGGGGTAAACATAAATTCAGAATACCTGTAAAGTCCGGCTGAAGCTGGATTTATACTGATCGCCCCAAGATCTCCCCCAATAGAGGTCAAAGCATTACCCATAGCAATACTTTTAGCACTTCCTTCATAAAAGTTTTGAGAATATCTTAAAGCGTCATATCTATTTTGCGCCGATAGTAAACTAGTAAGTAAAACGGCAATTGTAAATGTAAATATCTTTTTCATAAACATCTTTATCTGCGGTAAGTTGATCCACTGCCTGAAGAACTTCTCCCACTACCGGATGATTGAGAAGATTGGTTGGAAGAACCAGAACTTTGGTTGACTCCAGAACTCCTGGTAGGCTGTGAATAAGTATTGTTAGTATTACTCCTTTGAAATTCTGAACGGTTGGTAGAGGTATTGCTACCGGTTGAAATTCCTGAGTTTTTATTGGAGCCGGAAACAGCATTCGTTTGACGTGAAGGAGCTCTGTAATTGCCAGTTGATCTTGTATATTCGGACTGCTTTGCTGAAGTGGTATTGCTTTTTATTCCTGAATTTGAACTTCTTTGATAAGCTCCAGTTGAACCTCCGACATTTCCGGAATTATTATTTCTGGTAATGTTGGAGTTGGAAGTTTCCGATTTGGATACGTTATTAAAAGTTGTACCACTTGTAAAACGACCCTGACTGTTCTCTCTTCTGTAGACACTCTGTGAAGGTCTGTTGCCGTTAGAATTTGCTGTGGAAACATTACTTCCTCTTATTTGGCTGATTTCTGCCTTAGACATTCTTGTATAACTTCCGGAAGAATTAATTCCGATATGCCTTTGATTAGGATTAGAGTGGTCTGAATCTCTTCTTCCATACAAGTGTCGTTCTACAGGTACTCCCCAGTAAACCCCACTGTACCAGCCGCCTGATGGCCAGTATCCGTAAAGATCATATCTTGGCCCCCACCAGCCATAATATGGGTCAATATACCACCAATAATCGTAATAAAAAGGATTATGCCAATACCAGCTTGAATAATACCATGGATCCCAATAACAGTAATAACGGAAGGCAAATCTCCAGCTAGGATTCCAATAATAGTATGGGTAATTCCATGCCCATGGATAGCACCACCAGTCAAAATCATTTGTCACATTGAAATGTATTTCATATTCCGGTGAATTAAATTTGGTAAGCAATTCCTCATATGAATCATATTCATTGATGTCCACAAGAACAGTGTCAGCTTTGGATAATGGGAGGACTGTCTTACCGCTTTTCTCGTCTACTACAATTACTTCCTTCGTCTTTTCCTTCAGTGCCTGCAGCTCCTTGTCAGTCGCAGATTGGTCATCCGATTTACGAATTACTGCTATATCAGTACCAGGTCTATAATATGCAGGATCTTCGTAAGAGGCAGATGAATAACGACTTTCGGTGCCGCAAGAGCTCAATGCAAGAATAACGGCTGCCAAGTAATAAAGTTTGTTTTTCATAACACACCTCCTGTGTATTAAATATTATTTATACTTTTGTGCTGTTCAATACAAATTTACACAAAAATTGTACCACTGACAAATATTTTAAAAGGTAATGGCAAAAGAGGTTAGTAACAAAGAGGAGAATTATGCATTATGGTATAATAATTTGGTTATCAAGGCTGAGTTGGCTGAGAACTCTGCCGTAAGAGGATGCATGGTCATAAAACCTTATGGTTATGCAATTTGGGAAAAGATGCAGGCTCAGCTTGACAGAATGTTTAAGGAGACAGGTCATCAGAATGCTTATTTTCCGTTATTTATACCAAAATCATTTTTAAGCAGGGAGGCGGAACATGTTGAAGGTTTTGCCAAAGAATGTGCTGTTGTGACTCACCACAGACTAATGACAAATCCGGATGGTCCAGGTGTGGTAGTAGATCCTGATGCAAAACTTGAAGAGGAGCTTGTTGTAAGGCCTACATCTGAGACAATTATATGGAATACATACAGAAATTGGATTAAATCATATAGGGATCTTCCCATACTTGTCAATCAATGGGCAAATGTTGTAAGATGGGAGATGCGTACAAGGCTGTTTCTCAGAACAACCGAGTTCCTCTGGCAAGAGGGTCATACTGCCCATGCCACAAGTGGTGAGGCGATGGAGGAGACAAATAGAATGATTCAAGTTTATGCTGAATTTGCAAGAAAATATATGTCAATGCCTGTGATTGTGGGAAGAAAAACCGAAAGCGAAAGATTTGCAGGAGCAATAGATACTCTTTGCATAGAAGCTATGATGCAGGATGGTAAGGCTCTTCAGGCAGGCACCTCTCATTTTCTCGGTCAGAACTTTGCCAAGGCCTTTGATGTCCAGTTTGCTAATAAAGAGGGTGGGCTTGATTATGTGTGGGCTACTTCATGGGGAGTTTCTACAAGGCTTATGGGAGCACTTGTTATGGCACACAGTGACAATAATGGGCTGGTGCTTCCTCCAAAGCTTGCTCCAATTCAGGTAGTAATGGTCCCTGTAATTAAGAACGATGGGGATTTTTCAAATATTTTGGAAAACATGTCTCAAATTAAAAAAAGATTGGAAGGAGTTGGCATTTCAGTTAAAATTGATGACAGGGACAATCTGCGTTCAGGTTTCAAATTCGCAGAATGGGAGCTTAAAGGTGTTCCTGTAAGATTGACTATTGGACCAAGAGATTTGCAAAATGGCACTGTTGAAATTTCAAGAAGAGATACCTTAACCAAGGAGACCGCAAGTCAAGATGGTCTTGAAAAACGAATTTCACTTTTGTTAGATGATATTCAGGATAATATTTACAATAAGGCTTTGAAATTCAGGGCGGAAAATACATTTAAGGTAGATGATTACGATACCTTTAAAGAAAAAATTGAAGATGGCGGATTTTTGTTGTGTCACTGGGATGGTACTGCAGAGACTGAAGCAAAAATCAAGGAGGAAACTAAAGCAACCATCAGGTGTATTCCTTTGGATTCAGAAGAGGAGGAGGGAAAATGCATATATAGTGGTAAACCTTCACATCGAAGAGTTGTTTTTGCTCGAGCATATTAATTGAAACTTATTTTTTATTTTTACCGACAATTGAATTATAATTACTGACATGGCAACGGAATTACCTTCACGACAACAGGAAATACTGGATGTACTTAATAAAAAGGCTCAACTTAAGCTTCAAGTTTTTAATCAGACTTCTGAAGCTTTCTCACAGTTAAAAGATATTATCAATGAGATGAGTAATGATCTTAATGATCTTATCGACAGCGATAACAGGAGGATAAGACTTGAGTACAGAGACAGGGGTAAATTTGAAGCTGAGTTTAAATTTGCTGATGATGTTTTAATTTTCAGCATGCACTCAGATGTTTTTCTTTTTGACAGGAACCATCCTATTTGGAAAAATGAATATGTAAAGCAAGATCCAACGAATTCTTACTGCGGAATTATCAGTATTTACAATTTTCTTTCAGATTCGCTGAAATACAATAGAGGTGAGGATTTGGGCTATCTTGTGGCAAGAATTTTTGTAAATAAGGACAAATTCTTTCTTGTAGAGGGCAAAAGACAAAGGAACAAAGTCGTCAGTGCATTTGGAAAATATACTCTTGGTAAAGAAGAACTGGTTCAGATAGTGGAAACAGCTGTGATTTACTCACTTTCATTTGATCTGCTTGTGCCTCCGTTCGATCTTGTCAAGGTTGCAAGTGTCGAACAGATGAATGACAAGATAGAAAGTGCAAAATTGCAGACAGGTAAGCGAATGGGGTTTAAATATAATTCGGATGATGTCCTGGAGGATTAAATTTTTTTTAATTTTTTTATCCTTAATGATAATTTGGCCTGCACATGCTCAGGAGATTAAGAAGGAGAGTGATGCAGGATATGAGTTTTGTGCAGCTATAGCTTCCAAATTCAAAGTGCCTCAGCTGGCTCCTCAACCGCTTAAACCAATAAGTAATTGGAAGAAAGGTGCTTTACTGGATTTGGGAGTAACCCAGACATCTTTTACTAATTGGGCTTCAGGTGGTTATCCTTCTTTCGCAATGAATGGGGCTGTGAACATGTATGCCAATTATTCAGTCAAAACTCTTTTTTGGGAGAGTAGATTGCAGGTCGCTTACGGCTTTATTCAACAATTCGGTGCTCAAAACAAAAAAAGCGACGATAAAATCATTCTTGATTCCAAATTTGGATACAAAGCATGGGGAGACAAGTTTTATTTCTCAACTGTTTTTAATTTTAAATCGCAATTTGCAAAAGGATATAACTATACATCAGATACTACAAGAATTCTGGTTTCTGGACCTTTTTCACCTGCTTATGCTTCTCTTGGTATAGGTATGGACTATAGACCCATTAAGAAACTGGCACTTAATTTATCCCCATTGACAGGCAGTATGACAATTGTTGACAGACAAAAATTAAGATTAAGATATGGCAATCAGGCTGATCAAAGGATTAAACTCAAACTGGGGGCACAATTTAAGGTTGACTACAGTACTAAGGTCTTTAACAGGATAGATTTTGTAACAGGTGCAACTCTGTTTTCTAATTTTTTGGATGATCCTCAAAACCTGATAGTTAATTGGGATATGTCTTTGTCATCAAAACTCAGCAAATATTTCTCTGCTAATATCAAGACAAATCTGGTATATGATGATAATATTCTTATTGAGGACTCGAAGGGCGTGGCTGCGCCAAGAATTCAGTTTAAAGAGATTTTTACTTTCGGATTTTCATATACGTTTGGAGATTTTAAAAGATAATGCTGCAGAAATTCAAGGAGAACATCAATTTTATTTCTCAAGGAGATAAAATACTTGCAGCCGTGAGTGGTGGTATAGACTCTATGGTCATGGCTTCTCTTCTCTATGAATGTAATTGTGATTTTTCAATTGCAAATGTCAATTTTAAACTTAGAGGAGCAGAAAGCGATGCTGATCAGAACCTTGTAATTAATTGGGCAGAAAAGAGGGGTATAAAAATATTTGCAACATCTTTTGCTACTGAAGAATATGCTTCTAAGCATGGTATTTCAATTGAAATGGCTGCAAGAGAATTGCGTTACAAATGGTTTTACGAGTTAATGGAAGAGGAGGGATTTGGTTTTCTGTCAGTTGCACACAATCTTAATGATTCTGTAGAGACATTTTTCTTGAATGTTCTCAGAGGAACTGGTATTAAAGGGCTTGGAGGAATAAGACGGGAGAGAGGGAAAGTAATCCGTCCGATGATTGAATTTACCAGAGATGAGATAATAAGTTATGCTGAGAGTAATAATGTCCCGTATAGAGAGGACAGAACAAACAATGACGTTAATTTTGCCCGTAACAGGATAAGAAATAATGTTTTTCCTCAATTTTCATTGATTAATCCTTCCTTTTTAAGAACTATGGAGCGAGATATGAAATATTTTCGTGAGGCAGCAGAGATTGTTAATGAACAGTTTCAGCTAATTATTTCACAAGTTGCTGATTGTCAAGAAGGAGTGTTTCCTCATAAAATAAGAATTGACAAATTGCTTTCAGCCGGCCATTCTGAATATTGGCTTTATATGATTCTAAGTGACTATGGATTTAATTCAAGCCAGTCTATAGAAATTAACAACTCTTTTCATGGGGAGTCTGGTAAAAAATTTTATTCAAAAGACTATATTGCTGTCAAGGATAGAGACTATCTTCTCATATATCCATTTTCGAGTGAGTCTGAATCTCAAAGTTTCCCGGATTCGGCTAAAATAGAGAAGCCATATGGTGATCAAGTTTCTATCAGTATTTTTGGTCAAACGGTTTTTCTAAGATTATATCCAAAAGAGAAAGATTTTATGCCAATAGCATCCAAAAAGGTTTTGTTTATGGATGCATCAAAAATAAAATTCCCCCTGGAATGCAGAGTTTGGAGTGATGGAGATCGTTTCATACCACTTGGCATGAAAAACTTCAAAAAACTAAGTGATTTCTTTATAGATGAAAAGCTCGATATAAAAACCAAAGAGCACCAACTGGTGCTCTCTGACTATAATAAGAATATTATTTGTGTATTAAATCACAGGATTGACGATAGATACAAGGTAACATCTTCTACTTCAGAAATTCTTGAAGTATCAATCAGTTAAAATATATGTTGTATGGAAGTCTTGCAAATGTTCTTACGCCATTTTCTTTTGCAAGTGAACGGTAAGCCTTGTCGAACAAAGTAGACGGATTTGTCAAAACTTTTGCAACCTCACCACTTTCTTGCAACTGTTCCAAAATTCTTTCAAATTGAGTTTTAGGGACAGGATACTCAACAACTCTGTAACTTTCCAAAGAACTCATAGCTGCAGCAGAATTAATTGCCTCATGAATACCTCCGACTTCGTCTGCAAGTCTAATCTGTAAAGCATCTTTTCCTGACCATATTCTGCCCTGAGCTATTGAATCTACATTAGCAACGGAAAGCTCTCTTCCTTCTGCAACAAGGTTTAGAAATTGATTATAAACTTTCTCAACTTCTTTTTGCATAAAGCCAATCTCTTCTTTGTCCATAGGCCTGTATATTGACAAAATGTCACTATGCTTGTTTGTGTTGACAGTCTCAGGATTAATATAAAGGTGATTTTCGATTGTTTTTTGGGCATTAAGTGCCAAGCTGAAGACCCCAATTGACCCTGTTAAAGTAGTATTGTTCACAACAATCTTGTCTGCATTTGCAGAAATCCAGTAACCTCCGGAAGCCGCATAGTCTCCCATGCTGACAACAATAGGTTTCTTTTCTCTTATAAGTCTGAGCTCTCTTTCAATCATGTCAGCACATTGTGCAGATCCTCCCGGAGAATTGACTCTTAAAACTACGGCTTTAATAGAACTGTCCTTTCTGATTTTTGCAAGCATGGATACAAAATTGTCAGAAGCAATATTATCATTACTCTTGCCCATAATAATCTCGCCATTGGCATAAACGACAGCTATTTTGTTCTTTTCCTTAAAGTTTGTTTTTTTGGTTGCTGCTATATAGTCGGACAGAGAAATTGCTTTCAGATCTTTTTCTTTCTGAACTCCAAACAGTGACAGGAGCGTATCGTTTAGCTGGTCAGAATACATTAAATCATCCACGAGTCCAAATTCTTTAGCCATTTCTGCATTTGTGATCTCTAAATTATCTGTCATTTGGTTAATTCTTTCGACAGGAATGCCTCTGGCTTCTGAGATCTTTTCAGTCCAAGTGCTCCATACTGCATCAATATAGGCTTTCAATTGTTCACGATTCTCATCACTCATCTTATTGCTTATATACTGTTCTGCTGCAGCTTTAAATTTACCGTGTCTTATAAGTTGTGCCTGAATCCCAAGCTTGTCGAGAAGGTCCTTGAAGAAAAGCGAGTTGACGCTTAGTCCTGTAAGATAGGCACTGCCGGCAGGATTTAAATATATTTTATCGGAAGCTGTTGCGAGATAGTATGCGGGTTGAGAGAAATTATCAGCATATGATATAATTGGTTTGCCACTTTCGTGGAATCGCATTAGAGCTGCCCTAATCTCTTCTATATGAGTAATACCTGCATTTAGATCGTCCAGATCCATAAGAATAAATTTTATTCGGGGATCAGAAGCTGCATTGTCAATTGCATTAACGACGCTCAATATTCCTAAACTTTTGGAAGATAGTTTCAAATTGGTCATGCTGACTTTGGCAAGAGGATCATCTGTTGGCTGTTCTGTAACAGGATTGCTAAAATTAATGTTTAGAACTGCCGAAGACGGAACAGTCGGTATGCTCTTTTCTGCTAATGAAGCGATTGATCCAAATATCCCGAAAAGAAGAAGAACGCCAATAATCATTGTTATTAAAGAGCCGACAAAAGTTCCGGCAACAATTTTTAGAAAGTTTTTCATATTTTTCTTAATTATTAATCAAACAAATGTAAGAAAAACATTATATTTTTCTCAATTTGTAACCAACTCCTCGAATGTTATCAATGCACAAAGGTGTTGAAGAAAGTTTTTTCCTCAGGTGAGAAGCCAAAGCTTCGATAGATTGTTTTGGATCAATATCTTTACCTTCCCATATAGCCGAAACGAGATCAGAAACTTTGCAAATCTGGTTGTAGTTATTGCAGAGTATTTGAAGAAGTCTGTTTTCATAAAAAGAGAGAATAGTTGTTTCTCCATCTTGCATCACGAGGCATCTTTCTTCAGGAGAGTAATTAATATTTCCAAGAGTATAGATGTCATTATCCTTACTTGAAATTTGCATGCATTTCTGAATCCGTATCAATAATTCTCTTAGACCGAAAGGTTTTTTCAGATAATCACTGCACCCTAACTCAAAACCATTGGCAACACTGCCATCATCACTTATTGACGTAATAAAAATGATAGGTATGTTTTTATCCATGGTCCTAATAAGTCTGGCAACTTCAAAGCCATCAATTTCAGGCATGTTAATATCAAAAAGGCACAGGTCGGGATGGAATTTATTATATTGTTCCAATGCGGAACGGCCATCACTTACAAATGAGAGTTCGTAGCCACTCATTTTAAGAAATTCGCTCATCGCGTAGCCGAAGTTCAGTTCGTCATCGGCTAATAGTATTCTCTTTCCCATGGTCAGATTTTATTGATAGCGTAAAAGTGCTTCCTTTTCCAACTTCACTAACAAGAGTAACTTTGCCTTTATGAGCCTTAACGACCCACATGACATAATTAAGCCCGAGTCCAAATCCTTTGCCTTTTTGTGCGTGTTCTTTTTTGGTACCTCTGTAAAATTTTTCAAATACCTTAGACTGTTCTTCTTTAGGGATTCCAATTCCGTTGTCTTCTATAGAAATATAAAAGTACTTGCCTTCTTTATAAGTAGAAATATTGATAATGACAGAGTCGTTTGAGTATTTTATTGCGTTGTCTATCAGATTGCCGATTGCATTTGAAATATGAAGCATATCTCCATATACTTCCTCACTTCCTTCAGGAATATTAGTAGTAATTTTAATATTCTTTTTGGGATCTACATTGTGACGTGCAATATGGGGATCAATAGCTTCGCGGATATTAAAGACTCTTTTATCAAGCGGGGTCTGTTTTTTCTCAAATTTGTTTATTTCAAGTATGTTTTCAATCAAACCATTAAGAAAATAAAGCTGCTCTTTGGATTTTCCGAGAAAATAGGGGGCAGATTTACTGTCTGCCATTTCAGCAACTTCAATATTTGTAATTGAAGATTGAAGGGGAGATCGGAGTTCATGAGTCAGGAAGTGTGTAATATTTTCCTTTACCTTGGCCAGAGTTACTTGTTTGTACAGCATTCTCGTCTGCAATACAATACTTATCATTATAAAAATAGTCAAAGCAACAGATGCTAACAGCATAATAAGCAAGTCACCTTTAAATACAGTTGGGGGATATGTTATATGGGCATTAATAGCTAATTCTTTAGACATGCTTATAGGAAGAAAAACATCAAATGATGACTTGATTAAATACTTATTTTTAAAAGAGTTAAATTCTTTTTCTCGAGTAGATCTTGAATCTGAATATACAATGGTGAAATTTGTTAAATGTCCATTTTCATCAAGTTGTCTTGCAAAGTATGTAACTAATGTATCAAGATTTAAAGGTAAGATGTTTTTATAAGCATCTTGAAGAGCTTCCTCAATCGAAATTTTAGTAAATCTATTATCTTGTTTAATATCAATATTTTTAAAGTTTTCTCCTTTTTGAGGAATATCAGCAGGAGCATTATTAGAAATTGTGACCTCAAATTTATTTTTGTTACTGATATTAACTAATCTTGAATTAAGTTCTTTATTTATTGCATCTTTAAGAATTCCCTCGGTTTGAGTGCGATACTTAATCTTTTCACCGTCAACGAGTCTATACAGCCAAATACCCTGTATAATGAGTAATAAAAATATTGCAATAATAGATATTGTCAGCGCCCTGTTTAGCATTTTCAGCAAATTTTCAGCAATTGTTCAGCATTCTGTATGCAAATCTAACAAATATTATTAATTTATTTGTAGTGCAAAAAACAAATAAAAAATTAAAGCCATGAAAACAAATTTCGAAAAACTCAATGAAAAAGAGATGATTAACGTAGTAGGTGGAGATCAAGTTATTAGAGTAGTCGACTATGATGGTAATGTTTATTACATTATTATTCGTGATGGGAGACCCTAACTAATTGTAAGTTTTAACTCCGTTTTTACCTCGTTTTAATGATAATTTGCTGAAAATCAGCAAATAGTGAATCTTTTGATTTGTTTATAATTTAATGTATAGGAGACCATTTAGACACTACCATCAACTGGACTCCATGGATTGTGGTCCTACTTGTCTGAGGATGGTGGCTGCTCATTATGGACGTTATTATACTTTGGAGACTCTCAGGGATAGGTGTGAGTTTTCAAGGGAGGGAGTTAATTTGTTAGGAATTGCCAAGGCTGCAGAAAGCATAGGTTTTAGATCGACTGGGGCGAGGCTTTCTTTTGAGGAGCTATGCAAAGCTGATTTTCCTGTAATTCTCCACTGGAATCAGCGTCATTTTGTAGTGTTATATGGTATTAAAGGTAAGGGTAACAAGAAAAAAATGCTCATTGCTGATCCTGCTACTTCACTAGTAGAATTAAATGAAAATGAGTTTAAAAAATCATGGTACAGCACTGTTAAGGATGGAGTTGGGTTAGGAATCGCTCTTTTGCTGGAGCCTACTCCTCAGTTTTACAGTGAGGAAGGTGAAAAAGTTAATCGCAGAGGCTTTAAATTTTTATTTAAATATCTGAAACCATATAGGAAATTTGTCTTTCAGCTTGTTATTGGGCTGGTTATAGGCAGTTTGTTGCAGCTAATACTGCCTTTTCTTACTCAAAGTATTGTCGATATTGGAATTGGCACAAGAGATCTTGGATTTATCTGGCTTGTACTCATAGCTCAGCTAATGCTTACAATAGGCATGGTTTCAGTTGAGTTTATTCGTGGCTGGATTTTGCTTCATATGGGTACCAGGATAAATATATCTCTTGTTTCAGATTTTCTTACTAAATTAATGAAACTGCCGATAGGTTTTTTTGATACCAGGATGACAGGTGATCTGCTTCAAAGAATTGACGATCACAAGAGGATTCAAAATTTTCTTACAGGCTCGTCTTTGAGTGTTCTTTTTTCTCTTTTCAGCATTGTTATTTTTGGAATAGTCTTGCTGATATACAGTCCTCTTATATTTTTAATTTTTATTGTTGCATCTGTTATATATGTGGTTTGGGTAATGCTTTTCATGAAAAGGAGAAGAGAACTGGATGACAAGGCTTTTACTCAAAATGCTGCAAATCAAAATTCTGTTATACAACTTATAACAGGAATGCAGGAGATTAAGCTAAATAGTTGCGAGAGGCAAAAAAGATGGGAGTGGGAAAGAATTCAGGCACGACTGTACAGGTTGAATATTAAGGGTCTTGCTCTTGGACAGTATCAGGAGGCAGGAGCAACATTGATCAATCAAATCAAAAATATCTTAATAACAGTTTTTGCTGCAAGCTCCGTTTTAAATGGGGAATTGACTCTTGGTATGATGCTCTCTGTGCAGTTCATCAATGGTCAACTGAATGCTCCTATCATGCAGTTGGTTTCGTTTCTCAAGGCTTCACAGGATGCTCGTCTTTCTTTGGAGCGTCTTGCAGAGATTCATGACAAGAATGATGAAGAGAGTTCTGAGAAAAGTTATATAACAGATATTGAAAAGAATAAGCCTATTTCAATTGAAAATCTTTCTTTTAAATATGAAGGTGCGGGTGCTCCTTTTGTGCTTAAAAATATAAATCTCACTATACCAAGTGGTAAAGTTACTGCAATAGTTGGAACAAGTGGCAGCGGGAAAACTACGCTGGTGAAATTGTTGTTAGGTTTTTACAATCCTGCCGAAGGTTCAATAAAGTATGGTGATCATAATCTTTTTTCTTTGAGTATGGAACACTGGAGAGCAAAGTGCGGAGTAGTAATGCAGGATGGATTTCTGTTTTCTGATTCTATTGCGGGGAATATTGCTCCAGGAGAAGATCAAATAGATGTTGACAGACTTGAAAAGTCGGTTACTATAGCTAATATTAAGGATTTTGTAGAGAGCCTTCCACTCTCATACAATACTAAAATCGGTCAGGAAGGGCATGGTCTGAGTCAGGGACAGAAGCAGCGACTGTTGATTGCAAGAGCGGTTTATAAAGATCCGGAAATTATAATGTTTGACGAGGCTACAAACTCTCTTGATGCAAATAATGAGATGCTGATTATGAAAAATCTGGAAGATTTTTTTGTAGGAAGAACTGTATTGGTAGTTGCTCACAGACTAAGTACAGTGAAAAACGCAGACAATATTGTAGTTCTTGAAAAGGGACTTATTATAGAATCCGGAACTCATTCTGAATTGATTGAGAAGAGAGGGGCATATTGGCAGTTGGTAAAAAATCAGTTAAATGTCTGAAAGAAAAAAAATAGAGATAAGGTCAGATGACGTGAACGAGATTCTTACAAGACCGCCGGGTTGGATTGTGAGGTGGGGAAATACTCTTATATCTGCTATTTTTATCTTGTTTGTCATCGGCTGTGCAATTTTTAGTTATCCAGATAGATTAACTGCACCGATCGTCGTTACTTCTGCAAATTTGCCTGCTCAACTTATGGCCAAAACAACTGGTAAGGTGCAGGAATTGTTCAAGTGTGACGGAGATTTTGTGAAAGCAGGTGAAGTTATTGCAATGATTGAAAATTCAGCTGATTATAATGATTATATTAAATTACGTTATGTAATAGACAGCGTTATTGGCAGTTCTTTTAAAGCTGAGGTCATTGATTTGCAGAACCTGCCTCTCAATCTGTTGTTGGGCGATATGCAGGCATTATACAATCAATTGGTTAATAAGTTGGCTGAATATAACAATTTTATACAGCTTGATTACCATAGAAAAAAGATAGCTTTATTGAAAAAGGAGCTAGATGTGCAGAGATCTGTAATCAGTCAATACACGAAGAATATGTTACTTTTTTCAGAGCAGTTTGAGCTTGCATCAAAGAAATATCTAAGGGATAGTACCTTGTTTGTTCAGAAAGTTCTTTCACAGGCTGATTTTGAAAGCAGCAGGATAGCTAAACTTTCTGCAAAACAGGGTTATGAGGCTGCAAAGAGAGAAATAGACGAGTTAAAAATTTCTGCACTAAAAAGTGAACAGTCAATACTTGATCTTGAGATAGACAGGGAAAAGCAGCTATCGTTATACCATACAGAGCTTTCCAGTGATTATGATTTGTTAAAAAGTGCCTTAAGAAAATGGGAACAGGATTACCTGCTAATTTCTCCTCTCAATGGGAAAGTCTCTTTCACAAAGTACTGGCAAGAGAATCAGAATGTTTCTGCCGGAGAGGTGGTTTTTACAGTTTTGCCTGAGCAGAAAGCATCAATTTCAGGTAAGATATATCTTCCTTTGTCAGGCGCAGGTAAAGTCAGAGCAGGCCAGAAGGTAAATATCAAATTTGACAACTATCCTTATATGGAATTTGGTATGGTTGAAGTAAGAGTAAGAGGTTTGTCTTCAGTTCCTACAGTTGTAGATGATTCCCGCGTTTATGTAGTCGATGTTGAATTACCTGGCAGACTTATTACAAATTACGGCAAAGAACTTCCATTTTCAGAAGAGATGATGGGAGTTGCCGAGATTATTACAGATGAGCAAAGCGTTCTTAACAGAGTTATATTCCCTGTTAAACATATATTTAAAAGCAGAATGTTATGAGAATTACTTTGGTAATACTGTTTATTGGAGCTATTTCTGCTTGTTGCACTTCTCTTATATCTTCGCTTTTTTATAGAGTGAAATTGTTCAGAAATGTCAAGAAAAGCAGATGGGAAGTATTAAATTTTACAGTAACTGCTCTGTTCAGATATAGTAGTAAATTTTTTGCTCCCATTACTCTGTTACGCGAAATGATGCAATGCACATTGCTTACTTGTTTGATTTACAAGTATTTTATATTGCCAGATTATTATCTTTTGCCCAAATGCATTATTTGTGTTTTTATTTTGACTGTGCTTGTGACTGCCGCGATTCAGTTCCTGGTTTTTTATAAATTCTATGACGAAAACCTTGCTGACTGAAGGATTTTTTTTAATTTTGCAGGCATGAAGAAGTCGTTCCAAACATTAATTACATCAGTGCTGCTTAGTTTCTATGTTATTGCTAGTCTGGGCATCGGCGTGCATGAATGTTCCAGGAACGGGTCTATAAACATCAGGTTGTTCGCCTATTCAAGAAGTTGTAATGCCATTCACCCAGTTTGTAATTGTTTTCACCATCATCATGACGGCATTCCCGAGCATCAGCACCATTCATCTAACTGCTGCCATACAACTATTTATCAGCTTTCTCAGGATTATGATATCGTTAGCTTTAATAATGCAGCCGTTTCTGCTTCAATAGATTCTAATTCGCACGTTTATATAATTTCTAATTTTGAGGATAGTGCTATAAATAATAGCTCAGCACTATTTAGTGAGAGTGCTTATACTCCTCCACCTCTTCCAATTGATATAAATCCATATTCATTTTGTTCTCAGTGGAGATTGTAGAGATTCTGTCAACAAATAGATAGAAAATATCCTTTTTGTAGGAATCCTTTACAATTTTTAAATTAATATGAAGAGAATAATTATTACATTTTTATTTATAATATCTATAACAACACTTTCTTTTTCGCAGACAATACATGGCATTGTCAAGGCACAGCATGAAAGTGGGGAGATTGAGCCATTACCTTACGCATCAGTATATTGGCTCGAAGGCAAATTTTCACTTGAGACTGATCAGGATGGTAAATTTACAATCAAGAATGTACATTCAGGAAGGGTTTCTCTAATAGCAACATATATCGGTTATTCGAGAGATACGCTAATACTTGAAAATGGAGAAAACAAGGCAGATTTTATTCTTAAAGAAGAGAACAACAGCCTTGATGAAATTAGAGTAGTAGGAAGGCAAGAGGGAAACTATATTTCCAAAGTAACTCCTGTTAAGACAGAAGTTATTTCTGCTGCGGGTCTCTGCAAAATGGCCTGTTGTAATCTTGCAGAGAGTTTTGAAAATTCTGCCAGTGTGTCAGTGGGTTATTCTGATGCGATTACTGGGGCAAGACAAATCAGGCTTCTTGGTTTGTCGGGTCAGTATACGCAGATGCTTGACGAAAACCGTCCAGTCATGCGGGGAATTGCAGCTCCATTTGGTCTATCGTATATTCCCGGGCAATGGCTTGAAAGTATTCAAATTGCAAAAGGACCTTCTTCGGTTGTAAATGGTCTTGAGGCAATTACTGGCCAAATTAATATGGAGCACAGAAAACCTACAACTGAACAACCACTTTTTGTGAATCTTTTTTTGAGTAACATGCTGCGTGCAGAAGCAAATGTAGCTTCATCTCTGCAGCTAAATCCAAAGTGGAGCACTGTCATATTGGGGCATTTTTCAACTGATCCAATGGAACATGATGGTAATGATGATGGATTTAAGGATGAACCTTTAACTACTCAATTCAATTTTTCAAATCGTTGGTTATTTGCCCCTTCTAATGGTATGCAACTGAGATTTGGTATCAAGGCAATGAGCGACGAGCGTATTGCCGGTATGAATGATTTTAAAAATGGATCGAAAGTCACAGATGATCTATGGGGTTCTAAAATTAAAAACAAGGGTTTAAACGGATATGCAAAACTTGGGATACCCTTGAATGAGAGTAACTCAAAAAATGTTGCCGCTGTGGTGGACTATTCAATGTATGATATGAACTCTTTTTTCGGTTATAAAAGTTATGATGCTACTCAGAATTCTGTTTTTTTCAATTTAATGTTGCAGAACCAAATAAATGACAATCATAAATATATCATTGGTTTGAGCGGTCAGTACGACAATTTTGACGAGCATCTTAATGGTGCAAATGTGGGAAGAGAAGAGCAATCTGCAGGGGCATATGGTGAGTACACCTATGTTAATGGAGATAAGATAACTGTGGTAGCAGGGCTTAGACTTGACAATAATAATCTTCATGGATGGCTTTTTGCTCCAAGGATAAATGTTAAGTACGACTTTACCGATAAGCTTGTTCTCAGAGCTTCAGCCGGTCGTGGATTCAGATCGCCAAATCAAATAGCTGATAATTTAGGGATTCTCTCAACCGGTCGAAAGATAAAAATGGAAGAACATCCTGATATGGAGGAAGCTTGGACATATGGAATGAATTTGACAGGATATCTTCCGATAGGGTTTGACAAAAATGCGACAGTAAGTTTTGAGTATTTCAGAACGGATTTTCAACATCAATTGATTGTGGATCAAGAGAGAGATCTCTCTACAATCTGGCTTTACAATTTGTCAGGACGATCCTATACAAATACTTATCAGGCAGATTTTTCAATTCAGCCTGTTGAAAGATTTACAGTTCTGCTTACTTATAGACTGACAGATGCTAAAGTAACTCTTGAAAATCAGGGACTTGTTGAAAGGCCTCTGATGAGTAAGTACAAGGGGGTGCTTAATTTACAATATGCCACAAGAATGAATAAGTGGACATTTGATTTTACGGCTCAACTTAATGGTCCTGCTAGATTACCAAACTTTATGGACAAGGAGTATTCTCCTGTGTATTCTGTTCTTTTTGCCCAGGTTACAAAAAAAATTAAAAAACTGGACATATATATTGGTGGTGAGAACTTGACTAATTACCGCCAGAAAAATCCCATTCTAAATGTAGACCAGCCGTATAGCGAGGGATTTAATACAACAGTAATTTGGGGACCACTTATGGGGATTAAACTGTATGCCGGTCTGAGATTTACTCTTTGGAAATAATTATTTTAATTTTTTATTAATTTTACGAAATATTACAGTCATGAAAAATTTATTTAAATCAATCTCGCTCATACTTGTTGCATCTCTGTTCCTTTTCTCAAACGGAGCAAACGCTCAGGGGAAAAAGGCTGTTAAAGAGATGGAGGTAACCTTTTCGGTTGATATTGATTGCCCTAACTGCAAGAAGAAACTTGAGGATAAATTGCCTTTTGAGGCAGGAGTCAAGGATTTGAAAGTTAATCTTGAAAATCATACAATATGGATGAAGTATGATCCTTCCAAGACAGATAAGGTTAAACTTGCAAAGGCTATTGAGAAACTCGGTTACACTGCAAAGGAGATCGAGGTTACAAAGTAGCTTATAATGAGAAAAGAAATTCTGTTAGTTTTGTTATTGACAATCACCTTTAATTCACTCTGTTCGCAGGTGAATAAAGGTGATTCTCCTTTTTATGAAAAAATGAGAACTTTGCCTTTGGAAGAGAGGGAAAAACTGATATGCGACGAAATAATTTCAGGTAATCTTCCCGATTATATGAAAGGTTTTGTAAAGATATCTTATAAAGATAGAGATACAAGACACAAACCTCACAGAGTTACTCTTTTTGTTAAACCGGATTATCTGACTGTGGGAGAGGGTAAATCTGCCTTTATCATTCCCATGACTCCTGCCACTGCTCAGAAAATTGCTGATTCTTTAGGCTGTTCTTTGCCGACACCTAAAATAGTTGATATAATATATGGAAAATCAAAATTGAAAGTTGAACCTTTCAATTATATTCCAAGAGGAGACAGAAATGAGACTCCGGATATTTTTTATGATCATTCAAGAGTTATTTTTGCTCAAATTAAGGCAGCTGGTTATAATCCTGGAGTCTTTATCGCCGGTAGCAAAAAAGATATTGTTATAAGTTCAAAATTGCAAGACTCTTTACGACCAGGTCATGTTATAATTTACGGTTGGCACAGATTGGATGGTACTCCCATCCAGCCTGTGTATAACGGTCACTTGGGGAGATATGTTGATTACAGCCATGGTGTAAGGCTGATTTGTGACACCGTAATAATTGACGGAAAGAAATACAACTACCGGGATGTGCTGCGAGATACTCTTTTGCACAAATTGTTAAGTAATGAGGACAAACCATTGGATCTTACATCATATTCTTACTGACTGATACTATGAAAAGACTTGTTTTAGCAATGTTTATTTTATTTACTTTTTTCATGACTGAGAATTGTTTTGCTCAATCATGGATTAGAGTAAATTTAGCTGGCTATTTGCCTCAGGATAATAAGTGTGCAGTATTATTATCACTTGACGAAAGTGTTTCTGCTCAATTTGAGGTTTTTGATGTACTTACTTCTAAACTGGTCTATAGTGGCGAGGGAAGGCCAGTTAATGCCAAGTCGTGGGGTATGAAAAGTGCCTTTAGAATGA
>Ga0208695_1001280_pt1 | contig 21424 bp, 18 predicted proteins | sample AD_UKC111_MetaG_FD_184449 | JGI IMG/M metagenome (GOLD analysis project Ga0208695, IMG submission 184449) | Active sludge microbial communities of municipal wastewater-treating anaerobic digesters from Hong Kong - AD_UKC111_MetaG (SPAdes)... | ecosystem: Engineered > Bioreactor > Anaerobic >...
GGAGGAGTCGAACTTGCGCTTTATTGTTAGCGAGGAAATGGTGATGAACATGAAGCATGGGTCCGTAATTGTTGACTTGGCCATTGATAAGGGTGGTTGTTTTGAAACATCGGAGATAAGGGACCACAACAACCCCTCGTTCGAAAAGTATGGCGTGGTTCACTATTGCGTGCCCAATATTACCTCACGAGTTGCCCGAACAGCCTCAATTGCCATGAGCAACGTTTTTGCGCCTTTGCTGCTATCGATTGGTGAAGCTGGAGGTTTTCAGCATCAGTTAAAGGAGGATTCGGGTTTACGGCATGGTGTTTACGTCTTCACCGGAATCCTAACCAACGATTACCTTGGTCGGCTGTACAACCTGCCCTCGCGGGACATAAACCTGTTAATGGCTGCATTTTAACCAGATTCACCAACCTACTGGGCCACAAAGAGGTATGTAATGCTCCCTTTTTCCTTTCCTGATGATTGCTGGGAGGAGGAAAAACGGCTGGCAAGCGCCGCCATAATGGCCGAGTTGTTTATACACTCGTCGTTCACCGAGTTCGACCAGTCAATAGTGGCATTTGAGACGCTGCCATCGGGCTGCACCTCAATGTTTACTACCACCTGCCCGCCCATTTCGCATTTATAGGAGGGAACTGGCAGCCTGTAAGCTTTCCGGCCTGCCAGGTTGTACGAGATTACCGTAGGCCCCTTGTACATATTTTTTTTCTCCTCGGGTATATTTTTTTCAGGCGTGTTGGGAATGGCTATGTCGGCTTCTTTCATAGCCTGCTCATACTGCTCCTTATTTTCCTGCATTTGCTTCCTTACGCGGTTAGCTTCGCTGTACAGATTGTCGGCATCGGTGTTTTTTTCGTCCGATAAACCTGCGTTTAGCTCCTTTTGGGTGGCGTCAACCGCAAAATTTTTTATGGCTTCCATTTCACGGCTGGGAACAGTTGCGTCGGCTGGGAGGAGTTGTTCAGGCTTTTCCTCAACAAGCAATTGTTCCTGAGCCTTGGGTTCCTCAAACTCCATTTCAATGGTTGAAGCATATTCCTCCGTTCTATCCTCTATCTTGAAAACCAAAAATGATGCAATCACCAGTAGGTGAATAATTATGGTGGTGAGTATGCCGACTCTATGCTTAGCTATTGAAGCTGAGAGGCTCTTAAACCAACTATTTATCCTACTACCAAACAATTTATTAGAATTCATCAGGTGGCTTATACTGTTTGTTTTACAAAAAATTTTATTTCAGGTTAACTCCTTACTGCTTTGCAAATGTTTACCGTAAAGGAATTTCAGACTTAACAACAGATGATTTGGGTCCACAACCACTCTCATTGAATGGAGTTATGGTGAAATAGTATGGTTTATCCCTATCCATTCCGTTAAAGTAGTACTCATTACTCCCGTAAACCATTATACTTCCGTATAGCTTGTCGGGACGAACTCCAAAATTAATAAGGTATCCCGTTGCATTATCCTGTAGTTTCCACTTCAGCCAGGCATTGCGGGGTTCGGAATAGCCCCTAAGAGCGGTGAAGTACTCTACCGATTCGGGAAGTGGCAGGTTGGCTTTTCCAAAAACACGAAAGCCGCTTATGGCAAATTTTCCTGATGGGACGTGGAGATTTTCCAGCTTAAGGAAACGAAATTCTACCGGTGTGCTCAGCTCAACGTAATCATGAGGAACATCGCTTTTGTTCTCCGACTTATCAACCAGCAGCGACCAGTTCTTACCATCGAGGCTGCCCCAGACTCTATACTGGTGGTAAATTCCCATTTGCTTGCCAACAAATTGCACATCCTGATCGGCGTAGTTTACCTGAAAGGCGTAAATGCGGCAGGTGTCGAGCAAATCGGTACAAATCCACTCACCAGCGTTGCCTGTAGAAGCGCTCCAGTATGTGCGAATGTCCTCATCAACCGCAAAATTCGGGTAGTACCCGTAGAGGGTACTTGAAACAGTAACGGGTTTTTGATAGTTGAGCAGCATCCATTCGGTAAATTTCCCGTTAAGGTAGTGGGGATAGTCACCGAAAGTTGTTTGAGAGTAAAGGATACCATCCGAGTCGAAGTAGGCCGGCCACATTCCTATTCTACGTTCAAAATTATTTTTTACTCCAATGGCAATAGTTGAGATATGCCACCATTGCCGGTTGTAATCGCAAAAAGTTGCCCCATGCCCGGCGCCGCGGGCAAAACCACCGGGACTATAGCTAAAGGGATTAAACTCCTGGTAGTGGAATGGCCCAAGAGGATTATTTCCAATGTAAACGCCATCAGCATATCCGCTAAATTCGGTTCCGGGCGCCGCATACTGAAGGTAGTACTGTCCGTTATGCTTGTTCATCCATGCCCCTTCTATGAATGGGGATAAAAAGGTGTTGTCGTTGTGCTCGCCAAAACGTTCCCATCCATGAATGCTGTCGTTAAGGCTAATCAGAGGTTTGGGAGTCGCTTTAGGGCGCAGGGTTGCCCTGTTGATTTCACAGCCGTAAATTGGGTAAAGATTACTGGAGCCAAAATAGAGATACACCCTGCCATCGTCATCTGCAAAGAAGGCAGGATCCCAAGCTGCTAGTGGGAATGAGTCAATAGCAATATGCCAATCGTCGGTAGTTGGGTTGGTGGATATCCAAAGAGGGAAATCAGGATTGTTCGATGAACCGATAAGCAAAAGGGAATCGCCTAGCACAAAGGCTGCCGGGGCACAAAGCTCGTCGTAAACTTTGTGTCGGGGAAGTAAAAATTTTCGGGAAATAAAGTTCCAGCTGGCCATGTCGCTACTCCACCAGTATCCGTGCTGATTGGTAGAAAATAAAAAGAATTTTCCCTTGAATGCTACCACCAGCGGGTCAGCTGTAGCCCTATGTTTTGCCTGCTCAATTGCTGCTGGTATTGGACTATACCCGTAATCAATATTTATTGGGTTACAGTAGGTTTTAAGGGTATCCTGCGAATAGGCTTTAGCTGTGAAGAATTGCGCAAGCACTAAGGGTAACCCGATCAGTAAACTTGATAGGTTTGCTGTGGTTCTCCTATGTGCTGCTTTGCTAATGTGTTTCATGATCTTATTTAATTTCAAGGTTGATAGTGTTGCTATTGAAGATATGTCGGCATGCCTATGCAGGTTGATTAGGTTTTAACTGTTACGTGTGAATATGCCGCATCGGGAATCTACTGCTCAACTTTCGAGAAGTTTGGATTTTCAAAATTATAAATTAATTACAACATGTTAGAGGAAATGCAGAATGGGAGCCTTTGAGAAAATTATTGCTGGTAAATCACTTTCCGCTGTTTGCCCATTCTAAAAATTTGATACAGCTTTGCAGGTTAAATTTTAAGACAAATGCTATCAATTCGTGAGGTTTATAAGGAGGGATATGGCCCGTCGAGTAGCCATACCATAGGGCCGGTGAGGGCAGCTGAGCTATTCATGAAGAAGCATCCCGAGGTGAGCTACTTCCGGGTAATGCTATTTGGGAGTTTGGCGCTAACGGGTAGAGGTCACCAAACCGATAGCGCTCTGCGAAAGTGCTTTCTACCAAAATCGGTGGAGGTGGTGTTTAAACCAGAGAAAACGCTATCGCTTCATCCTAACGGGATGGTATTTGAGGCGTTGGCCGACGAGGGTGGCGAGGCGCTTGACCGCTGGGAGGTTTACAGCATTGGCGGGGGTGATTTAAAGGATAGTACCGGTGTGCTGAATAGCCAGGAGGTGTACTCGCTCAACAACATGACCGATATTCTAACATGGTGCAGGAAGGAAGGGAAAACTTTTTGGGAATTTGTGGAGGATAACGAGGGGAAGGATATATGGGAATTCCTACATGGTGTTTGGCATACCATGCGGGAAACGATAAAGCATGGTTTAGACAACGAGGGGGTTCTTCCCGGTCCGATAAAACTTGCCCGGCGCGCCTCATCGCAGTATTCAAAGGCGCTTACCAGCCATGGAACTTTAAAAAGTTTTGGTTTGCTGTTTTCTTTTGCTCTTGCTGTTGCCGAGGAAAACGCAGCTGGTGGGAGAATAGTAACTGCGCCAACATGTGGTTCATCGGGAGTTTTGCCGGCTATCCTATTCTACCTAAGCAGGGAGGAGTACCTTACCGAGGTTAAAATACTCAGAGCCTTGGCTACCGCGGGATTAATTGGCAACCTGGTTAAGCACAATGCCTCCATTTCAGGGGCCGAAGTGGGTTGCCAGGGAGAAATTGGGACAGCCTGTGCCATGGCCGCTGCTGCAATGGCACAGGTTTTGGGTGGTTCTCCAAACCAGATTGAGTATGCCGCCGAGATGGGGATGGAGCACAACCTTGGCCTAACCTGCGATCCGGTCTTAGGCTACGTTCAAATACCATGCATTGAGCGTAACGCCATTGCCGCATCCAAGGCATACTCCTGCGGGGTGTACGCTCTTTCCTCCGATGGTGGTCATAAAATCTCGTTCGACCGCGCGGTTGAAACCATGGCCGAAACAGGTCGCGATATTCAGGTGGCTTACAGGGAAACAGGGATTGGCGGACTGGCAAAAAGTTGGGAGCCATTCGGCTAGAATAGTGCGGTTGTTGTTTGGTTTTTTCTCCTTTCAAAAAGTGAAAGGGCATCGGAATTGCTTCCTTTGCCCTGACATTTCAGCTTAACCTCTATTTTTAACACTTAAACCATTTCGCGTTACCTAATTGATAGGGCTGCTACTTTCGGATTATTTCACCCGAGCCTAAAATCTTAGCATTAATTTGAGGATTTCCAAGCAGGTGGATATCGCCACTGCCGACCGAGTTGGCTGTAAACTTTTCCAAAACGTTGACCGAAACATCCCCCGAGCCGGTAATGGACACGTCGGCTGTTTTGGCAGCCAGGTTACGGGTATCAATATCACCCGAGCCGTTGATTTTAACCTCCAGCGTTGATACCTCCTTTTTTCCACATACGGCGATATCGCCCGAGCCGTTTGTTTTGAGGGAAACACTTTCGGCCTCCAGTTCATCCACCCTCACATCGCCGCTACCGTTTACCTTTATCTCAATATCACCTGTTTTGATGGGAGTTTTTGCAAGCATGTCGCCCGAACCATTGATAACAAGTGTTGAATACCTTGGTGACCAAACGTTTACAACCACCTTCTCATCTGAGTTGTTGCTGCAACCCCAACGATTCCATGACTGGTCCTTCTCCCTGATGCTCAGCAGGCCGTTTTCTACTGAAATCTCCAGTTTGTCGGCTACCTTCTGGCTGGTTGTTACTTCAACCTTATAGGTGGAAGCCTGGTAAAGGTTTACTGTTGCGGAAATGCTATTCTTTACCCCTACAAAATCCTTGCTGTCATTTTGAATTGTAACTTGTCCCTGCGCGTACGTATAGCTGCCCATTGATGCCAACAGGGCAAATGTGCCGGTAATCATAAATTCCCTCATGGTTTACTCTTTTTAGAATGATTTTTACTTTATATCGAAATATCCCTGTCAGCTGCAGGCTTGGCTTTTAACTTAAAGGGAGAGCCCATTTGCTCCACGGGAAATTCGTTTAACTTTTCAATAGACTTTTGCCCGATGCAGAATGCTGCATGGAGGAAAAAAAAGTTCAATTTTTTATATTATGAATGATGGGCTTTAGTCAGGATGGCGCTTTCTGACTATACATGGCTTGAACATTAACGAAAGTCCGCAACCCGAAGGGGAGTATGAAAATAATGCAATAGATGCTTAGGGCTTACAACCTTAAAGAGATATTAGTGGTAAAGCGCTTGAATAGTTTAAAAAGAGAACTGTGATGATAATTTTCATAGAGATTATAGTGCGCTTGGGAGTCGGGGGATAGGGTTATTTAGTCAAAATCATCAATTTCGTTAAGATGAAATTAAGTCTTATAGCGAATGAAGGACTCCAAAAGAGGGAGACTGGAAGGATAAAAATTTAATATATTACTTGTACCGTCCTTAAAGTTTGATGAGGACGCATTCAGAATCGGAGGTTCTATAGTTAGTTTAAATGATAAGCACTCTTTTATTTTTTCAATATCTGCAGTAGTCAATTCAAAACCATTTCTTTGAATGATGTGAAAATTGAAGTTGATTTTTTCAGGTTTCCCCATCTTCTGAAGATTTTTATAGTCGTTCTCAAATTTGATTTCAATTTCGGGTCGTCTGAAAACATCAGAACCTATGATCATGTTGAATTCAATCGCATCCAGCTTATCAATGAGTTCCTGATTATATAAAATCAAGTCTGCTATTTCCCATGGAGGCTCCCCTTGTCTTTTAAGAAATGCAACACGAAGAAGGGGAAAGATATCTTCCACTCCGCCGTTCATCACGGTTTTGAAACGCCATTCATAATCATTTTTATTGGGTTTACAAGGATATTTGCCTTCCCATGTATCAGCATTAGGAATATAAACAATAAAGTCGCTGAGTCCATGAGCCAGATGGTTTAACCCCATTAAAAGATGTCCCAGATGAAAGGGATCGAAAGTTCCGCCGATAATTCCAACCCTGATAATTTTATTAACAGGGAGCTCTTCTTTTAGCGCCATTGAAGAGTGGCACGCATAGCCATCATAGTAGCGAAGGTCCCCTTTTGATATGTTGAAACTTTGCCAGGGGTTGATCTGTTTTTTTATGGCGTATTGATCACGGATTTTTTGAAGCAGATCAATTACTTCCGGTCTGTAACTTTTGATGGATTCCCGTAATGAGCCTAAATAGCCGAAATCCTTAGAATCGAGCGCATCATAGGTATGAATAACTTTATTAAGAATATCGCTCATATTCTGAATTCGCTGGCAGTGTTCAAGTGGGTTAATGGGGTCTGTCATTGTCTTAATTCCAATCCGTCATAACCCTTTCGCTTAGAAACTCATCGTTACCAACCCGTGTAATGGTGGTTTCATAGTCGCCGTCTCGTCTTGAAAACGCTAAAATTACCCTGTGCTCATCAGATCGGGTCTTAATCAGCGCCACCTCTTTGGCTTTTCCATAACAATTCATCAAATCCGATAATTTAATTCTTCTTTTTTCATCTGAGGCTACAATTTTGAGGTTGATGATGGCTGAAATGATATCTTTACCCCCCATGTCGAACTGTTCGGGAAAAGTATCAATATAGCGTTCGAGAGCTGCCAGCTTGTATTCCTCCATGTTGTTGCTCAATAATATAGTGTACAGGTCTGCAGCAGGAACAGTCTGGATTTCCTGTCTCAATTTTTCTTTAGCAACCAGCTTGTCGTACAAAGCGCGGGTTTTGTCATTTGGCTGTGCTCCCTTCCTGATAAGATAATCTATCATGGGCTTACTATTGAGTTGTATTGCCTCTGAAAGCGGAGCAGAATCGTTTTCGTTAATATCTGCGCCATTTGCCAGCATGGTATCAACTACTGTTACATCTCCAAGTTTAACAGCTTCGGTAAAGAGGTATTTCATCTTTCCACCTGCTTCGTATGTCAGTTTTGCGCCGAGCTGAACTAATGTTTTTATAAGTTCTAAATTCTTATTTCCAATAGCCTTTTCGAGCAATGTATATTTTTCATAATCACTATAGAAGCTGTTGATATCAGCGCCAAGCTTAATCAAGAGCTTGATTATCTTTATGTCCCCACTTGCATACCACAAATTACGGTTGATGTTGAAATTATCTGTTAAAAAAAGCAGCTCAATCATTTCGAGATTGCCTTGTTTGACAGCAATTCGTTTTGCTGTTTCGCCTCCCTCACTGACATTGTTAATTTTGGCTCCTTTCTCTATGAGGAGCCGGGCCATTTCGGTATTTCCATTCTTTACTGCAAAATATAGGGGCTCTCTCTTTGATGCATCCATAGCGTTAACATTGGCGCCCAGGTCGATAAGCATTCGTACAGCTTCAAGACTTCCATTTTCAACTGCCTCGAAGAGAACAGTTTTATGGCTATGGTCTTCTTCGTTTATGTTATAGCCCCTGGCAAGCCACTTTATAGATTCTGGTTTATTATATTTGGCTGCATAGTTAAGGTATGCCCTTCTTGAGGATTGTATATCCACTCCATTTTCTAAAAGCAGTTCGGCAAAATCAACATTTTCATTTTCTATTGCTATGAGCATTGGTTCGCTGGTGGTATCCCTGTGTTCGTTAACATCGGCTCCATGGCTAATTAAAATCTGCCCCACTTTAACATTTCCGCTTTCTGCTGCCAACTGAAGAGGGGTTTCCTTTTTTTTATTATAAACATTCACCTGAGCGCCAGCTTCAATTAGAAGACTCACAATACGCACATTCCCATTTCGTGCAGCAATGTGTAACGGATAGTTTCTTTCCGGATTTCCTTCATATACCACACAGTCAACATCAGCCCCTCTGGAGAAAATCGACTTTTTTAATGCTTTCTCAACTCCCTCTACATCATTTGCACAGCAAGCCTTGAAAAGTAAAAGATTTTTATCTGCCATAGTTTATTTATCCTTAACGTAACGTACTGAAAGCAATTGAGATGTATAAAGACTATCAAAGCCCCATTTTTTCTCCCATCTAGTCAAACATAAATAGTAGTGGTAATCATCATTATCTTTCCAAGAGGATCTGGGTTGTGAAGTCCAGTAGAATGCCGTATCACCGATACTATCGGGTGAATACAGCTCGTTATACATTCCACCATATACAGCATCGAATCCGGATGAACCACCAACTTCGAGAAAATAAACTGCATCTAAGCCAGCTTCTGAAACGGACTCAATCATTTCCTCATACTCTGTTTTTGTTGGCAGATGCCAACCTGCTGGCGCCAATTTCATGGCCGAATTCCAATCATACAAACAACCGTATTGCTTTATCTGTTCTTTGTTTCCGTTGTAGTTCCACCAGTATCCTTTTTTATATTCTTTTTTATTGTGCCGAAAATTTTCTGCCATCCAGATCTGGTTACCAATCCTGACAGTCCGGTATTTTTCTCCGTCACGGGGATCGGTGAAAAATTCAACGCTATTTGAAGCCGATGATTTCTTTTGTAAAAAATTAAATATTCCCATAACCTTTCTTCTTTCTTAGTCAAACATTTCCCACCAGTTATCGCCTGCATCTTCGCTCCTTTTTTCATACCTTTCCTTTGCTTCTCGGAGCAATCGCTCTTCAACGGTTTCAGTACTTCTGGGTGTTGGAGGCGATGATGGTTTTATTTCTTCCAACCTTTGTTTAAGCTTTTTAACAGAATCGTTAAGGTTAAGCCATTTATTCGACTCGCCCTTCGAGAACAGCGAAGCCATAATTTTTTGTTTCTCGGCAATTCTTTGTTTTATTTCATCTTCAGTTTTTAATTCTTCGTCGGGAATTTCAAAATATTCTTCGTTCATAGTCTTTCCTTTTTAGCTGTTAATAATTACCAGATGGTATTTGTTGTCTTCAACGGAAGGCATCAGTATTCTGGTTAGCTTGATAGAACCGCCGGGCCATGAAATCTTTCCCTCGCTCTGGCAGTTTTTTACATCGGTAGGATAGCAAATCATTCCACCCTTCTCATCAATTCGCGTATTAGCAGAAGGCTGTGCTTCCTGATCTGCGGACATGATAGCGGATGCCTCATGAATATCTACCAACTTGTGAAAGAAAACTTTACACATTTTGAATTGAATAGGTATTTCATCGGAATCGAGGTAATCGGTCTCACTGAAGTGTTCAAGAATACGATTCTCAACCATGGTATTGGCAACTCCGTTATATTCAGCATAAACAGATTCGCCCATTACGCTGGCCACTTTTACCGAAAGCGAATACTTTTGCGATTCTTCCGGTTCAGCTTTTAGCTGCTGATGTTTTTCAGCGGGAATTGTGTTTTTTAAATCTTGCCCGTTGCTTTCCTTTGCAGCATTCTTACTGCCCAAAAGCGCTTTGAAAAGGTTTTTCATTTGCATTTTTCCTTATAGGTTTAACATTCGTTAGTTGAAAACATATTAGCTAACTGCTCCATGGGATAGCAGGAGTTCAACGACATCATCGGATCCATAACTTCTGGCAAACGACAGCGCTGTATCACCATTCCTGGATTTTACATTTACGTCGGCACCCATGGCTATCATTTTTGCCACAACATTCGTATATCCGTACCCTGCAGCCATGACAATTGGAATTTCCCCTACGTTATTAGCAATGTTGAAATCAGCGCCTTTCTCAACTAAGAGTTCTGCATTAAGTTTACTGGATTCCCTAAGTGCAACCATCAGGGCAGTTTCGCCTTTACTGTTTCGGGCATTCAGGTTTGCTCCCGCTTCGATCAGCAGCTGCACGGAATCGTTATGGTAGTCTTTCATTGAAGCCCACATCAAAGGGGTATAGCCCATTTCGCTTTCTGCGACATTCACATCTGCACCACGCTTTAAAAGCGCTCCAATCAATTCACTGTTGCCATCATACGCAGCCTCTTGAAGCCGTTTGTTGATGTCTTCGTCTTTAAAAGTTAAATCAGCATCCTGTGGCAATTTTGAAGTATCGGCGCCACCATTCACAAGGATTTTAACCAGCTCTATCTGATTGTTTTCATAGGCAATAGTTAACGCAGTTTCTCCTTCCCTGTTTACAGCATTTATATCAGCGCCTGCAGCAATCAGTATTTCTGTTATTTTTATATTTCCTGAAGTAACGGCATGATGAAGGGGTGTGTTCTCCATGGCATCTCTATCATTGATATTAGCGCCATGCGAGAGCATTAGCTCGACGAGTTCGGGATATTTTGCCGAGCACGTTTTCATAAACAGGCTTTCGCCTGCGCTGTTCTTCATGTTAACATCCATGCCAGCGTTTACAAGTATTCTTACCAGACTGCACGCTTGCTCCAGCATGGACTTTTCTTCAATTACCAGCGTTAAATCTTCAATAATATCAAAAATGGCATGGTCGTCGTTATCATCCCTGATAGCTATATCCGCACCGGCTTTGAGAAGCATCTCAACAATGTCAGCCCTATAGGCAAGGAGAGCAAGGAAAAATGGAGTACGTCCCTTTTTATCTGTTATATTTACATTTGCCCTGTTATCCAGTAGCCATTGGACTACAGCAGTATTTCCCGCAGCAGAAAAAACATGAAGCGCTGAATCACCCTGTGCATTCTTCTGATCAATGCTAAAACCATTTTCTATCAACAACGAGGCTATTTCCATGTGCCCCAGACTAAGAGCTACTTGCAGGGGAATTTGATTGTCAGAATTCTTAATATCCTCGTACTGGGTATGTGCAGCATGAATTTTTTCAAGCGATTCCTTAACGCCCGCTGGATTATTTGTCCTTATTGCTTCAAAAAGAAATGTTTCATACTGCTGCAGCTCCTTAAGTTGCACTTGTTTACCATTTATTTTTACATAGCTAAGATTTCCATCCTCAGGAAACTCAACCTTTGCATCTTTGGGATACTCTATTCCATTTATTGTGAGGTTTTCGCTCAGGTAGCCCCTGCTAATGTTGCCGCTTGGCCAGTAAAAGGAAAGATAGTAAGTCAAGGGTACTGAAACACCTTCTGGTGAATGAATCGCAATAGAATTGTTAGCTAAACCTTCAGTTACTATGCCGCCTTTAACCCGCAGGCTATCACCCGAAAATGAAATATTGCCATATTTAGTTGAAATACGCGCAATCCCATCAAGATAAAAGTTGATGTCTATGGTTTCTTTGTCTCCACTAAATACAGAAAAATTTTTTGCCCAGAAGGTAGAGCCGTCAGGCAATTCTATTTCAACTATTGATTCATCATCAAAACCTACAATCTTTTCTTGTAGAATAGCAATCTTTGAATTACGTATGTATTTTTTAGGCGCTGGTTTTGGCGCTGGAGTAATTTTGGGCTTAGGCACAGGCTTTGGAATTTTCTCGCTGAGTGGTTCAGCAGGAGTTTCCACAATAGGCATTTCCCTATCTTTTTCAATTGGCTCCTTGGACTTATCGATATTGTCAGCAATGGAATTGGGAAGGAGTTCTCTATCTATAGGAGAATCGCGATTGATGCTCGTTTTGCTCGACGAGAACAGTTTTTTAATAATGCTCATAGTGATTAGTGATTTGATTGAGGTGTGGTTTGCCTAGCTATTTGAGAGGTTAAATAATATTTAAAATACTTATGCTGAATTGTTAATGTAAACCTAAAATAAAAATGTTATATAAACAAAAGATAGGCAGGTTTACAAGTGCCAAAAATTTTACTCACCAGCTTCAGCTCAACATGCTAATCCTGTTCAAAGCAACATTTGGTGGGGGAATAAATGACTTTTTTCTACTGTTAATGCTTGTCTTTTTGCTGGTTAATCTTAGCTTGGTAGGCGAGCGCGTACATACGCATCTGCTTAACCATGGCCACAAGGCCGTTGCTGCGGGTAGGTGAGAGGTTTTCCTTCAATCCAATTTTGTCAATGAAGTAGAGGTCGGCATTGATGATTTCCTCGGGAGTTCTGCCCGAGAGCACCTTGATGAGCAGCGACACTATCCCCTTGGTGATTATGGCATCGCTATCAGCAGAGAAGAAGATTCTTCCGTCGCGTAGCTCGGCATCCAGCCAAACCTTGCTCTGGCAACCGTTTATCAGGTACTGGTCGGTGCGTTTCTTGTCGTCAATTGGGGGCAACTCCTTACCCAGCTCGATGAGTTGCTGGTAGCGGTCCATCCAGTCGTTGGAAATGCTGAAATCCTCCACTATGGCATCCTGAACCTCGTTAAGGGTCATGGTGTAAATGCGTTATTTTATTGTATGTAAATAATTTGCGTGTAGGAGATTAAGGATAAAAAACGTTTAGCTGGGCTTAATCTCAATCAGGTTGAAGTCCACCTTGTTGATAAGCGCTTTGTAGTCGTTACCAGCAAAGTAGATATCCTCATCATCCTCTTCGTAGTACCAGTTAATGGTAACCTTGGCACCGGTTTCAATGGCAATTTTTTCGAACTTTTTCATCAGGTCAAAAATTCGTTTCGAGGAGCTGGTGTTGAAGTACTCAAATTTCAGATGGACGGTTGTTTCGGGTTGAATACTCTTACCGTATTCCTCCACCCATCCCAGAATGGGCTGGTAGAAATCAATAACATTTTCGGGTATCGACCTGCCCTCCATCCTTATAACCCCGCTTGTAGGGTCAAAGTTGATGTAAGGGGTTGTTGCGGTTTCCTTGAGTTCGAGTTTTACCATCTACGGAATTTTTATTGGCGCAAATATGCAAAAATTATGCTAGTTGGAAAATTCCTGTAAAATCAGGTAGTCGTCGCCATGCCCATTCCGTACAATTGCCTCCCAGTACCTGTGGGTAATTATGGCTTCGCTACCGTTGCTTTTGTTCTTTACCTTTATTCGTTTTGAGTTGTCGGTGCTAGTGTTTACCTCTATAAACTCGAAAGGAATGTGAAGCATGGACTCAAAATCCCTTCCGAGCTGGAGGATTGACTCGTCGTCCTGTTCGTATCGCCAGGTTACCAGTACGCTGGATGTTTTTCGGTGGCACTCCTCCAGTTTCCGAAGTAGTTCGTTGATGTACTTATTGGAGCTGCTGTTGGAGTACTCCATGAAAATAATTACCTCGGTTTTTGGAGCCGGATGCTTCGTGTAGGTTTCAACCCATTCTAAAAGAGGTTGCCAAAAGGTAAAGGGATCTTCGGTAATGGACCTTCCTTCTATTTCCAGAATCCCATTTTCCGAAAAATTGATATACGGACAATCGGCACTTTTTTCAACTAGTATGCCCATCGTTATTTGCCTAAAATTCTTAAAGCCCATAAAGGTAGAAGTTTGTTTTTAAATGTGCAAAATTTCTTTAAGGGAAGCTATCCATTGCTGCTAATATGTTATGGCAACGTGTATCCTTATGAGATTTCGTATGCTCCCTAAATGAACCGGTAAATAGAAATGATGATTTCACCCCTTCACATTGGGCTTATTTTCAGTGGTGAAGGTGGCGAGAAGTTGTTTTATATCAATTAGTTTTAGCACTAAGGCAAAACCAAGGGATAGCGCAATGGACAAAATATACGAGAAAGTTATACTCTTGTGCATATTTATAAGGACTAGGGTAGCTAATGGGCAAAATAATAAATAGGCTACAAATCGAAAAGCCATTGTCTTGCTGACAGAAAGGTGAAACTTTTTTACTGAAATCATAACCTGAACAACAGCTACCATAAGGTTTACGGCAATGTTGCCTATTGCTGCTCCAACCACCCCTAGTCTTGGAACAAGCACCACCTGAATAGCCAGGCAAGTGGCTAAGGCAGCTCCGGAAATCATGTTGAGCTCCTTGATATTCCCATTCGCGGTAAGCAGTGTTCCGAACACGTAACCCACTGAAATGAATATGTAAGAAATCATAAGCAGCCCCAAAACAGGAGCGGACAAATCAGCATGTTCATGGTAGAGGAGGTTTATAATTTGGCCCCGGTGGGCAATTGTCGGAACCGCAATGGCTATAACCGGCACAACCAAAAGTAGAAATGAAAATCCAAGAAAAGGGGCAAGATCAGCCTTCTGCTTAACCATACGGGAGAAAATTGGTAACAAAAGTGAGGCAAATAGATAGGGAAACATGTTCGCCGCATCAAGCAACCTGAAGGCTTGAGCGTATATTCCAGCTGCCTTGCTGCCGTTTGGTAACAGCCGGTCTATTACCACTGAGTCTATACGGCTGTAGGCTGTCATAAGCAGAACCATCAGGGCGTAGGGGAAGCTTCTTTTTAACATGCTGAGGGATAGAATCCTGTCGAATTTAACCCTGAGACGAACCGTTTTTCGGCTTAGAAATATTAAAGAAACCACAACGGTTGCTATGTACGATAAGGTTTGAGCAGCGGCAAATGTTTCAATGGTGAAATTCTTTCTTAGGGGTGTCCATAATAGCGCCGAACCCAGCAAAATCATGACGAGTTTATCCAGCACCGACAGCACGCTATCCAAGCCGAAGTGATGAAGGGCGTTGAGGTTTGACCTTATAAACATTACCAGGGACGATAAAAACTGGTTGATGATAAGGATGTACAGCAGGTTAAGCTGCCGATGCCCGTACCCCATTGTCAGCGCAACAGCTACTGTAACTATTGCATACACCACAACAAGCATCAGCTTGATGGAAAGAATGTTGGCAAAATACTTACCAGCGAGCTGCGGGTGAAAGCTTATTTCCCTGTTGTTGAAGTTGGTTACACCGCAATCGAGCAGGATGTTGAAAATTAGGGTGAAGTTGAACAGGGCATAGTACAACCCGTACTCGCTTGCCCCAACCGCATTTTGAGCCGACCGGTCAATGCCAAATATCCAGAACGGCTTAACAATCAGGTTAAGCAGAAGCAGGAAAAACAGGTTGGTCGAAAAGAAACGGTTGGAGGCTTCGGGTACTTTTTTCACATCCGGCTGCACTTTACTTGCTACCTAAACGGTAACGCTGCAAGGAATATTTTAAGCGTAAAAAATTTTAGGTTAAGACTATTTTCAACTATGCCCCGCAACCTGTTAAGCTAACCATTTTCCACTCTTTAGACTTAATTTACTTCGTGCAGAGGATAAGTATGTTTGAATAAAGTTGTTAAGGCAAATGGCGTGTGAGGGGTTGGTTAGTGGGAAATGTATTGATCCGTAAGGATTGCTGTGCATTGACCTGCCAACATGCTGCAGCACCTACTCGGGTAAGTGGGGTGCACCAGATGCCTATTTTTCCTTAATAAGAAAAATGTAAACGGGGAAATGGTCGGAGTAACCTCCCATGTATCTTCCGCTAACATAGGTGCGATAGGGGTAACCCGCAAATTGCCCGTCAGCTTGACGCAAAAATGGTTTGTTGAAAACCTTTGCCTTATAGAACACCCAGCTGGTTCTGTCCTTACTAAGCAGGGGTTGTGTAATAACAATGTTGTCGAAAAGATTCCATGAGTCCTGGTAGGCAAGAGTCCCAATACCCTCACGGTAAAGGCTTGCCATAGCGTTAAACAGGTCCCCTGACCGCAGTCCATCAGCATTGCCTTTAGCTCCCAGCACATCTATGATACTCTTGCTATCGGGATCGTCGTTCAGGTCGCCCATTAGGATAACCTTGGCGTTCGGATCGGTAGCACGAATGGAGTCAATAATGGAGCGGGCGAGCTTTGCAGCGGCAATTCGGTAGGGTTGGCTGCGCTTTTCGCCTCCGCTTCTCGATGGCCAGTGGTTAACAATAATATGAATGGCTTCGCCATCAAGCAAGCCGCTAACAACCAGCTGATCCCTGGTTCTGAATTCGGGGTTATCGGGAATGTTGAGCCTGACCGATCGATGGGAGGTAACCTTGAAAAACTCAGGGCGGTATAGCAAGCCCACATCAATGCCACGCCTGTCGGGCGATTCTTGGTGAACAATTTGGTAACCCGACGGTTTTAATTTGGGGTTGTTTACCAGGTCCTCCAGTACGGAACGGTTTTCAATTTCGCTTACGCCTAGTATTGCTGGCCCTCCGGGGAACATTTCGTCACCGATTTGTGCTATTACCTCGGCCATGTTGTTAAGCTTATGGAAGTAGCGCTCGGAATTCCACTTGTTAGGGCCATTAGGGGTGAATTCAACATCATTTGGCCCGGGCAACGTATCAAAAAGATTCTCGAGGTTGTAGAAACCAATACAGCTTACCTTATAGGCTTTCTTTTCCTGAGCTTCGGAGAAACCCAAGGCCACGAGTAGGAAAAATCCTGCCAGCACATTCCGTAGAAATAATCTATACATATTCAAATGATTTTAGGATAAACGACCGAACAAAGATAGCTATATCCGTAAAAAAAGATACTACCTTTGGTTAATGTATGAAAAAATGTTCTTTTTTTGCATGATATAATCTCGACCTTCTGGTTAGGTTAAAATTTCTGAAATTTGTTGGCTTATTAATGTTGTTGTTCACCCCGATATTTGCTAGTTACAACATAATATATGCATAAATGTTTTACAGTGTCGGTGTTCCTTTACCTAATATTTTGGTGATAAAATATCTAAATGACAAAGTGTCTCTGAACCATATATAAACATCAACCAATAAACTAATAAATAACAACTTGTAAATGAAGCGATTATTAACAACTGTGCTGTCCTTGTTATTGCTGGGCATGGGCAGCTTGTATGCGCAGAATATCCTTAAAGGAGTTGTGAAGGATTCTGACACGGATACTCCTGTTCAGGATGTTAGAGTGCGCTTATTAGGCACTACATTTGAAACGTTAAGCAATGGTAGCGGTGAATTTACGTTGGAAGGTGTTCCCGATGGCAAATTCACCTTGGAGTTTTCCATTGTAGGCTACCAAACCATTACGCAGGAGGTAAGCCTTCCTGAGAATTCGCAGGTGCCCGTTGTTTCGCTGAGGCGTGAGGTGGTTGCCGATAACGGTGCGCAGGAATTCAGCGAGGTGGTGGTATCTGCTGACGATCTGGATTCGGACAACATGGATCAGGCCGTTTCGGGGTTACTACAATCGTCGCAGGATGCCTTTAACTCAGCTGTTTCCTACACCTTTAGCCCTGCCAGTTTTAAGATAAGAGGGTATGATTCGGACTACAGCTTGCTCTACATGAACGGGGTTCCGGTGAACGATCCCGAAATTGGATTCGCCTCCTGGAGTTCATGGGGAGGGTTGAACGATGTTGTACGGAACAGGGAGTCCAGAAATGGTTTCCAACCAACCAACTTTTCGTTTGGCGGCCTAGGTGGTGCAACCAACCTTAATGTTCGAGCCTCACAACAGCGTGTTGGAACACGTCTTTCCTATGCCGCCACCAACCGAACCTACAACAACCGCATAATGTTTACCCACTCCACCGGAGTAATGGAAAATGGAGTATCGTTCACCCTTAGCGGTTCTCGCCGGTGGGCAGAAGAGGGCTATGTGGATGGAACCAACTACGACGCCTGGGCATACTTTGTTGGAATTGAAAAAAAGTTTAACAGCCATCATTCTGTGGCATTTACAACCTACAACGCTCCAACCAGGAGGGGTATGCAGGGCGTTTCGACTGAGGAGGCAAAAAATCTGGCTGGTTCCAACTACTATAACCCAAACTGGGGTTACCAGAATGGGGAGAAGCGCAACGCACGAGTTCGCTTTCAGCAGGAGCCTACCTTTATCCTGAACCATTACTGGAACATGCTGCCCAACCTGGCTATTACCACAACCGCAGGCTACTCCTTTGGAACCTACCAGACCACCGCGCTGAACTGGTACGATGCTCAGGATCCACGCCCCGACTACTACCGTAAACTTCCCAGCTATTGGGTTGATTCCGATCCGGCTGTAGCCCAAGCCATTGCCGATGCATTTAGCAACGATCCATCCATTGGCCAGGTTGACTGGAACTACCTCTACCAGGTGAACTACAACAGCCTCGACACCGCTACAAATCTTCTCCGTTCAAAATACATCGTGGAGAATAGGATTACCGATTCCCGACAGTTCTCCTTTACCTCTGTGGCTAGTTGGGACGCAACTCAGGAGATGAAGGTAAACGGTGGCATTGAAATGACACTTTATAAAGGCCGAAACTACAAGCAAATTGATGACCTGTTGGGTGGAAACTACTGGCTGGATATCGACCAGTTTGTTGAGCGCGATTACTTCGATAATGCCAACCTGGCCCAAAACGATTTGGGCAACCCCAACCGTAAGGCCACCAAGGGTGATGTTTTTGGATACGACTATACAGCTAATGTTAATAATGGAAACCTTTGGGCTGTGGCCAACTACACCCTGAACCGTTTTGAGTACTACCTTGGCGGTAGCTACACCTACACCGAATTCTGGCGCACGGGGGATATGCGCAATGGCCGTTTCCCCTCCAACTCAAAGGGCGATTCCCCTAAGCAACAGTTTAACGATTTCGGGGTAAAGGGCGGTGCAACCTGGAAAATTTCCGGCCGTCATTACCTCGATGCCAACCTGGCCTACCTCACCCGCGCCCCATTCTTTAGAAATTCCTACATCTCTCCGCGTACATCAAACTTTGTAATACCAGGGTTAGGCAGCGAGAAGATTGCCAGCGGCGATATCAACTATAACTTACGCACACCTTACATTAAGGCACGCATAACTGCTTACTACACCCGTTTTTACGATCAAACGGAGCTTAAATCGTTCTACGACGACTACTACCGTACCTTTATTAACTACACCATGCGGAATATTGACAAGGAGCATAAAGGACTTGAGATTGGTGCTGAAATTAAGGCATCGCCTACTCTTACCGTTAGCGCTGCCGCAGCGCTGGGGTCATACCAGTACAAGTCAAGGCCGCTTGCCACTATAACCCAGGACAACCTTGGATCGGTGCTGGCTGTTGACCAGGTGGTGTACATCAAAAACTTTTTTGTTCCCAACACCCCTCAAACTGCCGCCATGGTTGGCTTAAGGTACGCTTCGCCTAAGTACTGGTATCTGGGTGCAACTTTCAGCTACTTTGACGATATCTACATTGATTTTGCTCCGGGTAAGCGCACTGCTGAAGCATTGGTGGGTCTTGAACCCGACGACCCCCGTCGCTACACACTTACCCATCAGGAAAGCGTTTCGTCGGCTTACCTGCTTGACGCCAACATTGGAAAATCGTGGAGGATTAAAAACTACTACATTAACCTGAACTTCCAGGTGGCAAATATCCTCGATAACACCGACTTTAAAACAGGAGGATTCGAGCAGGCACGCTACTCCATTGCCGAGCAAACGTCCGATAAGTTCCCCCCTAAATACTTCTATGCCTACGGACGCACGTACTACCTGATTTTTGGCTTTAGATTTTAACTCAATTTGCATAATAATTATGATGAGAACAATGAAATTGACTAGATACATTGCAGCAACGATAGTCCCAATGGCCATGGTAATGCTATCGCTGCCTGGTTGCGTTGACTTCTCCTTCGACGATCCCCAGCCCAGCATTGATTCAACCTCCATGTCAGGCAACACTACCATTGCTGAGCTTAAATCGGTCTATCCTGGCTCGCTTTTCCAGCTCTCCGATACCACCTTTTACCTTCGCGATTCTATAATCATTGAGGGTACGGTGATTTCCGATGATAAAGAAGGCAATTTCTACAAGAGTATTTTTATTGAGGATAATACCGGAGGAATTGAGGTGAAGCTAAATAAAACGACCCTGTATAACGATTACAAGCGTGGACAAAAAGTTGTGGTGCTTTGCAACAACCTCTACCTGGGCGACTACGGTGGCCAAATACAGCTGGGATCAACCTACAGTAACAACGGAGTAATAGAAATTAGCGGGCTGGAGGGCGACCCTATTATCCGGGAGCATGTCTTCAAAAAAGGAAAAGCTATAGAGGAGCGCACCCCAACTGTGCTAACTGTTACTCAGCTCAACCCCACCTACATTGCAAGGCTGGTTAAATTCGAAAATGTTCAAATTCGGGATACCATTTCCCCCATTACCGGAAAAACCTATACCTATGCTGACAACGTGAACAAGGTAACCATTAACCATAATATTCATCAGTGTGGGCAGAATTTTAACAATCTTGTGCTACGAACCAGCGGCTATGCCCGTTTTGCATCCAAACCAATCCAAACCAAAAATGGTTCTATTACGGGTGTTCTTACCTACTATAACGGAACATACCAACTTTTGATTAGGGATACAGATGATGTAGTTTTCAAGAATGCGCGATGCAGTAACTAATAGAGGAGGAACTAACGATGATTAAAAAAATACTGACAATTCTGGTACCCATCGCCATGGTAGGGTTAATTGCACTACAAAATGGCTGTGTAAAGGAGGATTTCGACACCGTTCCGCCTTTGCGTAAGGCAATTTCGTGGAAGGGAACCGCTACGATAGCCGATGTAAAGGGTTTTTTCAACGGACCTAACAACCCGTCCCGAACGGCTGGTCTAATTAAGAAAATGGTTCCGGCCAGCTACTGGAACCAGCTTGCTGCCAATGGTGTAAGCGATTCATCCATCATAATTGATGGGCTAGTAATTTCATGCGATTCGGCAGCAAATTTTTATGAAACGGTTACCATTATGGACTCAACCGGAGGAATTGATTTTAAAATTAATGCTAGCGACCTGTACCTCACCTATGGCTTTAAGCCTGGAAAGCGGGTGCTGGTTAAGCTGAACGATTTAGCCATTGATAACTACCATGGGGTTTATCAAGTAGGCTTGTCCTACACCGATGCTGGCACATTTAAGGTAACCGGCGTTGACCCAAGCATGGTGGCAACCTGCACCCAGATGTCGGGCGAGCGTACTGAACTATCTCCCTTATCGGTAACTATTAACGCTGTTACTTCAGGCCATGTTCAAAAGCTTGTACGGATTGATAGCGTACAGTTTTGGAATTCGGAGGCTACATACAGCCTGCCGGGCATTAACACCAACCGAACCTTGGTAGATATGAACGGAAAGCAAATTGTTTTGCGTAATAGCGGCTACTCCAAATTTGTAAACGACAAGGTTCCATCGGGAAGTGGATATATTGTTGGGGTGAT
>Ga0208695_1001281_pt1 | contig 21405 bp, 11 predicted proteins | sample AD_UKC111_MetaG_FD_184449 | JGI IMG/M metagenome (GOLD analysis project Ga0208695, IMG submission 184449) | Active sludge microbial communities of municipal wastewater-treating anaerobic digesters from Hong Kong - AD_UKC111_MetaG (SPAdes)... | ecosystem: Engineered > Bioreactor > Anaerobic >...
ACGTACGAAGGGCGCGACGTCTTGGCTTATACCCGCTTGGAGGGTGAGGTTTGGCCGAAGATCCTTGCCTGCGGAGCGGATTTCTATATGCAACCTTGCTGGAGCCCAGATGGCAGAGCGCTGGCATGGGTGGAGTGGGATCACCCCAACATGCCTTGGGATGGCTCACGCCTGGTGGCAGTTGAGTTTGACCCTGACATAGAAACGCCTGTCAGCCTATGGTTTGTGGATGGCAACGCTGAGGTGGCGACTTTTCAACCCGCTTTTTCGCCTGATGGGCGCTATTTGGCATATTTGCGTAACCGCGGCGAGTGGGATGAGCTGGTGGTGCTGGACCTGACAAACGGGGAGCGGCGCGAGTTGGTCAAGGATCGGAGCATGCTGCCACCGGCTTGGGTACAGGGTATGCGCACTATCGCTTGGTCGCCCAGCGGTGAAGGGCTGTATTTCTTGGAAAATCAGGAAGCCCAGACCCGCCTGAACAGGGTGGAGCTGGGAAGCGGCGAGATTACCCCGCTGCCGACGGAGCAATTCACCCACATCGAGCAGATCAGCGTTTCGCCTGAGGGTGAGGTGGCGCTGATTGGGCAATCCCCAGAGTTACCAGCCAAGATTTGGCGCTTGAAGAGCAGCGATTTGCAGTTGGTAGCATCGAACCAACCTAATCTGGCTGGAACAGGCTGGGCGCCGCAGCCTCAGCCGGTCTCCTGGCAATCTTCCGACGGCGCCACGGTGTATGGCACCTACTACGCCCCAGCCAATCCTCATTGCAGCGCTGAAGGGCTGCCCCCGCTGATTGTTTATGTGCATGGCGGGCCAACTTCGCAAGCTACGGTGGGCTTTAGCTTGGACCGGCTGTTCTTTACCAGCCGCGGCTATGCTTTCTTGGAGGTCAACTACCGCGGCAGCACGGGCTTTGGGCGCTCGTACCGCGAGGCGCTGCGCCACAACTGGGGGCGGCTAGACATGCAGGATACGGTGGAAGGTGCGCAAGCCATGGTGGCTTTGGGCTTGGCTGACCCGCGGAAACTGGTGGTCAAGGGCAGCAGCGCCGGAGGGTTCACCGTGCTGAATGCGCTCATCCATTACCCTGGTGTGTTCAAGGCGGGGCTGTGCTCGTATGGCGTTTCCAACCTGTTCACGCTGGCGATGGATACGCATAAGTTCGAGGCGCATTACAACGACTTTTTGATTGGGCAGCTGCCCGAAGCGGCGGAAAGGTTCCAGGAATGGTCGCCGGAGTATCATGCCGACCAGATCCACGACCCGTTAGCGATTTTCCAGGGCAGCGAAGATAAGGTGGTGCCGCCCGAGCAATCCGAGCGCATGGTGGAGCGGCTGCGGGCTAACCGCGTGGCGCACGTCTACCGGTTGTATGAAGGTGAGGGGCACGGCTTCCGCAAGGCTGAGACACTGATTGATTACTACCGGACCGCCGAGCGCTTCCTCAGAGAGCAGGTGATCTTGAGGGGGTGAGGGGGGAATAGGAGAAGAGAGCCGGACTCCAAAGAAAAAGAAAAGAGGAGAGCTAAAGAATAAGCTTTTACTATTAGCATGCTTTTAATTTTATAAGAAATGAAAGACAGCAATAATAATTTGTCTTATTTCAAAGCAACATTACAGTGTATAATATTTTTGTTATTACAACTAACAACTTATAAACCTCGCGAGGTACCGGTTTAGAGTCGACCCGCACCTACCAAAGGCCATAAGCTCGTGGGGATAGCTTATCTCTGCCGAAGCGGGGTGAAAAAACCACGTGCTAAAGGTCATAGGGCAGCCGCAACGGCATGCTAAAGGTGTTCTGGAACAAGCTATCGAAACTAGTCAGCAAAGCCTGGAAAGAACATAATTAGGACTTTGCCATGTATATAGCTCAGCTCCCGTTCGAACAAGCCCTTCAGGGAGAACCGCCGCTTAAACCGTATTACGACAACGCTTTAAACCCCGCCGGAAATCAACCTGAGCAAAGCCGCTTACTGTAAGCTGGGTAGTTAAGGAGGAAAGATAGCATGGTAGAACTGGATAAATGGGAGAGTCGGCTTAGGCCTTTTTTCGAAAGTCAATTACGCATAATCGGCGAGATCCCGATTTCAGAATCAGATCTGGATGAGCTGGCAGAAGCAGTGAAGAAATTCCTGGACGCATGTCCGTCCTTTTCAAGGGGCACACAGATGCTTATAAAGCATCATCCCTGTGTCTTCTTGACTCTCTTAGCTCATTTTTCTGCTCACAATGATCAGGCAGGCTATTGGGAAGCCTTACAGGAAAGGGTAGGTGCAGACCAAGATCTCCACATTTCACGCTGGCATCAACACTTTGTCAACCTTGCACAAAAGCACGAATTGCGAACGTTTAGTGAAGCTGATACCCCAAATTTTTATGTTGCCACCATCCGCTTTCACGGTGGTATTCCGACTTATTCATTGCCGGATTTCTTTGACCGTATGGTTGTTCCCGCTGTTGAAGATAAAAATTTAAGGGAAATCGCCCCTAAGGACGCATTAGCGTACTTGCTCAAGCACGTTCAATTTGTCGATAGGCCGGTTCTAGATTTCCTAGAGAACAGCGGAGAAATGGGCCTGACGTGGTTTGAACTCTGCTGCAAGTTGGTTAGGCATGCCCGCAAGAATCACGGTGAAGTGCTCCCCATAGCTCAAGTCCCAAAACTACCTTATTACATTTATTCCTTCTTTGAACAATACAACGAAGGTTTGCAAGACAGTCGTTTTCATTGGAGCCGTCCTTACCTCGAGGTTTCCCCTTTCTCAGAAGATTCGCCCATTGTATTGCATATTCCTGAACAGATCGTACCAATGGAGATTGCTAACCAGTATTTACACTGGAGCATAACCTGGCCGGAGCGTGAGACTCCGATCATCATCTCATGCCAAATGGTTCACCGTCGAACAGGTGAATCTACGCAGGAAGAATTTCTTTCAATTCCATACCCAACAAGCCAAATCACTGTCTCGATCCTTTCCGGTTTTTCAAACACCTCCGAAAACACCGAGTTAAGGCGCTGGACAATCCCGCTACTGCCCTCTTCAGACCAGGCTCCCCTGTTCGCTTTTCGTGAGAACTATAGACACATTCCCAATGCTCAAGCCTTACCAGCCCAAGTTTTATACCTGCTCATTCCCGTTTCATCAGCATTAGAAATAGATGGACATCCAGAAAAAATAGATAGCTTTGGGCCTTTTACAAGTGACTGGAGTAACTGGAAGATAGAACAATGGGATCTAAGTACGGTGGTGTCTTTGTTGGTTTACCAAGATGGAAAAGTCTTGGGCAATATTATCCCAGTGGCGAGCGAGAGCCCACAGCCCGAATTGACAGGTGGACATCTATTTAATTACCAGGAATATCCCAACCAGCCTTTATACACCTCTGATATTCCTTATGTTAGCATACCAGTTGCACACACCCTTAATAAGCACCAAGCTCTGGCTAGCTGGACGTTGAATGTGACTTCAGTTGGAGAAGCTTCCCCAAATATGGACACACATATAAGCTTGCAGAATTACCAAGCCCAATGCAGTTTTGAGGCAGAGCGTATCTTATTCCCATTAAAGGAGCTATTAGGGTCAAAACCAGCTGGGGTATTTGATTTAGAGCTTACTGGACCGAAAAAGTTGAATGCAAAGTTTCGTCTACGCCTATGGCCAAAGCTATTGGTACAGAACTATTCTAAGGAGTTTCCCTCACTAATTGAGTCCAGAAAGCCGGTCAAGTTCAACCTCCATCTCCAAGAGAATGCCTGGGTGGAAAACCAGCCTGGTGCTGACCTAATCGAAATAAAGAAAGAAGATTACGGCTTCAATATCATCGCAAATTCGGAGGTGCGCCACGTCCAACTCGATTTGGTCACTCTTTCAAAGACGGGGAACCAAGTTCGCGTGCCGGTTAGCATACCGGTAATCCGCCTGAGATGGGGCATCGCGGAAGAAAATTCTCCGGTCAAGTTCTCACAAAATGTCGTGCATATCTCTAAAGAAAGATTTGCGCAATATTCCAGCAGCGCGATTCATGTAGAGATGTATGGAATTTCCACGATGATAAGCCAACTGAGCTGCCAATTGGTGGAAGTAGACAGTAAAGAAAATATCCTTCAAGAAGCCAAGTTTAGCCGAACTGGTTTTGGTCCCGATTGGTTGAGAGTATCGCTATTACAGTTTTCTGGCACTATTCAGGACCTCAATACCCCTGCCCAATTTCAGTTGGTTTACCAAAAAGATTTGCAAAGCCCACAAATCCGATATGCTCTCCTGGAAGTAAGTCCTTTGATAGAAGTTGAGGATGTCAAACTACAGTGGATCGGTGAGTGCGATTGGAAATTGACCTGGCATGAAAACTTCCCACTTAAGCACCGCCGGTTAATGCTTAAATCTGCCTGGCAGCCTTGGCAGCCTGTTATTGAAGAGAAAATCCCTGATGAAAATCGTGGAGAGTTCACTTTACATGGACTTTCATTGCCGCTTTCTAGGTACGAGGTTTATTTCTACATTCGCCATTCATGGGAGCCCTCTCTGAGAACTCCTCCGGAAGATGGAGTGCGCCATCAAATCGATCTTTGCAATCCAGAGGAGAGGTTAACCGCTCTCGATAATACTCAAGGAGATCATAATGTCGCATTTCAGAATTGCATCGAAAGAGCCATTATCTTGGATTCCTTAGGGAAAACTGAGGAGCGGGATGAATCTGTTTCAAGCGCTGCTACACATCTCATCCATCTGCAGAATGTCAGGATTTTAGTCGAATCAGTCAAATGGATGCAATCCGTGGATATCGCTCCTCCCTATATGGGTTTCTTTCGTAAGTATATGTTCCACCCAACCTTGATCACTGCAATTCTGGGGAGGTATGCAAGAGGCGACGAACAATTGGCGACTTATCTGCATATGATGGACGAAACCATTTATGCAGACTCCGCCCGCTTATTATTAAAGGAAGTAGATGATCCGTATGTTATTTCAATTTGCATCAAGAATTTGCTCAAGCGCGAAGATGAGGATTTGGTCAGTATGGTTCTTTCTATGTTGAATGAGGGTCGGCTCTCAGCAGGTGATGCTGCTGATTTGCTGATCAAAGATCCTGACCATAGAACTTGGGCAATGAAAAAAATCTGTCTTTTACCGCAATCAAGTGATTCAGACGGTTTGCTTGCTGCTGTACTTCCTATTTATATAAATGAGAAAGACGAGCCTTATGAAGACTGGCTATACAGTGCCTTGCTAAGGGTTGTCCGGTTTGAAAAATCACCAAAGCTAATCTATCGTTATCTTGAGATCCTGATCAATGCCGATCGCGCCAACGCCTGGCAAGAACTACTGAGGCTGGAAAAACTTGATCGGATTATTCCCCAGGAGTTTTACGAATTACTAAAAGTTAATCCAGGAAAGGCATTGCTAGCCTTGAAGCAAGAAAGCGAGTCAAATCGTTATTCTGACGTAATCCAGAGAATTGAAATAGAATTCCCTCAAGCAGCAGGTTTACTTAAACCTGGGATGTTTTTATCGACACCTTTTGGACAAGCTCAGATTATCAGCATACAACTCTCAGATGGTGCTGAAGCACAGAGTGTACACATTACAGATGGGAACTTTATACTTTATATGCAAGGCGGAACAGGTATGGATAAGGTAGAAGTTGACCTGGACTTTATGAATAAGACGCTTCTCTTCAGAAATGAATCTATCATCTATCGCTGTAGCATATGTAAAGCTTTTTGCCACCCTCGGCTTAAAAAGATAGATGACCATTTTCGGCGGTCACACCCATATGCTTCTAAGGCTTTTCAAACGGTAAGTGGCCCAATTCCATTCACTTTAAATGAGATCAGTTATATAAATCAACCAGATTAAAGCGAGGCATTTAACATGGCAATTCATCCGATAATAGCTACTGAGAATATCCGAACCACTTATATCAATTATCTTAAAACAATCAAACCATTCCAAGATGAAGAATTGCGCAAAGAATTCGCCCAGGCAATTGAAACTCAGGATATGCTTGTGAAAGGACCCTTTCTCCAAATCGCGTTACCGTATAAGACGGACAAGTCGATTCACGGATTGGTCGACGAAGGAGTCTTGTCTCCTCGCTTTGAGCAACTGTGCTCGGAAGCTTTGCAATATGACCGACCATTATATGCTCACCAGGTCAAAGCCATCCGCAAAGCGGTGAAAGGGCGTAACCTTATTGTGAGTACAGGTACAGGTTCAGGTAAGACCGAAGCCTTTTTGATTCCGATTTTGGATTACCTTTTGCGGGAGCAAGATGCTGGCACTTTGAGCCAGCCAGGTGTTAGGGCGTTGCTCCTTTACCCATTGAACGCTCTGGCGAATGACCAAATGAAACGTTTACGTCGAATCCTAAAAAACTACCAAGCTATAACCTTTGGACGATATATCAATATTGAAGAAACCCCAGAGACAGCAGCCCAGGCAAAAGAATATTTTAGGAAAACATATGGGGAATCGGAGCCAGAAATCGATAACGAATTAAAGTCACGCGAGGAGATGCATGCCAGACCGCCTCATTTGCTCATAACCAACTATGCGATGCTGGAATACTTACTCCTCCGACCCCAAGCTACGAATTTGTTTGATGGAGAAACCGGCAACCATTGGCATTTCATCGTTCTTGATGAGGCACACGTCTATGATGGAGCAAATGCAACCGAAATCGCCATGCTTCTTCGGCGTTTGCAGGATCGGGTGGCAGGCGATAAGCATGGCAAGATTAAAGGCATAGCTACATCGGCTACTTTAGGTGCTGGTGAGAAAGATTATGTTCAGGTTGCGGATTTTGCCTCTAAATTATTCAATAAAAGTTTCATCTGGGATGATTCCAACCCCGACGAACAGGACGTAGTCGGAGCAGATTTTCTACCGTTGGACGCTCTCGGAGATATGTGGGGAAAGCTCAATCCTAAAATTTACCAATTGTTGAATGAAATAATGATTTCTGATCGTGACTCCGTTAGTAAGGTAGGAGAGCTGAAAAGGGTTTTGGCTAATTCATCAGTACCAACATATGTACTTGCTAGTGCAGAAGAAAAAAGCCGGAAAGATACCGATCTCGGTGTACAAATTTTCCTTTACGAAGTGCTGAAAGGCGATCAGAACATCAGAAAACTGATCGAATATCTAAAAGAACAGCCTTCGTTATTGCATGAGGTGGCGAAACATGTTTTTCCTGATGATCCCGAGGCTGAACGAGGACTGATTGACCTGGTAGCGCTGGCTGTGATGGCGAAAACGGGTGAGGAGAATATGCCCCTCCTTCCAGCGCGATACCATACTTTTGCGCGCGCGTTGGAAGGTGCTTTTATCTGCTTGAATGAGACCGATCATCCTAAAGACAAGCCGCGTCTGTTCCTGCAGAGGCAAAAATTCTGCGAATATTGTGGCAGTAGGGTCTTTGAATTAGCAAATTGCACTCGTTGCGGGACTGCATATATCGTCGGAAAGGAAACGCCAGGCGTAAGTTTAGATGAGGCACCCAAAAAGTTTACGATCAATCAAAATAACAAATATCTGTTGCAAGATAGCCAAATAAGCATCACCGAAAATGCGAGAGATACCAATTATTTTATTTTTGCGAATCAGAAATCCGCCGATAATGAGGACGAGAATGTTGCATCTGAAGTGGATATCGATGAATTCGGAGCATATGAAAGCCTTCAAGAAGTTCAACTGTGTACTAAATGCGGACAAGTGCAGTCGCCTCAGGCAACACCACAATGTAACTGCGGTAAAGAATACCTAAAGAAAATGTACAAGATCGACTTAAAAGCGAAGAAAACTCTTAAACGATGCGTGAGTTGCTCAACAAGGAATAGCTCAGGGGCAGTTTATCGTTTCCTCACAGGACAGGATGCCCCAGTCAGCGTTATCGCGAGCAGTTTATATGAACAGCTACCTCCTTCTAAGAATCAAAAGGAACTCAGCCTACCTGGGCAGGGCCGCAAGATGTTGAATTTCACTGACAGTCGGCAGAACGCAGCCTTTTTTGCACCCTATATCGAACGCACACATATGCGTAATCTCCGCCGAGGTTTAATCTTAAAAACAGTCAAAGAACAATTGAAGGGCCCCATCCAAGATATTCGCCTGCAAGATTTACTTGCCCCATTAATGAATCAAGCAGAAACAATCGGTCTTTTTAAACCTACAGAATCCCAGACGGAAAAACAGAAAAAGATGGCGATATGGCTGATGCAGGAATTTAGCCCGATTGACCGTCGCATCAGCCTTGAGGGTTTAGGTTTAATATCTTTTGAACCAGCAATTCAAGACTCTTGGCAAAACCTTCTGAGCGAAGCGCCCTTGAGTTTAACTCGTCAAGAGATGTTTTACTTGTTGAAATTCATGCTTAATACTCTTAGATATAAAGGCGTGGTCACTTACTTGCTGCCAGATCAAAACATCTATATGGAAAGCGATTTTTCTCCTCGGAACCGGAGGCTATATTTTCGTTATCAAGAAGCTAATCCAAAAGCGGGAGTGTTTTCTTGGATGCCATCAGAAGGGTATGAGAATTCCAGGTCAGATTACTTAAAACGTTTACTTAGACAAAAAGGCGTAGATGAGAGTGAGGCAGGTCAACTAACCCAGGAATTGCTAGAGAAGATTTGGCAGTTTATCAATGCCTCTCCATGGTCCCAAATGCTTCAGACTGATCATCCCAACACTAAGATTGGCATTGTGAAAACCTTGAATCACGAAATGTGGAGCGTTAAATTGCCCTCAGAACAACTAGATGGTTGGGTGATTTGCGATCACTGTAAAAGCATTTATCCAGAAGGTGTTGGCAATGTTTGTATGACCTATTTCTGTCCAGGAAAACTGGAGCCGCTTTCCAAATTTAAGGAAGAATTAGAATCAAATTTGTTTAGAAACAATTATCGGATGAATAAATTAATCCCTCTTGATGCGGAAGAGCACACTGCCCAATGGACTGCCAAGAAAGCCGCGGAAGTCCAATCCCAATTCATAAATGGAGAAGTCAATCTCTTAAGTTGTTCAACCACATTTGAACTGGGCGTCGATGTTGGTGATCTGCAGGCTGTAATGCTGCGGAACATGCCTCCCACTGCCGCAAATTATATCCAGCGAGCAGGCCGAGCCGGTAGACGCACAGATAGTGCTGCCTATATAATGACTTTTGCCCAAAGAAAATCCCACGATTTGAGCAATTACAGTGATCCGGTAGGTATGGTATCTGGTAAACTGAAACCACCTCGCACGCCGCTGACTAACGAAAAGATCTTACGTCGTCACCTTCACTCAGTGGTATTCGCCCACTTTTTCAAGTGGGTAAAAGCTAAATATGGCGTCGAATACAAGAACGTGGGTGATTTTTTCTGTCCTGAAGCAGGCCCCAATGGGCGTGATTACCTGAGGCAATTTCTTGCCGAAAAACCGGAAAGCTTGAAGCAAGAAATAGTGAACGTTATTCCGCCTAGTATGCAGGAAATCCTAGGCGTGGATGAGTGGTCTTGGATCCATGAACTTACTAATGAAGAAAATGAAGGAGTCCTAGATCTAGCTCATGAAGATATTAACGATGACGTCAATTATCTGAAAGAAGAAATCTCCAGGCTGTGGGAGGAGGCAAAAGAAACTTACAATAGCAAACTGATTCGCATAGCGGAAGGGAAAGAAAAAATTATCAATCAAATCAAATCAGCTGAATTGTTGGGTTCTCTAGGATCTCGAAATGTACTGCCTAAGTACGGATTTCCTGTCGATGTTGTTGAGCTGCAAACTAACCACCTGGATCCCAGTTCAGGGGCTAATGACGTTGACTTGGCTCGCGACTTACGCATGGCAATTTCGGAATTTGCTCCAGGAAGTCAGGTGATTGCAGGGAAAAAAATCTGGACAAGCGGAGGTTTGAAAACCCATCCAACTAAGTCTTGGCCTCTCATTAAGTATGCTATATGCAAGAGTTGCCAACGGATGTATCAAGGGAACGAGAGTGACATTCCAACCATTTGCAGTTGTGGAGCTACATTGCCTCAACCAAGAGAATTTATTGTACCCGTTACTGGCTTCGTTGCCGCTCCTGAAATTGGATTACCAGGGGAAGAACCACCCCAGAGAACTTACGCTAGTACAGTCTATTTTGGCGATTATGAGCAGGAAAAATCTTCAAAATTTGACAAAAGTTCTGAATTTACACTTGACCCCTCAGTAGGGTTTGATACCAAAGTGCGCTATTCGCGGTTTGGCTATATGATCTTGGTTAACAAAGGCTATGGACATGGTTTTGATATTTGTCGCACGTGCGGCTATGGCAAAGTGGTAAATCCAAATGGAAGTAGTAATGCCCGAGTTCACCGGAATCCAATTACAGGCAGGGAATGTTCCGGAGATTTTTTGCGGAGGGTAGATTTGGGACACCGCTATTTGACTGATGTTCTAGAAATACAGATGAGCATTCCCCCCGTACTTAATACATTAAACGCCATGCGGAGCTTGATCTATGCCTTATTGGAAGGTGCGAGTGAATCACAGGGTATCCGCCGGTCCGATATTGATGGCACCCTTTACTATCGTGACTTTGGTGCCCCTTCTATAATCTTGTTTGATGCTGTGCCTGGCGGGGCAGGGCACGTCGAGAATATTAAGGATCATTTACGTGATGCCATTTTTGAAGGATACAAAAAAGTCAGGGATTGTAAATGTGGTGAGGATACTAGCTGTTATAACTGCCTTCGTAATTATTCGAATCAGCGTTACCATGATGATCTCCAACGTGGGTACGCCATCAAATTGATGAAATATCTACTCGAAAACGGCATCTAAGTAACTTACTTTAGGAGCAGACCGATTCCTAACCTAGAATAGGTAAATTACGTTTATGAATTGTTCATTTCATTACGGTATCAAGCGACTGTTAGGGATAGGGTGCGAGGGTACTTGGAAGATCAAATTGAAGGTAAAGAATCTAGCCGTAAGACAGCTATTCAACTCAACCGACTATGGCTCACATTGGAAGAATCATGAGATTCTTTACACAAAATGACCTTTCCTGAGGGTGCAGGTGATTTTTTTGGGGTAGAGGCGGAGAGGCACGGGAGGTACAGTACACAGGTATCCCGCGCGGGAGCGGGCTTAAAACAAAACAGCGGAGAGGGTGGGATTCGAATCCACGATGCCTTTCGGTATACTCGCTCTCCCATGGGAATATTGCTACTTACCATTTCCTCAATTTTCCCGACGTGTTCGATCTGCTTGAGAAGTATACTTTGTGAAACATACTAAAGGCTAGAATGAATTGTTTTATATTGACAATTAAAGAGACCAAAGTGGGCTAATCAATTAAGGAGGCACTAAAGTGAGGATAGAGCCTACATTTAATCCCTTATACCTATGGGGGAAGTACAAAAATGATCTGATAAATTCGTGGCACCCGCTTTTATATCACATGTTGGATGCAGGTGCAGTAACCTTAATTCTCTGGGAAAGATGTTTAACCAAGGATTTTAAAGACGGCATTAGCAAGTATTTTGGATTGAGCTCGATTGATATAGGCGGTGTGCTTGCTTTTTGGACAAGCTTACATGATATTGGTAAGGCAGAACCAGAATTTCAGCAAAAAAACCAAGATAGAAAAAGTTTTCTGGTTGAGTGCGGTTTTCCCTTTCCCAGTCCTTTATTTCAACAAAAAAAATTTCATGGAACCGCGACGACCTGCATTTTACGAAGACTATTTCGTGACTCACAATGGCAAATCCCCAGAAAATTCAGGATGGGTTTGGCTGGTACATTAGGTGGACATCATGGGATATTTCCCAATAACGCGGAAATTAACGAATGCAATAATTTATCAACCGGAACAGAGTACGAAGCTTGGCAAGAGATTCAAGAAAATATATTTACACTATTAGAGAAAACAATTAACCCAGCCCACCCTCTATATTATCCACAACAAAATGCGGAGAGAAATTCTTTCTTACTCGTATTTGCTGGTTTGTGTTCAACAGCAGATTGGATTGCTTCGAATGAGGAGTACTTTAACTATGATCCTGGAACTCATAGTATTGCCGATTATTACGAAGCGTCTAAAGTTCGAGCGACAATGGCACTCAATAAATTGGGTTGGATTGGATGGCAACCTCGTGGGGAAGTAATTACGTTTAATGAAATGTTTCCTGGCTATTCACCAAATCAAGTACAAGCCAACATTATTCAACTCGCCAAAGATATCCAATCACCATATATGGTGATCCTTGAAGCACAGACTGGCTCTGGTAAGACGGAAGCGGCTTTATATCTATCAGATATTTCTCTTCAAACTGACGAAAAAAGGGGGATTTATTTTGCTCTGCCAACACAGGCAACTTCCAACCAAATGTTCCAGCGAGTAAGTAAGTTTTTATCGAGAAGATACGCAGAACAGGACATAAACCTGCATCTTGTTCATGGCAAAGCACTTTATAACCCAAAAATTTCGAAGTTCCCAATATCCAGCATCTGGTCGGAAGCCGGTGAAACTGAAGGAAATCTGCACAGCTATAGTTGGTTTTTACCTCGAAAAAGGACCTTATTGGCGCCCTTTGGCGTAGGCACTGTTGACCAGACATTCCTGAGCGTGCTTCGTTCACGGCATTTTTTTGTTCGACTCTTTGGATTAAGCCATAAAGTGCTTGTTTTTGATGAAGTCCATGCTTATGACGTTTACATGACTGAAATCTTCAAAAACCTTTTGCACTGGCTCCATGAAGTTGGCACATCGGTCATAATCCTTTCTGCTACATTAACCACGGCAGAGCGAAAGGAACTGCTGGATGCTTACACCGGAAAGGATAATCAGGTCAATGATATTCCTTTTCCGCGAATCACCACAAGCTATAATGATCAAGTTAAAGTGATCCAAGCTGGAAAGGCACAATCTAGAGCGGTTAGACTTACCTGGATTGACATTAGCGCGGAAAAAATTAGCCAATGCATACAAGAGCGCATTTCTGAAGGGGGTTGCGCGGCTATCATATGCAATACTGTAAATAGAGCACAGGAAATTACTACTACCCTTAGAGCAGCCTATCAATCAGAGCCGATTGATATCATTTTATTCCATGGCCGGTTCCCCTATCAGTGGCGAAAAGAAATTGAAGATAAGGTCTTGCAGTTATTCTCCAAAGAACAGCAATATCGTCCGAAAAAGGCTATATTAATCGCCACCCAGGTAATCGAACAAAGCCTTGACCTGGATTTTGACCTAATTATCAGTGATCTTGCTCCAATTGACCTCCTAATCCAACGCATTGGTCGCCTCCATCGACACACTCCCATGGTGGAAAGACCTTTGAAATTGAACAAGCCTGAGCTTATTATCAGCAGTTTTTCTACCTTAGATCGCATCGTAACAACTTATGAAGACCATTTTATTTACTCTCCTTATATTTTAGGGAAAACCTATGTAGCCTTGAATGGGAAGAATAAACTTGTTTTACCCGATGAAACTGATGAATTAATAGAATTTGTCTACTCTGAACAGGCTGATGAGAACCCTCAGCTGCAAAAAGCCAGGGCAGACATGGCAAAAGGAATAGAAAACAGTAAAAGAAACGCTCAGAATTATTTAATCCCCCATTCAAATAAAGATTTTATTGGATCTTTAAAAAATTTCTTTGGGGATGATCCTGGCAGCCTTTCACAAAAATATATCCAAGCCCCAACCAGGGAAATAGATACTTCGCTTCAAATTATCTGTTTTGAGAAAAGAGGTGAAGAAATTTTTACTTTCGATAGAGACAATCCTATTGATCTTAATAAAAAACTTTCTGACGAGGAGATTATGGATTGTTTAAAAGCTGAAATAACACTTTCAAGTCCTGGTATCATAAGAGATATACTCAATCAATCGCATATTAGTTACCCTGGCTTTCATTCGACTGCCGCATTGAGATGGCACATACCTATCTTTTTCACAAATAATATTGCCGAAACAGAGCATTACCTTCTCACTCTTAATAAAGAAATCGGTTTGCAAATTGAAAAGAAAAAATAAAATACCAAAACAATAGAAATGAGGTCATATGGAAAGGTATTTCAATCTTCTCTACGAGCCATGGATTCCTTGTATTGATCAGAACAATCACAAAGTGAATTACGGCTTGAGGGATGCACTGGCAAAATCCAATGCAATTAAAAGTATTTCAACACCAATACCTACAGTAACTGCTGCGATGAATCTCCTTCTTTTAGCATATGCTCTCACAGTCTTTCCTCTCGAAAACGAAGATGAATGGGAATATCTATACGCACAAGGAAGATTCCCAGATGAAAGCATACATAACTATAACCATGCTTGGCAAGACCGTTTCTTTTTGTTTGATGAACAGCATCCCTTCTTTCAAGATCCCAAATTGGGGCTGAGGGAAAAGGACCTCAACTTTTTGGGTAGCGGGCAAAAACCAAAAGAAAAAGGACTCTCGAGCCTACTCATTCATCTTTCTTCTGGAGATAATGCCACACTTTTTGATCACTCTATAGATAGTACTCAAAAAGTTTACGATTTAAGTGAAGCAGCCCAATTTCTGGTAATGCTTCAGGCATACAGCTTGGGAGGGATGACCGCTGCAAGCATTGGAAACGATAAATATTATAAAGATGCAGCATTCTCACGTGGAATCCTTTTTTTAAATCGCGGTGAAAACCTCTTTGAGAGCCTGATGCTGAATTTGATCCCGAAGGAAAAAGACACTTACAGTCAAGAAGAAGGCGATCGACCGTGCTGGGAAATCGACGATCCCTTTGAGGTGGATAGAGGAAGCCCTCTTGGTTTAAAAGACCTCCTCACTTGGCAAAGCCGCAGAGTTTTGCTCATCCCTATTGAGAAAAATGGCAATTTTTATGTCCAAGAATGCTTCGTTGCGCCAGGTTTGGGGTTGGTTGAAAGCTTTGCAAATCCGTTTTACCATAATTCACACAATATCAAGGGGAATAAGCAGACCATCCAACCGATGCGCTTTCAAACCAGCCGCGCTATCTGGAGAGATAGCGACGCCATTTTGGAAACCAACATCCGTGACAAGAACAACCCTGTAGATCCACCAATAACTACTCTGTTTTTTGATAGCCTCATTGCTGCTGAGATAATTCAAAAAACTATATTCCGATTAAGCTTATTTGGAATGTGTACACAGCCAGGTCAAAAAAAGGTCTTCTTCTATAACCACGAATATTTTGACGCCCCTGCTGTATACCTCGAAAACCAAGCCCTCCTCAATAAACTCAAGCTGGGCTTATCTTGGGTCGAGGATGGGCGAAGAGCCCTTTATTCAGCCACATACTTAATGGCAAGTTATAAAATTGACCCGAACCAAGATAGCGAAGGGAGCAGCCCTCCCAATCGTGATAGTGTGAATCCGCTCTATGAACACATCAACACTGAAGCACTGTATTGGAGCCGGCTTGAACCAGATTTTTACCAGTTTCTCAATCAACTCCCCGCCACTGACGAAGCGCTCCCAATTTGGCAGGAGGCGATTCGCAGCGCTGCCAAAGCTTGCTTGGCTGCTTCCACCAAACTGGTGGGAGATGATCCAGCTGCATTAAAGGCAATCGCAAAAGCCGAAGTAAGGCTTGCTTACAATTTAAACAAAATTTTTAATCCACCAGAATAAAAGGAGAACAATGTGAAAACAAAGACCACCCAACCCTTTATTACCTACCTCTACTCATTAGCCAGCCAAGAGAACCGTGGCGCCTTAGCTGACTTGAGAAGAGGGCTTACAACGGAGCCAGGTACCAGCCCAGCCATGTATCCTTACGTTGCTCCGTGGGTCCCTGAACCCCTTCGTTATACCTGGAAAGAAAAGGTGTATTACCTGATTGCCGCCCTTTTTGCTTATTATCAATCCGGCAGTAGCGCCAATCAGCTAACCACCACACAGGGCAATTTTGGCAGCCACTGCCGCGCTTTGGTCACTCAAAAGCCGCAATCGGCGTCGTTTGAACCGCGCTTTTCTGCCCTGCTTAAAGCCCATCGCGACGATCTACCTATCCTCCTCAAACAGATCTTAAGCATCCTCAGAGGAGAAGACATCCCCATCAATTGGGATCAGCTCTTCCTTGATTTACAATATTGGAATACAGAAAACCATATAGTCCAGAGGAGATGGGCAAATTCCTACTGGATATATGCTGGCAGCCCAGAACAAACCCCATCAGAGATTACTCAATAGAAAAGGAGAAACCATGTTTATTGAATTGCACATTATCCAAAATTTTGCACCCTCAAACCTCAACCGAGATGATAGCAACAGCCCTAAGGATTGCATTTTCGGCGGCGTGCGCCGAGCTCGTTTCTCGAGCCAATGCATCAAACGCTCCGTGCGTTTGCACCCAGCTTTTGCCGAAGAAACTGGCGTAGAACCTGCCTCACGAACCAGATTTTTAGCCTCAGCCATTTCAAAGCGCCTTCAGGAGCTCGGGAAGCCCCAAGAAGAGGCAGACTTAGCCGCCAGTAATTTTATTGGCATCCTTTTAGGAGGCACGGACCAGAAAAACCCACTGCAAAGTAAAGTCCTCTTCTACGTCAGCTTAGAAGAAAAGGAACAGCTTACAAATTTGATTTTGGAAAACTGGGAAGCTGCGCTCGCTGCGCTCGCCGGAGAGAAACAAAAGTCTGTGCTCGAAAAAGCAGCCAAAGATTATAAAAAAGCCTTCCAAAAACGCACCTCAGCACCAGATATCGCTATGTTTGGCCGCATGTTAGCCGAGGACCCCAACCTCAATATGGATGCTGCTTGCCAAGTCGCCCATGCCATCTCCACCCATCGCGTCAATATGGAATTTGACTTTTTTACCGCCGTCGATGACCTGCAAGATAAGGAACAAACCGGCGCGGGGATGATGGGCGTGATTGGGTTCAATGCAGCGACCTTTTACCGCTATGCCAACATCGATTTCGAGCAATTAACGAAGAATTTGGGGAACAACAAAGACCTGGCAATCAAAGCCGTGCGCGGTTTCCTAAAAGCCTCTGCATTAGCTATCCCAACCGGAAAACAAAACAGCTTTGCTGCCCAAAACCCACCTTCTTTCCTCTTGGCAGTAGTACGCAGAGATGGCAACAGCTGGTCCTTAGCCAACGCCTTCGAAAAGCCCGTTTCGGCTGCTGGGGAGTTGAGTTTGCTGGAAGCTTCCATTGCTGCCTTAGATGACTATTGGGGCAACCTGCAAAACTTTGTCCAAGATGATGCACAAGCTTATGTAACCACCTTGGGCACAGACGCCGTACTTTCTAACCTCAAAGACGCGCTCGTTCCAGGGTTAAATACATGGATTGAAAAGGTGACTGCCGAAATCGAAAAGGAGGTGTAATGACCACGTTGTTATTGCGCTTACAAGCGCCAATGCAATCCTGGGGCATCTCCAGCCTGTTTACTGAACGCGACACGGTGCGTGAGCCTTCTAAGAGCGGCGTCATCGGCATCATCTGCGCAGCCTTAGGCCGCCCAAAAGATGCTGATCTTTCTGACCTCGCTGCACTGCGCATGGGAGTGCGCGTGGACCGTGAGGGCAGCCTCGAAAAAGATTTTCAAACCGCGCGGGACGTTTATGCGGCATCAGGTAAGAAGACCGTTGATTCGGTTATCTCCAACCGTTACTATTTAGCCGATGCCGCTTTTTTGGTAGGCTTAGAAGGTTCAAGAGAACTTTTAGCTATCGTCCAAATTGCGCTGCAACAACCCAAATGGATGCTCTACTTAGGGCGTAAAGCTTTCCCTCCTGCGTTCCCCGTGGCTTTAGCTGATGGGTTGAGAGAGCAGCCGCTCTTAGAAGCACTGCGAGATTATCCTCCCTTGGTTGAAAATAAGCCGCCATTTTACCGTATCGTTTTAGAAAACGAGGCTGGCGAATTTATCCGCCAAGATGTGCCAATCAATTTTGCCCAGCGCACTTTTGATACCCGCCAAATAAGCATCTTTTACATTCCGCAACCCGTGCAGGAAGGCGGTTAATATGTACCTATCACGGCTGCTTTTAGATCCAGCGAACCGCCAAGTTATCAGCGAAATTTCAAACCGCTATGAACTCCACCGCACGTTAAGCGCACAGTTCAAAGATAAAAAGCGTGAAGACATCGGCTTGCTTTACCGCTTAGAGGAACCCGATTTGTATGAATTTACACCGCTCACCCTGCTTGTGCAGACGCTCATCGAACCTAACTGGGAAAAGTTATACCAGACGGGCTATCTGGTGCAGAAAGCCGAAACCAAGCTCTATGAGCCCACATTCGAGCCAGGCGAAGTGTTCTACTTCCGTTTGTTGGCTAACCCCACAGTGCGGCGCGGCAAAGGAGACTTTGCTGGCAAAAGGGTAGAGCTGCGCTTAGATGAAGAAAGGGAAGCCTGGCTGGCACGCAAAGGTGAAAAGGGCGGGTTTGCCTTGCGCGGGATGAGGTCTAAAGACCTTGGCAAAATCTCCTCATACCGCTTCATTGATGGTAAGAAGCAAACCCTGACTCACCAGGCGGTTTTATATGACGGCGTCCTTGAGGTGCAGGCAGCGGAACAATTTATGACAAGCCTGCAAAAAGGGATTGGTCCTGCAAAAGCATTTGGCTTTGGTTTGCTTTCACTGGCTAAGGGTTAATCAAGAAAAAATTGTTATTTGCACTTTAACAACTGAATAGGAGCATGATGAGTCCACAAAATTTACACGAGCTTCCGCGCATGCGCGACAGCCTTTCTTACCATTACATTGAGAAGGCAGTCATAGATCGCGATCAAAATGCAATTGAGGTGCTAAAAGAAGATGGGAGAACGCTTGTGCCTGCTGCTTGGCTTAGCCTAATTATCTTGGGGCCAGGAACAAGTATTACTCATGCAGCTGTAAAAGTATTAATGGAAAACGGCTGTTCGATTTTATGGACGGGCGAAGATGGCATACGCTGTTATGCCCAAGGAATTGGAGAGACCCACAAAGCTTATCACCTCATTCGCCAGGCAGAATTAATGTGCGATCCCATTAAAAGAGAAAAAGTGGTTAGGAATATGTATGCGATGCGCTTTGAAGAGTTACTTGATTCAGGAATGAGCCTAGCCCAGATTAGAGGGAAAGAAGGTGTGCGGGTGAGGGAAGCCTATGCCAAAGCAAGCCAGAAGTATGGAGTACCTTGGCATGGCAGAAAATATGAGCGAAGCGACTGGCTGAATGCAGATAGGATCAATAGAACCCTTTCTGCAGCCAATGCACTCCTAAATGGCATCTGCCATTCTGCAATTGTCGCTGGAGGGTACTCTCCAGCATTAGGTTTCATACACACCGGACGCACCCTTTCCTTCGTTTACGACGTCGCTGACCTATATAAAACCGAGATTACCATTCCGGCTGCTTTTGAAACCGTAGCTGAATCCGAAGCTAATACTGAAAGTAGGGTAAGAGAAAAATGTCGTCAATACTTCATAGAGAAAAAACTATTAAATCAAATACTCTTAGATATTGACACATTGTTAGATATTCCCAAAGATATCGAACGAGAATACCAACTCGACCCGCCATCAGAATTATGGAAGGAGTTGTTTGAGAATGGTGATTATAATTCTTGAAAATGTTCCAGTAGGTTTGCGGGGTGAATTGAGCCGTTGGATGCTTGAACCCAAAAGTGGCGTGTTTGTTGGCACATTGACCGCAAGAATAAGAGATCTTCTCTGGGAGAAATGCTGTAGTCGGGCGAAAACCGGCGGCGTCATTCAAATATGGAATACCAATAACGAACAAGGTTTTAGCATGCGCATGCATGGGGTCACATCCCGGTCAATAGAAGAAGTAGAAGGTCTTCAGTTAATCAAAATAAAAGGCGACTATGGTAATGATAAAAGGATAAAGAGGTTGAAAAATGTATTAGAATAGGCTTGAAAAGAAGGGTTTTCCCCACGCACGTGGGGGTGAACCTGTATACAAACTGGATAGTCAAATTTGGAATTAGTTTTCCCCACGCACGTGGGGGTGAACCGTTGACAGCAATATCAATTTCTTTTGGAACAATGTTTTCCCCACGCACGTGGGGGTGAACCGCATTCCGTAAGTTCGCAGCAGCTTTAGAATAAGTTTTCCCCACGCACGTGGGGGTGAACCTTCCCAATAAGCCTTGCTTCCCGCAGCCATTTTAGTTTTCCCCACGCACGTGGGGGTGAACCGGAATGGAAGAGACGAAACGCTTTGCCACCCGGCGTTTTCCCCACGCACGTGGGGGTGAACCTTCAGATATAATAGAACCAAAACCAAATATGGAGAGTTTTCCCCACGCACGTGGGGGTGAACCAGCTGCAGCGTGGTTAGAGAAATCCGATCTGATGCGTTTTCCCCACGCACGTGGGGGTGAACCTACGGCACCTACTGCGAGTACTGCTACGACCAAAGTTTTCCCCACGCACGTGGGGGTGAACCTGCGAGTACGAACTTGCCCTGAGGAAATGCCGAGTTTTCCCCACGCACGTGGGGGTGAACCTTATTGCTACTGTTGTAGTAGATGCCATAATTAGTTTTCCCCACGCACGTGGGGGTGAACCTCAGTCAGAATATCACATTCGGCTCAGCAGTAAGTTTTCCCCACGCACGTGGGGGTGAACCGAGATAGGATTAAGCCAATCCGAAATTGACGAGGTTTTCCCCACGCACGTGGGGGTGAACCATATTCAGCCCAGCAGAAAACCCCCGACCCGGCGGTTTTCCCCACGCACGTGGGGGTGAACCGTGTCAAACGCCCTCATTGAAGGAGACCATCAAGTTTTCCCCACGCACGTGGGGGTGAACCGATCGGGTACGTATATGTTTTTTTTCTGATGTCGTTTTCCCCACGCACGTGGGGGTGAACCTGACACTCAAGATTCACGTTGAAGGTGCGAAAGGTTTTCCCCACGCACGTGGGGGTGAACCTTTTGATTTTCTGGGATATATCCAACCATCCTCAGTTTTCCCCACGAACGTGGGGGTGAACCGCTCCGGTGAGGCATTAGTCGATATTTATGCGGACGTTTTCCCCACGCACGTGGGGGTGAACCTAAGATTGTAAATTATGGGCTTGTAGAAGGCGCGTTTTCTCCACGCACGTGGGGGTGAACCTTAGCAAATCTCTGATTGCCCAAAACCATATACGTTTTCCCCACGCACGTGGGGGTGAACCTCAGTCAGAATATCACATTCGGCTCAGCAGTAAGTTTTCCCCACGCACGTGGGGGTGAACCTGACAAATGTCGATATAATCAGCATTGTCATAGGTTTTCCCCACGCACGTGGGGGTGAACCGTATTTCAACAAGAACTGGGCAAGCCAATAATAGGTTTTCCCCACGCACGTGGGGGTGAACCTTCTATCGAACTTGGAACCGCAATTAGCAAATCGTTTTCCCCACGCACGTGGGGGTGAACCTATCAGT
>Ga0208695_1001283_pt1 | contig 21399 bp, 14 predicted proteins | sample AD_UKC111_MetaG_FD_184449 | JGI IMG/M metagenome (GOLD analysis project Ga0208695, IMG submission 184449) | Active sludge microbial communities of municipal wastewater-treating anaerobic digesters from Hong Kong - AD_UKC111_MetaG (SPAdes)... | ecosystem: Engineered > Bioreactor > Anaerobic >...
CAGTTGAAGAAATAGAAAGTATTTTAACTTTAACCTTTTGTCCCACCTTTACTATATCTCCAGGATCTTTTACTAATTTGTCTGAAAGTTCAGAGATATGTATTAATCCATTCAATCCTTCCCCTATTCTTACAAAAGCACCATAAGGAACAACCTTCTGGACAACACCATCAACAATATCTCCAATTTTGTATTTAGAAATAGCCTTAGACCAAGGATCTTCTTGTAACCTTTTAATACTGTACGCTACTCTCTTTCCTCCATCAGATAAACCAATTACCATAACCTTAACCTTGTCACCGACAGAATACAATGCTCCAATATCTTCTACTTTATCCCAAGATATTTCAGAAAGATGAACTAATCCCTCTAATCCTTGAGCATTAACAAATACACCAAAAGGAGTAATTCCACTTATTGTTCCTTCCAATACATCTCCCTCTTTTACCTTCTTCAATGTCTCCGTTCTCTTCTCTATATCTCTTGCTTGAGTAACCATCTTTTCTGAAAGAATAATTCTGTTTTTCTCTCTATCTAACTCAATTATCCTTGTTTTAATCTTTTCTCCTATCAAAGAATTTAACCTCTTTTGAACCTTAGAAGATATATCTCTGCCAACCTGTCTTACACCATTAGCATACACTCTAGTAGCATCAAGCTGAGAAGTAGGTATAAAACCACGAATTCCTTTACCAATCTCTACAATTAATCCCCCATTGTTTGATTCAACAACTACAGCTTCAACAACCTCATTGTTTTTCTTAGCATTTTCCAAAGCAAGCCATGCACTTGCCTGTTGTGTCCTTCGGATAGAAAGGATTAACTGTCCCTTCTCATCTTCAGGTTTAACAACATATACAAGTACCTTATCACCTACTTGAAGCTTAGTCCAGTCAAGAGTATCTGACTTCAACTCCCTACCAGCTATTATTCCCTCTGATTTATATCCAACATCAACAATAACTACACCATTATTAACATTAACATCAACAACCTCTCCCTCAACAATATCTCCTCTTGAGAGCTGTTTTAATTTATGGGAATTATCATCAAGAAAATCATTTAACTGTGAATACTCAGGATCTTGTAAAACCTGTGTATCACTATTTTTAATCTTATCCATTATATTAACCTTTATGGCGATGTATGGTCAGCAGTAATACATACATACACTAAAATAAAAGTACTGCAATCAGCATTATATCAGAAAATTGAAAAACTATGAAGAAATGTAATTCTCTTCCTTATTAACTCCTATCTCATTAAGAAGATCAATATTAAAACTGTATCTCCCATACAAAACAAAATATCTATTTATCTTATACCAATCCTCTCTATCATATATCCTCTCTAAATCCTTTGCTATTTTGTTAGAATCTGTGCTTTTTGTTAATCCATATTTTAAAGCAGTCTTTTTAACATGAGTATCAACAGCAATACCTTGGTTAGATTGATAAAGGTCATTAAGAAATACATTCGCCGTTTTATACCCCACCCCTGGTAACTTTAAAAGAGCCTCTAAACTTGTAGGAACCTCTCCATTGTACTCTTTAACAATTATTTCAGACATTTTCTTTATATTTTTAGCTTTCGTGTGATAGTAGTTTATAGATGAAATGTACCTTTCTATATCTTTTAGTGATGCAAGAGACATCGCATACCCGTCGGGGTATATTTGAAACAATTTCTCTGTTACCTTGTTAACCTGTTTATCTGTTGTCTGTGCAGAAAGAATAATACAAACTAGAAATTGAAACGGAGTACTCCAGTTCCTTAGTTCTGTCTGAGCATTAGGAAACATCTCTTCTAACTTAGATAGAAGCAAATATGCTTTTTCTTTTTTCCTCATCTATTCTAAAGAGTTTAAAAACTTACAAACAAAAGATTTACCATATTTAATTGTAAGAATATCTAAAATTCCAGGAAAACTGTTTAGTATGTTCTTGACCTGTACTACTATTTTATCACTATTCCAAATTAAAGCCCCTGTAGTGCTCGTAAAGGCCTTTGCAATTTCTCCAGATAGTAGATACACCTCCTTTTTGTCATTCTTAGCAACTGCATCAAGCCAAGACCCTTTTAAATATTTACTAACACCCGAGTTAGGGTATAAATATTTTTCAATCTCATCAATACCTAGATAATATGGTTTTACTATTTTATTTGCTATTGCACTTTTAGGTAGAATTCCTCTGCTAATACCAAATTCTACACATTCATTTCTAATATCCTCTCTACTTCTCCACCCATTCTTATCTTTAGTAACAACATTTTTCCAGCCTCTACCAATTTTATCCTCAAAAAGACCATATATTTCCCCACTTATATCCTGAACCTCCCTTCTTTCATACAAATCTCCACCATCATTCTTTCTCTCCTTTCTCCATTCAATATCTTTATATCTTAAACATACAACACAATTATCAATATTTAAAATCTCTCTAACATATGAATCAAATTGTAAAGCTTCATTTACAAGCTCATTCTTTCTTAACATTTCTTTTGGATTCTCAAAAAGATGATATGCAATTGTTAAAGCATTGCTAAACGGCCCTCTATCAAAGATATATAAATCAAACAAGTTATCTTTCTCTATACAATTAAGTATTTCAAGTCTGTTAAGAGCAAACAAAGCCATTTTAATTTCAACCTCTTTATCTTTTTTAATACTAATTTCTTTTGGAAAGCCATTAACCAGTATATCCCTTATAACATACCCAATTGGGGTACAGTAATACGGAAAAGCTATAACACAAGAGTGAAGCCCAAGAACAGAAACATATTTGGAGAAGTTTTTTACAGCATCACCTTTTCCAACTTGATCAGCCCCTTCAAAATCAATACATTTATACTTTTTATTCTTCAAAGTACCAGGCCTATAATTTTAACTCTCTTTTTAGTATATCACATTAAAAATACAGAAGAAAGATTACAACAACTTCGAACTAAAGCTTAATACGTTCAAACATATTGAACACTACTTTTCTTTAATTTGCAATATATTTCTATCATATGAGTAAACTCTGTCTATTGCCTGTATCCCTAGAGGAAAGAAGGGGATGAGATAAAACAGCAAAATATACACCAAAATGTTACGTAAATATGGGGTAAAAATGTTTTACTTGTTATTAGAGAAATAATTCGTAACTCGGTTTATGATCAACTTTTCTATCCTATATCCTATAAAATAGAAAACCCCACTCTTTTAAAGTGGGGTTTTTAGTTTCAAAAAGTCCTGGCAATTACCTATCTTCCCAGAACCAAAGGTTCAAGTATTTTCAGCGCTGAAGTGTTTTACTTCTGAGTTCGGGATGGAGATCAGGTAGTTCCACTCCGCTGCAATCGCCAGGCGATAAATATCATTAAAATATGATAGCTATCGCCTGACAACTGCGGTTATTACTAACAGCAATCATCAGGACTTAATTCTAAAGAGCAAAAGAGTGTTTACACACTCAAAACTGAATATACAGCAATAAATTATGAAGCATTTGGTCTATTAGTACTCCTTGGCTAAACATATTACTATGCTTACACCTAGAGCCTATCAACGTGGTAGTCTCCCACGAACCTTCAGCATAGTCAAGCTATGCAAGTATATTTAATCTTGGAAAAGGCTTCATACTTATATGCTTTCAGTATTTATCCTAAAGCAACTTAGCTACCCAGCAATGCTCTTGGTAGAACAACTGGTGCACTAGAGGTTACCTCACCCTGATCCTTTCGTACTAAGGGTCAATTTCCTCAAATATACAACGCCCATACCGGATAGAGACCGACCTGGCTCACGACGGTCTGAACCCAGCTCGCGTGCCACTTTAATCGACGAACAGTCGAACCCTTGGGGTCTTATCCAACCCCAGGATGTGACGAGCCGACATCGAGGTGCCGAACGGTGCCGTCAATGTGAACTATCGGGCACCACCAGCCTGTTATCCCCGGGGTAGCTTATCTTCGTTAAACAATCGCGATTCCACATTCTGCGAAAGGGTCACTTGAACCTACTTTCGTAACTGATCGGAATGTCTTCCTCACAGTAAAGCCTCCTTATGCTCATGCACTCTCCATCCGATTTCCATCCGGATTGAGGAGACCTTTGTGCGCTTGCGGTACTCTTTAGCAAGCAACCGCCCCAGTCAAACTGCCTACCATGCACTGTCTGTTTTTCTGATAAAGAAAAAAGTGAGAAATAAAACATCAAAAGAGTGGTATTACATATTGCGACTCCACCATTCCTGACGAAACGGCTTCATAGTCTCCCACCTATTCTATTCATCCGAGGCTTTATTTCAATGCAAAGCTGCAGTAAAGCTCCACGGGGTCTTTTTGTCCTGGTATGGGTAGGCCGCATCTTCACAGCCATTTCAATTTCACCGAGCGCGCTGTCGAGACAGTGGAAGAGTCGTTACGCCTTTCATGCAAGTCACTAATTAAGTGACAAGGTATTACGCTACCTTAGGACCGTTCATTCATGTTACTAATCTATAAATATAGATTGGGTATATATTTCTACATACCTCTGTATGTCGCCATACAGATCGGACTATATCATTCCCATCATCTAATCGATTATGGGATTTGGCGTGTAGTCTCTGAGGATTTCCAAAACTTCTCTAAATCTTTTAATGAGTATTTTCTTTTTCTACCTACTACAACCTCCTCTCTTAAGACATAGATATTCTTAATATCTATCCACTCAAGGTTTTTCGAAGAGATTATTTCAATAGTTTTAGAAAATACCTCAAATGCTATTTTCTTTTTAGTTCTTAATTTGTATCTATCAAAGAAAGGTATTATTCTCTCCTTTAATTTTCTTAGATTATGTACTTCATAGTAATACACTCCATCTCCTCGATTGCGAATTGTACCACAACCAAATTGATTTTGAATCCAAACTAAAATGCCCCTCTCTTTTTGAGAGATGTTAAAGCTTGGGTAAACTTGTATTCTATTAGCATAATCTGTTCGAATTTTGAAAGAGATATTAAAACTTCCTTCTCCATCTACAAATCCAACTATGTATAAAGCATTTTCTAAAGATATAGGTTTTGGATCTTTCCTGCTGATTGTCTGCATTCTAATATTATCACTGATAAAGATTAAAATATCTTTAAATCTAGTAATTAGAAATACTCAGATGTTCCAGCATATAGCCAAATTTTACAACTACAAGATATCGAAAATATTCGATATTGGTTCATAGTTACAGCCGCCATTGACCAGGGCTTTGGTTGTCCGCTTCACCACCACTAGAGCACCGAAGTGCATCTAGCAGACGGTTGACAAACTTCCTTAACCTTCTGGCATTGGGCAGGCGTCAGCACTTATACATCTTCTTACGAATTTGCAAGCGCCTGTAGTTTTGGTAACTAGTCGCTCCTCCCTATTCTGTGCCACCTTCATCGTTACTAGAAAAAATCTTGTAACGGAAGGTCCCCCTTCTTGCGAACTTACGGGGTGAATTTGCCGAATTCCTTAACAACGCATCACTCGTACGCTTTGGTGCATTTACACCAGTCCACCAGTGTCGGATTGCAGTACGGTTACTGATATTTTTGTTTACCGAAGTAAACTGCTAGAAGTTTTTCCTGGAGAATTAATATGACGGATTGGATTCCCGAAGGTCCCCTTTGTATCACAGCTCGTTTTCATTCCACAAAGTGGAAAACATTTTCCCGGATTTACCTAGGAAAACTAACTAACTGCTTGCACCTCAAACCAATTAGAGGCCCGCCTTTTCAATTCTCAAGCTCCATTGCAAATATCAATAGTACAGGAATATTAACCTGTTGTCCGTCGGATACGCTTTTCAGCCTCTCCTTAGGACCGACTAACCCATGGTTGACTGCCATAGCCATGGAAACCTTAGACATTCAGCGAGCAGGGTTTTCACCTGCTTTACGTTACTCATCCCGGCATTCTCACTTCTATACGCTCCAGCAGCTCCTTTCAGGCCACCTTCACAGCTAATTATCAAATGCTAATTTGATCATGTATAGAACGCTCCCCTACCACTTAAAAATCATAAATGATAGATAAATTTGCAGCTTCGGAATACATCTTCAGCCCCGTTGAATCTTAAGCGCAGAATCTCTTGACTAGTAAGCTTTTACGCACTTTTTAAAGGATGGCTGCCTCTGAGCCAACCTCCTAGCTGTCTGAGAAACTCCACTTCCTTTCCCACTAAGATGTAATTTAGGGTCCTTATCTGACAATCTGGGCTGTTTCCCTCTTGAACGCTGGAACTTAGATCCCAGGTTCTGACTGCTGTAATATTCTCATTGGTATTCGGAGTTTGACTGGATTGAGTACTCTTTCGAGCCTCAGATCCAATCAGTGCTCTACCCCCAATGATTAACTTACAACGCTAGCCCAAAAGCTATTTCGGGGAGAACCAGCTATTACCAGGTTCGTTTGGCATGTTACCGCTAACCTTGAGTCATCTCATAATTTTGTAACATTAAAGAGTTCGGACCTCCGGAGTAATTTCTTACTCTTTCATCCTGCTCAGGGTTAGATCACCTGGTTTCGGGTCTAGTGCATGCGACTATTTGCTAATCAAAAGATTAACAAAACGCTCTATTCAAACTCGCTTTCGCTTCGGCTCCCCAATAAACATGGTTAACCTTGCCGCACACAACTAACTCGCCGGGTCATTCTTCAATAGGCACGCCGTCACTGGATATACCAGCTCCGACTGTTTGTAAGCACACGGTTTCAGTTCTATTTCACTCCCCTAACAGGGGTACTTTTCACCTTTCCCTCACGGAACTACTTCACTATCGGTCACAAAAGATATTTAGCTTTACCAAGTGGTCTTGGTAGATTCCCACAGAATTACACTTGCTCCGTGGTACTTAAGAAATCAGAAGGAAGTCTTAATCTTTTCATATACAAGACTTTCACTTTCTATGGTCTATCTTTCCAGATATGTTCTATTAAGATTAAACTTTGTAACTTCCCGACCAGTTTGTCGCCTGGTCAACTGATTCTTACAACCCCCATATTGCACGAGCGACAACCTACGAGTTCAACTCTTCCCTCATCGCAACGCGAATCAGGATTTGTATCCCTCTTACACAATATGAGTTTAAGCTTTTTCCTTTTCGCTCGCCACTACTCAGGAAATAACCTATTGGTTTCTTTTCTTGCAGGTACTGAGAGGTTTCACTTCCCTGCATTCCCGCACATACAGCTATGAATTTACTATATGGCGACTAGGTATAAGCCTAGCCGGGTTACCCCATTCGGAAATCTCTGGATTAATGCTCGTTTGGCAGCTACCCAGAGCTTATCGCAACCTACTACGTCCTTCATCGGTCTTTTGTGCCAAGGCATTCACCGTATGCCCTTAATTTGCTTCATTGAAATTGCTAATATATTCAGTTTTAAATGTGCAAAACAATGTATTGTGAAATAACTGTATAAAAATCGACCTACCCTCAACAGTTATTTACGAATCAACACATTATCTCTTCGAGAATCAAAGCATTACCTTTTCTTCCCGATACTAATATGTATGGACCTGAGGAGAATCGAACTCCTGACCTCCTCATTGCAAATGAGGCGTTCTAGCCATCTGAACTACAGGCCCTGAATCGACTGGTGGGCGTACCAAGACTCGAACTTGGGACCTCAGTCTTATCAGGACTGCGCTCTAGCCAGCTGAGCTATACGCCCATCCATACAAACTTTAAAAAGAACAACTTTAAAAGCTAAAAAGTGACAGGAAAGTCGGGTATCTCCTTGAAAGGAGGTAATTCAGCCGCAGATTCCCCTACGGCTACCTTGTTACGACTTAACCCCAGTTATAAGCGTTACCTTCGTCACCTCACTGTAAACAGCAAGGCACCTTCGGGTATCACCTACTTCCATGGCTTGACGGGCGGTGTGTGCAAGACCCGAGAACGTATTCACCGTGGCATGGCTGATCCACGATTACTAGCGAATCCAACTTCATGCGGGCGGGTTTCAGCCCACAATCCGAACTGAGATCGGCTTTAAAGGATTAGCTCCGCCTTGCGGCTTGGCTGCCCATTGTACCGACCATTGTAGCGTGTGTGTAGCCCAGGACATAAGGACTATGCGGACCAGACGTCATCCCCACCTTCCTCCCCGTTTTACCGAGGCAGTTTCCCAAGACACTTGTAACATGGGATAGGGGTTGCGCTCGTTTCGGGACTTAACCCTACATCTCACGACACGAGCTGACGACGGCCATGCAGTACCTGTGTATCACCCTCGAAGGCTATCTATGTTTCCAAAGATATGCAGATACATGTCAAACCCTGGTAAGGTTGTTCGATTGCCATCGAATTAAACCACGCGCTACTCCGCTTGTGCGGGTCCCCGCCAATTCATTTGAGTTTTAGCCTTGCGGCCGTACTTCCCAGGCGGGATGCTTAACGCGTTAGCTGCGGCACTTGGTACTTCCACTTAGAATCCGAAGATAGAAAGTGGTCATACCAAACACCTAGCATCCATTGTTTACAGCGTGGACTACACGGGTATCTAATCCGTTTTGCTACCCACGCTTTCGAGCCTTAGCGTCAGACAATAGCCAGTGAACCGCTTTCGCCACTGATGTTCTTCCGAATATCAACACATTTTACCGCTCCACTCGGAATTCCGTTCACCCCTCTATGTCTCAAGTCTGATAGTTTCGAAAGCTCTCCCTTAGTTAAGCCAAGGTCTTTAACTTAAGACTTATCAAACCGCCTACGCATCTCTATACGCCCAGTAAATCCGGATAACGTTCGTACCCTACGCTTCACCGATGCTTCTGGCACGTAGTTAGCAGGTACTTATTCATATGGTACAGTCATCTATTCTTCCCATATAAAAGGAGTTTACAATCCGAAGACCTTCATCCTCCACGCTGTGTCGCTGCGTCAGGGTTGCCCCCATTGCGCAAGATTCCTAATTGCTGCCTCCCGTAGGAGTGCGGACCGTGTCCCAGTTCCGCGGTGGCTGACCGTGCTCTCACACCAGCTACCCGTCTTAGCCTTGGTGAGCTATTACCTCACCAACAAGCTGATAGGACATAGACCTCTCTTGAAACGATAAATCTTTACTCTAAAACACACGAAGTGAATAGAGACCATCGGATATTACCCCGTCTTTCGACGAGCTATTCCCGGCTTCAAGGTAAGTTATCTATGTATTACTCACCCGTTTGCCACTACCCTAAAGAAAAAACCATCAACCGAAGTTTCAGGAATTCTCAAAAGGATCGTTCGACTTGCATACCTAAGGCACACAGCCAACGTTCATCCTGAGCTATGATCAAACTCTCATTGAAAAACGTTTGACTTAAACAGTGTTTAAAAAAACACAGACCAATCAACGTAAATTGGATTTACTTGACTTTAATGAATTGTGTGACCCAATCACACTATTTAGAAAGTCGTATATACGAATATATTTAGACTTCCTGTCACTCTTTAGCTTTTAAAGAGCTGAGAGGGATTTAAATAATAATACAAATTGTATTCATTAGAGCAATCTCTAAGAGGAAACCTTTCTCACACTATCCCAAACTCGTGCCGTGATTTTAACACACAAGAAGATGTTATGCAATACCTATTTCTTCTTTTTTTGAATTCTGAACATATCACTCAATTCCCCAACAGTAGTAATATCTTCTGGGCTTTTATCTCTACCGAAATCAATTAATCTAGGAAACCTTAATGATAGACCATTCCCTATTGCTCCATTCGTGCCTGATATATTCTTTGTTATTTCATCAGCATCAACAGTAATTACATATACAGGAGATACCCATACATCAGGAGTTAAGATATCAACAACCCTAACATCCTTTGGTTTTTGCTTAACAGTAATATCCTGAAACTTAGAATACATGTCTTTAAGCAACTCATCACTCATTCCTGTACCTACCTTACATATTGCATCAAATGTCCCCTCTTTTTCATTTAAGACAGCACCCAGAATTGCACCAACGCCAAGAGAGGATCTTCTTCCAGAACCACTATAATATCCAACAACAACCATATCTATAGTATCAACAAGCTTCTTATCAATACTTTTTTTAATCTTAACCCATTCATAGTTTCTTATCCCTGGTTTATACCCACCTTTTGTCTCCTTAACTATAATCCCTTCTAAACCATTTTTAACACACTCTTTAAAATATTTCTTTATTTCTTTTTCAGTAGAAACTTTTTTACTTTCAGCTAATGCTATACTCCCCTCTTTAGAACTTTTAATATTCTTTTCAAGCATTTCTATTCTTTTTTCAGTATCTAAATTAATAAGGGAATCTCCATTAAGATAAAGAAGGTCAAATGCAAAAGCTCTAACAGGAATATCCATACTCTTGCTCTGTACAGAATATTTCCTCCTCCTTTGCATTGTTTCTTGATATGACATAAACCTCTCTGTTTTATAATTCCACCCAACAACCTCTGAATCAAGGATAAAAGACTCATTTCGTATTTTCCTCGCACTATCGACAATTTCAGGGAACATTTCCGTAACATCTTCTAGATTTCTTGTAAAGAGTTTAACACTTACATCTGATATTTTTTCATTTTCAAACAAACTTGGAGATGTTAAAGTATCCTCTTTTTTATACTTTTTCCATACTACATCCTTTTGAGTCATTACTAAATCTTTTTTATCCCACTTATGAATTTGACATCTAAGGCCATCAAATTTAGGTTGTAAAAGTACAGTCCCCATAAACCTTTCTGAGAGCTCGTCAAAGCTTCCAACACGCTGTACAAGCCTAGATAATATGGGTACTCCAGGAGTAACATGGACAGATGATAAATTTTTTCTCACATCTGATTCCTTATATTCTATGATGTTGCTAGAAATGTATCCAATATCAGGACATATACCGTATGCATGCTCAAGCAGTGGTTTAAGACTTTTATCCCCTACTGTAATAATCGACAAAACATCAAGTAATGATCTCATACTAAGTCCTAATCTTAATTCACCACAAATAGTTCTAACAAAATATTTTCCTTCAATAGGGCTTAAATTCTTAAGGCAATCAAGAATAATTCTATTCTTCTCCAACATAGACCCTGATCCAGATGTATTTACAATCTTCCAAAGAATTTCATAAAGAGAAATTAAATCAAAAATACCCCCTTTATTAGAATTCTGCCTTAATATCTCATATACAGTATCTCCTATATCTCCATACTCCTTTCTCATCTTTAATGCATCAATATTGTACTGATTTGTAAGTACTTTTACTAAACTTCTTTCAGAGTAATTAAACTCACTATTTACAAACATAGGAGCAACCCTCCCCTGTATCATATATGAAATAATTTGTCCCTCTTCCTTGTTACAATCTTTTAAGAATCTAGCCAGCTCCTGCGACATCTCATTTCTTGATGGTGTTAATTCTAATTTTTCAAACAGATTACATACCTCAATATATTTATGCATATATATGGTTGTTTAATATATTTTGTATCTCTTGCTCCCTTAAAAACTTTAATTTCATAGCGAAGGTTCATTTACAATATCCCTTTGGTTGTTTATGATTCCTAAGGCCCTTTTTCTCAACCCACCCTGGGATATTTACCTGCCTTGCTCTAGCTATTGAAAGATCTCCCTTACCTACATTGTCAGTTATGGTTGAACCTGCTGCTACATAGCCATATTCTTCTATAACAACTGGAGCTACTAAATTTGAATTACTTCCTATAAAAGCATTGTCTTTTACAGTAGAACGAAACTTATTCTTGCCATCATAATTAACAAAAACTACTCCACACCCTATATTTACATTTTTACCAATATCTGCATCACCAACATATGCAAGATGGGCTGCTTTTGTATTATCACCGATAGTAGAGTTCTTTATTTCAACAAAATTTCCTGTTTTAATATTATTGCCAAGCTTACAGTTAGGTCTTAGATGGGCGAATGGACCAATATGACAATTGTTCCCTACAGTACTTGATTCAATTACTGCTGATTCTATTTCACAATCATTTCCAATTACACTATTAATAATCCTTGTATTTCCTCTAATTACACAATTTTTCCCAATAGTTGAATTCTCTTCAATTATTACTCCTGGATAAATTATTGTACCTAATCCAATTTTTACATTCGGTTCGATATATGTGGTTTCTGGGTCAATAATTGTAACTCCATTAGAATCTTTCATGATATCTATTAAATAATATTCTTTTTATTTACTATTATTATCAATATTTTTTCATCCATTCCTTCTTATTATTCTATCATATCCTACTATTACAATACATTATTAACTTCAATATCTTTATGCATATATATGGTTATTTAATATATATTTTGTATCTCTTGTACTACCCTCCTGCCTTACAAACCCAAGTTCTACTAGTACATCCATATCTCTTCGCAGTGTCCTTGTTGACACCTCAGGATACAGGTCATATATCTGTGATGGAAGTACTACTTTCTTCTTTTGCATTAATTTAAGAATACCTCTCTGTCTTTCATTTAGACTTTTACCACTTGAAACAAACCTATGATTTAAGTTATCTTCTTCCTCTTCTTTAGGTGATTTCTTCTGTTTTGAAACTAGTTTAAAAATGATAAACACACCAAGTAGAACAGATAATATCTCTAATATGTCTATTCTTTTCTTTTCTGCCATATATTTATACTAATTATTTTAACTCTGCCATGCAGTTTCCTACTGAAACATGGACATCTAATGGAACATCTAGACTTACACTCTCAAGCATTATTTTCTTAGCTTCTTTTGAAAATTCCTCTACAACAGATTCTTTTACTTCCATAATTATTTCATCATGTATTTGAAGTAAAATATATGCCTCTTTAGAATACTTCTCTTCTATTAATTCATAAAGCTTTTTCATTACAAACTTCATAATATCAGCTTCACTTCCTTGTATTGGCATATTTATAGCCTCTCTTGCAGATGCAGACCTAAGTCTTACATTCTTTGACCTTATACCAGCAATATGTCTTGTGGTACCAAACATTGTTTGAACATACCCTTTCTTAAATGCCTCATACTCTATCTTTCTCATGTACTCCTCTACTCCTTTGTAATGCTCAAAATATGAAGAGATATACTTTGAAGCAGTTTCTCTATCAACACCAAGAAGTGATGCTAGTCCAAATGCTGTTTGTCCAAATATCATTCCAAAATTTACAACCTTTCCTAAACTTCTCTCCTTATGAGTAATCTCTGACATCTTTTTATTTAATACTCTTGCTGCAGTAGCACTATGAATATCAAGACCGTTTATAAAGTCTTTTTTAAGAAGTTTATCATCAGATATATCTGCCATAATTCTAAGCTCCATTTGTGCATAATCCATTCCTAAAAGCTTAAAACCTTTTCTTGCAACAAAGCACTCTCTTAAACTATTAGCCCATGCTCCTTCTAGTGGAATGTTTTGCAAGTTAGGATTTACAGAAGAGAATCTCCCTGATGTTGTACCTGTTTGTTTAAAATCAGTATGTATCGAGCGGATTCCTTCTTCTTCAGGGATACTATTACTGTACAGTGGATCTATATATGTGCTTAACATCTTAGTCGCATCTCGGTAGTATAAAAGCTGCTCAATAATAGGATGTGTACCAAGCATCTTATCTAGTACTGATTCCCTTGTACTCCCTTTGGACTTATTAGGTAAACCAAGTTCCTTAAACAAAACATCAGAAAGCTGTTTAGGTGAACTAATATTAAATTCATGTCCCACTATACTGAATATTTCCTTTCCTATCTTTTCTATCTCACCTTCAACCTCTTTTTTTAATTTCAAGAGTTTATCAACATCTAAAGCAAAACCCCTTCTTTCCATTCTTGAAAGAATAATGGAGATGGGAAGCTCTACCTCCTTTAAAACGGTTAGTAAATGCTTTTCATGTACTTTTAGAATTCTCTCTATACTTTCCTTTGTGTAATCATATAGTTCTAGCTCATCCATCTCTTTTAGTTGAGCAATATATGTATCTTCAATAGTATCAAGTACTTCTGATATATCAGTTATTGATATTTTTTCATTAAGCACCTTACTGGAATAATCAAAAGCAAGATCTTTAAGAGAAATATTCCTTTTTTCAGAATGAAGTAAATGCTCTGCAAGAAGTACATCAAAATAATCAGATACAGAATGAATAGATATATATGGAGAAAGAGTAGTTAGCTCTTCAAAATTATAGAAGACACAACTTTTACCATTAATAATACCTAAAATGTCACAAGGTTCAAGTAAAACATCCCTTGTAAAGTTATCCTCCCCTATCACACGGAGAAAAATGAAAGCCTTATTATCATATGATTCAGTCTCATCAATATATGCAACTCTTAACTCTTTACCTTTACTTATTATTTTCTTTACATCCTCTATGCTACTCCACTTAAGATCTTCATTTATTTTAGAGAACATATCTAACTGATGAGAATTATATAAAGATGGTGCTTTTCCAAAGATTTCATCAAGTTTACTCATAAGAGATTTAAATGCATACTTCTTAAATGTAAGGTCTAGTGTTCTTCTGTCTAAATCTTTTAATATACAGTCTGTTAGATGAATACCAATACCAACATTTTGTTCGATAGTTGCAAGTTTTCTACTAAACTCTGCCTGTTCAACCCCTTCTACCAGAAGAGTTTTAGTTTTCCCCTCTATCTTATCTATATTCCTATATATCTCATCTAAGCTACCAAATTTTTGAAGTAAGCTTTGAGCTGTTTTGTCCCCTATCCCTTTAATTCCAGGTATATTATCCGAAGGATCTCCTACAAGTGCTTTGTAATCAACAACTTGTTCAGGATAATATCCAAACTTCTCAAATGTTTTCTTCTCATCATACACAACAATATTCTTAAAATTCCCATTAGGAAGACACACATATGTTCTTTCATTTATAAGCTGGAGAAGGTCTCTATCACCACTTAATATGTACAAATCTATATTCTCCTTACTCCATTTTCCCTCGGACACATATTTTGAAATTGTTCCCAATATATCATCTGCTTCAAATCCTTCTTTCTTAATAACTGGGATATTAAATGCTTTTAATATCTCTTCTACCAATGGAAATTGATCTACCAATGATAAATCTGTAGGTTTTCTTGTTGCTTTGTAGTCTACATATATCTCATGCCTAAATGTTGGTGCATGTGTATCCATTGCACACAACACATATTTAGGTTCAAACATCTTAAATGCTTCAAGAAGCATTACTGTAAAACCATATACTGCATTTACCTGAATACCGTCAGGAGTTTGAAGTGTAGATGGGTATGCATGAAATGCTCTATGTACAATGGCATTAGCATCAATAGCAAGAAATGTATCTTTCTCAGACTCTTTAATCATCAATATATTTTACAAAAGAAAGAGTTTAACTACAATTACTCATTAAACAATGCATCAAACTCCTCTTTTGAGACAACCTCATTTTTAATAAGGAGAGCTACAAGTTTCTCAACATATTCTTTCTTATCAGATAATATCTTTTTAGCCTGATGATATGCAGAATCCATAATATTTTTCACTTCTGAATCAATCATTTCTGCATACTTCTCACTAAAGTCCCTTCCGCCTCCATATACATAACCTAAGTGCTTTGTTTCTTCTACATCACCATACTTTACTAAACCAAGCTTATCAGACATACCATACTGTGTTACCATCTCCTTTGCTACAGAAGTTGCTTCTTCAATATCTGCAGATGCACCAGTAGAAATTCTCCCAATAAAAAGCTCTTCAGAAGCTCTGCCTCCTACAGCAGATGTAATATTTGCAAGAAGTTCATCTTTAAATACATGCTTTTTATCATCTTCGGGAAGATATACAGTAACACCACCTGAAATACCTCTAGGTATAATGGAAACTTGCTCAACAGGAGTAGCATGCTCTGTAAACTTTGCAACAATAGCATGCCCTGCCTCATGATATGCAGTAACCTTGAGATCATCTTCACTACTCTGCCCCTTTCTCTTTCTACCCAATTTAACTTTAAGATATGCCTCTGTTAAATCATTTTGATTAATTTTTTTCCTTCCTTCTCTAGCAGCCATAATAGCGGCCTCATTTAAAAGATTCTCTAAATCTGCACCAGAGTATCCAATAGTTTTTCTTGCAATTAAATCTAAATCTACACTATCTTCAAACTTCTTTCCCTTTGCATGAACCATTATAATCTCCTTTCTTCCTTGATAATCAGGCATAGGAACAACAACAGTTCTATCAAATCTTCCAGGTCTTAAAATAGCAGGATCCAAAACATCAGGCCTATTTGTAGCCGCAAGTACTATTACATTCTCCCTCCCCTCAAGTCCATCCATCTCTACAAGAATCTGGTTTAATGTCTGCTCACCTGCACCAGAGTGAAGAACAGTACCTCTTTTCTTTGCAACAGCATCAATCTCATCAATAAAGATAATACATGGAGCTGCTTTCCTTGCTTTATTAAACAAATCTCTTACCCTTGATGCACCAGCTCCAACAAGCATCTCTTCAAATTCAGAACCTGACGTATGAAAGAAAGGAACACCTGCCTCACCCGCAACAGCTTTAGCTAAAAGTGTCTTTCCTGTACCAGGAGCTCCTACTAACAATACTCCCTTAGGAATTCTTGCTCCAATGTCTATATACTTTTTAGGACTTTTTAAAAAATCAACAATCTCAGTAAGCTCTTCCTTTACCTCATCTATTCCAGCAACATCATCAAATGTAACTCCTGTCTTCTTCCCAAAAAGAAGCCTTGCTCTGCTTTGTCCAAAATCCATAATCTGTCCACCAGACTTCTGCATATTTTTGATAAGCATATATGCTAAAACAAGTCCTGCAGCTAAAAGTATAAAGGAGATAATATCCCCTATTGAAATCCCAAGCTGAGGCTGATAATAATCATTTTTTAATGCCTTAATATCTACTCCAGCATCACTTAACATTCCATAAAAATCAGTACCAACAGGAATCAAAGCATACTTCCTCACTAAAACATCCTTTCCATCAGACTTTACACTTTGAGTAACTATAACCATATCATCTCTTAAAACAATATCTTTATACTCTCCTTCAGAAATGTAAGATATAACCTCACTAATAGGAACCTCCTGACCTTTACTTGTAGATCCTAGAATGGCATTAATCCCTATTGTTAAAAGGAAAGACATTATTAGAAACATTACAAAACTCATAACAGGCGACATCCTCTTCTTAGGAGTAACTCTAATAATCTTTACATTAGGCTGTTTGTTTTCTTTTTTGTTTTCTTCCATATTTATATATTTTCAAATGAAATGGTAGTGGGAGGTGGGATCGAACCACCGACCTTGGGTTTATGAATCCCATGCTCTAGCCAACTGAGCTATCCCACCAAAGTCATTAGCAATTATATCAGAAATTATCCTTAATTTCTCTTAATTTGCTTTCCCACTATACTCTCCTGTTTCAGTATTAATCTTTATTTTATCCCCCTTCTTGATAAAAAGAGGAACCTTAAGTTGATAGCCAGTTTCCACTGTAACAAGTTTAGTTGCATTGTTTGCAGTATTTCCCTTAACAGCATCCTGTGCTACAGTAACCTCCAATACAACAGAAGGGTTTTCTTTAATGCTTAATATTTTACCTTCATATGTAAGCATAAGAATGGACTCACCCTCCTTTAGAAAGTTTACATATGACCCTATTACATCTTTTGAGATATTTACAGTCTCATATGTTGAGGTATCCATAAAGTATGCAAAAGAATCATCTTTATACAAATACTGAGCTTCTTTTGTTTCAGGATTAATATACTCAACCTTTGTACCAGACTTTACAGTTTTGTTAATTATCTGCCCATTATCTAGTGCTTTGAGCTTCATAATTACAAGTCCTCCCTGTCTTCCTTGTGTTTTAAGCTTCCTATCTTCAAGAAAAAAGAATCTTCCATCTTCTTTAATATACATTCCTTTTACTGGCTGATCTGTTAATGGCATATATTTAAGTTATTAAAATATTAATACAACGGAGCAATAATATCACAAATATTTATTTCATACCAGAAGATATGTATAATATCTGGTTGACATAAATGTAAGAAGCAATGACAGAAAAGACAGAACAACAAGATCCAGTTTTTGAGATACTGTTTACCCAAGAAGAAATTGAAGAAAGGGTCTTAGGACTTGCACAAGAAATCTCTAAAGACTATGAATTAGATAATAAAACTCCGTTACTGCTAATAGGGGTTCTTAAGGGAGCTGTACCATTTTTAACAGACCTTTCACAGCAAATTAATCATCCAAACCTGTATATTGATTACATGGGAGTATCAAGCTATAACGGAAATACAACCTCAAACAAAGAACCTAAAATTACACTTGATACAAAAATACCAATAAAGAGTAAAAATGTGATAATTGTAGAAGATATCGTAGATACAGGATACTCTATTGCTACATTAACAGATATTCTTCAAGCAAGAAAACCTAAATCATTAAAAGTATGTGCTCTTTTATCAAAACCAGAAAGAAGAGAAATAGAAGTACCAATTGACTATTTAGGATTTACAATCCCCAATTTATGGGTTCAAGGGTATGGTCTTGATACAAATGAAGAAGGAAGATACTGGCCGTATATCGCTTGCAGAAAAGAATAAAAATGGTTGCGGGGGTTGGATTCGAACCAACGTCCTTCAGGTTATGAGCCTGACGAGCTGCCACTGCTCTACCCCGCGATATTAATCTAAGTGAGATTATACTCTAAAAGCAACATTACTTCAAACTCCCTCTAAAACAAAAGATAGCCATTCTTCAAAATTACTTCCACTTTCATAAATAGACTCTTGCGAAGAAGCTATTATCTTTTCTACTTCCTCCATTGCCATCTCTAATGTACTATCAGGAATAACAAATACCACCTCATCTTTTCCTCCAAAATTAAGCCTGTCTCTTGCCTCTTTTTCCAAATATTTATCACTTGACATCTCTTCAATTCCAACAGAAAGATGAAGATTCTCAAGTCTTAACTCCTGAACCTCTCTTTCAGCCCTTTTAAGAATATCTACTTTCTGAACGGTAATTCTTACAGAATTTAAAACAAAATAAAGAACAAGAACAAATATGGCAATACTGCTTACTTTAAACAGCCAATGCTCTGATATTTTTGAAAATCCTGTACCGTTTTTGCTTTCCCTCTCCCTATTTATTTTTCTTACATTAATAGTTTTTTCCATAACAAAATATTATCAGAATACGAAATTATAAGCAAAATAGCACAATAGTTTTTATTATTGCTATTCTCTTTCAACTAGTGTTATAATCTCATAGTTATATACTACAATGTTTTAAATTAAAATCTTTAATAAATTGGAAAAGGTATTAAATCCTCAATTTTCTAAATATCAGGAAGAGTTTATTAACGAGCTTCGTAATAAAGGAAGGTCTGAGTCAACAATCATTGCATATGCAAAAGATATTGAGCAGTTATTAAACTTTTTCTCATCACGAGGTATAAATAGGTTACAGGATACTACAATTGTAGATTTAGAAGCATATAAGAAACACTTACAGGACAATAACTATACTCCCAAGAGTATATCTAGAAAAATAAATAGTACAAGAACTTTTTATAGATTTTTACTTGAGCGTTCTGTAGTTACTGATAACATTGCAGAGAAACTTGCACATCCTAAGTTTGAAACAAAACCTCCTAGAGTACTCTCTGAGATGGAGTATAGGGCACTGCGAGATGTAAGCAGAGGAGATATTAGACTTTATTCAATTGTAGAAGTACTTCTTCAAACTGGTATAAGAATCGGAGAGCTAGCAACTCTAACAATTGATGATATAAGGAGATCAAAAGAGGGTGTGGATTTTCTTTACATAAAAGCATCAGGTAGTCATCCTGCAAGAAAGGTCCCATTAAATAAATCTGCTAAAAAGGCAATTGATGCATACTTAGAAATAAGGCCTGAAACAGAAGATGACACTTTGTATGTAACAAAGAATGGAAGGCCCTTGCTTGTAAGAAATATAAGGACAGCTATAGATAAAGCTTTTGAAAAAGCAAGTATTAAAAATGCTAAGGTAAATGATCTTAGAAACACATTTATAGCACATCATTTAGCAAAGGGTGTAAGTCTTGTTACTGTATCAAAATTAGTAGGTCATAAAAGACTTTCTACTACAGAGAAATACTTAGGATTAATAGATAACAACAAACCAGAAGCAGAGAAAAGTCTTAAGGATTTATAAAGTTAAGAGATCTCTTTTTTCAACCCCTCAACAATTTCCTTATAATCTGGATAGTTTATACTTAAACTCCCACTCTCTCCTGTAGAAAAATTCTTAAGATATTTATAATTAAAGCCAAAAACTTGAGATAGTTTAGAAAAGAAATAATTAAGGTGTTTTGACGTTTCCTTATTTTCATCCTCTGACTCCTCCCCTACAGTAATAAAGTAGATATCTTTTTCTTTGAGCATTTCAGAATGGTACAAAGGATTTAACCTATCAATAAAATTTTTAAACAAACCACACACATTATCAAAATATATAGGAATGACAAAAACAATCGTATCGGCTTTTTCAATCATCTTATATATTTCCTGCATATCATCTAATTGTATGCATTTATTCTCTAACTCTTCGGAGCATTTATTACACCCAAGACAAAATTTAATATTCTTGTCAGAAAGAAATATATATTGATCAAAATCCTCTTTTAAATCTTCTACAAGTTTTGAGCAATTGCCTCTTTTGTTACTACAGCCTACAAATAATCTCATATTAAGATTATATAAAATAATAAATATAACAACAAGTTGAAATTGGGAAATGGGAGTAGATGGAATCGAACCATCGACCACGGCTTTATAAGAACCGCGCTCTACCGACTGAGCTATACTCCCTAAAACAGAATGATTTTACCAAAAAGAAGTAAATTATGCACTACTAAAAATCAATAGGAGGAAAGCCTGATGGATTATTTTGTGTAGACTCATCCTCTACTCTATCTAAATCTGCTCTTCTATTTATCTCCATATTAACCAAGTTTATATCCCTCCCATACTTTAATCTAGACATTTTAGTAATAATATCTTTAACCTCAGGATTAACTTTTAAATCAAAACCTGTTTCATTTACATATTTAGGACCATATCTTGCATCAAGAGAAAATGGACTAGGATATGAATTATTTGTTAACATTTTTACATAGTAGTGTGCAAGCCCCTGATTTATTATATCCGTAGCCTTAACATATGTTTCAAATTGAGGTTCTAAAAACTGAGCATCCTCATTACTGCATCTTGTAATAAAGAGAGAACCTACATTCCCAAATACTGCATTTTTAATATCCTCTGGGAGCTGTCCAATATACTGATGTGCAAGAGTAAGATTTAATCTATACTTCCTAGCCTCAGATAATATTGAAGCAAATTCCT
>Ga0208695_1001290_pt1 | contig 21324 bp, 26 predicted proteins | sample AD_UKC111_MetaG_FD_184449 | JGI IMG/M metagenome (GOLD analysis project Ga0208695, IMG submission 184449) | Active sludge microbial communities of municipal wastewater-treating anaerobic digesters from Hong Kong - AD_UKC111_MetaG (SPAdes)... | ecosystem: Engineered > Bioreactor > Anaerobic >...
AGTTGTCTACATCCAATGTTACAATTGCTTCTTTAATCGAAGCAACATTTCCAGAACTTGAAAAAGAAAAGCGCGAAAAACTACGTAGGTTTTGTGAACGCAATATTGATGTAGATGAATTGGTTTCAGACAAGCAAGAAACAATTCAAACACTAACAGAAATGGTTGTAGAAACTAATATCTATGATTTGCCGGTTGTACCACAACAAAAGCCAAAAGAAGTGGTGTCGATAGAAGATTTATTTTAGGGGGTATTTATTTGTATTCTATTGATATGGGTTCTTTTAAAGTAGACGTTTTTGCAAGCAAGCTGGAGGAAGAAGCACTGTCCCAGTTATATAGTCTATATAACCATCCCGCGCTAAGTGGAGGACATGTGGCAATCATGCCCGATGCACACAGTGGCAGTGGGTGTGTTATTGGCTTTACGGGCTATTTTACGGGTGGTATTATTCCCTCTTTTGTTGGAGTGGATATGGATTGTGGCGTTTATTCTTATGTATTGCCAAAATCAATTGTGTTTGATTTTGAACAATTGGACCGCTTCATACAAAAACAAATACCTATGGGGTTTGCTTCTCGATCATCAGAACAGATAAAAAACATGTTTAGTTTATTTAACGATTCTCAAAGACGAGAAATTAAAACAATTTGTTATGAACTTGAAAAGTTTCTAATTTCTTCTTATGGGGATAATTACAAAGACCCCGCTAGTCAGTTAGGAACGATGGGTGGGGGGAACCATTTCATTGAAATAGAAAAGTTTGAAGATACGCATATGCTCACCGTTCATAGTGGAAGTAGAAATTTGGGAAAGAAGATTTGTGATTATTTTCAAAATTTAGCAAAGACCAAAAATGATGTTTTAAGTTTACCCCAAAATACAGACTATTTGCCGTTTATGACATATGGTGATGCTGAAAAATATTTAGAAATGGCGCAACTAACATCTCTATACGCACACTATAACAAAATCATCATGATTAAAGAAATTTTGAAATATTTAAATGTTGTGTACGATGAAAGTAATTTGATTAAAAGTGTGCATAATTATGTATCAAATGAAAGGGGAATGTGGTGCGTCAGAAAGGGCGCTATTTCTGCAAAAGCGGGAGAACGCGTTGTTATTCCCCTCAGTATGAAGCGTGGGATTGTTGTTGGGTCTGGTTTGGGAAACCCAGATTTCAACTATTCTGCGCCACACGGAGCGGGTCGTAAACATTCCAGATCAGAAATGAAAAAGATGCTGGCATCTGGTGTGTTGACAATGGATCAGTTTCAACAATCCATGAAAGGTATTTGGACTAGCTCTGTAGACCCATCTACTGTTGACGAATCGGATTTTGCTTATAAAGACGATGATGATATTTTTGAAGAACTGGAAAAAACAGTTAACATTGAATTTGTTGCCAAGCCCGTTTATGTAATTAAACACAGTGCCAAAATGAAAGCAGATGATTATAACAATGAGTGATGACGAACTTGATGCATTAGAATTAAAAATGATTGCGGACAAACTTAAAAGTATATTTTCAACTACATCACCCACTGTTATATCCGAACTTTCCCTTTTTATTCATACGTCCCTTTTCGATAACAGAAGGTGTGATCCGTTTATAATTCCATATCATATGTTAGAAAAATGCGCATTTGTTTCACCCAAGATATGGAAACATTTTGAAAAACTGCACAATCATTATGTATTAACATGTAGACTTTTGGCTCGCTTCGATAAACAAAATGATGATGTTAATTATGTGGTGGATATTGGCAAAATAAGAGAGGAGTTCAAACCCCACGAAGAGAAAGCGTTTGTGGAAGTTTGTAATTGTTTTATTGAAGAGCTAAATGTAATTAGACAACGTGTGCGTATTGAATTCCGTTCTCTGTGGAAAAAGGAAAAATTGGAGAGAGCCAAACAAACTAATTAGAATTGGGGTGTATTTATGAGTTGGTTTGTACGTTCACAAGAGGGTGGTTTATTTAAAGTTTCTTCCCTGTATCCAAGAACTTATTCAACACAAACAAGAAAACTGCATATTATCATGGGTATTGTAGATTCTACAATCCCAGAAGCAGATATTATGGCAATTTATTCATTAGAAGCAGAACGCGATCGCGTTTTGAACAATTTTAACAGATGGTTGAGAGAAAACAAAAAGGAGAGTATGATTTTTACACTACCACAAGATAGGGAAATGTCAAACGCAGAAGCAAACAACGAAGAATAGAACGGAGGTTCGCGTATGATAAAACATGTTAGCATAGACAACTTTGGACCCATTCGACATGTTGATATTGAATGCGACAAAAAAGATGTTTTTATTATAGGTCCAAATGGAACAGGCAAATCACACATCCTACAAGCGATATCTCTCGCGTTGACAGGTAAGACATCTAGGGATGTAACAAACGATAAGCTTATCGGTCCATACGGATCAGATTTTTATGTTAAACTGATATTGGACGATGGTTCTATCATTGAACGCACTGTCAAGGGGGCAACGCTAACCTTACCGGATGGTCGAATTTATAAGAAAGTGGTGGAAGTTTACGAACATTTGCCTTTCGATCCACTTTTGCTTTTCAATGTGTGTTTTGTAAAACAAGGAAAAATTGCGGAATTCTTTGAGGGAGATACTGGTAAGAACGTTATGAGCAAACTGGCTTCTTTGCTTATCGACGTAAATAGAATAACAGAGGGTTATAAAGCTCTCACAGCACGCATAACAGCAAGCAAGAAAAACATGGATTCTATAACAAGCGTTTTAAATGATTTTCCAACGGATATAGATGAACAGTTGGAAAGGCTTCAATATGAAATAAAAGAACTAAAGGCAAAATTTCCCAAAACAGAAGTAACACAACAAGAAATAGATGAACAATTGCTCTATCATAAGAATGTTAATAACGCTACAGCTCAACTGTCTTCGTACGAATCACAACTCCGAATGCTGACACCCATTAACAAACCATCTGGTGATTTGGTCAGTTTGCAAAAAGCAAGAAGGGCTTATTTGGAATCTTTGGATGTAGAAAAACAAATTAAAACAGAAACGGAAGTATTAAATCATTTTGTAGATTCACAAGCACAATTACCGTATATTGAAAAGTTTTTTGGTATAGACCTCGATTTGGCTAGGTTGGAAATCGATGAATCCTTTCTTGCATCTGTTACAGACAATCGTAAAAAAATTCGCACCTATATGACCACAACAGAATTTACAACAGAAACAGATGCCTTGAATCTGTTGCAATTTTGGAAAAAGAATGGTCATATAGACAGCAATAGTATTTTGAAGGCGAAAGCAGCCGTACAAGAAGTAGGTGTACATCTAAGCCCCTTTAAGGACGTCCTTCAAAAACTTAGAGGTTTAGGCGCAACATCTGAAAATGTAGCAAGTTTGTTAAACAAGTGTATTGAAGAACAAAGAAACAAAATAAACAATCTCAAACGTCAACTGAATCCGGATATTGTGGTTGTTTCAGATGAGGAAATAGCATCATTGTCTAGCGCATATGCTAATTACAATAATTATGTTAAAACCAAACAGCAACTTGAAATGGAAATACAGAAAAGGCAATCTTATATCGTAAACGAAAAAACAAAAATCAAATATACGGAACAGCAGCTTCAAGATTTTCTATTAGCAGCCAATGCAGCCAAAACAATCATGGAAGCTATTAACAGCAAAGAAAACCAAATTAAAATGCTTAAAGATATGATTGTGAGAAAGAGTACGTACACACAACAATTAAACAATATTGTTGAGGATATTGAATCGATGGAATTGTGGAAAAACATTCTAAAAGATATGCCAGTTCGTATGAGAAAAGCGCTCTTTCATCCCGTGGCATATCATCTAAACAAAGATTTCCACGATCTATTTAGCTTTATTGGTTTGGGTAAGATTGAAATTGATTGGGATAATATGGATATTAGTATTGGAGATAAGTTGTTTCAACAACTTTCTGGTGCGCAACATATTGCTCTTGGTTTGAGTATACGGTTGGCGTTGCTTAAATCTTTGGGTCAATTTGTTCCCATTATGCTCATCGACGAACCAACGCAGTTTATGGATGATATTAGAAAGAATGATGTAAAATTATTCTTGGAATATTTGAGCAAGTATACGCAAATGTTTACATGTACGCACGATAGTAATATTATTACTGTTCAGGACAGTGTTGTGATCAATACTGCGGAATAAACAAAAATGTGCGTGGGTGTTGAACGTCACATCCACGCACAAAATTTTGAAGGGGTGATACGCAATGGAAGATTATGCAGTTAAGGACAAAAAGCGAGCGGAAGAAATGGCAGAGCAGCTTTCTAGTTTTGTCAATTCTATATCTGGAGTTTCTTATGATTCTTTTGCGGAACGACTCACAAAGTATACACATCGAACTTTACAACAGTGCGTGTTTAAGCTGTTTTACACATGTGTTAAAAAGTGGTCAGAGCTATACGAACTGGGTATTTATGATGCGCGCAACGAAGATACATGTAGAATGAGCAACGAAATTGTAAAACATCTCAAAGATAGAGATTACATCTCTTTTATTTAGGCTGTGTTTTTATGCGTAAAGAGTTTATACCATTTGTCGGTCAATATGCTGTAGTAACATGTTGTGTTGTTGCTTTTGGCAGACGGTGGTATAGGCATCGTAAGTACGTACCTCAACTGCTTTTATCGGATATAGAATTAAATATTAACAATAGCGTTTATCATATGGAACATTCATGGATTGAATTGGGGAAGTATTTAGCGGAAGCCAATATTGCCGAATATAGCAAAATTCAGTTTACTGCCAAATTAGCTTATTATATTAAACGCAATATGTCTATTCCGGGTACATTGCAAAAAGATATTTGTTTGGAAAATATAGGCAATATGAAAATTTTAGAAACCGGACATGGTGAAAATTTTTTAAACTATTGGAATACCATTTCCATGGTTGTGGGTGAGAAAAACACAGACGAAAAGATTCGCGCTGTTCTTAAAAAATGGAGATTAAAAGAATCTTTGAATATTTTATATTAGGGGGTTTGTGTTTTGAAGCCGTATTTAGTCATGCTGTGTGGAAAATCTGGAAGTGGTAAAGACACGTTTTTTAAAACAATTCAAACTTTTTATGAACAGCATAATAAAAAAATTGTGCGCTTGTCTGTGGGTGACCATGTAAAACTTCTTGCAACCCGTTTTGGTTGGAATGGAGTAAAGGACGTTGAAGGTGTCAAGCTTCTGCAAAAGATTGGAGAAAAGTATAATAAGATTTGTACAGATAGAACTGTAGAAGATGCAAAAATTATCATGAGTAACAATAAGTGTGATTTTGTTGTAACGGATCATAGGTATCCATACGAACATATTGCACTGGAAAATGTATGTAGACAGTTTGGTTGGGATTATTATCGTTTTAAGATAGTGCGTGAGGCGTTCACCAATTACCCAGAAGAAGATTCCCGTTCCAAGCATAAAAGCGAAACACAGATAGAAGAATTTAAAGTAAACGGAATACTTTACAACATTGAAAACAACCCACTGAGCATGGTTGAAAAATTTCTTATAGCCATTAACAGATATTAGAAGATGATTGAAAATGTAACACCAATTAAAAGAACTAACGATATTATTTAAGTTGTATTTCGAAAACAGAAAATATTTTCTGTTGGAGGTGTAAACAATGACTACTAAGTTTGAAGTAAAACAAACAAGAAGAACGCGCAATTATTTCTTACCAAAAAATCCTTTTATATCTTTTACAAACATATCAGATTTTTTGTATGTGAAAAAGTACAAGAGATTTCCGTATGTTCCTAAAGGAAAGATTTCTTATAATCCAATTGTAGCATTTCGAACTTATTTTAACTTAACACCAAAGGAACTTAACATGCTCGTTCCAGAAATACCAGTAGAGTATAAGGGTGGTGGAACTAGGGGTTTTTACAAGTCTGTTAAATCCAAATTCAAAAGTTCTCTGGAAACAATGTGCAGAGCGCTGTTTGAAACGATTGGTTTTTCTGACACAGATATCGATAATCTATTGTCCGACATCCGGCAGTTTGTATTATTCCGTCTCGACGAAAAACAAATTCTTTTAATAAATCATCTAATTGAAAAAGTAAGAAGTTGTGAAAAAGAAGAATTACTTCCAGTATCCAATTACGAACCACGATTTCTGACTGTATGTGATGGTAAAAATCGACACGTGCGGATGTTTACTCAACCCCCACATACAATTCGAACAGATTTTAACGCTAGAACCATTTCTTTTGTGCGGCCGTTAAACCAACATAATACATTCGATTCGCGTATGATTAGACTAAGCAAAAACCCTGTTTCGTTTGAAACGTTTGAAAAATTAACAACAGATATTGTTAGTTGGTTGATTTCTGAAAAGGTTGCAAACAAACAATTATTTATTGGTCCTGATTTTTTAAATGAAGGTGTATAATCATGAGATTATACTCTGTTCATATTGTAGAGAGTGACAGTTGGTTTTCACTGGGCGTTTTTAAAGCTAACTCACCAAAAAAGGTTATACTAGAAACGATGAAGTGTGAAGATTGCCAACATTTGCTTTTGAGTAAGACAATCCCAACCACACCAATTATTTCTTTTCTGTCTAACCAAAATATTAAAAACGGGTGTCAAATGATTAACCACAAAACGTTTAACTTAAACGAACAAAATTGTTTGGAAGATGTAACAGAATTTATTTACGAATTAAAACCGCTTTTTATGGTAACACCGCTGCAAAGTTGGATCAAAGTTGTTACGGGCTTGTTGTAAAATAACTATAAGTGCTGTAAAAACCTTTTTGGTGGAGCATGAACAAAAAGAACGTGAAAAGAAGGAACAGAAAAGGTTAAAAGATTTAAAACATTTAGAAGAAATAGAATTAAAAGAATTTATCAGATTAAAAAATTCAAAAATATTGAATAGGGGATGTCTAGTAAATGAAGAAGGTTGACCTACTTATTATTGATCCACAGAATGATTTTTGTGATGCGCGGGGCAGTTTGTTTGTTAAGGGAGCAGACCAAGACTCTATTCGTCTTGCTAATATGATTAAGCGACTAGGGTCCAAGCTAAACGATATTCACGTAACAATGGACAGTCACCACGTACTGGATGTTGCACACCCCCTTATGTGGCTTAATGAAAAGAACGAGCATCCGTCTCCTTTTACAGTCATTACAAAGGATTCTGTTGAAAAGGGTATGTGGCGCCCCGTCAATCCCGCATGGTCTAATCGCATGTTAGAATATGTGCGTTCTCTGGAAGCAAACGGTAGGTACGCGCTGGTGGTATGGCCCGAGCACTGCATTATTGGGTCTTGGGGGCACAATATTGTAGCGCCGGTATATGAGGCACTTATGGACTGGGAGAGGTCGAATGTGGCTATGGTGGATCTTGTTACCAAGGGATCCAACTTCTGGACCGAGCACTACTCGGCGGTGATGGCAGACGTTCCAGATCCAGCAGATCCCAGTACACAACTTAATACGCGGTTGATCCAAACGTTACAAAACGTAGATCTTGTTGCAATTACCGGACAAGCGTTGAGTCACTGTGTTGCAAACACAGTGAGGGATATTGCCAACAACTTTGGGGAAGAGAATATTAAGAAGCTTGTGCTTATTGAGGATACCTCTTCAAATGTTGAAGGTTTTGAAAGTCTCGGTAGGGATTTTGTAAGCGAAATGGTTTCGCGTGGAATGCAGATTGCAAAAAGTGATACCTTCATGGTGTAAACCAATGAAGAAACTTCTTATAGCATTGGTTCTGGTGCTGTGTTTTTGCTTACCAGCAAGTGCTAAGATTATTTGAAGCACCAACGCAAATGGTGCAATCGTATATTCTTTTAACATTAATGTGTTTGGTGATGAATACGCAAAGGTAATGTCGACAGGATATAAATGTACACAACTATCCGGGCAGTTACTATCTTTTCTAAATAAGGGGTGATTCTTGTGCCTAAGCTAATGGATAATATGGAAGAATACCGTGTTCACGGATCTAGTTTCACGTTTTCTGGCGCACGTCCGGAGACGCTTGGTGCTACAGAATATACGCTGGCTACCATCACCGTGGATGTAACGGGGTCTGTTTTCCGCTTTAAGGATGACCTTCTTCGTATGCTAAAGGAAGCGGTTAAGGCATGCAAGAAGTCACCACGCGCAGAAAATCTGATGGTGCGTGTTGTTTTGTTTAACGAAAAGATCATGGAGCTTCATGGCTTTCGTCCCGTAAATGCCATCGATCCGGATTTAGAATACAAGGATCTAAACCCAGACGGAATGACGGCGCTCTACGATGCCACTTATGAAAATTTAGCGGCAATGTTTAGCTACGCCAAAATTCTAACAGATCAAGATTATGGTGTAAACGGTATTTCTTTTGTTATCACGGATGGAATGGATAACAAGTCTTCTTTTGTTCCCAGCCAAATCGCCAAATTGGTTGATGAAGTTCGTCAGAACGAACAGTTGGAATCCATGATTAACATTCTCGTTGGAATTAATGTTCAGAATGGGGAAGTTAAGAACGCTCTGAACCAGTTTAAGTTTGCTGGGAAGTTCGACCATTACATTGAAACACAGGATGCGGATTCAAAGACGCTGGCGAGGCTTGCTGCATTTGTCAGCAAGTCCATTTCAAGCCAGAGCCAATCGCTTGGTAGTGGGTCAAGTAGTGTAGTTCCTTCGTTCTAAATAAGCCAATAGTGGGGGCATCTGATAATTAGGTGCCCCCACAATTTTAATAAAGAAAGGAAAATAAACCATGTCCTATCAAAACGATTATATTAATTTAAAAAACTATCTCAACGATCTTTCCAATTCTTATTACAATGAACATAAATCTTTAGTAGAAGATTCTGTTTATGATGCGTTATATAGACAGCTTCTAACGATGGAGGCTAGTGGTTGTGTAGTAGTGGCTAAGGATTCGCCTACACAACGCGTAGGAAGTCCGTCTTCTGCTGGTTTTGAAAAGTTTAAACACAGCAAGCCCATGTTGAGTTTGGACAACGTGTTTAATGTTGAAGAACTGATGAGCTTTATCAACAAGACAGTTCAAACAATTAAACAATCTCAAATGTTTTGTATAGAGCCTAAAATTGATGGGTTAGCTGTTGCTTTGCATTATGAAAACGGTATGCTTATTAAGGCAGCCACACGCGGGGATGGCGTTGTGGGTGATGATGTTACGATGAATGTAAAAACTATAAGAAATATTCCTCTAGTAATTTCAACATCTCTCGATGGTCATATTGAGATTCGTGGTGAAGTTTTCATGCCAAAAAATACGTTTGTTGAGTTGAATAAACAACGAGAGAATGAAGGCTTGAACACCTTTGCCAATCCGCGCAATGCGGCGTCTGGAACCTTAAAGCTTTTGGATCCATCTGAAGTGTCTAAACGTGGTCTTATGTTTGTTGCGTATGATGCGTATGTGGATGACAAACCCATATCTGCTTCTCAATCTCTAATTCTTGGGATGTTGAGATCTACTTTCAAATTTTTAACACCACCATTTTATAGCATCATTAGCCGAGACGAATCTTCTATCGCACAATACATAAAATATATAGACAGCCAACGACACACATATCCGTATGAGATAGATGGTGCTGTGGTTAAATTAGAAAACGTTGCGCTGCGAGAAACGCTGGGCTACACTAGCCATGCTCCGCGATGGGCTATTGCGTATAAATATCCACCGGAAATGAAGCTGACCAAAATCTTGAATGTAAGTATGGATGTTGGTAGAACTGGTGTGTTGACACCCGTAGCAGAACTACAACCCGTTCAGTTGTCTGGTACGGAGGTTAAACGTGCATCTTTGCACAACATGGATATTATTAATGAATTGGATGTTCGTGTGGGTGATTATGTGTGGGTTCACAAAGCAGCGGAAATTATTCCACAGGTTGTTAGAGTAGAAAAAGAAAAACGAACGGGTAATGAAAAAGCAATCGTAATGCCCAAAACATGTCCCGTTTGCCAGCATGCTGTAGAAAGAGAAGAAGGCAAAGTGGCATACAAATGCACAAATCCAGTTTGTCCGTCTCGTCTAATACAACGTCTTATCAATTTTGGTGACAGAGACAATATGGATATACGGGGATTGGGGGAGTCTATGGCTATTTATTTGGTAGAAATTGGCGTGCATACATTTGCCGATTTGTATCATTTAGATAGACATAAAGATAAAATGGAAAATGATTTAGGTAAAAAAATTACTAGCAATCTGTTTCAAGCCATAGAAAATTCAAAAACACAACCATTGGAGCGTGTTATTGCTGCGTTGGGCATTCCCTTTGTTGGCAGACGAATGGCTAGAATGCTGCTGGATGTATTTCCTTCTATGACGGCACTTATGAATGCCACGGTTGAACAAATGTCTTCCATTGAAGGTATTGGTCCAAAAATTGCGGAGACAGTTTATCATACACTACATTTACCAAACATCGCCGAAGATATTGAAAATCTAAGAAAGGCGAGATTGGTTATGGAAGAAGAAGTTAAAATGGTATCGAACAACAAACTAGGTGGTAAGACGTTTGTTATTACGGGCACATTGAGCAAACCCAGAGAATATTTTGCTGAACAAATTATCATCAATGGTGGTAAAGTTGGTTCTTCTATATCGAAGAATACGGACTATCTCATTGTTGGTGATAAAGCGGGTTCTAAGCTCAAAAAGGCGCAGGATTTAAACGTCAAAATATTAGATGAAGCCACTTTTAATCAAATGATTGGTGAATAATTCTTTTGTTGTGGAGGATGTTTGAAATGACGAAACTGCTTTTTAAGACCGTATTTGGTAGCCATTTATATGGAACAGATACTCCAAAATCAGATAATGATTTTCGTGGTGTATTTATTCCTACTACATTGAGGGAACATTACGACAGAAAAAATTCTATTTTCGAACGCACCAAAAAATATTGTAACGCAAAAAATACATCAGATGATTTGGATGTTGAATTCTATAACTTGAAATTTTTTATGGAAATGGCTACGGACGGAAAAACACCAGCAGTGGATATGTTACATTCACCTAAAAACATGTGGTGTGTATATACACCCATATGGGAATTCATTCATAAGAACAGAAGCATGTTCTATTCGAAGAAAATGATTTCCTTTGTAGGTTACGCCCAACAACAAGCAGCCAAATACGGTCTTAAAGGCAGTCGGCTACACAGCGCAATGAAGATTTCTGATCTTTTGCATTCCTACCCAATAGACGATAACCTAAACCAACATGACGAAATTCCCACAATTGTGAGTAATATAAAGCATGCTGCAATTGTGGTGCATACAGACGGTTTAAAATATTTAACTGTTTGTGACAAGATGGTTCCTTTTACATCTCGTATTAAGTATGCGTGCGATATCGTTGATAAGTTTATAGAAAAATACGGGGGAAGAGCAAAACAGGCGTTGGTTAATGAGGGTGTGGATTGGAAAGCCATCAGTCACGCATTTAGGTCCGCATTTCAAATCAAAGAATTGGTAAAAACAAATGATTTAAAATACCCTCTCAAGGACAGAAATTTTCTTATCGATGTCAAATTGGGAAAATACACTTATAATGATATTTCAAAAAGATTGGAAGATTCCATAGATGAAGCGAGAGAATTAATAATAAAATCATCTTGGCCGGAAACTTGCCGTAAATCTTTTTGGGATAACGTGTTTTTCACTTACGCCGAGACGGAATTGGAGAGAAGTAAATGATGAAGATTTTCAATGTGGATTCTTTTGTAGTCAAAGGAAACTCTCACATTCGTTGCGAAGATTATACAACACACTTTGAAAAGAACGCATATCAAAAAGGTGTAGTTGTATGTGATGGATGTAGTTCTGCAAAAAATTCAGATATTGGTAGTATGCTGTTGGCACTGTTGGCTAAGAAGGTTCTTACTGCTAGAGGAATTGATTTGGTTTCTCTAAGATATGAAGGTTTTATAAGTGAAGTTTTGGAATGGTTAAATCTTGCGCGGTCTTTGGTTGGTGTGGATGAAGAATCCCTATTTTCTACACTGTGTGTAGGTTATACCTACGAGCTAGAAAACAAGCATTTCTTCCGAGCGTTCATTTATGGCGATGGTGTTATTTTTGCAAGGAAAAAGAACACAAACGAGTGGCGTATATGGCAAATAAACTATGCCAGCAATGCACCGTTTTATCCACAATATCTACAAGACAAAGGTGCATCATATGAAATATTTCTACTCGGTCAAGCGCACGATCCGCTAAAGGAGTTAATAGAAACTACAGAAACACACCAATCCAGATATCCGTTTAATTCCCCAATAGACATTTGTTTGAATTTGGAAGAATACGATTTGGTTGGTGTAGCATCTGATGGTGTGGAATCTTTTACAAAAGGAACTTCCGACACAGCCATTCCGGCAATAGATGTCATAAAAGAACTGACTGCGTTTAAAAACAAAACTGGTCAGTTTATGGCACGACGTGTTTTAAAAGCACTAAAAGCATATCAGAATGCTGGTTATGTTCCATATGATGATGTGTCTATAGGTGTTATTGTTGTGGACGAATTGAAAGACGAAGCCGTTAATTAAAGCGAGGCGTTCGCAATTTGAAAAAATATATGTTGGATACAGACGGGGCATATGTATATAGATTTCGTATGCCCGTCCTGTGGTATGAAAACAGTTGCACAAATAAGCTCCAACAGTTTTTTATGATGATTGTGAATTATGTGGGCCACACGAATCTCTAACGGCCGATTCCAGATGCCCATTGTGTGAGAAAACAACAGAATTTGAAATCATCAACACATACTCAAATAAAAACTAAAAAAGGTTTGGATGGATATAATGGAATACAGACTGGCTAATAAAAAGGAAAAGGTCAATTTAACAGACAGACATTACGTGGGTGAAGGTGGAGAAGGAAAACTTTATAAAGACGGTGTGTTTGCTTATAAAATTTATTTTGACCCAACAAAGGCCATACCTATTGGAAAAATAAAAGAATTGTCCGTTTTAAACGCCCCAAACATTATCAGACCGATTGATGTGTTGTTGGATAAAACCAATAATTATATTGGATACATGATGAATTTTGTAAACAACTCAGTACCGCTTTGCAAGCTTTTCACAAACGCATATCGAGACCAAAATAAAATCGAACCCAAACAAACAGTAGAACTTGTAAAAGCCATACAAGATACGTTGGATTTCATCCACAAAAACGGATGTCTTATTGTGGATGGAAATGAATTTAACTATCTTGTAGACACCAAAACACACACCATTCCTTATTTTATCGATACGGATAGTTGGCAGACACCATCTTTCCCAGCAACAGCCATATTACCGTCTATCCGAGATTTACATACACCAAATTTCAACGAGTTAACGGACTGGTTTTCTTTTGGTATTATAGCGTGTCAGTTGTTTGTTGGTATTCACCCATATAAGGGTTCCCATCCAAGTTTCAAAAAGAATGATTTGGAAGGTAGAATGCGAGCAAACATTTCCATTTTTAACAAAGAAGTAACTGTACCTTCTGCTGTAAGAGATTTTAGTTATATACCCAACGAATACCAAAAATGGTTTATTGATGTTTTTGATAAAGGACTGCGTTTACCGCCACCCCACGCTGCTGCTATTGTTCAGATTAGAGTAACAAAGAAAACACTCAGTGTTCCTCTTGTTTTTCAAATCTCAGAACTCTTTTCTTTACCAGCAGACATTGTCGACACATTTTATTTGGGGAACGATGCGCTGTTCATTAAAACAAACAACGGAGATATTTTTATAAATCATAAACCAATCGTTACAAAGAGTGATGATTTTAGAACTATTCGTGTAGAAGAAACTGTGGAACCGTTGTTTGTCAAAACATATTTACACAACTTAACCATCGAAACAACAACAAACAAAACATTGGTGGGTCAAGCCAACGCATCCGAGATTACAACCTACGATGATATTATTATGGCTAGGACACTACCAGATACGGTTACACTCTACACCGTAAGAAATGGAACACAAAACAAACTACTCTTACTGCCTCATAACAACGCGCAAGTTTTACCCAACGCAACCAAGTTTTATGATGGATGTTTGTACATGGACGCGTTAGGAAAACCCTATCTCTATTTGCCTTTTAAAAACAATTCGGGTGTAGTTTGTTGTGCGATGACATACGTAAAAGAACTGGAAGGTTATAGAATTTTGGATGCTAAACACGACAACAAAGTCGTTATGGTTATTGCAAGCCAAAACAATAAATACTGTAAGTTTGTTTTCAGGTTTGATGATAACTATAAGAATTATGATTGTCGTGTAATTGATGATATATTGTTCGAGCATCCAAACTTTGTTTCAATTCCAAGCGGTGTGGTGGTTCACATTAAAGAGGACGGTTTTGTTGAAATTTTTACAAACAAAATTGGTTCTTGTGTAAATGTGATACAAGACGCTGGTATTACAACAACAATGAAGCTGTTTAAGTACGGCGCGCGTGTAGGTTTCTATCATAACAACAAAATATATAGTATTAGTAATAAATAAACGTGTGGTGGGTGGGTTCTATATCTATCTCACCCACCAAACTATAAAAGTAGGAGAAGAGCACTAATGAATATAAAAACTAAACTGTTTCCCTGTGCTTGCGGGGAAATTTCGCACGCGACGATCAAACGCAATTTTGATGACGGGTTTGTTTTAACAATACCTCTTTACTTGCGCGGGTCATCAAACGATGGCGTGTTTTCCAAAACACTAAAAAGGTTTTTACAAAAATCTAAAATTAAAATAAAAAACAATGATTGGTATTATTTGTTGGAAAAAATTTGTGAAGTCTTGGACAAACCTCAAGTGATTATTAGAAACGTAATACGGTTTTTTAGTGAGCAAGAAGCGGAACTTGTAACTATGTATAATGAAAACGACTTTTCAGAAGTTGCTTCAGTCATGTCTGAATTTTTCCCAATGCTAACATCAGTCGTATGTGATAATCATTCCTTTGGTACTTCTATTTCTTTTAAAGACACAATAAAAATAGTACCGCGTAAAATAACAGCGTTGAGTATTGGTAATATCATAGATTTCTTTGTAAGTGGATATATAGACTGTTGGTTGTATATTAGCAAGGACGACGATTTTGGTATTATAGTTACATATACTACATATTTTTAGGAGGAGGATTTTATTATGAATAAAAAACTAGAACTTATTATTAACCGTTGGCGGGAAGGTTTTAATCTCACAGAAGAAGAATTGGACTATGTGATGGCAACGTTGGTCACACTCAATGAACGATAAATGTGAAATTTGCTTAAACAAAAAATGTGATGTTGTTGGATCTTGTGATTGTGATGGTTGTGGTAGAGCGGGCGTTTGTTATAGGCAGTTATCTCCAACAGTACGGATAACAACACAATGTACGCAAGAATGCGCACACTGTTGTTTTTCCTGTTCTCCTTCCAAAACGGATATGATGTCTGTTGAAATGGCAAAATCTATAAACGCGTTTTGTTTAAAAAATAAAATATCTAAATTGAACGTGATGGGTGGAGAATTTTTCTGTAACCCAGATTGGGTAAACATTGTGGATATTCTTTCAAAAGATATGACAAAGGTTCGGTTGGTTACTAACAGTGATTGGTTTGTTTCTGAAGATATAAAGAAAAATATCCTCGATTTGTTTGGAAAAAACAAAACGCTGTATTTTGCCTTGTCATATGACGATTGGCACACAAATAGATATGTGGATACGGCTGCGCGCTGGTTGGACGAAAATGATATTTCTTTTCAGATTGAAAATTGGGGTGAAGCACAACAAAACACTATACTGCCTTTGGGGAGAGCAGAAACGAATTATATTGGTACAGTGTATGATATTTTTAGTGCGTATTGTAGAAACCCAAATCGGTTATATTCGTTCCTGATTGTGGAGAATGGTAATATTTATGCATGTCCTCTATCCAAGCGTTTTTATTTGGGAAACGTGGAGGACGATTTGTACACATTTCGTTCAACCTATGCGGAAAAAAAGAAACCCATAATCGACAATATCATGTCTTGTGGACAATGCAACCGGTTGTATATGTTTATGGAACAAACTAAAAAGGATGGTGTGCGTTGTGTTTGAAATTGCGGAAAACAATAATATGAAAATCTTCAAGTCTGAAGATTATAACTATATTTTTAGCAAGAACAATGGAATGTTTATGCGGTGGGGTAAGACATTAAAAGATGATCCAATTATGTGTAAGTTTGGACCAGAAATTGCGGATATTGAAATTTCCACTATTTGCAACGGACCTTTTGGTACGCCTTGTTCGTGGTGCTACAAATCTAACACAGGTAAAGGCGAAAACATGAGTCTTAAGCTTTTTGAAGAATGCATTGAAACAATCAATTCTAACAACACACTAACACAGGTGGCGTTGGGTATTGGAGATATTCAAGCAAATCCAGACCTGTGGGCTATCATGGAATATTGCCGTAGTAAAGGTATTGTTCCCAATATTACCATCAACGGCAAAGCTACAGAAGAGGAGTTTGATAAACTGGCTGCGTTGTGCGGTGCAGTTGCGGTATCAAACTATGGTGATGATATTTGTTTTAACGCAGTAAAGGAGCTAACAGATCGCGGACTCAAACAGGTTAATATTCATCAAATTTTGGCTGATGAAACTCTTGAAGATTGTATGGCGTTGATTGACAAGCGCAAAACAGATCCCCGCCTAGAAAAACTTAATGCTATTGTGTTTCTTACGCTTAAACCAAAAGGCAACAGGAATACAATGCACAAGCTATCAAACAAAGAAAAGTATAAGATGTTGATGGCTAAGTGCGAAGATAGGGGTGTTACGGTAGGTTTTGACAGTTGTGGTGCACTGCCCTATTTTGAGTATAGTAGGGGTACAAAAAACGAGGAAATGGTAAAATTGTTTGCAGAACCGTGCGAATCCACACTGTTTTCTATTTACATTAACACGAAGGGCTTTTCGTTTCCATGTTCGTTTACGGAAGGTCTGAAAGATTATCCGGGCGTCTTTGTTCCCACTGCGGAAGCCGTTGAAGACGTTTGGTATAATCCTCAGTTTAAACTGTTTCGGGAACGTCTGTTAAAAACAGAATGTGGAAACGAATTTAAATGCAGAACGTGTCCACATTTTGATATTTATCCTACCAATTGAGGAGAATTATAAAATGAAGCGTTGAAGGGGAACAGCTCCAGTAGCAGCGTTTGCAAATGAGAATCAATACGTTGATGAAATTTTCGAGTTATTAACAACAAATGATGTTTTTTCGCCCGACAACGTTATCAAAATTTCAAAACATTGAGGTGATTGTATTTGAAGTTACGAGCTGGATTTGTAAGCAACAGTTCCAGTTCTAGTTTTGTTGGGTACGGTATAAAGCTGGATTACAAATATGATGTTAAAACAATCATTAATATGTTGGGAGACGAATTATTAGACGAACTATGTACGCTGCATAACGCCAGAAAAGAAAAAATAGTTACTATGAAAAGTATTAGTGACTTCTTTGAAGAGATGGGAAATTTTCTAACATCAAACCGTATTGAAGTGATGAGCGACCCAAACGATTCGTATTATTGGTTATTTTACAAATTCACAGATAATGGAAGCTTGGAAAAATTAGAGAATGATATTGCGTTTGTTAAAAACAAAGACAATCTTTCTTCTTTCCGCAAAGTAGCAGAGGCTTTGAACAAAGAGCTGGCGGTTATATCTGCTTGTTGGTCTGAATACTAGGAGGTGTTGATAAATGTCACATGCTGTTGTGTTAGTGGTTACAGAAGAGAAACCGAACAATGATATTTTACACGACGTACTTCTACCGTGGCATGAATATGAATCCACGGGCTATGATGCGTATACGGAAGAAATTGACTGTACAGAAGAAGTGCTTGATGAATGGAACAGCGAAAACAAGCACAGTGGCTATAAACACGCGGATGGTTCCTATAGTTTTCATAAGAAGGAAGATTCGGATATTAGTGTCGAACTTCCCCTTAAAATGTTTTATAGTGATATAGAAACAATGGCTACTGATTGGTTTGGTTTTTATACTAAGAAGAACGAGAAGGATGAAGTTATCGGTTATTTTAGGAAAACCAATCCAAACGCTAAATGGGATTGGTGGGTTGTTGGCGGGAGATGGACTGGTTATTTCCTACCAAAGCAAGATGCGAAGTATTTTGAGTTGGGTGAAGCATCGTTGGCATCATCCCCAGCACTCCCCAATCGAGCAGATATTATTCGAAAAAGAGACATCGATTGGGAAACAGAGCGAGCCAATCTTACAAAAGAATTTTCCGAATTATACGACAAAATTTGTGAAATTGTTGGGGGACGACCTGTTCCGGATTTTGAACAGTTAAAAGAGAAGTTTGGTTTGGAAAAGGCAAGAGATATTTTTAATTCAAATCCCGTTATTAAAGAATTGCGCGAAGCTTTGGGTTTGTTTGAGAATATAAACAAAACATTAAAACTAAGCAAAGAAGAATTTGTGGCAAATCGTGTTATGATAAACACTATTCCTCTTTCCATTGTGTATGATGGTGTTTGGTACGAACGCGGGCGTCTTGGTTGGTTTGGTATGGTAGATAGCGAAAAAGAAGATGAAGAATGGGCGAAGGAATTTGAAACGATTTGGAATAAGATTCCAGATCATTATTGGATTACTGCTGTAGATTATCATATTTAAATAAACAGATGTGGGTGGTATATGCATATACCACCCACATTTTTAAAATTTAAAACAATATCTTTAAAAATAATAAAGGTGGAAATTTAAAATGAAAATTAGGTTTAATTTTGTAAGCAACAGTTCAAGTTGTTCTTTTATTGTTGTTTTAAAAAATGTAGCATTCAAAAAATAGAAGAAGCTGCTGTTTCTATTTTGCCTGTAGCTCCGATTGCTTTTAAAAATCTAATGGAACTTATAGCGCATATTTATGATGATGACAGCAATTATAGTTACTATGAAAAATATTATAAAGAAAAATTAAATTTAGGAGAAGATCTAAAAAATCCAGTTTTTCTTTTGTATGATTTGTCATACGAACAATATGATGATTTTATGCGTTCTTGGAAAAAGAACGAATCTATTCATTCTGTGCTGTCAATAAACTGAATAGAGTATGTTGGAGTGAAAATTAGAAACAGTTTTGTTAGCAACAGTTCGTGTTTCCGCTTTATTGTATAAACAAACTAAAAACAATTTTAGATTTTGCTTCGAAACTACAACCACATCTACGTTCGGTCTATGGTGACTACAAAAAGTATGTGCGAGGCTTGCTGAATATATTAAACATTGCTATTCTCACAGATAGTTTCGATATTAAAAGAGAGTGGTGAAAATATGAAAGCGAGAATGGGATTTGTTAGCAACAGTTCCAGCACCAGTTTCACCGTTACAAATTTGACAGACAAACCCAAAACAATTTTTGATTTTGCAAATGAACTTCATTTTATGGTAGACGCTTTTAATTCATTACATCATACGGTAGAAAAAGATTCATTTTTAAATGCAGCAATAAACTATAAAAAATACCAATGGGGTCCGCATCAATCTTTATATGTAACATTTGGCGATGAGGACGGAAACGACATGGGTGTTGTTTTTGACTACATGCTGCGCGAGGGCGGAAAAACAGCATCTTTTGAATGGAAATTTGAAGAGTATAATAGATAGTCATGAATACTCAAAAAATGCATCCCATTGAATACGAACAGCGCCGTTTCACGTTGTCTTTATGGTCTGAAATAACAAATCAAATGTGTGAAATATGCCCAAGCTACAAAGAGGACAATACATGTTTGCCTAGTAATGAATCGTGTCAATATCATTCCAATTATAAGAAATTTAAAGAAATTTTTATTGGTAAGTTCGAGCCCGAATGGATAGAGTTTGAAACAGAAATTAATGAATATATAATGCATAGGGGGAATTACGATTGAAACATTATCATAAGATACAGTCCGTGTTTTTGCGTGATCCAATCACGCATCGTTTTATTGAAGATGCGTGGACATGTGAAGAATTTGATTATCTAAAAGACAATGAGTGGGTTTGGACCGAAAAAGTAGACGGAACCAACATTCGCGTACAGTGGTCAAAAAACAATCCAACCCATATTACTTTTAAGGGAAAGGAAGACAACGCGCAAATACCTCCCGCGCTGGAAAAAACACTACATAGAAAGTTCGATCCAATTATTGGGATATTCGATCGTGTTTTTGAAAAGGGCGAAGTTTGTTTATACGGGGAGGGTTATGGTGTCGGCATTAACAAAGTAGGTAAACTTTATAATTCAAACACTACTGCGTTTGTTTTATTTGATGTCAATATTGATGGTTTTTGGCTAAAAAGAAACTCTGTTGAGGATATTGCAAACAAGCTTGGGGTGGAAACAGTACCCATTATTGAAGAAGGATCTCTTGTGGATGCTATTGAATATGTGCGTGCTGGCTTCCATAGTTTGTGGGGTGATTTTGATGCGGAGGGGCTTGTGTTGCGCCCCAAAGTCGAAATGTTTGACAGAACTGGAAATAGAATCATTACAAAAATCAAGACAAAGGATTTTGAAAGAGATACCGTTCGCTTATTCGAATCATTGGCTAGATATCAGGAATCCTTGAAAGGGAGTATGAGTAAATGAAAAAATATGATATAAATGAACTTAAAAACACTCTTTATTCTCATGGGTATGATTATGTGTTAGAAAAGGACACATATATGTTGTTGGCTTCTATGGAAAAAGAACGTATTAAAACAAATCAACCCTGTTTGATGTGTAAACAATTAATACACACAGACGATTGTATTTTCAACGCAGTGCTTACAGAAGCAAGAATATACAAGGAATTAGAAGAAGAATTGGATGTTGTGTCTAGGCTATTTGAAGAAGAAAATTTTAACAAAGTAAAAACAATCATGGATTCTTTAGAAGAAGATTATGGGGATCATGCTCTGTTTGTTTATGCAAATACTCTGTTTGAAACATTTAAGGTTGAAGAGGATAATATCACACGGGTTATTTCATTGTTGGATTCTGGTGTAAAACCAATTATTATGTTTAACGACGGAATAGAAGATACGGAAAATTTCTATGATCCAGAAATGATCACGCGCGTTGAATCTTATACATTGGATGTTGGTGGGGTGGTTATATTAAACACAAACTTTAGGGAATTTGTATATTACAATAAAACTAAAGAAAAGAAAACATTTTATGACACCAACAATAAACCCGTTTTGGGGGTGGAGCGAATCCAATTTTTA
>Ga0208695_1001291_pt1 | contig 21297 bp, 22 predicted proteins | sample AD_UKC111_MetaG_FD_184449 | JGI IMG/M metagenome (GOLD analysis project Ga0208695, IMG submission 184449) | Active sludge microbial communities of municipal wastewater-treating anaerobic digesters from Hong Kong - AD_UKC111_MetaG (SPAdes)... | ecosystem: Engineered > Bioreactor > Anaerobic >...
TTCTTCCCTTAAGACCTCAATCACTATTTTTGCTTTTTCTTCCGGTGTAAAATTTCTTCTCTTTTCCATAGTTCCATACTAACTTATTTTGGCCGTTTTGTCTGTCTTAATTTCTGGTATCATTATATCCCCTGTAATGCATTCAAAACATAAATATCTATATAAATCAAACAAATTTTGATAGTATTCAAATTTATAAGTGTAACTGATATTAATCTGAAATAACATTATATGTTCTATTAAAATATGATAAAATAAAACAAACTTAAATATCAAAAAATATAAATCCTATTCCGAAAATAAGAAAATTCTAACTTAATAATATAAAAAGGGGGCAAGAACTAAATAGCTTGGCTATTTAGTTCTTAACATTATTTATTAAATAAATCCTGACATGAAGTTTCAGGCATTTAGGTCATAAGTCGTTTTTGTTTTTGGCTTTCACGAAATTAAGTATAAACGATTTTTGTACCAATAGCCGTTTATAAAGATTGTGCCTGGCAAATCAATTTTTTGCACCAAAATTTTAGATTATGGTTCCCATTCTAATGTCTTAGTACCGTATGTAGATGTTACTTTTCCATTAGAGACTTCATATGTCGCACCATCTGGCTTACCTATACTACTTGTACTACTTGGTTCATTTAAATAGTCACTTAAAGCGTCAAGATCAGCTGGTGTTGCGCCATCACTTGCAGCCATATACATTTGAACAGCTGCTACTATTGTTCTGTGCGTAGATTTAAAAGCACTCTGGTTTGCCTTATCGGTCATTTGTGTAAATCTCGGAATTGCAATTGCAGCCAAAATACCTAAAATAGCTATTACAACTACTAATTCAATAAGGGTAAATCCTTCGAATTATCGCTTTTTTCTGAATTTAGTGTAAATTTAGAACTGCTATTTTTAGCGGTTTATCGAGGTTTTACACTTCTCGACATATAATTTTGATTGCTATGACAACCATATCATATGTTACAATAGGTATGATAACACTATGATTGAACTGATTGTTGAGTGAAATTGTTAATCAATTCTATCTTAAAGTGAGATTAATGTCAACCCCATTTTAGACTTCTCAATAATCAATAATCACCGTCTGAAAATTCAACTTTTCTGGTTTCCATTCGGTCATTTTTTGTAATTCTTCTCCTTGAGCTAAAACATCAAAAAGCAACAAGAGCTAAATCCACTTAGTAGAAGATTTAGCCCCTTTCATTTCCTTTTAAGTTTTAATCCAGAAACTCCTGAATAAGTCCTGGTTTCCCATATTTTAGAAAGAATTCCACAATGGCTACTTCCACTATCTCTCTTTGGGAAATATACTTCTCCTTGCTAAAGGCTGTGATCATGTGGTCAAGGACTGAGTTCATCCTAACTGCCTTAGTGCCATAGCTACCATTTACAATATATCTTGGTATCTCTGAAGCCTCTTCACCAATTTCCTTCTTTCCTTTCCCCTTCTTCTTTCCACCCTTTAAGTCATTTATCCCTTGAAGTATTTCTCTAAGAATTTCTTCCATTGCCTCTGACCCAACATTAATCTGGCTTGTATTTGTTTCACTGTATTCATCTTCTGTATTTGCCTTGACGTAGTTTGCCTTTTTTGTATCCCACTCATAGCCTTTTCTTTTCATATAGACTGCCATGTCATTGTGGCTTACAAATCCAGTTTGTTCTGCAATATCCCTAGGATCTGCTCCATCTTCTGTAAAGAGCGAAATAACAAGTGCAGCTTTGGATATTCCCTTAAGTTTGAATATGTTGTTTCTCCCTTGAGCTGAATACTTTTCAGAAGCTGGTACATATTTTTTCTGTCTGGACTCCCATGCAAAGTTTCTTCTTCTCATGTAGTTGTCAAGGGATATGGGATTGGTATACCCTAAGTCCTCTGCTATGGTCTCTTTGTCTTTTCCTTCTTCCAGTAGTTCCAGAACCTTGTTTACCTTTCTATCAAATACCGGTTCCTTGCATTCTATAAGCGCCATGTCCTTCCTCCCCTCTTAGTTCAGTGTATTTACCGCATCTGATAGGGCATCCATGCTGGTGTGTGTGTAAATGGATGTCACAGTCAGGTTTGAATGGCCCAAGAGCTTTTGAATCTCCACAAGTCCCACTTTCTTTTTCACAAGGGCTGAAGCAAAGGAGTGCCTTAAAATATGGCAAGTCACCTGCTTCTTTATTCCAGCCTTCTGTGCAGCCTCCCTTAAGGTAAGGCTAATGTGGGGATAGGAAATGCTCCCTTTACCAGATTGGCTTGTTGCAAAGAAGTAGTTAGACTCTGGTGCATCTCTATGGTTTTCAATATAGTCAACCAAGAGTTCATAAAGGTTGTTGTTTATTGGAACCACCCTATCCTTCTTGTTCTTCCCTTCTATTACATAAATGATCCTCTTCTCCAAATCCACATCTTCAAGTTTTAAATCTCTGCATTCTGAAATCCTTAAGCCTGTGTTAAAAAGAAATAACACGATGAGCTTAATCAGGTAGATGTCAATTGCATCTGCCACCTGCATCACTTCCTCTTCTGTCAGGTAGACTCTTTCCTTCTGTGGCATCTTTATGGTGTCCAGTTTTGCTGCAATATCCTTCTCTACGATATCCTTCTTGGTCGCAAACTTATAAAAGCTTCTTAAGGTGTAAAAGTACCTGCTCCTACTGCTTGGAGCAAACTGCCTTACATCTTTTAGGTATCTCATAAAGTCTTCCAGATCCTTTTCTGTGATTTCATCCACAAACACTGGCCCATTAGCTTTCTCTTCCAGGTACTTTCTAATGAAGATCATGTCCCTTTAATAACGCTCTATGGTCATTGGACTTCTGTCGATACTTTCCAAATAGTCATTAAACCTTTCACAGGCTTCACCTAGTAGCATCCTATGCACTCCTTTCTAAAGATTTTTTATTATCATAGGTAGAAACCCTCCTCCTATTAGTGTCACATATTACCTTAAACCCGCATATTATCAAGCTTTATCAAGGGTTTAGAGCCCATATTGATATGATTTTAATAGCACCTAAAAGAGAGAAGAAGCTGCAAATAAAAACAGCTTCCAAACCTCTCCTATTCCTCTTCCACCACCACATTTACCTTAACCATGGCCTGGAAGTCATCTCTTGATTTCAGAGTTCCCTGGTCCTTACACCTTCTTGTCTCTGCCCTTATAAGACTCTCCACCGCCTCCTGGCCGTAATGATCAAGTCTTAGAAAGGAATAGACGATTTCTGTGTAATCATCCTCCACAAGCCAAGTACCAAGCTGCTCAGTGTCTTCCTCTGTAGGGTTTGGAGAAGTGGTGTCATTGGAGTAACCAAGGATGTAGTCCATTCTCCTATCAAAGATACTTGTCAGTTCATCTAGGGTCTCAAAGCTAGGCATTCTCTTTCCTGTTTCCCACATACCTACAGTTCCTTTGGATACTCCAAGCATATCTGCCAGCTCCACCTGGGTTAATCCCTTTTCCGCTCTTAATACTTTTAACCTTTCAGCAAACATCATCTCACCTCATTTAGTATTGTTGACTTTCTTGAGTTAATAATATCACCATTAGTGAGTATTGTCAAACATTATGTGAGATTTATTTTAAATTATCTTAATTTAATCTAACTTTGTGTGACTTTTAGCATTGACACCTCTCACTTAATGTTGTATTATAAAATTAGAAATCTCACTTTATGAGAGAATGTTAATGGGAAGAATTCCTAAACTTCTTTATCTTTCTGTACTGTGAGTTCCCTGCCTGGACTAGAAACTTTCCTATAAGGCTGGGAAAACCAAAACCATAATTTATTGAAAGGAGTGGACAAATTGAAAGATAACAAACCACAATGCTTACTGTAAGGGAAATAGCCAAGAAAGGCATCCTGCCTGAACATGCCATAAGGCTTCTTTTAAAGAATGGTAAGCTCCCTGTTATCTATGTAGGGAAAAAGGCATTTATCAACTATGACAAGCTACTGGAACTGCTTAGCCAGCTGGATGGCTCTGAAAGACCTAGAGGAGGTGAGCAGGATGCAGATTCAAATGGAATGTAATAACTGTGGCAAGCTTTGTGTAACAGATCTGGGTAACTTCATATCCACTTTGATTGACACAGCAGAAATGGATTCAGTCTACTCAGGATATTACTGCAGCGAATGTGCTGAAGACTTATTTGAAGATGAGGACTAAAGATGTGTTTCATTACCTCTTTAGACATAAACCCATACCCTATAGCAGTTAAAATAGAAACCCAGCCCCAGGAAGGAGGTGAATCCCCTATGAAATATGACAATCTGCCAAAGGACTTAAAAGAGAATGGAAAGTACTGTCTTTGGAAATATGAGGAAAGAAATGGTCAGGACAAACCAACAAAGGTTCCCTATCAAATAAACGGAAGACGTGCTCAGCCTAATAATATAAGGACCTTTAGTGATCTTGCTTCAGTTCTAAAACTAATAAACCAGTACGATGGTATGGGCATTGGAGTCTTTGATGATTTCTCTGCCATTGATGTGGACCACTGTATTAATGAAGATGGTTCTCTTCGCTCTATGGCTAAGGCCATTGTGGAATTATTCCATGGCTCTTATATGGAGATCAGTCCTTCAGGAACGGGCCTGCGTATTCTCTTTAAGGCCCCAGGTTTTAAATACAATACCGGCAAGTACTACATCAATAACAAGGCCCTTGGCCTGGAGGTCTATGTCAGTGGTGCTACAAATAAGTTTGTAACCATAACTGGTAATGTGTTTCAGGATGGGGACATTCTTGATGCAAAGGATAAGCTACAGATACTTCTTGACCGCTTTATGCTAAGACCTAAGAAAAAGAAGAATAAAAACACCAAGCCTCCCTTCTCCTACCTCTCTGATGAGGAGGTGCTTAAAAAGGCAAGAGGGGCTAAAAACCATGATGAATTTAATAAGCTCTGGGCTGGTGAAATTCCTGAAGGTAAATCCCATAGTGAAGCAGACCTTGGCCTTTGTAGCCACCTGGCCTTTTGGTGTGGTAGGGACTTAAGCCAAATGGACCGACTCTTTCGCCTAAGTAGCCTTTACAGGGAAAAATGGGACAGAGTACAAAGCGGGTCTACCTATGGCCAGATCACCCTGGAAAAAGCCGCTGAGAGCGTATCAGAAGTCTACAGTCCCCTGGGAAGGCTCTCTACCATAGAATCAGACTTTGACGTTCCAGGCTGCAAGCCCCTGGTAGAATTATCCCCCCACAGCAATCCACGCTATGGATGGAACGACATTGGTAACAGCAATCTCTTTGCAGACCATTACAGCGGCATTGCCAGATATGTCACTGAGAGAAAGAAATGGTTTGTCTATGACATGGAGACCTTCCTTCATATCTGTGGTGATTATGGCAGAACCTCAAGACCTGAGACCATAGGTATCAAGTCAAACGGAAACGGCTCTGCACCCTCTGAAGATGTAGCTAGACTTGCTGGTGCAAGATTTGTAAACATCAGTGAGCCTGATAAGAAATTGACTTTAAGTGCAGCTCTCCTTAAGACTTTGACAGGGAGCGATACCATCAATGCCAGATTCCTACACGAGAACAGCTTTGACTTCAAACCACAATTTAAGATTTTCACCAACACCAATCACCTGCCAACGGTGACAGACCTTACCCTCCTCACCAGTGGACGCGTTAAGATCATCCCCTTCGAAAGACACTTTGCAGCTCATGAAAGGGACCATGGGCTAAAGCACGAGTTCTTCCGTCAGGAAAACCTCAGCGGTATTCTAAACTGGGTTCTGGAAGGCTACCAGAAGCTCTGTAAGACCGGTCTAGATATGCCAAAGTCTGTACAGGATGCTACCCTTGCCTATCACAGAGAAAACGATAAGGTTGGACTCTTCATAGAAGAACGCCTGATTGAAGATGGCAGCTGTGAAGAACGAACCTCTGACATATACTTTGCCTACCAGAGCTGGTGCAGGGAAAATGGCTACTACGCAGAAAACGCCAGAAACTTTAAGGCAGCCCTTTCCAATGTGGGAGAGATCGTAAGGAAAAGACCAAGAATCGGTGGCGAGAAAACCACAGTCTTTGTTGGCTATAAACTCCTAAGAGGAATTGAATTTCTGGACTAAATCCACAATGGGGCAGGTTGTGGCAGCAATTTTAGTAGGTTTTAAATTTCTTTAGTCACGCGAGAAACTTACCTAAAAACCTGCCACATACTGCCCCAAAAATATAAAACATCATTACCATCGGCAATTGTGTTTATTAGAGTGGCCTATCTACACTTTTACATCAATCCAAGAAGGTATACAGCCTATCCCCCACTCTATCCTTATCTGATTACAATACGCGGAAAGGAGGAAAAGAAAAATGAATAGCTATCTATTATCTGGTTAAGATAATGAGCTTAAGCCACTCAAAACTACAGCAAGGAAAGATTACCAGGGTGCTCAAAAATGAGCTGCCCTAAAATCAAAAGGAGGATTTTTAAATGAAAACTACAGCAACTTATAACAATGCATTTTGGAATACAATGAGGGGGAAACACGATAGACCAAGCGATATGAGAGAAGGCGGAAATTCTTCAGGATATGTTGTTCCCAGCGAGTTCAATGATAAGTATTTAAAGACTCTTGAGAAGGAAAATGTATTTAGAAGATTAGCCACTACTATTGACTCTTCTACCAGCGAAGGAACCATTAATGTCATTACTTCCATAGGTAGTGCCCAGTGGCTAAAGGAAATGACAACCATACCGGAAAGCGCAGATGGGTTTAAACAATTATCAGCAAACTCCTATAAACTGGCTGCCATATCAAAGATCAAGAATAGCTTTGTAGGTGATAACAACTTTAACATAGAAGCTTATCTTGAGAATGAGTTTTCCAGAAGATTTGGTAGAGCTGAAGAGGATGCCTTTATTAATGGCACAGGCATTGATGCTCCTACTGGGATACTACATGCCACAGGTGGTGGTGAAGTTGGTGTAACTATTGAGGAAGGTATCGACCTAAGCTATGATGATGTAATCAAACTATACTTCTCTCTAAAGCCTGAACACAGGAGAAATGCTGTATGGCTTATGAATGATGAAACTGCCCTTTACCTTAGAACCTTAAAGGATGCCAATGGGAACTATCTTTACAATAGCGTGGATGATACCATCCTAGGAAAGCCAGTCTATTACTCAAACTATATGCCTAGTATCGAGAGTGGTAAAGCACCCGTTGCCTTTGGGGACTTCAGCTTCTACTGGATCATACAACGTCAGCCCCTTACAATTGCCAGGTTAACAGAGTTGTATGCTGTCAACTATGAAACTGGATTTCTGGGATTTGAAAGACTTGATGGAAGATTAATAGTTCCAGAGGCTGTAAAGCTAATTAGAATGGGGTAGGGGTATGCTTATCCCTGGTCCTTTTCAATCCGGACAGCGGGCTGGGGCTTCGTGTAAAAAAACGCAGATTCAAACGAGGGAATAGGCCATAGGGGAAGAAATGACTTCCCCTTTTTCTTTATTCTTTCTTTCCCTTCTTAAAGGCTGCGTTCCCTGAAAGGTTTCTCAGATAGTAGCATCTGAAAGCTCTGTGTTCATCCCCAATGAAACCAAGTCTTAAGAGAAAGCACCTGAAGTCATACTTCTCGTTCTCGCTTTTCACCGCTTTGGCAGTTACCCGCTTTTGATTGATGGCCATGCGGCAGAGTGCTTCGATGAACTTCTCGTGATGCTCCACTTCATCTGGATTACCCTTAAGTGGAAACCAAGGAAAGCCGATGATCTCTTCTTCGATATTAATGGGTAGCTCATCAATACCGATGACCTTTTTAATAAGATCGCCTTTGGCATGGACGAGCCGTTTCAGGTTCTCGATCCCCTTTTCACTAAAAATCTCTCTGGGCATCTGGATTTCTAATAGAGCCACTTCATTAGAGTCTGTTGCTGGTGAATCTACGATTGTCCCTTCGTCCCCTTCAACTCATATACCAGCTTGTTCAAGACCTCCCTCTGGTGCAAATCCCCTTAAGCAAAGAGCTATGGCAGCATTCTTAAACACCTCTATAGATGTACCTTCGTTGGTGACCGCTCCAGCCCTATCCACCATAACCCTACCTATACGATAGGAAAATGTCGGTACGCCCATATACTCTGATTTTACACCGAGAATTTCTTCTAAAGCCTTAACCAGCTGCTTTCGTCTATCACCTTTGATATTGTAATTGAGTTCCATCTGACACCATCCTTTCTTATGGGATTGATTAAAATAATCGCGAATAGATTAATTGCCTATACCCTTTCTCTTATCGCTAATTTAGTTACTGTCCATCTCCATCCATCTAATCATCAGGCTCAATCCCAATATACCTGGGATAGTCGAAGCCCTCTGACGAAACCAACAATCGTTCACCTGTCTCTACATTTATGACCCTGATGCATCTGTACTCTCCCTTCTCGTTATAACCACCATCAGTTTTGAGTATCCATGGCTGGTCTTTCAGAAAGTCTTTGCCGAACTCCCTGAATTCATTGTCTGTCATCTTAACCTCCCTATCAACTGCATAGACCGTTCCTTTCATACCTGACTTCCTAGAGCGCTCTGTGGTTTCTCTCAATTCTACAATGTCCTCGATTTTCCTTCCAAATAATGCTCTCATCCTGCACCTCCTTTAAATTTCCCTATTACATTAATCACTCAAACAGGATATTTTAGCAAGTTATTTATACAGTTTTTTGGCCTTTTTTTGCATAAAAATTATGCGATTTCAGAACCATTTGGACGAAACAAAATAGCCACAGGACTTCATAATGCACTATTTTCAGTACATCACAGTCTTGTGGCTATTATCAAACGCTCTGGGGGTATCCCCCCTATCGAATTTCGCGATTTTTCACACGTGACCCTGACGCGGTCACCATTTGCAAGGGTTGTAGGGATTTGACCACCCCTGGGGGTTAGGATTGGTGGCTCAAATTTGAGCGATCAATAGGAGATAGGTTATGCTCAGATTTGAGTAAAGCTGTTTATATATCAAATTCAAAGTTTATCTTCTCAAATTTCACTTCTATTGATTTATCACACAGATACAAGAGTTTACTCTCAATTCCAAAATACTCTTTTGCTAAATAGATAAATCGGATCTGTGGTTCCCGAAGTTTATCTTTCCCCTTTTTTACTTCAATAAAAAAGCAGCTTTCCAAATCAAACACAAACAAGTCTGGGGTTTCTATTCTGTAGCCTCTTTCCAGCACACCGTTTATAGCCTCCCTGAAGTTGCCCAGTTCCTCTGTCCCAATTATTGTGATCATCATTTCATCGTATCGCCTAAACTTACTATTTGTGGACAATAAGTCAAATTCATTGGCAAATACATTATAGCCTTGACCTTCAAAATATCGTTCAGCCATCCACTCTCCAAAGTCATAGCCATTGTTTATACCTGGACCATTCCAATCCAGCATAAAAGGTGGAACTATACTCTCATCTCTTGCTTTCCATTTCAAAAGCAGTTCTGTATCATATGGGATTGTTATTTGCTCAACCTCTATTGACCTCATTGATTAACTCCTTACTCTAAAGTTAACGCTACTTAAAATACTTCTCTAAAAACGGATACTCTTCTTTTAGCTCAATCAACTGATTCACCTGATCTTGAACCTTTTCCTGATCGCCTGCTTGACTGTATAGATTTGCTAGTATCTTACACCAATTCCTGTATTTACTGTTTTCATTATTTTATTTTTGATAGCAACTGCCCCGGAGATAGCTTCCAATATCCTTTGTTTTCTCTTAGGAAGTCTGGGATACCTTTTTCAAATATAAAATCAACAGCTTCATCTCTCGTATACCCTTCTGAACGTACAAGGTATGCCTCTAATTCTTTACATGGTAAATTTACGGTCTTTTCAGATATCATTAACCTCTCGGATTCTTCTTCACTTAAGAAGTAATATTTCTGAACCAAACGGATAATCTCATCGTCTTTTACTCTTGCTTCAAGCAATGCTTCAGTAAGAATCACGGCCCCATTAAATCTTTCCTCTTGAACAGCTTCATCTTCATGCCTATGTACAGCCTCTCTTGTAGCATCAAATAAAAAGCTTCCCGCACTAGACAAGTAGTTACTGAATTTCTTTCCCATGACATTTCCTCCTTGTATTCACTATTGGTAATGATATTTTGATTTATTGCCTGCCCTTATTTCAAAACAATCGGATATAATAAATGCCTGCTCAAACCTAAAATCCAGTATCTCCACAATGGCTTTTAAATCCTCCGAAGTATGTATCTACCGTTTAAATTTTTTGTGAAAATCTGTGGAGTTTGACAAATACGTCTATAATTTGAGGAATACATATATTCATTTGTTTACACATTTCTTTAATCATTTCAGCCGCAGTAATTAAGCGCTCCAGATTTGCACTAATCTCAGTATACCACACTCCCTAATGAGTTAAGCCCCACAATATAACCAAAGGCTCAGAATCGAATGATTCCAAGCCTCCTTGTTGGTTCTAATTCAAATCATTGAGACATGGTTCCTGTCCCCTTGTCTTGAAGCATGCAAATCTTAAAGAAGTACAATTATTGTATTGGATAGAAAACTGTTGTACCATCTCCAATACTAGTTATATCCCATGCACCACCATATGTTATTACAAAAGCTGCACCATTTGTTGCTGAGTTCTTAACATCTTCTAAATATCCTGCGGCTTTAAGTTCTTCAACAGTAGGTTGTCCTGCCGTAGATGGTTTAATTGTACCGTCTGCCTGAGCTAGTGCAACTGCAGAAACTATAGTTCGAGCTGTTGCTTGATCAGCTTTAAGTTTGGCTGTGGTTTGAGTTCCCGCAAATCTCGGTATAGCTATCGCAGCCAAAATACCCAAAATAGCAATAACAACAATCAGTTCAATAAGGGTGAACCCTTTTCTTTTTTTTGTAAACAATTTAATCATTTTCTACCTCCATTTTATTTTATTTATTTTTTTGCTTTATAATAAATTTTAATTAAAGCCTTAATCATTACACAGTTTTCATCATGTCAAACATGGGCAGGTACATGGCAATTACCAGGAAACCTATTACAAAGCCCATTACCACTAACATGATAGGTTCAAGCATGGATGTAAGCTTTTGTATGCTGGTATCTACTTCTTCGTCGTAGAAATCAGCGGTCTTGAAGAGCATTTCATCCAGGGAACCGGATTCTTCCCCTATTTTTATCATGGAATCCACCATGGGGGGAAATATGCCTACATCCTTTACTGTCCTTGACAGTGTAACTCCTTTTCTTATACTTTCAATCCCTGCCTCCATCCTTTCTTCGATGACAGAATTGTTCACAACCCTGGCAACCACTTCCATTGCCTGTAAGAGGGGTATGCCCGATGACAAAAGGGTTGACAAGGTCCTTGTAAACCTTGAGGTGGCAAGCATGGTAGAGGTATTCTTAACTACCGGAAGTCTCAGTTTGAGGCTGTCAAACAACCTTCTTCCTCCGTCTGTTTTCTTGTAGGAGGATATACCGATTACCAATGCAATTACTGCCCCAATGTAGATATACCAACGATTTTTCAATGAATTACTTATATTTAACAATAACTTAGTAAGTCCGGGTAGTTCCGTCCCGGTTCCTTCAAACATTCCTACGAAAGTGGGCATGATAAATATCAGCATGAATATAACAACAGCAATGGCAACCACTGCCAATACAGCCGGATATACCATAGCAGCCTTGACCTTGTTTTCAGTTTTTGTTTCCTTTTCAAAGTGCTCTGCCATCCTAAGCATTATGGTGTCTAAGTTACCGCTCACTTCTCCTGCCTCAACCATGCTGACCAATAAGGTAGGAAATACATCTGAATTCTCCTTCATAGATTGTGACAGGGTCATCCCTTTTTGTACATCCTCATATGTATCTGCTATTGCATTCCTGAAAGTTTTGTTTTCGGTCTGGGCGACCAATATCTCAAGGCAGGGCACTATGCCTAATCCTGCGCTTATCATGGTGTAAAACTGCCTGCAAAAGAGGGCCAGGTCCTTTTTCTTGACCTTCTGCTTAAATATTTCAATCTTGGCTTCGGTTTCTATGTCCCTCTCTATGGATAGGACCAACTCTTTTCTTTCCTTGAGCATGCTTATAAGCCCTGCTTCGCTGTCTCCTACGTATAAGCCTTCCGTCTCCCGGCCGTCGGCTCCTATTGATTTGTATTTGTAACGCATATAATCACCTGCTTTATAATTTCTTTCTTATTTCGTCAATGTTATATGCCTGGCTGATTGCCGTTTCCTTGGTGATTTCTCCCCTTCTGTAGAGGTTGACCAGGGAGGTGTCCATGGTCTGCATGCCTAAGGCGCTGCTGGTTTGTATAACTGTATCTATCTGATGAATTTTGCCTTCCCTTATGAGGTTCCGTATGGCGGGGCTTGCCACCATCACTTCGTGGGCTGCAACCCTTCCTTTGCCGCTTGCCTTTGGAAGGAGCTGCTGGGATATTACGGCTTCGATAACCGCTGCCAGCTGTACCCTTATCTGTTGCTGCTGGTAAGGAGGAAAGACATCCACTATCCTGTCTATGGTCTTTGCCGCCCCGTTGGTGTGGAGGGTGGATAAAACCAAGTGGCCGGTTTCGGCGGCAGTTATGGCTATGGATATGGTCTCAAGATCCCTCATCTCCCCGACCAGGATTACATCCGGGTCTTCTCTCAGGGCCCCTCTCAGGGCATTGGCAAAGCTTTCCGTGTCTGAGCCCACTTCTCTTTGGTTAACTATCGACTTTTTATGTGAATGGAGATACTCCAAAGGATCTTCCAGGGTTACTATGTGGCATCGTCTTTCAGAATTTATCTTGTTGATGACGGATGCAAGGGTGGTTGTTTTACCGCTGCCGGTGGGTCCCGTTACCAAAATCAGCCCTCTCGGGAGCTTTGTCAGCTCATCTGTGACCTTTGGCAGCCCTAATTCTTCCATGGACGGAATCCTCAGAGGTATTATCCTTAAAACCATGGCATAGCTGCCTCTTTGCTTGAAGGCATTGACCCTGAACCTGCCTACGTCCGGTATGGAGTAGGAAAAGTCAAGTTCTCCTATCTCATCCAATGTTTTCATCCTTCTCTCGCCTAATACCTGTTTTACCAGATAAGCAGTATCTTTCTGGGTCAGGCTTCTTTCCAAGGTCGAAACCAATCCGCCGTCTATCCTGTAGGTAGGCGGTATTCCTACGGTAAAATGTATATCGGATGCATTTCTGTCCATCCCTACCGTTAGTAATTCTAATAAATCCATATCGTCCCCCATTTTTTATCCGAGCGTATATCCCGCTCTCATAATTTCTTCGAATGAAGTTTTCCCCTTTAATGCCAAGTCGGTCGCTGACTGCAATAAGGTTCTCATTCCGTCATTAAGAGCCTGCTTTCTTAACTCATCAGTGTCAGCGCCCTTGTTTATGAGTCTTCTGATGTTTTCATTTACCAGCATTACCTCGTGGACGGCTGCCCTGCCCCTGTATCCGTTGTTGCAGGCATTGCAGCCTACCGGTTTGTACAGGGTCACGGGTTTATCTGCATCTATTCCCATCAATCTTTTTTCCGATTCGCTGGCTTCATATTCTTCCTTACACTTGGGACATAATACCTTTACCAGCCTCTGGGATATTATTCCGATCAGTGCTGATGACACCAGGTAAGGTTCCAGGCCCATGTCAATTAGTCTTGCAACAGTTGACGGGCTGTCGTTTGTATGTAAAGTGGATAACACCAGGTGGCCTGTTATTGCAGCCCTGACTGCAATTTCTGCAGTTTCAGCATCCCTTATCTCTCCTATCATTATGGTGTCCGGGTCCTGCCTCAGTATGGACCTTAACCCGGCGGCGAATGTCAAACCTGCCTTAGTGTTCACCTGAACCTGGTTTATGCCCTTTAATTTGTATTCCACCGGGTCTTCTACGGTAATCACATTTTTGCTGGCAACATTCAGCTCTCTTAAAACCGTATAAAGGGTGGTGGATTTTCCGCTTCCCGTAGGTCCCGTCACCAGTATCATTCCGTAGGGCTGACCTATCATCCTGTTTAATTTCTGTAAATCATCCTTGCTGAAGCCTAAGCCCTCTTTCGTGAAGTTAAAGTTAGTCTTGTCCAAGATCCTTAATACGATTTTTTCACCGTATACCGTCGGCAGCGACGAAATTCTCAGGTCTATTTCACTGTCGTTAAATTTCATCTCGACCCTGCCGTCCTGGGGAATCCTTTTCTCGGCTATGTCCATTTTCCCGATGATTTTAATCCTGGTTACTATGGGTGACAGGTTGTTTCTCGGGAGAACCATTATTTCCTGTAAATCCCCGTCTATACGAAATCTCACCCTAATATCGTTTGCACTGGGTTCGATATGAATATCTGAGGCCTTGCTTCTCATGGCTTGTTCGATAATGGAGTTTATGAGTTTTACTATGGGAGCGGTCGCAACCTCCAGCATTTCCTGCTCCGTGTCTATTTCGTCTTCAATGGGAGCAAAGCTGTCGGAAAACTCGTCCAAGGCCTTTTGAGTCAAAACATTGGTGTAGTATTTTTCAATTACTCTCTCTAAGTCCATGCTGGTGGCAAGACATGGAGTTACGTCCATTTTTGTATACAGCTTCACGTCATCTATGGCAAAGAAGTTCAAGGGGTCCACCATAGCGACTATCAGCCTGTTCTCTTTTCTGTCTATTGCTATCAGCTTGTACTTTCTTACGATACTCTCAGGTATCAAGGTGGCTACATTGGGGTTTATCTCATACTTGGTCAAATCTACTATGGGAAATCCCAGTTGCTGCTCCAAAGCCTCCACGATCTCTTCCGGCTTCAGCCATCCCTTATCCACAATTATTTCGCCTAATTTCAGCTGGGATTTCTTTTGGTCCTTCATCGCCTCATCAAGCTGGTCTTGTGTGATTTTACCCGCGTATAAGAGTATTTCCCCTAATTTCATGTTCGGCTTTTGCATAGGCTTATCATCCTCATAATTTTTATCCGTGGTGTATTTTTAATCCGACCTTAAAATATGTAATTATTCATAGATTGAATTATAGATTATAACGGCCTCTTTGTCAATGAAATTTGTTGCATTATGAGGATTTTTGCTTATTTTGTTGTTATGTTTAAATTATATTTACATGTAATTACATTTCCATTCCTTTTGGATTATAATTATATTATTTTTTAATTACATTTCAATTACACGAGCCAAAAATCAGGGTATTAAAAAATCCGCCGTGAAATATGCGGATTTTATTGGCGTTTAAGTATAATTATTCCATTTATTTTTTTCTCTGCTTGTCTTTCGGAACGACACAGGTGCCTGATGCCCTGCAAACCACTATGGGTTCTTCCAGAACATCACATGCCGAATCGTTTATGTCCGGGCGGGGTGCGATTACTTTTCTTGCTTCAAATACCATTTTTCTTGAAGTATTTCCGACAGATACTATTTCGCCCTCTGCTTCGATGTAGTCCCCGGCATGTACCGGTGCTAAAAATTCCACATTGTCATAAGCTACAAAAAGTCCTTCGTCTCCGTCATGTCTGATTAAAAGCTCTGTCGCCACGTCTCCGAACAAGCCTAACATTCTTGCCCCGTCAACCAAGTTTCCTCCGTAATGGGCATCTTGTGTGCTCATCCTAAGTCTAATCAATGATTTCATATCTTCCTCCTAAATTTTTTGCTCTTGTCACTTGCCCTGTGACAAGCTAATTTTAGCATTTAAAAGAGGGCTTGTCAAATTTGAAATCCTGCCCTCAAATTAATCTTCCTAATCTTTAAAAGCATCTTTCATTTTTCCGAAGAAGCCTTTTTTGTCGTTATCGGGTTTTTCACCCATTTCATTTGCAAACTGCACTAATATGCTTTTTTGTTTTTCGGTAAGCTTCTTTGGAACTTCTATTTTAACCCTTACATACTGGTCGCCTCTTCCGCCGCCCCTTAGATTCTTGATACCCTTATTTTTAAGCCTGAAAACCGTTCCCGTCTGAGTTCCTTCAGGAACCTCATATTTAACCTTGCCGTCAATGGTGGGTACTTCAATGGAACCTCCAAGGGCTGCCTTGGCAAAAGAAATGGGTATTTCGCACCATACGTCATTACCGTCACGCTCAAATATTTCATGGGGTCTGACATTGATATATACGTACAGATCTCCCGGCGGGCCTCCCCTTTCTCCGTGGTTTCCTTCACCTCTTAGGGGAATTACGGAGCCCGTGTCAACTCCTGCAGGTATGTTGATTGAAATCTTCCTTGATTTCTTTTCCTTGCCGGAACCGCCGCAGGATGTACAAGGTTCTTCCACCACTTCTCCCACACCACCGCAGGTTGTGCAGGTTCTTGAGCTTGCAAATTGCCCGAAGGGGGTCCTTTGCACCGTTCTTATGGTGCCGGTACCGTGGCAGTCGGGGCAGGTTTTCCTGCCTGTGCCTGCTTTTGCTCCCGTTCCGTCACATACATGGCATTTTTCTATACGGTTAATCTTAATTTCCTTCTTGGTTCCAAATGCTGCTTCCAGGAAGTCTATATCAAGTTTTATCTTCAAATCGGAGCCAGCTTTAGGTCCGGTCCTCTTTGTTCTTGTAGCGCCGCCGAAGCCTCCTCCGAAGAAATCTCCGAATATATCACCGAATAAATCTCCAAAGTCGGTGAATCCCCCTTCTCCGAATCCGCCAAATCCGCCGTTTTGGTCAAATGCCGCATGACCGAACTTATCGTATTTAGCCCTTCTGTCCGGGTCTGAGAGTACTTCGTATGCTTCGTTTACTTCTTTAAATTTTGCTTCTGCTTCCTTGTCGTTCGGGTTTAAATCAGGATGGTATTGCTTTGCCAGCTTTCTGAATGCTGCCTTTATCTCCTTTTCATCAGCGTCCTTGCTGATTCCAAGGATTTCATAGTAGTCTTTTTTCGCCAACTTACCACCTCCTTACTGTAATGTGCGACATACCAATATAACGGATATTTTGTCATCCTGAGCGAAGCGAAGGATCTCATCGCGTACGCTTTGTCATCCTGAGCGTAGCGAAGGATCCCATCATATCCATGGGATTCTTCGGGCTATCGCCCTCAGAATGACACGCTTTTTATGCCCTCAAATGACAAAAGGGGGGACCCCTGTCACATGAACCAAGCTAAATCCTTGGCAGGATTTAGCTTGTGATATGTCTATGTTTTCCTGTATGATCTGTCATCCTGAGCGAAGCGAAGGATCTCATAATCTCCATGGGATTCTTCGGGCTGGCGCCCTCAGAATGACACGATTCTGGCGCCCTCAGAATGACACGATGCTATCGCCCTCAGAATGACACGCTGTTTACGTCCTCAGAATGATACTATTTGTCGTCGTCGTTTACTTCTTCAAAATCTGCATCCACAACATCATCTCCGGGTGCTGCCGCGCCTTGGTCAAAGCCGGCACCGCCATCAGGCCTTGCCTGTTGCCCTGCCTGGGCATACAGCTTTTGAGCAAGGTCATTGAATACCTTGGTCAGCTCATCGGTTTTTTGCTTCATCTGAGCCGTGTCGTTGCTTTCGATTGCTTTCTTGAGAGCATCCGCAGCAGCCTGGGCTTTTGCTTTTTCTTCCGCCGAAATCTTGCCTTCTAAGTCCTTAAGTATTTTTTCCGTCTGATATACCATTGTGTCAGCATTGTTCTTTATTTCTATTTCTTCTTTTTTCCTTCTGTCTTCCTCGGCAAATTGCTCGGCTTCTTTTATTTTCTTCTGTATATCTGCTTCGGACATCTTTGTGGAAGCAGTGATTGTTATTTTTTGTTCCTTACCGGTTCCCAAATCCTTAGCGCTTACATTAACTATACCGTTAGCGTCGATATCAAATGTTACTTCTATTTGGGGAACTCCTCTGGGTGCGGGAACTATGCCTGTTAATTGGAATCTGCCCAGGGTGATGTTGTCTGCAGCCATCGGTCTTTCACCCTGCAATACATGGATGTCAACCGCAGGCTGATTGTCTGAAGCAGTTGTGAATATCTGGCTTTTCTTTGTTGGTATGCGGGTATTTCTTTCGATTAATTTAGTAAATACTCCGCCCAGGGTTTCAATTCCCAATGACAGTGGAGTAACATCAACAAGGAGTATATCTGTTCCGAATTCTCCTGTCAATACCCCGCCTTGAATTGCTGCACCTATGGCTACGCATTCGTCAGGATTTATTCCCTTGTGGGGCTCTTTGCCTGTCAATCTTTTTACGGCTTCCTGAACAGCAGGAATTCTTGTTGAGCCACCAACCAGGAGTACCTTGTCGATTTGAGAAGGTGTAAGTTTGGCATCAGCCATTGCCCTTTTAACGGGCTCTACGGTCTTTTCTACCAGGAATGCAGTCAGCTCGTTGAATTTTGCCCTTGTAAGGTCCATGTTCAGGTGTTTTGGCCCGTCCTGGGTAGCAGTGATAAAGGGCAGGTTAATCGTAGTTGTCATTGCGCTTGACAATTCCTTCTTGGCATTTTCTGCAGCTTCTTTTAATCTTTGAAGTGACATTTTGTCATTTCTTAAGTCAACGCCGTGCTCTTTCTTGAATTCGTCTGCTAAGTAATCTATGATAACCTGGTCGAAGTCGTCTCCACCAAGCCTGTTATTTCCTGCTGTGGCCTTAACCTCAAATACCCCGTCTCCTATTTCAAGAATGGAAACGTCAAAGGTACCGCCACCTAAGTCATAAACCATTATGGTCTGCATCTGGGTTTCCTTGTCAACACCGTATGCCAATGCTGCCGCCGTCGGTTCGTTTATTATCCTTCTAACGTTTAAGCCTGCTATTCTTCCTGCATCCTTTGTTGCCTGTCTTTGGCTGTCAGAGAAGTACGCAGGTACGGTAATAACTGCATCGGTAACCGGTTCTCCAAGATATGCTTCTGCATCCGCTTTAAGTTTTTGAAGTATAAATGCTGATATTTCCTGAGGTGTGTAAGACTTCCCGTCAATGGTTACTTTATGGTCAGATCCCATTTCTCTTTTAATTGATGTTATTGTTCTGTCGGGGTTGGTGATTGCCTGTCTTTTGGCTGTTTCTCCCACCAATCTTTCCCCGTCTTTGGTGAATGCCACGATTGAAGGTGTGGTTCTTCTTCCTTCCACATTAGTTATAACAACGGGTTCTCCGCCTTCCATAACTGCTACGCAAGAGTTCGTTGTACCTAAGTCAATTCCTATAATTTTGCTCATATTTTCCTCCATTAATGATTAAATTAAATATTATCTGAATTTATAGTTTTGTCGTAATTATTATTAGTATTGTCATCCTGAGCGTAGCGAAGGATCTCTTCATCTCCATGGGATTCTTCGGGCTGTCGCCCTCAGAATGACACTACGACTTTTTGCAGATTCGGACCATTGCCGGTCTTATGAGTTTGTCATTTACAGTATATCCTTTTTGAAGTACATCAATTACTATTCCGTCATCAAATTCTTCACATTCTTCATAACCGACTCCGTAGTGCAGGTTGTGGTCAAAGGGTTTATGTAATGCATCTATTTCTTTTAACCCCTTTTTGCTTAGTATTCCCATAAGCTGGTTGTAAACCATCACTACACCTTCCTTGAAGGGATCCGATTCGTTTGTTTCGGTAGCAATTGCCCTTTCAAAGTTGTCAATTACGGGAAGCAAGTCGCAAATTGTGGCGGCAATTGCATCCCCGTAAGTTGATAGTTTTTCTCTTTCTGTCCGGTCCTTGAAGTTCAAATAGTCTGCCTGAAGTCTTAACAACTTGTTGTTAAGAGCTTCTATTTCCTGGTTTTTTTTAATCAATTCTTCATTTTCCTTTGTTGTTTTTTCAGCTTCTGCTGTCTCTTCTTTTATATCATCTTTTTCTTGACCTTCTGCTTTTTGGCTGTTATTTTCCTCTGCAGTATCCGCCTTTGCCTGGTCGGCTTCACCGGAGCCGGTTATTTCAGTATCTTTGATTTCCTCAGTATTATTGTTTACTTCATCACGCTTTTTACCTCTTGCCATTTCTTCACTCCTTGTCTTCTATACTTTCTATACCGTAATTTTGATTGATTATATCGCTTATTGCATCGGATATGGATTTAACCGTCGAGATTACATTATTGTAATCCATCCTTGTAGGTCCTATGACTCCTATCCTTCCGATGAGTTTTCCGTTAATCTTATAGGTTGCGGTAATCAAGCTGCAATCCTTCAATTCCCGGTACTTATTCTCGCTGCCTATATATATGTCTAAATCATTATGACTGGTATGCTGCAGGAGTTTAGCAAAACTTGATTTATCTTCAATGAATGAAATAAATTCTCTTGCCTTAACTACGTCATTGTACTCGGGGAGTTCCAAAATATTGGTTATCCCGTCAGCATATACATTTACATCTTCAAGCTTTGCAATTTGCTCCATCAGATAGGGCAAGAGGTCCATCAGGGCATCGCTGCTTGTTTCTTTGGATATATACAGCTCTTTGATTATGGTGTCCTTAATTGTGTCGATATCCTCCATTTTGTAGCCGTACATCCTTTCGGAAAGGGATGCCGATATTTTTTCCAACTGGTCAAAAGGTATGGGGCTGTTCAATCTCAGCATTACCTGTTTAACAATATTTGCCTGCAGTATGATGAGCATCAATACCTTGTGTTCGGAAACCGGCACCAGCTGGATTCTCTTGATGACGGACTGCTTTAGCTGGGGTGCCACAATAAATGATGTATATCTTGTAAACTGTGACAGTATCCTGACGGAATTTTTGAACAGCTCATCCAGCTCGTTTGATTTTTCCTCGATTATTTTCCTTAGCTGGGCTAAATTCGGATGTTTTGAAGTTCTTATCTTTTCCCACAAATCATCCACGTAGTATCTATATGCTTTATCAGTAGGTATTCGTCCTGATGAAGTATGAGGCTGGACTAAATAACCCATGTCTTCCAAATCGGACATTTCATTCCTGATTGTCGCCGGGCTTACTCCAAGCTCATATTTTTTTGAAATTGTCCTTGAGCCGACTGCTTCAGCATTATCAATGTAACTTGTGATAATGGCCTTTAAAATCTTTACTTTTCTCTTGTCCAAAGACATTTCATCACTCCTTTGCTTTGTTAGCACTCTCTTTGATTGAGTGCTAACTCATAATATTAAGATACTACTAATAACATCATTTGTCAATACTATAAATGTAAAAAATCTACTGTTAACAGAATGGCTCTACTAACAGTAGATACTTCTTTTTGTCCAGTGGGGACGGTTCGAGACCACTGAAAAAGTCCCCAGAAATTTAATAGTATTTCAAATACTATTTGATATTTGTTTAAGGCAAAATCTTAAAACATATTGATATTTCAATGGCTTTGGTTGATTAAAGCC
>Ga0208695_1001297_pt1 | contig 21242 bp, 16 predicted proteins | sample AD_UKC111_MetaG_FD_184449 | JGI IMG/M metagenome (GOLD analysis project Ga0208695, IMG submission 184449) | Active sludge microbial communities of municipal wastewater-treating anaerobic digesters from Hong Kong - AD_UKC111_MetaG (SPAdes)... | ecosystem: Engineered > Bioreactor > Anaerobic >...
CACGTCCGGTCGCGTTTCGGTGGCGACGCTGATCGCTTCCTCTCCGCTGGCGGCTTCCCCGACCACTTGAATATCATCAAGCGTATCGAAGTAAGCCTTCAATCCAATCCGGATCATGCTGTGGTCATCCACCAGAACAACCTTGATAGGATCAGCCATTCGCGTCTTTCCTTTCCAGGGCAGGAATTGTGGTGATTGGAAGAACGGCAGTTAGTATGGTTCCGCTTTCTCTTCCGGTTCGGATTTCCAACCGTCCGCCAAGATCTTTGAGCCTTTCATGCATGCTGGTCAATCCAAAACCTGAAGATTGATACTGTGAAAGGTCAAAGCCAACCCCATTATCCTGGATTTCCAATCGGACCTCGTTGTCATTGTAGCAAAGATTCACCACGACCGCAGACGCCCGGCTGTGACGTGACACATTGGATAATCCCTCCTGGGCTATGCGATAAAGGGTATGTTCCGCTTCCTCAATCAACGGCTTTTCTCCATTTACTTTGAAAGAAGCCGAAATACAAGACAGGTTTGACCAGTTATCCACGAATTCGTGCAATGCCCTGACAAACCCCTTGCCTTCAAAGGACGGCGGACGAAGTTCTGCAATCATTGAAGCCAATTCCTGCTGGGACGCTTTAATCAAATTTTCAGCTTCGAGCAGTGATTTTTCGGTTGCGTCTACATCTGTATGCAGGCGGTTACGTGCTGCCCTCACCTGCATCAGCGTGGCAAATGTCTGTTGCTTTACCGTATCATGTAATTCCTGGGCGATGCGATTCCGTTCCCGCATTTGTGTGAGAACCTGCAAATCCTGCCACTGGCTGTGTATCCGCATGGCCATGTCGCGCATCTGCTGGCTCAGGGCACTTATCTCGTCTTTCCGGCGGTCGGGCGGAGGCATGACCGCAAAATCACCATTTCCCCAGGCTTGAGCAACAAAAGTAAGATTCTGAAGCCTGCCGGTTAACCGCTTGGAGATGAAATATCCAAAAATTGCGCCAAACGGAGCCAAAGCTAGAAGCATCACCAAGCCTGCCAGCATCGCGGCACTGATCGAATCGACCCATTGCTCCATATTCATCCCGGGCATGGGTTCAACAGTCAAAACCAGAACACCCAACACTTGTGCATCGTGGTCTTCCTGATAGATTGGAACAGCCATCCAATACTTGCCATTTTCATCCACAAGGCTCAAGTCATGGATGTCCTCGCTCCCGGCCAGCGCCTTTTCAACGATTTCATTGGAATGACTGGTGAACGGACCTTCCGCTGCCGGACGGACCTCTGCCAGTATCTCGCGCTGCGGAGAAAGGACGTAAAGGGGCGAATCCGGCACAATCGCAGCAGCCGGGCTGTCAAATAGATCTTGAGGCTCTAAGCTGGCTTTCCCTGTTCTTGCCAGTGTCTCAAGCCATACTTGCAGCCCGGTTAAATCCGGCTCGGGCTGCAAGTAGCTGCGTGCTTCTGGCACAAGGGTATAAACCACGTCATTAAGATAGTTGTCTTGATCATAGGTATCATAGTTGGCAATCAGCACAATGAAAAGAACAAACTCAAGGGCCATGAGCGCTAGAACTGTGACCAGCGTGTAAGTCAGGGTAAGGCGACCTCTTAATCCTTTGAACATTGGTATCCCATCTCTTTCGTTAATCACGATCGTTCAATATCAGAACAGGAGAAACGCTGCTCGGTTTCCACGCAGCCCATACCGCTGCCGACCCGGTCAGAATAATGGCCGCAAGACCGATGATTACAGCTGTATCCGGCGGCAGCATGAGCAATGTACTCAACGTCTCATTCACCAACCCTGACAAACCTAGCATCCCCCAGATCAACAGCAGTGCTACAAGGCTGACCACCAGGGACATTATGCAATATTCTACCACCTGGGTAAAAATGACTTGTCCGCGTGAGTAGCCAATTGATTTCAGTACCCCGATCTCGAAACGGCGGTCAAGCATTGCCAGGTTAACAGAATTGGCCACCAGCAAAATTCCCGCCATCACTGCCAATCCTGCCATGGCAGCCACAAACACAAACAGATTTTGATACTGACGGACGTAGTGCATTTGATAGTCAGGCATGCTTAGCAATGTCGAATTTGGTAACGCCTTACCCAGCGACGATTGCAGCGCACTCAATCGTTCTGGTTCAATGGACAGGTAAAACTGACTGCTGACGACATCACCCAATTCAGCACCCACATCCTCTGAAACAAGGAACTGGTTATTCATCCCTGGCCACGAAATTTGATCTCCGTTGTCAAAAGTACCAACCACCTCCACCTCATGCAGACTGCCATCTGCCGCGGTAATCTCTAGCATCGTACCGACGGGAATATCGGTATACGGGTATGCATAAGCACCGTCAGGGCGGCTTCCCCATAATGCGCCCGTAATCGTCGCCGTACCCGGATCAGAACGGGAAAACAATACAGGCGCCTGTGGAAGATCTATTTTCTCAGGGATCATGATTTCATTCACACTGTAGGTGTGTCCGGTCGCATATTCATTCACATGGTTATCCGCCAGCACCCGTAAAACCATTTGTTCCTGATCTGCAGTAGTAAAAATTGCCAGGTTTTCAGCCCGGGCTGGACCGGCAATCATACCCGTTACCTGATTTCCACTCTCGGTGATGACGGTGCCCAATCCCAACATGAACACACCAATAAAAAGAGCAACCATGGCAAAAAATTGTGAACTTCCGCGTTGGGTCAGACCCTTACGTGAAATCTTTCCCAACGCCCAATTCCTGGTTGGAAATATTTTTGCTGCAAGAAAGACCAGCAACCACAGGATGGCCCCCAGAACGGCAAGGGCGAGAATCGTACCGATGAGCACAAGCAGACCAGTGAGGAACGATTTCAATACCCAGACAGCGATTGCCATGAAAGGTATGACAAGCAGCAATCCCAGCAACAGGCCCTGCCCGGCAGGAATTTGGGAAATGCCAGGTTCCTCATTGCGCAGCAGAGACTGCGGAGTCACACGGCTGGTAGAAACAATTGACCACATCGCAAAGATGATCGTGGTCATTGTTCCGACGACGACGCCGCTGATGGCTTCCTTGGGTGAAAATGACCACTTGACCAGAACCGTGGTGATTCGGCTGAAAAGACCGACCATTCCCAGGGAGAGCAGCACACCTAAAGATGCACCAACCAGGCTGCCGAAGAAGCCAAGCAATCCCGCCTCTGCAATAAACATGGATTGGATACGGCCCGAGGAATATCCCAGCGTCTTCCAGATAGCCACTTCTTTTCGACGCCGGCGCATTAATGCCTGCATGGTATTGGCGATACCGATGCCGCTCACAAGCAATCCAAGCAGACCAATATCATTCAGCCCCATAGCCAGCGCACCCTGTGTAGCGGCTGATACATCCGCCAGGTGCTGGACAGTAAAGACACGCCACCCCAAGGACTCCAATTTTGTTAAGACCTCATCCGGGTTTTCAGCACTAACCAGAACAGTATTGGCACTGGAGTCCAGACCAGTCAACGCCTGTGAAGTCTCATGCGAGAAATATATCTTGCTGCCCTGATGATTCGGGGTATCCGATGCAATCCCGCGAATAACGGCTGTCAATGGCTGGCCGTAGTTCAAGTCTGACAGCAGGATCGTATCACCTACGTTTAATTTGTAAGTAAGTGCCAGGTCGCGCGTAATGATGACATCATCCGGGCTTTTGAGCAAATCATCAAGAGGTTTGTCTGTCATATCAACAAAAGTCAGGTTTCCGGCCAGGGGATATTTCCCAGTGTCTACCCCCATTCCAACCGAAGGGAAGATCATTTCTGCTGAATCTGGTAATCGAAACCCCAGAGAGGTGTTGTAATCGATAAGCGTGTAATTGCTGATCATTCCATCAGCGAGTAATTTCTGAAGACCTGCTTCACTGGATGAACTGATGACACTTTCATCCGTACGATCAAGGGTAAGATCACCGCCAATCATTTCTTGAGGTTCCAGAACCAGCATTTCTTCGATCGATTTAGCAAGGGTGGTCATGGCCACGAGCGACATTACGCCAAAAACCACGCACAACAAAGCCACCAGACTGCGTTGACCTCCGCGCTGGAGCCGGACAAAGGCTGTCTGTAGAAAAAAGAGAAACGTTTTCATGCAATCACCTGACTAACTGGAAGCCTGGGAGGTTTTTCGGGTTCTTGTTCTGCCAGCCTGCCGTCCATAATATGCAGGCAGTGGTCAGCGTAACTAGCCACACTCGAATCATGAGTCACCATGATCACTGTAAGGTTCATCCGTCTGCTCATTTCCTGGATCACCTGCATGACCTGCTTGCTGTTTGTGCTGTCGAGATTACCAGTAGGTTCATCGGCTAGGAGCAACTGAGGGCGGGTAACCAGTGCACGTGCAATGGCAACACGTTGCTGTTCACCACCTGACAATTGGTGTGGCAGATGGTGAAGACGGTCACTCATCCCTACCTGGCGCAGCATATCCACCGCCTGTGATTGTGCGGATCGTTTGTTTGGGTGAATATACATGGGCGCTTCCACATTCTCAAGCGCGGTCATGGTCGGGATCAGGTTAAAAGATTGAAATACAATCCCGATCATCTGGTTTCGAAATCGGGCCAGATTATTTTCTGATTGTGCAGAAATTTCGTACCCGCCCACACGGATGCTGCCCGAAGTAGGTTTGTCGATCCCGGCCAGAATACCCAACAATGTCGATTTTCCTGAACCTGAAGGACCGGTAAGCGCCACCCATTCTCCGGATGAGACGGTGAAAGATATCCCGCGCAGGATGGGCAGACGCCGTCCATTCGAGGATAGTTCGCGATAAACATTTACAGCTTCAACCATGTTATCTGATTTCATTCCATTCACTCCCGTGACAATTGATACTGGCAGTGTACGTTAGGAGTGTGAAATCAATATCGGATGCAGGTCTGAATTCACCTCAGACCCGGGTCTGATTTTTAATAGCACTCGATAAGTAGGAAAATGTTGAATTAAGTAAAATTTCTAATTTTTTTATTTTCGTGTAAACTAATAAGGATATGGTGTAATGAATAAGGCAGGCGAATTTTACAATCCGTTACGGCTCCGTATTAATGCTCAACTTGCCTAAATATTAAGATAGATACTGCCTGGCATCCCTGTATCAATAAAACGGCCGTGTATAAGTGGCAATTTATTATGGAAAAAGAATTGCTTATTCCTTTCCATTATTTTTTAACAGCACCATGACAAGAGAACTTGGCAAGCAATCATAAACATTGCAGATCTCAATATAAGCCTTTTCAGGCAGACACAGGCACAGAAATGATCTTCCGGAATAGTATTCAAAGCGTAATTCGTTCCAAAGGTAAATCTTCTCTTTTCCTTTTACTCATATTCGCCCTGACCCTGGTGCTCGCATTGGGAATCAGTGTTTGGGCATCTGTGGCACAATTTCTCGAGGATTGCGATGAATACTACACCACGATTGGCCTGGTGGAGTATATGGGCACAGGCTACCCGAATGACACCGCATTCGACGATGCCATGCTTAAAGCACTCGCTTCCTTCGATGATTCAACTATTGCGAACGACGATTCAACATTATCATGGGAAACACCATCACGAGCATTGGGTTATGTTGAAGGTTTTTGGCGCACGGATACCTTAATGCCAAACCGAATGTTTTCCGTATTGGTTGTGGGTAATGCCAGTTACGATTCGCGGAATAACGTTTACAGCGCTGTCGTCATGAAATCGTTGTACTCTGTGAAGAGCAAAGATGATACCATCATCCTCATTGATGGAAATTTTGGGGAATTTGAACCAGATCACTACTACCTCGTATTCGGCGATGTATATTATGGTAGATCTCCCCTGCTTCACTTGCGCGTTGCTGAGTATGCAAACGCCATAACAGCTGCAAACGGCATTGAAGTACCGCGCATGATTGATATTACGTCAGACGGAATGAGTGGACAATATTTCAAAATTCCTGAAGACTCCATAATCATGCAGGTAGCCCAAACCCTGCCAGTGACCAATAACAGCGTCCTCGTTTCGGGTACCGATAACCTGATGGCACTGCTGCCGTTCCACCAACAGGAGCTATATATTGTGGATGGACGCCCGTTCACAGAAGAAGAATATGCTCAGGGCAGTCAGGTCGCTGTCATTTCGGATTTGATGGCAGCACGGCTTGGTGTGGGCATTGGTGATACCATCGATCTTTCCGTGGCAATATCTGATCAGCCAGGTGTCTACAACAGTTATTGGGTCGCCGATGGCTTCTCATAAAATGCGCCATTTACGATCGTTGGGATCATGAATACGGTTATGGACAAGAATTGGTATGTCTATGTACCCAAATCCTCGGGTGTACCCTGGTCACCATTTCCGGTTGGTTACACGGTTGGACAGGCAGTCATTCGCAACGAAGATGCCGCCGCGTTTTATGCCCGTATGGAAAGCGTCATTAATGGCCGCTTCTTGCTCACTATATACGATCAAGGCTATTCTACAGTTGCCATGCCCTATCAGACCATTCTACGAGTTGCAAAGATCGTTACCGCGGTTTGCGCGCTGGTGGAACTGGCAGTCGTGATCCTGTTCGGTTTCCTGTTCATATACCGCCAGAGAGAAACAAGCGAGACCATGCTGATGCTCGGCACAAAAAAAGTACAGGTATGTGAATACTTCCTGTGTAGTGCCGGGGTGATTTCGCTTGCGGCAACAGCCGCAGGTTCGATTGCTGGATATTGGCTGCATGACAGTATCATTGCGCTGGTAGTCAAAACAGCCGGTCATTATCAATTGATAGATTCCCGCTACAGTAACGGCAATCTAACCATATCCCGGCTGCTGGAATTTGCCCCGGAACTCAAATGGCAGTTGTTTCTAGCAGTTGGAGCAGCTGTATTTCTCTTTGCATGCATCTCCTGTCTGGCGTTCACCCTAAGTACATTTTTACACAACAGGCCAAGCCAGAAAACACCCTGGGGACCGAAAAAAGAACACAGAACTTCACATCTGCGCGGCAGGAGTCTGAAATATGCCCTCCTGTCTATCCTGCGTGGAGGTGCGCGCAGTACGGTTGTGCCTATTCTCGCTATAACCGTAGTGATCTTCTTTGGACAGCTTTCATCCACAGCTTTGCGTTATCAGGAACAACTCGATTCGGTCTACGATAACACCACCATTACCGGATACTATACGGACATTAATGGCAAGCAAATTGGGAACCTGGTGGTGGACGCATACGATGTTGGCAGCCTATACCGTTCAGGAAAGATCAAGAAACTGTTCGCTTCCATCAGCGAGCCGTACTATTATCTTGGAGTCAGCAAACTTGTCGACGGCACTGAATTGCACCTTGATCCGTTGTTCGTGCCTCCCGCATTTGGTCTGGAATCACTGGAAGAAGAATTTCAGCGCCGTCCTCATCTGACGGCCACAAATAATATCCGCAACGCGCCTGAGTTTTATTACAGCAATGTAATTACCATGACCTTCCTCGAAGGCTACGACGAATCGATTCTCAATGTGTCACCCGATGACAAAAGAGTTAATAGCTGTCTCATTCCAACCTCGCTCATGAGAGAACATAATATCGTACTCGGAGACACATTGCGGGTTGCGCTCGATCACTATTACACCAGTCCTCAATATGAAAGGCCTGTTTTTCGGGATGTTGACCTGCTGGTGGTTGGTAGTTATGAGAAACAAGGTTCTGAAGATACGATTTATGCACCACTTTCGCTGCTGTTCCCCACTGAGTTGATCTGGGATGATGGGAAAGTTATTGAAGGCGCGCCATCCAGTACCTTTGATACTGGGTATTCATTTACTCCAAAACAGGAGTATCAACTTCGAAAATATTCCCTAAATAGCGCCAACTTCACAATCATCGATTCTCGCACGTTGGTTGCTATTAAAGATTATTTTACAGATTACGGCTATTCAGAGGTGAATAAAGTCAGCAGCGTGCGGCAGTTTGTCGTCCTCAATGATGTATCTTTCAACAATGCCGTAGCGAGCATTAAGCAACAAATTCGGTATATTAATACCTTGTATCCCTTCCTGTATTTGCTGGTCGGAATCATCTCGATCGTTGTCTCTTATCTGCTCGTGATCAGCCGCAAGAAAGAATTCGCAACCATGCGCGGTCTAGGTGCCACACGAGTTCGAACATTCTTTAGCTTCTTCTGGGAACAAGGCATCTTATGCGTGCTTGGGGCGGGCATAGGATTGTTAGGATGGAAACTCATCATTGGTACACCAACGACGCTTCACCTCATGCTCATAGCAGGTTTCCTTGTCTGCTATTCTATTGGATGCGCCGTTTCCATCATGATCATGAACCACACTAATGTGCTGACCATTTTACTAGACAGGGATTAAGGAGTATGCGATGAATATACTCGAGTTGCACGACGTTACTTACAGTTATAACAGTAAATATCAAAAGGTCGAAGCTATTAAGCATATCGATTGCAGCTTCGAGCAGGGAAAAGTCTACGCCATCATCGGTAAGTCAGGCAGCGGCAAGAGCACGCTGCTCTCATTGCTCGCCGGTCTTGATTTGCCAGCTTCCGGAAAGATATTGTTTAAAGGCGAACCGATCAACTCAATGGACCTGGCAAAGTATCGCCGCGAATGCGCCGCGATGATCTACCAGAGTTTCCGCTTGTTCCCCCTGCTAACGGTATCGGAAAACATCACCTATCCAATGGAGTTACGCGGCTTCAAAGGGGATCAGGCACGGCTCCGGGCGCGTGAGCTCGCAGCAAGGGTTGCACTACCTGAATCGGCGATTGATCGATTTCCCAATATGCTTTCAGGCGGTGAGCAACAGCGTGTGGGTATCGCCCGCGCCATGTCGATGGATACTATGCTACTCCTGGCAGATGAACCAACCGGTAATCTGGATGAAGAAAACTCCTGCAACATCATCGACATTCTGGTCGACCTTGCCCACAAAGATGGTTACTGCGTGATTATTGCCACCCACGATCTCGGCATCCTGCCAAAAATGGATGTGGTTTTCCACATGAACAGCGGGGTAATTCACCAGGAGACAAGGTGTTAAGTCTTCACGATCCGCTGTTATAAATCTTCATGCAATTGACGCTTAGCACACCAATATTGCATCCGGGTAAATATTGAAAACCTATAGAATCAGCTCAAGCTGCGGTATATCCTTATCCAGCATGAATGTTTTGTGCCGCCCTGAAGAGATGACTTCATAATCACCCTCATAACCAGAAACCTGGATACAACCGTCGTCATCGGTGATCATGGTGGTTGGCTGCAGCCACCACTCACCTTTGACTAGCTTTTGCAGCTCATCGTAAGCGGGCTTGCTTGAACCGTCTGCACGCAGAAGGCCTGAAGGAGCGTTAAGCCAGCAGCCGTCATAAATATCCCACCATGTGATTGATTGAACGAGAGGATGAGAAAAGAGTGTCTGATAATGAGCGACTACCTCACGTGCCTGGCGTTCTTCACCTTCAGGTGTTGTTATCCAGTTGGTGACCTGGTAATCATTCAAGTCGACAATTTCCGGCGGCATGAGGTGGCCAGAGACGAGGGTGGTTTCGGTAAAGTGCAGAGGAATATTGAAACGGCTGAAACGTTCCAGGATTTCTTGTGTTTTTTCAATTCCCCACCAGCCTTGATGCATGTGGGATTGGATGCCAATCACATCGATTTTAATACCAGCCTCCAGGCAACCTTCAATCAAAATATCATATGCCGGAGAAGTTTCAAAATCGTTGATCAAGAACACCGCAGAAGGGTTCACAGAGCGGGCTGTTTCGAACATCGTTTTGATTGTCTTGATCCGGCCTAATTCCTTGCAGATGCGCGTCAATCCGTTGTCATATTTTTCAAAAATCGGCATAATGACAGCTTCATTAATAGCATCCCACATATCGATGAGTCCACGGAATTCTGATACTTCGCGTCGGATACGCGCAATCTGCATCTGAAGGATTTCCGCGTTGGAAAGGGGGAGAAGCCAATCCGGTGCCAGCGTATGCCAGCAGAGCGGGTGGCCTTTAACCCGCAGGTTGTGGTCCACTGACCATTGGGCTGCAAGCTTGAGCTGTGTTATGCGTGGTTCTCCGCGCCGGGGTTCGAATCCTGCCCAGTAAAAGGGCAGTGTCACCGCATTACAGAGACCAAGAGCTTTATCAATCCTTAATTGAGAAAGTTCACGATCAAGACCAGAGTATTCACCATTGACAAAGGGAACCAGGTCAAACAAGGCGGTACCGAAAAGAAATTTGTGGCGTAATTGCTTTACCACCACTTCCTGATGCCTGTATGGGGTATGGTCTGGTGTGAGCAATCTGCAAGAAACACCCACTTTTTTACTGTTTGTCATGATTAATCCTCCGTGTTCTACCAGCAGTAATTGAGCTTCTTCATGTTAATCGGTTTACTTCCAGCTATTGTATCAATACAAACTTAACCTCACCATATCCTAAACAAAAAATGGTGTCGCCTGGATCAGTAAATCATTTACCTCAGGTAAACCTTCAAAGGCAGTTCCATTAAATTAATTTACATACCCATGAAATAACACCGCCGCAGGCTCTTTCTTCCCTTCTTAAAATGCTGTGGAACCCATTCTGCTGCCTTTTCCTTGAGATATCCCGCGTCTGAATTCTGCGTGCCCTGTTTTTGAATTTTTTCAGTAATGTAGCGCGAATAGAAATGATCGAAAATTCGCATGAATTCACCAAAATAGATATCAGCGACACGGGTATTGCCTCGAATCACGATCATGTTTTCATCGTTGATATATTGAGAAGGCCCACTGAAATTGGCTGAGCCGGTCACCACCACCGGATCGTCACCCAACGGGTCGACAAGCATGAACTTGTTATGGATATAGAGAACCCTGTTGAACCCCGTCAGGTTTTCTCCCAGGAAATTTTGCATGTCACCTTCTTTAAGTTTTGCACCTACCGCGATGATCGTGTTCCCTACCTGATCGATCTTGGTCTCCTCAACTGGTTCAAGGTTCTTATCAAACAACGCATACCGCAAAACTTCACCCGGTTGCTGCAAGACTTCACTAAAAAGAGGGTCCAGGTTGAAAGCGAATGTCATACACATCATCTTCTTGGCGGAACCCATTAAACCGGCATACCAGTGCAGGGTCTCTATTGTATCTTTCGAATCCCGTGGGCTGAACAACGTCAGCGGTCGGTCATCGGGCAGAATTGCATTTGATGCTGGTGTTGGCTCGGCTGCAAGATTTGCTTCCAGCAACGGTTTGCGGGTTATATTAGGATTTGATAGCCTTTCCCAGTAGTCCAAATACCGTTGAGCCACCGTGCTATCCCAGATTGCATGACCCACATTGGAGTGACCAAAAATACCACCCGCGGAAATATTCGTGGAACCAGTCCAAACCGCAACAGGTCGGTTTCGGTGAACCATGACGATGAACTTATTATGCCGGATCCCTTCACGTTTCTTTTGCGGCTGGCATATTGCCTGAATATCGGCTGTATGGATCATCTCTTCATTTTCATCTTTATACGTTTGCGCTTCGTAACAGATCCTCACGTCGGCACCTGCATTGCTAGCCGCCTTTAACGCCAACCCGACTGGAAGGTAGCGGAACTCATAAAACATGGCGCGAAGTTTATAATCTGCCGCATCCGCACCCGCTGCACGTCCAATGAATTCAATTAACGCCTCGTATAAACCGCGTGACAGCCATCTCATCTGGTCAGACTCAGGCCTGGACTCGTCAGGTTTGGTCTTTCCATACTTACGGGCATATGCCTGAGAACCAGCCACGCCGCGATTGAAATAGATGTCGTGAGTGGTTTGACCGTTATTCCCGGCAATTCCCTGCTCTGCTTCGGTTCCAATTTCAATTGTTGCGGCTGAAGCTTCATCTAATTCCAGCAGCTTAGGTTTCCCGTATACCGGTATGACTTTATACCGGTATTCCGTAGCAGGTTTTACTGTATAGTCTCCCCATTGGAAAGACTGAACAGGATGTTCCGAGGTTGGCATGGGTGTTCCAGGCGCCGTTCCTTCATCTTTATCCTTGAACCTCTTTGTACCGCGTAAATAATACCGTTCCAAAACCTGACCATCTCTTAGTTCGGATCGCTCGATCGTAAAGCCAAGCAGACCTTCTTTTTTCCCTTCATTTCCATCAGAAAAATCCCAGGCCAATGTAACCACATGCAGGCCGCCGATTGCCCGCAGTCTGAGGACGCCGCCTTCAATAGATTGACGCATATTTACCTCCTTTTCGCGTCAGATGAGTCATGAACAACCTCGTGATCCAACAGAAAAGACTCACCAACCTGTGTGTTTGATAGGTCACTCTCACCCAGAGTTCGACAATAGAGCCACAATACTTGCTTATGTTTGAAAGGTATTCGTTTGCCAATGCCGCCCTCATTCTTTTCTGATGATCCATTACCCTCTGTCCTCCCAGCCAGACACTCAACGAGATAAAGAAAAACCACTGATTGAAGGTCATCAGCGGTTGGAGAGCACAGGCATTTTGTTCTGAACCGGATCGTCCGGTTCAATCCGAAGGTCGATGTAGAGCGAATCGTCAGTACCAGTATAAAAATCATAGCATATTACTATTAAAATCGTTCAATGACTTGTCTCTCTTAGTGAATGGAACGGCCATCACACCCAGACAAATGGGAACAGCACTCCAAAATCATCTTGTTACTGTAAAATTTTTTTCACCTGAATATTGCCGTTTTTTGAGTAAAATAGAGTCAGTATACAGAATTTATGTTACGCCGCCCCACACCCTTTCCATAAGTCATTCATATCCTAACTTGCCTAATCACCTGAAAAAATTGATACACCACCCATCTCAGTTCACCCTGGCAGGTTGTGCATCAATATCAATTCCAAAATCCAATAATAACAGGAAGGTGTAATGAGAAAATTTACCGAAGATTACGAAATCGTCGTTAAGGAAGATGAAAATGGCAAGGAAATCAAGACTGTCGTTTATATAGGCAAGTATTACGAACTCCTTCTTGACGAGGCGGCGATTCACCGGTATAGAAAGAACTGTCTCATGCTGCTCATTGCAATCACGATCCTGCATATCACAAGCGGTTTTTTAGGAAACCAGGGAATGAATCAATTCTATGTCGCCCTCCCCTACGTGATTGCGTTCTTTGCATTAACCTATTCATTTGCCGGTGTATTCCGGTTGCCGAAAGAAAAACGCAATTATCAACACGATGAAGTCGAGCTCTCGTATACCCGCATAAAAACCGCTAGTGTCTTTCTTGTAGTCCTTCTGGGTATTGAAGTCCTTGGCGAAATCGTGTTTCTGCTGTTTGCCGGTGCTGTTCAATCGTTCGAACAGGAATTTTCATTTCTCCTTATAGAAATATTATTATTTATTGGCAGCTATCTTCTGGTTTATTTACAAAAGCAAATTCAAATCAACCCCCTGACTGAAGCATGACTGATATCTACATACTTTAAAACTTGCTTAATTTGCCTTTTTTAAATATACTAAATTATCGGGGGGTAGATGATCTCCCGATAAAATAAAAATCCTATAAGGAGGAAAAGAATGCCCAAGAAATTGATCGCAATCGTATCACTGCTCTTTGTTGTTATGTTCGTATTGAGCGCCTGCGCAAAACCAACAGCCGCTCCGATCGAAGAACCCGAAGCAACTGCTGCACCCACGGAAGCAGCCGTTGTTTATGAGGAGCAGCCCTTTGGTGAGAATTTGCCCACCGCACCAACCATCGACACTCCGCTCGTGGTTGCCTAGGACCAATTCTCCCAAAAATTCAGTCCGTTCTTTGCAGACACTGGTTATGACCAGGATGTCGCATCGATGACCCAGATCGGATTGCTGACAACCGATCGCATGGGCGGAATCATCTACAATGCCATCGAAGGTGAAACCGTCAACTATAACGGAACTGACTATCTCTACAAGGGTCCCGCAGATGTAAAAGTGGAATATGATGAAGATTCTGACACTACTAAATACACTGCCAAGCTGCGCGTCGGCATGAAATTCTCCGATGGAGAACCCGTCACAGCCGATGACATCATCTTCTCCTACTACACATTCCTCGATCCCTCTTACGTGGGTTCCACCACCCTCGGATCATACGATATCGTCGGTTTGAAAGATTACCAGACCCAGACCACAAGCGATGTCTATGACAAATACGCTGCTATGGCTGATGCCATTTATGCAGCCGGCGCCGATCACGTTTGGGCAGCCACCGATACCTGGACCCAGGAACAACAGGACGATTTCTGGGCTCGCATGAAGACAGATGTCACCGCTGAAGTTCAAAAAATCGTTGACTATGTAATGGCCAATTACCTCGATTACGGTCCCGATTACTTCGGTATGACCGGTGAAGAGATCACCGCAAATGATGGTTTGAAAGTTGCGTATGCAATGACCATGTGGGGATTTGGAGAAAAACAGGAAGACGGCACATTTAAAGGCGCCGCTACCGAAACCACTTGGGATCTCAATACCACCTTCCCGACCATTGAAGATTACTACACCGAAGTTCTGGCAAAATATGAGAACGATATCCAGGCAGCCTTCCCGTACGAATCCGCTGACGGCACCGACGTTTATGGCAATGTAAAGGGTGCATTCATCGGCTTCTGGGGCCCGAAAGATGAAGCAATGGGCGGCAAGGGTGTTCCCAATATCGCTGGTATCAAGAAGATCGATGATTACACCGTGGAAGTGACCACCAATGGTTACGAAGCTCCTGCTGTGTACTCCATCCTCGGTATCCAGGTTGCACCAATGCATTATTACGGTGATCCTGCGAAATACGATTACGAGAACAACAAATTCGGTTTTGATTTTGGCGATTTGTCCAAGCAGTTGAGCCTGACCGCTACACCGATGGGTGCTGGTGCCTACAAGTTCGTCAAATACGAAAACCGAACCGTCTACTTCGAAGCCAATGAGAACTTCTACAGAGGTTGCCCGAAGATCAAAGAAATTCAGTTCAAGGAAACCGCTTCCGCTGAAGTTGCCTCTGCTGTCCAGACTGGTACCGTCGACGCTGGCGAAATGACCGGTTCCCGCTCCCGCTTCGATGAAGTTGCTTCCTACAACACCAATGGCGAAATCACTGGCGATGTCATCACCACCAGCAAGGTCGATAACCTCGGCTATGGTTATATTGGCATCAATGCCGATACCGTGAATGTTGGCGGCGAACCTGGTTCAGATGCTTCCAAGAACCTTCGCCGCGGTCTGGCCACAGTCCTGGCTGCATACCGTGACGTTGCCATTGACAGCTACTACGGCGAAGCCGCATCCGTCATCAACTACCCAATTTCCAACACTTCCTGGGCCGCACCTCAACCGACCGACGAAGACTACAAGATTGCTTTCTCCACTGATGTTGATGGCAATCCCATCTACACTGCAGACATGACCCCGGAACAGAAGTACGCTGCTGCTGAAACTGCCGCTTTGGGCTTCTTCGAGGCTGCTGGCTACACTGTTGCGAATGGCAAGATCACCACTGCACCTGATGGCGCAAAGCTTTCCTACGAAGTGATCGTGCCTGGTGATGGAACTGGTGACCACCCCGCCTTTGCTATTCTGACCGGTGCACAAACCTCCCTGGCCAAGATCGGCATGGAACTCAAGATCAATGACCCCGCTGATTCCAACATCCTCTGGGATGCATTGGATGCCGGTACTCAGGAACTCTGGGCTGCTGCCTGGGGTGCTACGATCGATCCTGATATGTACCAGGTCTACCACAGCTCCGGTGTTGTTGGTGAAGGTGGTTCTGATTCGAACCACTACCACCTGCGCGATGCCGACCTCGATCAGCTTATCGTCGATGCCCGCCAGAGCGATGATCAGAACTACCGCAAGGCCGTCTACAAACAGGCCCTTGATAAGATCATCGAATGGGCAGTCGAAATCCCGACTTATCAGCGTCAAAACTGTGTCATCTTCAGCACTCAACGCATCAAGATTGAGACTATCACCCCCGATATCACCACCTTCTGGGGTTGGCTGAATGACATCGAATTACTGGAGATGGCCGACTAGTTCACGGCTGATCTCTAGATCAAAGAATCAGTGTGAGCCTACCTTTAGGTGGGCTCACACTTAGATTACTATCTTAAGAAATACCTTGGTAAAATTTATAACTCGAATAAAAAAGGATCACCATGCGAAATTTCATCCTAAGGAGACTCCTGCTCGGATTGTTCATCACGTTCTTCGGAGCGATGGTGGTCTATACCGTGATCCGGTGTTTGCCCACCTCATATGTTGAAACAATTGCACGGCAACGAGCAAGCAACCCATTAAGTAATAAAACGTACCAGGAATGGTTGGACCAACTTAATTCTGTATACAAACTTGATGTGGGTATCATTCCCGGCTTTATTGGTTGGATGGGAAATGCAATCCAAGGCGATTTCGGCGAATCCTGGCACTTTGGTATTCCGGTTACCGAAAAATTCAATCAGGTAATCTGGTACTCCGTCATTATTAATATCATCACGTTCTTCGTCGAAATATTCCTGTCAATACCGTTGGGTAACCTGGCAGCCACAAAGCAATACAGTAAAACGGATTACGCCATCACCGTTTTTGCATTGGCAGGTATTTCGCTTCCGACGTTTTTCCTGGCTACCATTCTAAAATATGTATTTTCAATCAAACTTGGCTGGTTCGACTTGTATGGGTTAACCGGCAGGTTCTATTCATCCATGACCCCGTTCCAACAGGTGATGGATATCGGTTATCACATGGTGCTGCCAGTCGTAACGCTAACCATGCTTTCGATTGGCGGACTGATGCGCTATAACCGAACAAATATGTTGGAAGTTCTCAACTCGGACTATATCCGAACGGCACGTGCCAAAGGACTGCCGGAAAAAATCGTCATCAACAAGCACGCATTCCGTAACACCTTAATCCCGCTTGTTTCATACATGAGCTATTTGATTCCTTCCATGTTTGGCGGTTCACTAATCACCGAAACCCTCTTTCAAATCCCTGGCATTGGTTACATATCCTTTCAGGCCATCGTTCGCGGTGATATTCCATTTGCCATGTTTTATACAACATTCCTCCTGCTCTTGACACAGGTCAGCCTCATCGTCGCAGATATCATGTATGCGGTGGTCGACCCGCGTGTCAGGGCCAACTAATGGTGATAATCATGCCTGACAATGAAGATCAAACTCAAAAAATGGATCCGGAAATCGCTCAAACCAACACAAACACTGCTGAAATGCACCTTGATGATGCCAGACGCGTTAAAGTGCTTTCACCCGGAATGTTGGTTTTTAAACGATTTATCCGCAATAAACTTGCCGTCATCGGTTTTGGAATCTTGCTAGTCATGTTCATTTTTGCCTTCATTGGACCCTTATTCTCTCCCTATACGCAAACCGAAGTTTTTAAGGGCGTAGGGTCAATGTCCAAAGATTACGCAGGTGCAACCTACAACACCGAGTTGCGATACACAACTGCAGAAGGTATACAATTTGGCAGCGCTGAACGTGCCAAATTTTTACTTGCACTTGGTAAGAACCAGGAATCCTTCACCTCCGGTGAAAACGCCTATTATTACGTGAGTGAAGGTGAAAATGTATATCGTATTATGCAGCTCGAGCCTGTCGCAGAAGTAATGGTTGGGATCATGAGATCGCTCACCAGTGATCCTGTGTCTGAAGAACTAAAAGCAGCCTATCAATCCGCTGTGGATAATAAAGAACCTTCCTTTGAATTGAATGGCCTGACCTATCGGATGACACAAAATAAAAAGGCGACACAAATTTCCATTGAACATGATGTTGCCCTTGCCATGCTGCCAGTCTACGATGCTTATAATCAATCGGACGCAGATGCGATTTCTTCATACGATTTCAAACTCGCCAGCAGCCGTGCGATTGCTGAGCAGAAGAACTCCTTTTCTGTCGGTGGTCAAAAGTACTCGATCAAGTACGATGAAGCTCAAGCGACTATCCTAAATAGCGCTGGCAAGGAATATGCGCAGGTCTCCGACATCATTGTTAATCCACTCGATCAATCACTGTTCCTGTCAGTCCAGTACAAATCTGCAGTTCGTGAAGCCATCTACAATGATGAAACAAAATTTTCGTTCGTGGATGAAAACAACGAAACAGAACATTTTTCAATTGTGCGGGTCAACACCACTTACAACATCAAGAAAGAAACCCCAACAGAACTGATCCGTGTGTTTGAAAAACCCACTGCAAAACACCTGCTCGGACTCGATAACAACGGAATGGATGTGATGACCCGGCTCATGTATGGCGGCCGCGTTTCCCTTATGGTCGGCTTCGTGGTTATATTCTTCGAGCTCTTCATCGGCATCATCGTTGGCGGTATTTCAGGATATTTTGGCGGTTGGATCGATACCGCGCTGATGCGCTTCGTTGATCTGGTCAACAGTATCCCGTTTTATCCTATGGTGCTTATCTTTGGTTCCGTCATGGATACCCTTGAAGTTAAACCAATGGCTCGTATTTTTCTCCTGATGGTTATCCTGGGCATTCTTGGCTGGACGGGCGTCGCGCGTATCGTTCGCGGTCAAATCCTTTCTCTACGCGAACAAGACTTCATGATCGCCACAGAGGCAACCGGTCTCAGAACAAGCCGCAGAATTATGAAACATCTTGTTCCAAATGTCATGCCTCTGCTGATTGTTTATGCATCATCAGGCCTTGGCGGCGTGATCATTGCAGAAGCGACACTGGGTTTCCTGGGGCTTGGCGTCAAGTATCCGCTGGCTTCCTGGGGAAGCATCATCAACGTCGCATCAGATGCCTACGTAATGACCAATTTTTGGTTTATGTGGATCCCTGCCGGTATGATGATCCTGTTGACAGTGCTTGGTTTCAACTTCGTTGGTGACGGGCTTCGAGACGCATACGATCCGAAGATGAAAAGGTAGGTGATCATAATGGATGATAATCGTTCTCTCATGGAAAGAATCAACGCAAGAATCAAACCCAAGGATTCCAATCATCTATCTGCCACGGAATCAGCAAGAATTTCGCGTGAAAACCGCCGTATTACTGACGAAATCGAAAAGAGACGCAACCGCAAGAATGTTCCCGAGAGTGAATACTTAACAAAAATGAAGGATTCCACCAATGTTGTGGAGTTTGATAACCTTCATACATACTTCTTCACCGATATTGGCACGGTTAAAGCTGTGGACGGCGTTTCATTCGAGATTCCTAAAGGTAAAACTGTTGGCGTGGTTGGTGAGTCAGGCTGTGGTAAATCTGTTACCGCACTATCGCTCATGCAACTGGTTCAACGTCCGCAAGGCCAGACCATTGCAGGGTCCATCCGTTTTGATTCCGGTAACAAGGTATACGATATCGCCAAAACCCCGACAAACGTGATGGAGACTATCCGCGGCAGCAAGATTTCCATGATATTCCAGGAACCCATGACCAGCCTCAACCCGGTTTTTCGGGTAGGAGATCAAATTGACGAGGTAGTCAAACTGCATAATCCTGAGATGACCGAGGAGCAGGTGAAGGATCTCTCACTCAAGATGATCGACATGGTGGGTATTGCGAATAATACAGGTGTTTACCAGATGTACCCGCATGAGCTATCTGGCGGTATGCGTCAGCGCATCATGATCGCCATCGCCCTGGCATGCAATCCCAAGCTCATTATCGCAGATGAACCAACCACCGCGCTCGATGTCACCATTCAGGCACAAATCCTCGATCTACTTAGAAATCTTAAAGACAAGATCAATTCAAGCATCATGCTCATCACCCATGACCTGGGTGTCATTGCCGAGATGGCGGATTATGTCGTTGTCATGTACGCAGGCCGGATTGTTGAAAAGGGGACGGCACTCGAAGTGTTCAAAAATCCACTGCATCCGTATACTGTGGGTTTGATGAAATCCAAACCGGTAATCAATCGCGCAGTTAACCGGCTCTATAATATTCCCGGTAATGTGCCAAACCCGATCAACATGCCAAATTACTGCTACTTCAAGGATCGGTGTGAAAGTCGTATGGCAGTATGCGACGGCGAATATCCCAGGGAAGTTTATGTAACTAAAACGCACATGGTGACCTGTTATCACAGCATAGCCACCAAGGCAGAGGCTTAAGTATGGAACAACAATTTTTCGAATCAGGTGCATTACCAGATCCAGTTCTTGAAGTGAACGACCTGAAACAATACTTTCCCATAAAAGCAGGGTTGATGCAGCATGTTGTTGGATATGTTAAAGCAGTTGATGGCGTCAGTTTTAAAATCAAACGCGGTAAGACTATGGGCCTCGTGGGCGAATCAGGCTGCGGTAAAACCACAATCGGAAAGACCATCCTTCGATTGAACGAAAAAACCAGTGGAGACGTTTTCTTTTACGGATTTGACATTTTTGCCATTTCTCGTAAACAAATGCGTGTCATCCGCCCGAAAATGCAGATCATATTCCAGGATCCGTATTCGAGCCTTTCACCAAGACTTCCAGTCAGCGAAATCATTGGCGAAGCGGTCAAGGAACATCACATCGTTCCGGATAATGAGTATGACAATCACATCGACCGCATCATGAAGGCTTGCGGTCTCGAACCATACCATAAAGACCGTTATCCGCACGAATTCTCGGGCGGTCAACGGCAGCGCATCTGCATTGCTAGAGCGCTCGCCCTCAACCCTTCTTTCGTTGTGTGCGACGAGCCAGTATCTGCATTGGACGTTTCGATTCAGGCGCAGATCATCAACCTATTGAAAGATTTGCAGGATGAATTTGGTCTTACCTATCTCTTCATTTCGCATGATCTTTCGGTTGTCGAACACATCTCTGATGAAGTGGGCGTCATGTACCTGGGCAATTTGGTTGAGCACGGAATCAAGACCTCGATTTTCCAGAATCCGTTGCATCCTTATACGCAAGCTCTATTAAGCGCTGCCCCCGTTCCCGACCCAACGTTGAAAATGAACCGCATCATTCTCGAAGGTAGCATCCCCTCACCTGCCAATCCTCCCTCTGGCTGCAAGTTCCACACGCGCTGCCGTAAATGCATGGAAATTTGTAAAACGGTTGCCCCTGAAACCAAAGAGATCGAGCCCGGACATATGGTGAGTTGGTTACTGTATCGAATTCCCATAGATTAGGAAAAGAGAGAGTCATGGCCATGAACGATCTTGCGTAGGGTATTCACCCAGGGCTTATCGTGGTCAGGACCATATAGAATGGGCATCGTTTTATAG
>Ga0208695_1001300_pt1 | contig 21218 bp, 13 predicted proteins | sample AD_UKC111_MetaG_FD_184449 | JGI IMG/M metagenome (GOLD analysis project Ga0208695, IMG submission 184449) | Active sludge microbial communities of municipal wastewater-treating anaerobic digesters from Hong Kong - AD_UKC111_MetaG (SPAdes)... | ecosystem: Engineered > Bioreactor > Anaerobic >...
ATTACTGAAGAGACAATTAAATACTCGAGATTTGACATATTCTCCAAAGCAATTAAAGAAGCATAGAAGGCACTTGCAAGATGGAAAGAAACTAAAGCAGTGAAAATGCTCCTTAAGAATGCACAAACACTCGCAACAGGCGGCACTGGTCTTAATTTCGACGGCACAGCAAATAACGGCCTTACCATGGATGATATAATCAATTAGATATTGAAACTCCTCAATGCAGGATTCAATGCAGATACAATAATCATGCACCCACTTGCATATCCGATATTCTAGTTCAATTCTACACTTCGTAACTTCTTCTATCAATCGTAGGGACAACGTGGAAGTTTGGTAAATTACCCAACATTCACAGGCCAACCAGAGCAATTGGCTAAGGGTAAGAAGATGGAATTTGAAGGATGGAATATTCAATCGATAGAGATACCAGCAGGAATCATAGGCAAGCCATTGAAACTCATTCTTTCACCATTTGCACCATATACTGCACCAGCAGGCTCAACGCCGGCAAAGGCAGATATAATTATAGCTGATAGTTAGAATATGGGTTACCTTGTAACTGAACAACTCCCAACAACGGAGGACTTCAGAGACCCAGAAAGAGACATAAGGCATCTCAAGATTACCGAAAGATATGCAATTGCACCAAAATACGAAGGGCAGGCAATAGGAGTAATTAAGGAAGTACCTGTTGTTAAGACGTATGATATAGTACCTGTGTACACTAAAGAAATATAATGACTGATTAAGTTAATGAGGGCCCGATGAGGGCCCTTTATTGTTATTCTACACATGTATCTGATAACAGTATAGATACACATAACCAAATAATTCTGAGAGGTGGCGAGGTGGCATATGTAGAGGACAAGATTTAGTAAGATTTTATAGAGTGACCTAACAGATTTACCTGAGAGAATCCCTGGCAACCATATACTATAGAGCCACGGGAACTCTGTTTCAAGAGGTGATCTAATTACTTAGGATAACATAAGTGTGCCAGATAAGTGGACAGTAACTATCAATAAAGACACGTATTCATCATTATGTAACCTAGCTACGTCTTGGTCGCAAGTTGGATACTCATATACATATCCAATTGTAGGTTCTATTGCAACTGACAATAATGGCATATATGCATCTGACTACGGTGAAGGTGGTGCATGGCATGGCCCGTTGTTTTATACAACTCTACCAAGTGAAATAGGTAAAGCTGGCCAATATTGGCATATAACCTTTAAGGTTAAAGCTACATTTACATCAGATACTACATCAGATACATAGATTTATACATATACAAGAGTTGGATTTTCTACATTTATGCAATACTATGATTATCGGTATGATTCGTTTACTGGTAATGGTACTGGCGTAGCTATAACATCAGTACAACATAACAGCTCTCAATAGTTTGGCAATGGTGAATTAAATACGCGCCCAGCCGTTGGCTCAACAAACACATATACATTTAAATTCTATCACTATTAGAATAATACATTCAAAACATACATAAATGGCACCTTATATAAAGATCAGGCAGATACAATAGTGCTTGACAAAGGCAGCAACATAGCAGCATGTCAAATATTACAAAACTCAACGTATGCAACTACATATATTAGAGTTCAAGAAATAACTGTATCTACAGATCCAACATACGACCCATAGCCATGAGTTAATATATTTACAGAGCAGATAAAATAAGGTAACGTCAGTGATTAAACATAGCCGAAAGGATAACTAGACATGAAGATAATCAAAACAATTCCAGAAAACAACGGTATAACAGAGAAGTAGGAATGTTCGATTGTATTTGATAACTCATTGGATATCAATTCAGTCACATAGTCGATGCTCAGACTCACAAATCAAAGTAATCAGCCTATTGAAATTCAGTACTAGTTTACCAAAACAACTATGCCAAACGATACTATAATCGTGCGGCCAGTTGGAATAATTCAATAGGATAGATACTCACTACTCCTTTAGCGGCAGGATATAGTACTTAATAAAACTATTAAGGACATAAATGGAGTACCACTTGAATCCGGTACTAAGATTACATTCAATTTAATCAATCCGTCTAGTAATTACGTTGTAGAGTTGCCTGATGAGGCAACAGATTTGGAGATTGTCGACAAGTCTGGCAGTGTAATATACTCTGGATTATGGCAAGTAAGATTCAATAAACCGATAACAGAGTAGTTCAATGTGAATCTTATAGAAGAATCCCAAAATGGTTAGAACATACTTGATATTACATTCGATCCGGCCGCAGGTTATACTACGGCAGAATATGAGTTAAGCATGACTAGTAACGTGTTTACTCTAAAACTCCTCAATCCAAAGAGAAATTAGCTATATACACTTGAACTCAACGACGTAAAAGCTGGCCTAATTACTAAAGATTTTCAGTTTGCGTTTCTCACTCCATTAGACCCATTCATTAATTTGAAAAATATAAAGATGCTGCTCGGTGACATGTAGGAGCTACTCGAGGACTATACGATATATGCATAGGTACTAGATTAGTTTGCCACACTTGGAATCTCGTTCGGTACGTCTATAGATTAGCAAACACGCAGAAGCGTAGAGAAATATTAGTACCTGTCTATACTAGTAAATCTATTAAACAACAAGATCATCAATGCCGGCGATTCTATTAAAGCATAGGACTATCAATATTCTAGAGGTAATGTTGTACAAGCACAAGTCGATTAGATTAGGAAACAGCAAGACGAGCTTGTTAAAACTAATTCTGTAATTAAGCCCGATTTTGCACAGAAATCTTCAAACTTCTCAAATTAGCAGTCTAGTGCTCTAGCGCAAGTAAAGTAGCTTGAATCACTTATATACGAGACATTTGAAGGTGGTATCTACGCATAATGGTATTAACTAATTTGAATAAACTAAATCAGTTAATTTAGAAATTGGGCACGCCACTAATTCATTAGAAGCCTGACGATAAGCATAAGCTATTTGTCGCGCAAAAGATTTCGTAGATAATGTCAATTAAATCACTACAAGAGTAGAATACAGCTAAAGATGATGCAACAGAACCTGCATTATTATTACGAAAACGAGCAGTATTCATCTTGCCTGTTACGCAAGAGTCTTCTAAGATATAGATTGATGACGTATTAGCCACATATACGCAGATAGATGAGCGGCACGCAAAAATTAACAACGAATACCTTGTTGACGATATAAACAAGATAAAAATTGGTGAGAATCAGTATATATATGAAATATCTTAGTTCAAATAGGACATACAACTACTCACAAATAACAAAGTGGAGAAGTGATAAGAATGGGCGGCGTATAGACTAGTTTAAGAATCACTGATATGATAGCTGTTATAGCTGATACGTTTAGTTAGTATATTAATGCAAAGTTAGGAGATAAATAGTTCAAAGTAACAGTAATGCCGCCAGTTACAGAAGAGGAATTATCAGCATAGCAAGATGGTGTATTGTTAATTCATAAGATGATTAAGAAACAACCGTGGAGTACAAAGAAACCATTTGAAGAACGTAGCTTTCTCAAGCCAACGTTCAAGAGTCAAAATCTGCTAACTGGCGGGCTTGAGTATGAGCAAAATTGGGAGTTAAGATTCGATAATCTAGTTGAATTCTAGTTCTACTCAACAGATTACAAGATGTCACAAGATTAGGCGGCCGAATTCATAGATTACATGCAGGAACATGCAGAGTTATTTTACAAGCACGGCTTCGATTTATTTCTATTTTGGGAACAGTTAGAGGATAAAGTCAAAATGTATAACAAAACTAAGTTGTATTCATCACATATCCAGTATTTCGTGCAAACGAAACAGAATGTGAAGTACACAGAAGAAGTAATCCGTTAGGTAGAGACCTACCTGGAAGTGAAATTATCGAACATCTAACGTTAGTAAACTGTACAAAAACAAGGAGGAAGTAGCATGGACAGACGTATTTATCCTAATTTACCAGGCGTAACAACGTACATCTCTGAAGTAACACAAGAACCTTAGATTCCTATTATGAACCCCGTATTCTTGATTGTAGGTACACACGATAAGGATTAGTTTGACGATGGCACACCAATATTATTCAACGAACCATACTATCTACCAGTTGAGAGTATGATTTCCCAAATGTTTGGCGCAAGCTCGAAACTTGGTACTGCATAGTTGATGGCAACAAGAGGCAGTGCAGAATTATTGACACCAGTCGTTGTAAGAATGGGCGTAAAGAATCCTAAGATAGGCGGAGCATAGCCAGCGGCAAATAACAAGTATGTATGTCTCAATTCTGGTGCAACAATATCATGGGACGTTGCAGATTGGCCTGCAAATTTCAAACTTACGGTATCTGTTAGCGACACTGGCGTGAAATCAGTTAAGCTGAACGACCAAGAGTTGGAAATAGTAGATGACAAAGTTTAGTTGCCGCAGTATGGACTGAATATCGATCTGTCTACAGTACCACCTGATGCATTGGATGTAGTTGATGAAGTTGAAGTACAAGGCTATAAACAGCCAGCAACAGACGATGAAGTGTAGGCGGCACTTAAAGATTAGTTCGATGTATTACTCGGCTTCGAGTATGAATATGTATACTCGCCAGATTAGAAATTCGACGACAACGTATCAGACGATGCAAATAGGCACGTCAGGTTGCTCTAGAATTTCGCATAGGTCAGTTCAACACAATTCCATCAGTGTATGGCATACGTTGGCACGAATTTGCCAGCATAGTTCACATACACAGCATTGAAGAGTTGGATCAATAGACTTACGACAAGACAATATTACAATACCGGTCTATTCGATGAAAATGGAGTAGATATAGGTAAGCATGTAGTTGTCATTCCAGCACACGGTAGCGTTGCTGGTATCGCCGGCACAATGAATGATGTTACGCCATATGTCTAGTAGTATATCTATCAAAATAAATTGGCTGGCTCACCAACCAATATGTCGTTGCCTGGTGTAACACTCGTAGAGTCTATAACATACGAAATGGCAAATTAGCTCTCTGGTTAGAGACTTACACCACTCTACAACAAAGTCAGCGGATTTGGAACTGGCGGAGTAACAGTTAATCAGACGGTAATCCTCGTTGGTAGAACAGGATAGCTCTTGACATCCAACTTCACGAAGATATCTACTGTACTTGTAGCCAACGATTACGTGCAAGCACTCAGAGAAATGTCTATGAGATTTGTCGGTAGACCAAATAACGGGCTTACAAGAATGTAGCTCGAATCGTCTCTTAAAGAAGTCACGAATGGATTCGTATCCGCTGGTAGAATACAAAGCGGTTCTGTATCTGTAGAGCCAGCAACAACAGGTGGTATTATAAACACAGTCAATGTGCACTAGCTCATATATGCATGGAGCGAATTAGAAGCTGTAAATATAGATGTTGCATTCCAATTCACAGCGTGACATTGAGACTTAGGCCGGGCCTAACCAGCCTGGCCTCTTTAATATTAAGCTACAAATAAGGAGTTGATATAGATGGCAGATGATATTCAACGCGACGAAGTATCTCTAACGTAGCCATCAGACCTCGCCTTGTATGTGATAATAAAAAATTCAGACTCAGATGAAGTTACATACGAGCAGATAGGCCTGATAAATAATCTGTTCATAGATGTAGGCCGAAGTAAAGTGCCTATTTATTAGTTTGGCAAGGAAGACTAGATAGGTTATATCAAAGGCTTTAGAAACGTATATGGCGAATTACAAATGGTGCAAATAGAACTTGACGTATTCGCTAAATACTATCAACAGCAAAAAGAAGTCATAACAGCGCAGGATATGTAGTTCTATAGAGGTTAGGGTATAGACACAATTAAAGGTGAGCAACTTAAAGGTTTCGATCGTGCAGAAGATTACTACATGGTACAAGGTTTCACAGCCGATATGCTTAATGGCATAGATATAATGGTTCAATCTTAGCCACGATTGTATATGGGTGCTGATGGCAAAAGATATATAGAGTACATACAATAGAAGATAAAGAACTTCCAAATTGTTTCAGACTCGTACGCATCATCAGTAAGCGGGCTATTCACGGCTAGACAAATACAATTCTACGCAGATTCGTTTGAACCATTAACAAGGAAGGAAGCAGTTGTAGGTTAATAATATTGTACATATGTAATTCGATTCTAAGGAGGTAAATAAGATGGCAGAAAGGCTACCAATATCACCAAGTGATGTAATAATAGCCAATGCGGATACAGGTAAGGTTATCGGTCACTGTACAAATTTCGTTGTCAACGTCGATAGGCAAAAATTGCCTATTCTCTAGTTAGGTAATAAGGAACCAGTTGGTTTTGGCCGCGGATTTAGGATAATCTCCGGCATGATTGACTACGTCGCGCTGAAACAAGATATACTCTTTGAGATATTAGGGACATTTGACGTAAAGAACGGCAATATAATATACGATGAGCAAGTAAAGAAGTTAGAAGCCGTGTAGACAGCAGACGATATATAGAAATATCAGGAAGTAATCAACAATGTTGCAGGCGTCTTGGGCATCAGCGAATACAAACCACAAAAACTTGGCGACACATAGCCATTATCTGGCTTCAGTTCATCTATACCATACGCATTAGATATGTTGCCGCCATTAAATTTGCTTGTCATTGGCGTCAATGACAATGGTAATGCATCGTATCTCAAAATAAAGGGATTGGAATTCTCCAGTTCAAGTTTTGTTATAACACTTAACGACGTTGCAATGGCACAGAGAGCAGCGTGGATTGCAAAGAGCTACGAGCCTTGGATACCAGCAACAGTGTAATCTTGGGCCACTAAAGGAGTTGATTTAACGTGGCAGACTTACAATATAGCTAGTCACCATAGAGTACCGTACTAACAATCGGTAATAGTACGACGCCAGTAGGTACAATTCAATAGTTCGATTATAGATCGACTAGAAGCAAATAGCCTATATACGTAATAGGCTCTGAAGTGCCAGAAATAGTAGGCCGCAGTTAGCGTATGACTGCAGGTAGATTGACAGGAGTTGTACTAAGTGGCGGCTTTCTGTACGAAATTATCAGTAACGAAGATATGATTGCTAAGTACATGCTAGTATTTGAAAATTAGTATGGTTCAGCAACCCCGTTTAACGAGAAGCAAGAATAGTAGATTCAAAAGTTTCTATAGCTATTAACAAAATTAAATATAACAAGCACATCCGAAAACCTAACAACTATATTTAACGAAATAAAAAAGAAACTATCATAGTTACTTCAAGTACCAGGATAGAAGAATGTTGATAATCTTATAAAAGATATAGACGCCTAGCAACAAGCATTTGCTACAGGCTTAACAAATCCTAATAGTGCACAGTACGATTAGCAAAGAATGTATAAATAGATATCAGAAGCACTACAGACTGTGTTGAGTACCTACAGAGACCTTGGTGCAAGACCAGCAATATTCCTTGACGAACTTCCACCATTTGATATGACTCTTGTGTCAATGATTATACAGGACGATCTCGACAGCAATGGAAGAGTAGCATTACTCGACAAAACTGTATTCAAAGATGTAGAATTCATGTCTGAATAGGTTAGCATATCAGCTGGATAGCAGTAGATTCTCGAAAGCATGGATTTCGTTTGCACAGGCGTGTACAAGTAGCAAGAGATCAAGCAACTTATTTGATCATGCCAGACTACACGGTAACTGAGGAGTGATAAAATGGCAAATCTAAACGATAAACAATATACAATAAGTCCATAGAGTACTATAATCACCGTATAGGATAGCGACATACCAGTTGGCACTATCCAAACGTATGAGTACAGGACTGTCAGGAATAAATAGCCAATCAATGTGCTTGGTAGTGAAGCACCATTGTAGATAGGCCGCGGATAGCGTACAACCGCCGGCCGATTTACTGGCGTAGTCCTAACTGGCGGATTCATATATGAGCTTGTCTCTAATCAGACTATGTTTGAAAAGTTCTAGCTCATATTTGAGAATGCAGATAAGAATAGCTCTGTAATTAACTTCGATGACAAGCTAGATTAGTAGCTATCTAAGTATTTTGCATTGTTAAATAAGCTCGGATTATCAACTTCACAAATTGACCAAGGTCGTGCAATTGATTCAATGATAAATAAAGTCAGTGAACTTGTTGGTACTGGCCCATTACAGTATGACACTAAGGTAATAAGCTAGCTTAATGCATAGAAAACTGCTTAGGAACAATAGAAAGCATAGTATTTAAGTTAGAATTAGAATGAAAAGACCAACACTCTAAAAGTTCTTTATGAGAAAATTGGAGAAATGCTGAAAGCTGCACTTAGAGGCTTGGGTAGCGTCAGATAGAGACCAGTACTCTATCTAGATGAGTTCCCACCATTCAACCTAAATATAGTAAGTGTAACTATTGAGAATGATGTGAAATCAGGAAACAAAAAGGCTATAGTAGATACAACAACATTCATTGATCTTGAATTCCTAAGTGAAGGCACAAGCGTTGTTGCTGGTGCAGAAACTCTTATCGAATCTGTAGACTTTATATGTCGTGCCGCAGTTAAGAATCAAAAGGAAATAGACCTCAGCAAGACACCAACTGTAATAGGCGGTAATTTCTGAAACTAAATATACGCTACTGGAGGCACTTCTGTGTAGAATAAAAAACTATTCTTCTCTCCATCCAACTCGATAGTGTACGGAGTAAGTGAAGATGGCGAATTTGTTCAATTAGATGATATAGCATAGATAACTTAGAGTTCAGTAGTAGAGGTGCGCCCGGTTTTCTCGCTGGGCGCACAATTTGCTACTGGGTATGTAAAAGGTAACGAAGTATTCGCCGGCACTCTGTAGATACCTGTTAATACCGAGCCTTCTTTTTTCAAACTATTCAAAAAATGGTATGACCATAATATGTATATATATTAGCTTACTCAGATTAATGACTCAGACCCAACTTAGCAAAAGTTGAAGACTGAATAGCACAATTAGATGTTACAAGGATAGACCAACTTCAAGAATATCGTATCCAAAGGCTGGTATAAATAGATAACTGCAGAGTAGTTGCCGCGATTTAGCTTCGTCGTCTTCTAGATGCCTAGCGAGAATGAAGCTCCAACCGAATTGGTATAGCACGTTTTTTATAACGTGCAAATAATAGAAAGCACAACAGAACTATCAGGAGATAATTAGGTGCCTATAACGCTTTATAGGTTCGTAGCAGAGTACGTAAGCGAGACGGTAACTACATTCAAATCAGTAGATGAACTGATGGCAAACGGGTTGCTAACTTAGGATAATCAAATTTCATTCAAGCCACAAGCATATATGTTCCAAAGTGACGCTAGCACATTATCTAATTTGTTTGCCAAGCATAGTAGCAATATCTAGACTATATATGCATAGGCTAATAAAGACTACATAACCAAAGACGGGCTTGCCATATCTGAGTATGTATTGAATTCAACTAAAACTAATACAGGCACGACTTAGCCTTAGTAGAGTAATAACACTACTTAGGATAAAAATACAACTACTGGTACATCTGGCGGCACTTCAGGGAAAGAAGAGCCGAAAACGCCAGTATAGTCGACTACCATTAAGTTCACATAGAACACTCCGGTCAGCTATCTTGCTATACAGAAAAGTGCAAGCACTTAGAGCACTTATTAGTTCTAGCCAGTAAAATAGGCTGCTTATATTCTAAATAAAGATTTGTAGACTTTGAATAATAAGATAATATACATAATGCCAGGCTAGAAGGTAACAGTTAAAGGCACTGCATCGGTATCCGCCCCTGATAGTGCTACAAAGTAGCTTTTAGGTTCTTTATCTGGTAATTAGACAGTTACATCATATAAATTGTAGGACATTGACATATCATATAAATCAGGATAGAGCACATAGTCATTCACAAAATATGCAGTAGACCATTAGAAAGTTGATAATATGGCAAAAAAAGATAAATCTGGCCCATCTGCTATTTATATATAGACTATTAAGACTACATACACTGCCTAGAATAGCGGTAATGAATATTCTCATACATACAATGCTTATATATGTAAATAGACATACGATTTATTAATACAAGCAAATATTCCTGGCATCTCTCATTTTTGGTCACCTATGCATAGTGCCGCAGAACAATATCCGACCGCCATTGGCTTTGGTACACCTATATATATGGAGAAATATAACGATGATGGTGCAACTTATAATGACTTTGTACTAATATAGATAACTGGCTAGGATAAGAAGAAAACAGACCCAACTCATATTGCTATTTTAGGAGTAATTTCAACCAAATAGGCCACAGTTTAGCAGATGACAAAGGATAATACTATCATAAGATAGTTCTTCTTCAATCCTGCGGCTAATACGCATAACTAGATTGTAATGCCAGATGTAACTGCAAATAAAGCGATATTCAAATAGTCTGCTAGAAGCTCTAGCGTAAGCTTATCAGAGATACTCAGATATACAATTCCATCAGGCACAGTTACACCATTCAAAGTTGTACTTCCAGAAGCAAAGTTTAAGGTCAATCCAAAACAATCAAAATTCGATAAGATGAAATTTGAGTTAGCAATTAGTTAGTTTACAAATAGCAATGATTACATAACGTTCCAATCTGTATAATGAGGGAGCAACTATGTAGGATAAGCCCAATTTGAGCGATAAGACTAAAAGTATATTAGGTGGAATAGCAGATTCCAAAATTGACACATCAGGCCGGCAATTTTATTCTGGCCAGAATGTGCGTATATTCTTTTAGTATGATCCATATAATGAAAATCAACGTGTGTTAATGGATAATTAGTAGTATATCAATATAAACACTGCACAGAGTCTTGTACCAATATATAACGTATTTTCATTTAGGCCGCAAATGTTCTTATAGAGTCAGGCACTAATTCAAGGTGCTATCGGTTTCAATATCGCATTCATGGGCATTCTTGCAGAATTAGCACAATAGATACCTGAAACACCTATCGTTCAGAAAGTACCTAATTAGTTTATTTACTATGTGAGAAATATAATAGTCAGTTTCGTCGGCGATTAGTTTTCAGAATATGAAAGCGGCATTATCCTTAGCGATGTCTATATGACAAACGAAAATGTTCAAGTGATACCAGACGGTAATCCTGTGCAAGATATATACCAATTTGTCGCTTAGGACCTTATAAAGGTAGATAAGATTAGTCCATATTATAAACTAATGCTGGATATAGCAAAATAGACTACAGCATAATGGAGGAGGATCAGTATGTAGGACTTAAAGTTTTTACAAAAGCTTCAACAGGAACAGAATACTAAACAGGAGTCATAGGCCGCAGATTAGTCTGCAGAATCTTAGAAAAAAGACGATTAGCTAGACTCTGTCGTTCAAGATGCATGGAATAAGAACATAACTGATTGGTACGATACCGATGTAATGATTTAGAAAATTCGTGAGCTCGCAGTTGAAGAACTAGTTAAAACGAACTAGTCGCTTAAGCAGATTATAGACAATGCAAAGAAACAATACGACAGCGTATATCTCTATTTCTTTAGTGACACCGAGTATTATATTTACAGATAGCTTAATAGATTTGAGTACAAAGAACTATCTGCTAAGAGCCAAGATTACGAGCAACTTATGGAGAATGTAATGACTACAGCGGTAATATATCCTAAACTCAGTTTGGATATGCTTGATTCACTTAAGGCCGGCGTTGTGCCTACTCTAACAGAGCTTATACTTGCAGCCTCTAATTTCGGTGCAAGTAACCCTGTTATTCCACTGTGATGTCATATGCTATAGCCTTGGCAACTTATTAAACTAAAAGCAGAGTATGGTTAGATTTATACTTACCAACTTAAAGATGGCTCGTACGTTATTTAGCGCCAACCTAATATAACTGAGATTAAATAGTAGTTCGAGATTAGAGAAAAATTCAATCTAACACTCGAAGAGACATTTACTGAAATTGCAAAGTAGACTTTAGTGTTTCCTGACGACCCAGAAGAAGTGCCTGAGTTCTAGATTCGATAGATAGCAGAGACTATGCTTAATGATATACCGCTATCAAGGGATGAACTTAACGGCTTCGTAAACGGCCTTATGGATAAGCCACTCGATCCGTACATGGAGATGGCACTAGAACTATGGTCTAAGATACAAGGTTCTACAATTAAAGACTTTTTGGATATGCCGCTTAAAGAATCGCTGGCTATGTATACTTACATACAGGCACTTAAGGTAGCACATCAGCAATTAGAAGAGCAACGATTGCAGGCCGAATTGTAGAGTTATAATCAGCAATACAGCCAATAGCAGTAGCAACAAGCATATGGCACGTAGAACGCTAATGTTAGACAGTAGTCATTCACATTGGAAGATATACAAGGTAAAACAATAGACGATATCGTCCAGATGTTAGGAGGTAACTAACATGTCTGAAAATATAGAAGCCACAAATGACAATTCTCTAAATCAGTTGATTAGCGATGTAGACTAGTAGTATGAGCACTTCTACTCAGATTAGTAGAAAGTAAGTAAATCTAAAACGTGGAATCCGCCAAAGAGTAAGAGTAAGCGTGCGCAAATGCCGGCTAGCTCATTCCTAATGCCAAAAGAACGAAAGTTCCCATATAAAACTAGAACAGGTTCTATATCATGCACCGGTTTACTATAGGCGATTCGCAGAGCATAGCAACATGGTTATCCATCTGTTATGAAGCGTGCGCAAAGTCTGTACGCCAGACACTGTAAGAAGTCAAGCTGATTAAGTAACGCAAAAAGAGGGCCCTCATTCAGGGCCCCTTTTTGTTACCATTTTTTGGCATAAATTTATATACCAATTAGTTAGAAACTTTTTGGTACATAATCTCGAATTTTTAGTGCCAAAAAGTAGCTTGTTACTCTATTCTCAGGGGTGACTGGCATCTAGCGAAGAAAAAAGACACCTGAAGAGTTAGCTTAGCAATGGAATTTAGAATATAAAGACGAATCTGAATAGCAGAAGGCATAGAAACTTGATGAGTACCATGCAAAAGAATTAAAGAAACTAAGTAAGCCGTCGATCAATCAGTTATTGGTTGCCGGCGTTGTCGCGTCTGCAATAAGCTCTGTCTTCACCCCGGTAGGTAAGAAATTATCAAGCACTGTAGGTTAGTAGATTTAGTCTACTAAATGGTATAAATATGCATAGGGCACTGTCGTAGGCGAATAGACTGGTAAATAGATAAAAGCCAATTGGCGGCAGACTGAAGAATTTACAGGCTAGTAGCTTAAATAGTATCGCTACTTCACAACTGGCGCACAAACAATTAATGAGTTAGACGCATATCAACTTTCAAATGTCGTCGGCTTCGCTATCTAGAATAGAGCAAGAATGCCTATCTCTTCTATTAGCTAGCTTAATTATGCTAAAGAATTAGATAAGGACTTAAGCCAGCGATTGGCACAGAAATAGATAGACTATAACGAGGCATACTTGCAATTTCTCAATCGCACGAAATAGTCTAATATGATGGTTAAGGCCTCAGATTAGCTTGCTTCTATGTATGGTTTCGTGCGAGAGAATAAGAAGATAGCACAGAAATATGGGCCGGCATAGATGGCTTAGTACACTATCTAGCTCACGTCGCTCAATCCAATGTAGAAATTCACATTTGGCGGCTTTGCTCTATAGATGACTTAGTCTATCGGTGTATCGTCACTAACTAAACATTAGTTCCAGAATATGCCCAAGTTGGGCTAGTAGATAGATAAAATCTATGGCATCTTCGGTAAAGAACATGATTGGACTTTGTCATTCGATCAGTTCATAACAATTCTAAATCACCCAACATAGTAGATTGGCTAGTAGACAACTCAATTTGGTAAGAATGTGCAATACCTTGCAACTAGTATATACGATAGTGCAGTTAGTGCAATTAATAAAGAGAGCTCTACCACATAGCTTAATAGAACTAAGCGGCAATTTGGCAGATTACTTGATATAAAGAAAGTAGCACGCACAATGTACGAAGCATAGTAGTCTGAATCGCTTGAAGACTAGGTCGGTGTCAAGCATGTCTAGAATTTCATATACGAGTGGATGTCAGACCAATAGCTCGATCCAGATCAGCTAATAGACCAAGGCATGTAGCGTAGTATCACACAGATGCGCACTGAGATGAATACATTTGCAAAATAGCGCGCAGATCAAAGCGGAAAGAGTGTAGTTGCAGAGAAGAGATATTATATACTCGACAAATTCCTTAGTGATAAAGATAGTAAACTTACGAAATCGTTAGTTGAAGAGCTTAATACTAGGCTTAAATCACTTGAATCAACTAGTGAACTATTAGAATCGCGCGGCTTTAAGCAAATAACATTTGAAGATTTTATATCTGGTAAGATTAAGTATTCAGATTTCAACTTGTCGCTAGAAAATTAGGAAATAGAGAATGAGCGATTTGTAGAAGTACTAAAAAGGCTTAAATAGTAGGGACTCGATACGTCTGCTAATATTGGTAGCGGGATGTACATAAAAGACGGCGTCATCGCTAGTAAGCCGTAGTTTGAGTTGTAGGCGTTGAGAACGTAGTCTTAGATTGCAAAGAATGTCAAAATCCCATTCCTGGGATTTAACCCAATATAGCTCTTTCAGCCAGATTTGCAACTTTATCTGAAAGATTCGGATATAACTTAGTTCATATCGCAGGAATCGTACGTACCTACAAGGAAAGGTACAATGCAAGTTGCGTACCTAGTACGCAATACAATCGTCGAGAAGGAATACAATAATGAGTTCATTCGATCGCTATTCAATAGCGACGATAGAGCTACAGAAACAATGCAATCTATAGCAAAGTACATTAATTAGTAGCCAACTGACGAGACAATCAGAAGTGTGGCTGATACTTTGTCAATAATGTATAAACATCAAGATGAGAATGTAGATACTTAGGAATATATATTCAGTCATCTACGTGCCGTTGTTGACCAATAGCAAACACTTGATACAGAACAGTAGCAATTGGACAGAATAGTATCTGGCGTCCGTAGCGTAATCAACGGGCAGCTCAATATAAACATGCCAGATACATTTAGCCCGCAAAGCAATATCAATTTCATACATCAAATGTCTAACTTGAATGTGCCGCGATTTAAGGAATTAGATGAGTAGCTACAACGCGATATAACTAATTCTAGAATGTATATCGTCGGCAAAAGTTCATTCATAGTTGGTTCTCATGGATTATATGACATCTCTGACATTATACCAGAATAGTACATAGTACCTAAATTTAGAGTCTCAGGCTCTGTATTCAGAGCATACGAATCACAAATTAATACGATATTCCCAAAAGCATTAGTAGAGTATAACCAGGAAACGAATACTATAGAGAAAGTAAATGTTGGCTAGATACCTACTTAGTAGTTCCAAAATCTGCCGTTCTTCAACCAGTTTAATATAGACCGCACAATGTTCAAACAGAATTTCGATTACCTTGCACAGCCATTTAGATACAAGAAAATTCGAGCCGAAATTGAGGATAAGGTATCGACAGAACAGCCAACTGATACAATTTTAGCATTAGTCAAAACACAAATGGGTGTGCCTTCACAGGAACGCGAAGAGAAGATATTGAGAGCAATTCAAAATACTGAGAATGTAACTTCAGATACAACGCTTGAAGATATACTAAGCCCATCAAACCCAATAATGAAAGAGTAGTATAAAGAATTTGAAGATTATATCAATACATATTATTACATTCAATCGTTATAGGAGAGCACAGCAAAACAAGCACAGGAAATAGGTGACCCTAGTTTAGCGCGATAGTAGGAGGAGTACGCCAGAATATAGCAGTTGCTATAGCCGTCACCATTAGAAAATCTATAGTATCAAAGTATGAAGCAAAGCGTTAGCAAAACAGGTTAGAGCGTACTCGGTAAAGAATAGACGACAGCTGGTATAGATGTGCGGCAAGTTGTGCTGTATTCATAGTAGCTATCACAGAAACTCAAACAGGAATACTCAGAAAAGCTAATGGAATTGCTAAGCAATGTGAATTTACTCAATAATACAGAACCACTATCTATGACTGAAACTTCTATGTTCTTTAACTACTTCTTAGCCGACATCTATGACTTTGGCACAAGAGAATCTTAGCTGCAATTAAGGAGAATTTACGACGAATAGTTCTCTGACATCTTAAATTAGATAGACGAAGATGGCGGCCTAGTTAATTCCATGTAGTTTTAGTACCTAAAGTAGAAGGCTATTAAATATAACTAGGTCACAACAATGAATTCGCTGTAGAATAGCAACTTAAATCTTAGCTCGATTAATACTCTATAGCAGCATTTGAAAGTGCCTGAATAGGTTAGAAGTATGGTAGGATATGTGTCTAATCAAACACCAGAGTATATATTCAGCGACGAGCAAATCAATACATAGCTAGAGCCAATAATGAGTAGCTCATTCTTAATGCAGAGATACAAGGAAATCTTGGGCTTTGCACCAACTACTATTGGCTCACCACAAGTCGACCTCAATAAGTTAATGCAACAGTACACGTTCCAAGAAGTTGAAGATATGGAAGATAATTATGTATCACTATAGATGCAAAATAAGTATATCCTATTTTCAAGATTTAAGGCGCCAAGTGAGTTATAGTCAGACGAGCCTTAGTTTAAGAGCTATATGCGTCAGTTATTCCCACATACTATAATCGAGCCAAATCCAATTAAACAATGGGGAATGACTAATAAGATGTATAGCCCAACTGGATATAATGATTATTACATAAAGGACCCAGCGCTTAGAGAACAATATCAGCGCGAATAGGCATAGTATGTAACGCCAGAATCCACATTGCTGCACTTCATTGCTTAGCGACCTTCTGCACTATTTGAAGAACTCGGGCTTGGTAGGCCGAATCCATTCTAGTCAACCGACTAGCTTGGCGAATTGACGTCACAGCTTTCAAAATAGTAGTTTCTCGGGCTCGGATTAAGTTAGTTCTAGTTAATAGAATAGCCATTATACGACTCAACAGATGGTAAAGCCTCACTAAAAAAGTAGGGTGTAGAAACAGCTAAGAATGTAACTACAGCCGGGATTGGCATACTCAACTAGACTGGTATAGGCCCACTTGGTAGATTCTTAGGTGAGCAATATACAGGACTATTGCCGTTAACAGCATTCTCGTATGGATTTCTAGCTGGCGGAGAGCGGCCTTAGGTCCTAGCTTAGTCTATTGGTATGCTAACACAATTCATACCTTACACAAAAGAATATGTACTGCAGATGGAAGGCATAAAAGATTAGGCTGTGTATAAATCGCAATTGTGGGAATTTGGCCGTGAGCCATATTATGGCGGGCAAGTAAAAGAGTATAGGCCGGCATTACTTTACCTTGAAGGCGAAGATTGGTAGTATACTCCTATCGGATTAGGCACTAAAACTGAGTAGCTAATACATTAGAAGCCGAGTTTTCTCAATGCATTTGGTATGTTCTTACAAAATGATTTCCATTATGAAGAGAAACTGTAGATGTATAGACCATACGCAATTAAACAAGGCAGGCCGGATTTCTATACAGTCCCGTACGGTCTATTGCCTAATAACATAAGTCTGGCACAAATTTAGATGCAAGAACTTAGTGGCAATACAATTAATAGATTCAAACCATTGAGAATATATCAGGAACAATTATAGGATTTAGCGCACGGTTAGGCTCTATCAAATGCAACTAGCATGTCAAAATATCAATAGCGCAAGTATATCGAGTCTATCGATGAACGTGATGCATTAGACGTAGGCTCATATATAACTTAGTACCAGACACTTGGAACTGGCAATTGGATACGCTCATTTAATGGCGAGAGAAAATAGGCTGGCAGATTCGCTAGCTCGCCAGAATATAGAAGCACATAGGAAATCAAGAGTTATCTAGAGTCACAATACCTTGCAGGCAAGAATAGTGCATTAGACTAGGCCTCAAATTGGTAGCAAAACTATTTTGGTATGTTCGGATTCATGATTGGTACTACATTACAAGGTATGCAAGACCAAAGCGAATAGATAGGCAAATTGCGGCTTTAGAGTTCAGAATATTGGTATTCGTCAGAACGTAGTTACTATCAGCAACGTATAGGCTCTATGTTTGGCACTACAGAATTGTACAGAAGGTTCAATCAGAACGTCAGATTCAAAGATTTGAAGATCAATCCATTGCCAAACCCGTACATGATTGAAAATTTCCCGTGGCTGCCTAATAGATTCCTAACAGGCGATCCATACTCGCAAATTAGTTATGGCGAAGTAAGATTGCCAGGCCCAGGATACGAGAAAGTCCGCGGCTCTGTTGACGACTATGGAATAGTCGATATGTTCAGAATCTTATCTAACGTATAGCCTAGAGATAGAACAACTAGAAATTAGTAGAAATATGCAAGAGAATATAGAGATGCAGGTCTAGCCACACTTTAGGAACGATATATAATCCAACAAGGATTAGAGGAAATGGAGTCACAACAATAGTAGCCTATCGAAGATTATTGGTAGAATATGAAACTTAAAAGGCACAAAATAAAAGTCAAAGAGTATCTTGGCAATTAGCAATTTAAGACCACTACAGGCGAAGTTGTGCAAATTAAAGGTATCTCTACAGACTTGGATGAAGTGGCAAAACGCATATATGAACAACGCAGCGTCGGATTGGATGAATAGTATGAAATTGCTAGAGAGAAGATATAGAAAGTCGAGGAACACTTCAAATCGCTAGAAGGTGCCGACGTTGTTGTCTATGTGCCAAAGGATATTAACCAGAAGTATGAGTATAAAGATAAAGACACAATCTATCTAAATGCTATAATGCCAGACTATAAAGTCGATAGAGAATTGCGGCAAACTGATACATAGCTTTAGAAACGATATTAGTATGGCACAAGTTTTGGCAAGCAGATAACAGAAAAAATCTAGCATAGCTATGGATATGTGTACGAGAAATTCAGTTAGCAAAATAGTGCATATGAAGAGCTTAAACGCTACTACGTGCAAGGTCAGTACAGATAGTTATGGCAAAATCCAATAGAAGATTTCGTAATGCCAATGGTTAGAAATAGAATGACAGAAAGCCCAGGCAATGTGATCACGTCTAGCGTACTATCGTAGCTTCTAAGCGGTAATACATTCTAGTAGAAATAGTAGACTCTCACTGCAGACTTTGCAGTTAATGGTATTGGTGGCCTATTCTATCCGTAGAGTCATATCCCAGAGAAAATAGAGACTTACTATGATATAGAAACACAAGGGCAAGTATTAGAATCTCTAACCAGCACTGAAACGATTCTGAACAAGTAGTCTGAGAATAAGCTAATGTCACTAAACTGGTATAAGAGTAAATTCGACCAGCCACGTAGATGGGTGCTAGATTAGTTTGAGCAAGCAAGTACAGCAGACCTTAAACGCGGCACTAAGATAATGGATCCTCTAATGTAGGATATACTAACGAATGTGTACGAATAGAAAGTATAGCACGAGAATTTACAAGACTACGACCAATTCAAAATAGATAGAATAGAAGAATAGAGATACGATTAGCTTAATAATATACCGCAGCCCATCCTAGATTAGTAGGGCATAGTGGATATAGACTAGTACAAAACATTCTAGATTATGCGCGATATTGGAGATTTACCGCAGTATTCGTTGTACCCAACTCAGATGTAGAAGTAGACATTCACGTTATATCAGACAGAATAGAATCGCTCATATGACTTTATGAATGCAAATTCGATGTTCGTATACAACTAGGTAATGCAAAATGAAATACTAGCTTCATATCACCAAAGCCAGAAGTGAGAGATAAGAGGAGGAACGCAAATTGGCTAATTCAAACTCGCCTTCAAATGGAAATATAACTTTTTTCATGAATCTACTTAAAGAGTAGACTAACGCCGCAGTTAAAGATATCGGCAGAGGCGGCGTTGTCGCTTCACCAAATCCAAGAGATCCAAAAGGCCAACCATATAATCTCAGCACACAAGTTGGTACTGTGAGTATTCCATAGTACTAGCAATTCGATTTGAAATATGGCGTGCCAGGCCAACAAATATCATTCGACCAGGTACATCAAATGGTATAGGAAAAAATCAGGAAGACAGATTAGCAGTACTAGGGCAAATTGCCGCAATTTGAGATACCAGAAGAATTGGCAGACTTATTCTAGTTCGAGTACGATACGACTAATAAAACAATATCAAGAAATATACCAGAGCACGTCATTAATGCATTCAATAGAATACAAGCTAATCAGTGGTATGATTTAAGCCCGCAAGGATATATCAATATACCATTCCTATAGTACGATAACGACGAGCACGTGTTCAGATTCAATGAAGGCGGCATGTTTGAAAATACAGATGAACTATTCCAATATAATACATTCAGTTCGTAGTACTACGACATTAAATATCAATTGGGCGAATTGACTGCAACTACAGGCCAACAAAACGCTAAAAAAGGTTAGATTCTAGTCAAATTTAAGGGCGAGGAACAATACAATGCATTCAATTCATTTGACGAATTGCAACAAGAAATTCAATCAAGAACAAGTGGGCAAAATTCGCTGTCAGCCGACATCGAGGATATTTAGTACAACATAAAACTACGCATAACGCACAAAATCAGTGGCAAAAGCATAGAAGTAACAATGCCGTTCAGCTCACTTGTCAATAACGAGAATGTTGTCAAAGGTGTGCTAGATTGGGACTTATAGAGATATAACGACATAGAGAGCACTAACCAGAGCTTATCAAATGTCTTCGGCTAGTACGACACTGCATATTCAACAATTGTAGATCAAAAAGTACAACCAGCTGAAGGCCAGACTATAGACGATGTCATAAAGTTCAGATATCCAGATTTGGCTGATTAGAATGTAAGACATGTGCCGCTAATAAAGAGTAACGTTGGCGACCAGTTCAACTTCCCAAAAGAACAAGTAGTCAGAGAATTATAGCAGAATATCGATAAATAGGTTCAAGAACAGCCAAATTTACAAATAGTAATGTAGCCGTACTTCGATGCCAGCATATTAGGTGCAGATAAATAGCAAGAATATATAGATACACAGTAGGAACAGATAGTTCAAAAATTATCAGAAGGCAAAGCCGTAAGAATAATAGATTTCACAGACGATAAAGAGCTATTGACATAGCCATTACAAGATAGAT
>Ga0208695_1001304_pt1 | contig 21204 bp, 14 predicted proteins | sample AD_UKC111_MetaG_FD_184449 | JGI IMG/M metagenome (GOLD analysis project Ga0208695, IMG submission 184449) | Active sludge microbial communities of municipal wastewater-treating anaerobic digesters from Hong Kong - AD_UKC111_MetaG (SPAdes)... | ecosystem: Engineered > Bioreactor > Anaerobic >...
ATTTATTTGATTGATACAATAATGGCGAGCCGGATACATTGAGAGGTGTAAGTCCGGTTCTGAGAGGGGTTTGGGCAAACCTACCGCAGTAATGCGGCAAGGCGGCTCACTCCTACTCTACGAACTCCTCCGTTCCACAGGCAAAATGCTGGAGCATTACGGCTATAACATAAAAGTATTCAACCTTATTGATATGGAACACTCCAATAACTATAATCCGTTCAACTATATTTATGATACTGACGGAAATTACAGTGCAACCGCTGTTATCAAGATGGTTAATGTCCTGATGAAGAACACTTCAAAAGAGGGCGGAGGCGGAGATCAGTTTTGGGATGACAGTACAAAGGCACTTCTTGGGGCACTTTGTTTCTATCTTGTTGAGTGTGAAAGCAAGGAAATGCAGAATTTTTCAGAGGTAATGAAGCTCTTGAAAAAAGCAGAGGTAAAAGAGGGAAGTGATGATTTTCAGTCAGACCTTGACCTTATCTTTGATTCTTTAGAATTCCCTGATAAATACAAAACAGAGGAAGCAGAGAAAAATGAGCAGTTTAAAACGCTTAATCTAATTGACCTTGCAAAAGCTGCAAAGCCGGCAAGCCAGTATATGTGCCTTAAATATTATAAGGATTTCAAGAAAGCGGCAGGTGATACAGCAAAATCAATTCTTATTTCAACTGCGGTTAGATTACAGGCGTTTAATATTCCAGAGGTTATGGATTTAACGTGCTGTGATAACATTCATCTTGAAATGACAGGTGATGAAAAAACTGCAATGTTTATCATTATTCCGTCATCTGACGATACGTTCAATTTTCTGGCGGCAATGATGTACACGCAGCTTTTCGATGTTTTGTATGATAGAGCTAACTTCAAGCACGGCGGAAGACTGCCGTTTCATGTCCGGTGTCTGCTTGATGAGTTTGCAAATATCGGTACAATTCCAAGATTTGAAGAACTGCTTGCAACTATGCGCTCCATGGAGATTTCCGCAAATGTAATTATTCAAAACCTTTCTCAGCTTAAAAAAATGTATAAGGACAGTTGGGAAAATGTACTTGGTAACTGTGACAGTCTACTTTTTCTGGGGGGGCAGGAGCCGACAACCCTTGAACACGTTTCAAAAATGCTAGGCAAGGAAACTATTGATACCCGTTCACGCAACAGAACAAAGGGCAAACAAGGTTCAACGTCAGAAAACGACGGTATTCTGGGGCGTGAGCTAATGACTGTGGACGAGCTTAAAGTTATGAAAGATAACGAATGCATATTGTTCGTCCGTGGTATTTATCCGTTTTTCTGCGATAAGTTCGTGATTGAAAAGCACCTGAATTACAAGCTTTTAGAGGACTCAAACAAAGATAATGCCTACTTATTAAGCAACGTAAATACAGTAAAATTTAGTTTTGGCAATGAGCAGGAAAATGAAAATTTACATTCCGAACCTACAGAGGATTCGGAAAACAACAGTGGTGACGCTGCTTCTGTTACAGTTCAGTCAGACCGAAAAACTTCAAGTGAAGATGTTCCCAACACGGAATTTGAGCAATCTGTCACATTGGAAGATATACGGAGTATAGGAGAACAGCCGCATACGTTTATTACATCGCCGCCAATTCCTAAAAGTCCAAAGGGCGGTGGTACTGAGCCGGCTGAACTTGACAGCTCTGACAGAATGGTAACGGCAGAACCACAGCTTAAACCTCCTTTTACAGAGGTAAAAGAGGAAACATACCTAGATGTATTTGATGAATTTTAATTTTATGGAGGATTTTATAATGAGAAGAATTTTAACTTTTATTACAAACAAGGCAGCAAATATTAAGGCGGCAATGAGCAGAAAGAAGATTCAGATGACAACAGCAATCCGTGAGGATTTTACATCAAATAAGAAGCTTTCTGTGGAACAGCGTGAGGCTAAGACAATGCGTTCTGTACGCAGAATTACCACAGGATTTTTGGCAGCATCAATGATTATGTCAACAATGGGTATTACCTGTTTTGCGGCTGATGGTTCTTCGGAGGGTGTTGAAACCTTTAATACAGTAGTTCAGTTTATTGTTGACTGGGTTGCAAGAATTGGTCTTGTTATCGGCTTCATCGGTGCTGTTCAGTTTGCAATGGGATTCAAGGATGATTCCGCAGACGGTAAGACAAGAGGTTTGATGTGCCTTGCTTCCGGTTTCATCGTATTCGCAGTTGCTAAGGCTTACGATATGTTTAAAGAATAAGCCGGAGAGCCTTCGCAGACATTGTCACCCCCAGGTCAGTTTTCAGCAATCTGTTAATTGGTTTAGCCCCCTCAAGGGGGCGGGGGTGATTATGTTATTTATTAGAAGGGAGTTGAAACAATGGGTTTAATTGAATGGGAAACCGTTGAAGGATGGGTATCTGACTGGCTTGCGATGATAAACTATGCCTTTGATAATGCAATAAAAGCACTGACCATATCACCTTTTGACAGCAGCATTACTGTTATAGATACGGCAATGTCGGCAGTTGAAGGCGTTGCGCTTGTTCTTGTATCAATGTTCTTTGCCATACAGCTTTGCAATGATGCAATGCTTTTAAAAATTCAGAGTTATGAGCAGGTATTTAAGCTGTTTTTCAAATTTATCCTTGCAAAGGTAATTGTTCAAAATGCGAAAGGTCTTATGGGGATTATTTATAACGGATTTAATGCAGTTGCTTCGGGATTAGGTGAAGCGAATTATGGCTTTCTTTCAACCTTTGGAACGGATGCAATTCTAAAACAGCCGGATGATGCAGGATTTATGAACCTCAACTATCTTGTGAAATATCTTGAAACAATGCCGACATTCCTAATTTTGATGGGTGCCTGCTGGGTAATAAATTTAATACTCATAGGCAGGCTGTTTGAAATTATTGTATATACCGTAATATCTCCAATACCTCTTGCTACTTTTGCAGGAGAAGGCTGGCATGACAGTGCAAAAGCATTTGTTAAAAGCTATGCGGCGGTTTGTTTGCAAGGGCTCGTAGTAATCGTAATGTTTTACGCATTTTCACAGATGACAGAGCTTCTTGGCGGAACGGATTCAATGGGGATAACGATAACAGCGCTGGCACTTGCACTTGGAGTTGCAAAAAGCGGTCAATGGGCAAGACAAGCAGTCGGAGCGTAGGGAGGATTACAGAATATGAAGTTTCGCAAACCAACATTGGAGGAGATGTATGTAACTGCATTTCTCATAGCAGGAATAGCTTCTATGATTTACCTTACAGTCAAAATCATACAGTGGATATTTTAAAGAAGGATGGTGAGAGATTTGATTGAAATTAGGATACCAAAGGAGATTAAGAATTACCGTGAAAAGCTGTTTTTCGGACTGACATTAAGGCAGTGCATATGTGCAGGTGCAGCACTTTTGATATGTGTTCCGCTGTACATTTTCGGAAATAAGATTTTACCGCAGGAGGCTGTATCTTGGGTTGTTATTCTTGTTGCAGTGCCGCTTATGCTGGTAGGCTTTTTCAGATACAACGATATGATGTTTGAACAGTTTGCAGTCGAATTTATGTTTCATAATTTCACGCCGCAGAAAAGGATTTATTCTTTTGAACCGCCGTTTATGGAGTTTAGAAATTTATATCTTGCAGAGGAGCTTGCGGCTGAAATAGAAGCAAAAGAGAAGAGCAATTTTATACTAAGGTTATTTAAGGGGAGGAGAGTACATTGACAAAGGAGTTACTTCAAAACGGTGATGTTTATTGGCTTGATACTGACGGAAATTCAATTGTTATCATGCCAAACGGTAAGGTTTATCTTGAAACCTATGCAGGTGATGTTGTTTTTCTAAGTGATAATATTTCAAATATTGAGAATAAAGAAGGAGATTTCATAATGGATGGGGTTCCAATTTCGGAATATATTAAAAAGCTTAATACCAAGGTAACAGAGGTTACAAAGCAGACAACAGCTCCTGTAAGTAGTTCGCAGACAGCGCATAATGTTTCGGAAATGCCTGTAACAGCAGTATTTTTATCAAACACAAATACAGTAACGGAGGTACATAAAAATGAATTCACGCAGTCAGAGTATGAGGAAAAAACATCTGTATCGTCAGCAAAGAAGGAAATCACTACAGCAGTCACAACTTCTGTATATGAAACCACAGGACTTCAAACAGCAGTTTCGACAGTTTCGCAGGAAACAGGGATAACTGAAACAGAAGCCATGTTATCTATTGTTACAGAGGCTACGATAGCAGATACATCACATTCCAATAATGCACAAGCATTTCTTCTACTTGCTGGAGTATTCGGGGTTGCAGTTGCGACGGCGGTATTTATGAAAAAAACAAAGAATAAAAAGCTTTCAGAAACTTTGGATTTATCGGAACTTTCGGCTAAAGAGCGTGATGAAATTCGTCTTAAAAACCGCCAAAAGAAGAAGCCTAAGAAAAAGAGCAGCCGTAAAAAGCGTATTACCCCTAAGACAGTTCAGAAAACTTTACCGTATAAGCGTATTTGTGATGATTATCTGATTAAGGTTGATGAAAACAAATTCAGCAAGTCCTATCGCTTTGAGGATATTAATTATTCCATTGCAAAGCAGGAAGAACAGGAAGCAATATTCCTTGGTTACTGCTCGGTTTTGAACTCCTTTGACACAAATGCGGATATTCAGATTACGGTACATAACAATCGTGTCAATAAAGCAGATTTTGATAAAATGGTGCTTTTGAAGCATAAGGGTGATGATTTTGATAGGTATATTGATGTTTACAACGAAATGCTTATCGAAAAGATGGAACAGGGGCAGAACGGTATTATCAGAAACAAGTATCTGACGGTAACGGTTCAGGCAGCGGATTTAGAATCTGCACAGGCAAAATTCACATCCATTGATTTAGAGCTTGTCAATGCTTTCAAGAAAATCGGCTCGGTAATAATTCCCCTTACATCGAATGAGAGAGTCAATCTTCTTAAAGATATTTTTAGAAACGTTGATGAAAAGATACCCATATTTTCGGGAAAGGATTTTAAAAGACAGGCTGAAAGAGCTTATTGCTGTCCTGATTATTTTGAGTTCAAAAAAGATTACTTTATGTGGAATGAAAAATATGCAAGAACAATGTTTATCAAGGATATGCCCGCATCATTAAAGGATAACCTTATAACCGACCTTGCAAATACCAATCTTGATGTTATGGTTTCAGTGAATATAGCTCCTGTTGACCCATACAAGGCACTTAAAATCGTTAATCATCAGCTTACATCCATGAGAGCCAATAAATTGCAGGCAGAGAAAAAGGCGATTCAGTCAGGGTATACTTCTGATGTTATTAATGAAGATTTGAAGCACAGCCTTGTTGAAGCAGAGGAGCTTTTGGATGATTTGCGTTCTAAAAATCAGAAAATGTTCCTTGATAATATTATCATCATGGTGACAGCAAACGACTATGATGAGCTTGATAACAATACAGAAACCATTGAAGCAGTTGTAAGAAAGCATATATGTTCACTTTCAACGCTTAAATTTCAGCAGGAAAAGGGCTTGCAGTCGGTTCTTCCACTTGGGAATTGTACGCTTAAAATCCGTAGAACGCTTACAACAGAAAGTACAGCAGTATTTTTACCGTTTTCAAGCAAAGAAATCTCGAATCAGAACGGAATGTACTATGGTTTGAATGCACTTTCAAACAACATGATTTTATTTAATCGCCTTATGCTAAAAAATCCGAATGGCTTTATACTTGGTTCTCCTGGTTCTGGCAAGAGCTTTTCAGCAAAGCGTGAAATGCTCAATGTTTTCCTTGCGACAGGTGATGATATAATCATTATCGACCCAGAGCGAGAGTACACAAACCTTGTAACTGCGTTAAATGGGCAGATTATCAATGTTTCCCCTGCAAGTACAAACTTTATCAATCCCCTTGATATGACAAAGGATTATTCTGACGATGAAAGTCCTCTTGTTATGAAATCTGACTTTATACTTTCATTCTGTGAGTGCCTTGTCGGAAAGCAGGGTCTTTCAGCAAAGGAAAAAGCAATTATTGATAGATGTCTGACAAAAACATATTCTGATTATCTTCAGGATTTTGATGTAAGGAAAACTCCTACTTTAAATGAGTTTTATGAAAATCTAAAGTCACAGCCTGAAAAGGAAGCACAGGGGTTGGCTCTCTCATTTGAGCTATATATCAAAGGTAACTTAAATGTGTTTTCACATCAAACCAATGTAAATACCAATAATCGTGTGGTTTCCTATGACATTAAGGATTTGGGCAAACAGCTTAAAACCTTGGGCATGCTTATTGTTCTTGACTATGTATGGAACAGGATTACAACGAACCGTGCAAAGGGCAAGCGCACTTGGATTTACATGGACGAGATTTATCTTCTCTTTGCAAATGAATATTCAGCTAACTTCCTTTTCGAGCTTTACAAAAGAGCAAGAAAATGGGGAGGTGTTCCAACAGGAATTACGCAGAATGTTGAGGATTTATTAAAATCAGAAACAGCACGTTCTATGCTTTCAAATACAGATTTTGTAATGATGCTTAATCAGGCAACAAGCGACCGTATTCAGCTTGCAAAAATACTGAATATTTCTGATAATCTGCTGGCATATGTCACTAATGCTGACAGTGGGCAGGGACTTATCTGTTGCGGCGGTTCAATTATTCCTTTCAAGGACAAGTTCCCTCACAATGAGCTATATAATCTGATGACCACAAAATTAGAAGAAATTCAGAAAGAATAAGGGGCGATGTGATGTCTGATATTAAAACCAAAATTTCACGTTCCCCAAAAGAAATTGTTTCACAGCATAAGGTGATAAAAAATTATGCAGAACAGTTAAAATCTGCGGTTATTTCTACAGAACGCAAAAAGGCAATCCTTAATGAAATGAAGTCGGAGCTGACGGCAAAGTATTATCATCCGTTAAAGAAGAAATCGGCTTCAAAGGCGGTTACAAACGTTGTTCCTTTGATACATACTGCCACCACACAGGCTTCTGCATCATCTGTACAAACAGCGGTGGATAACGGCTTCATCAAAAGTCAACGAAGTACCGATTTTATCAAAACTGCAAGGATTTCCTATTCGGGTGATTTGAAAACTGTTATAACTGCATCCAAAAATCTTGATACCAAAACAAAAGAAGTAGAAAAGGTTTTACGTCTTAAAGCAGTTATTCAGAATATGCAGAAAAAGCAATTACGGCTTAAAAGCATGAAATATACCATTGCAAAAGCTGACAGCGATAATTCATCTGCTATTGAAATGATACAGGCGGTTCACAGTGCAGAAAGTACAATTGTTCAGTCGGGCGGTATGCTAAAAACTGCTATAAAAGGCACTTCAAATGGTGTTGGAACAATTCATTCTATGGTGCATAGCGGCGTTAAAATCGGTTCGGCTAGAGATATTGGCAATATATCAACTGCTATTGGTGGTGGTATAAAAAATATCGCTAAGGACACAGGCAATCAGCTTCTGAAAACCAAAATTGATAAGTCGAAAATTACGGACACAGGCACAGAAACCATTAAACAGGGGTTTACAGAGCTTCGATATGCTGATAATACTAGAAAAGCTGTTCTTAATACTGCACGAACTACTGTAAAAGCAGGGAGTTCCGTTAAGAATATGCCGAAAAATACTCGTGCTCAGATTCAAAGAATTAAGAAAAACGCTGAGATGGCAAGGAAAGCTGCACAGAAAACGGCAGAGGTTATGAAAAAAATTCTTACTTCAAAAGCCGGTCTGATTATTATGCTGGCACTAGCATTAATTCTTGTTTTGATTTTGCTGATAAACGGCATTGTTACGGTAATCAGTGCGACTGTCAGCAGTATGTTTGCATGGATGTGTCCTAATGGGGATTCTTCGGATGAAAGCATTAAAAACAATATCAGCACTTACATTTCTCAGATAGAACAAATTGAAACTGATATACAAGCTGAAATTGATGCAATAGTAAATGGACTTTCGCCTGAATATCGCTATGACGGTTCACAGATTGATGGTTTAAATAAGTTTGAAAATAGTGATTTGAGTATTTGTGATTATGAAGCTGTGCTTGCAATACTAGCAGTTCAGAAATATCAGAAAGTGATTGATGGTGAAACGGTAGACTTTTCCTTTACTGATGAAGAAATTCGGAATGTTGTTGATATGTTCTATGATTTCAGCTATCGATACGAATATGACTATTGCCCTGACTTTGACTGTTCCATTGATGAGAATTGTCTTCTAAGTTTATCCGCTGGAAGCTTTAATGTCACAGGAATAATCTACAACCCATCAGGAAATTGCTTTGACATCACATTGCGAGGTCCTACATATGAGCATGTTTCAAGCTTATATGCTGAACTTGAAATATACCTGACTGGTGGCGGAAAAATCTCAGGAGGCACTTATGCAGATACAGCTAATGGAACTTGGTCAGTAACTTTGAGCATTGACAGAGAATCCTACAGCAAAATTGACTGGGATAACTTTTATCTTACAGTAACAACGATTTACTGTAACAATCCAAACCACTGCTATTTGTATGGGGAGGTTATCAATTACGATTTGGATACGGTGCTTGAAAACTGCAATTTTACGGAAGAACAACGTGAGCTATTTGAAATTTACTATTTACAAATAAAGTCTTTGATGGGAGAGTGATGCGATATGTTTGATTATTTTAAAGAAATGAAATATCGGAAATTTGAAAAGTCTGATGAAGGTATGCAGGGTAAGCCTAAAAAGGACAAAGCTTTTATTGCGATACTGGTTATATTCGGTGTTTTTATTGCATTCAGCCTTATATCTGGTATCGGCAAATCCAGCGGAAGTGCAGTTCAGAATATTGATTACAGTTTTAAATTCAGTATTTCTGACGGAATTATTTTAGGCGTTATTACACTTGCATATCTTATTATTCGTGTCAAAAAGGGGAGAAAGTGATGAAAGACAAGGAAAAACGTTATACAAATGATTTAGAGCGGTGCAGGGCAAATATTGATAAAACCAAAGGCTTAATTGAATATCACAGGGATATGCTAAAAAAGCTTGAAAAAAAGGAAGCATCCCTTGTATCAAAGCTTGATAAGGTTAAGATGACGGCTTTATGTGATGTTATCAACAAGGGCGGGTATGATATTGATTTGCTCCGCAATGCAGTGGCAACAGGTGATTTTGAAAGTGTATCAGGCAAAGTCGAAGCTGCCCAAATTCCTGAAAAAAGTGAACCAAAAGTCATAGAGGAAATGGCTGTTGATACTACAAAAACAAAAATTAATGATAATAATGAGGAGAAAAAAGAATTATGATGATGAGATTTAATAAGATTATTACTGATATGAAAGAGGCAATGCTCCAGTTTTGTATGGAGCAGTCTGTGATGAATGGTTATTCAGCTGAGGAGGAAATTCAAGCGGTTGTAAAATCTGCTTTTGATGTTCTTGATAAAAATCAAGGGACAAGCCTTCCAGTTGAACCAGTGTATCGCTACAGTATGTACGCTGGTGAGCAGTTTTCAGAGGAAATTCTGCCAGCTGAAATTAAAGAGAACGGCGAGCTTTTTGAAAGAGCAATTTTTCTCGGCTCATTCCTTTTAGACAGTTATTCGTCAGATACATGCGAAAGCAACCTTATTCTGCGTGGTTATGATGTGGTGTATGACATTGACAGCAAAGAAATTGTACTTCTTTATCGCATTATGACCACAGACGACGATATAACCACCATTTATCGTGTTGATACAGACCTTTATGAGGATTTTGATGTATTTGAATTTGTAATTGATATTTCCGCTCAGATAATGATAAGGCTCAAGCAGAGTCTTTCTATTCCAAATTTATCAGCTATTTTAAAGGAGGCAGCATAATATGTTCAGACTAATTTTAAGTGAAAAACCATCGGTTTCCGCTTCTATTGCTTATTGTATGGGCGCAAATGAAAAGATTAAGGACGGCAACAGCTCATATTTTCAGGGGAATGGCTACATAGTTACAAATGCATTAGGACATCTTTTCGGTATTGGAATGCCGGAGGATTATGGTTATGAAAAATGGGAGATTGAAACTCTTCCGCTTATTCCAAACGAATTTAAGCTTTTACCGCTTAAAGGATATGGGGAACAGATAAATCTTCTTAAAAAACTTCTTTCCCGTGATGATGTATCAGAAGTCATCAATGCCTGTGATGCCGGAAGAGAGGGAGAATGTATTTTCAGATACATATATAACTACTTTGGATGTAAAAAAACAATAAAACGCCTTTGGATTTCTTCTCTTACTGATGAAAGCATTAAGCAGGGCATGGCAAGTCTGCTTGATGGCAGGGAAAAGGACAATCTTTTTGAAGCTGGTTTTACAAGAGTAAAGGCTGACTGGATTCTTGGCATGTCGCTTTCAAGGCTTTACAGTATCATAAATGGTGACAGCCACAAGGTCGGGCGTGTGAAAACTCCGGTACTAAGCATTATTTCAAGCCGTGATGAAGCAATTTCTGCATTTACAAAAAGACCTTTTTACAAGCTTTTGCTTGAAAACGGTGCGGAATGTGTAAATACCTTTGATACGTCAGAACAGGCAGAGAAAGCCCGAAGTAAGTACAATGGAAAAGTTTCGGTAGTATCTCTTGCAAAATCAGAGGACAAAAAAGAAAATCGTCCGCTTCTGCATAGTCTTACATCATTACAGCAGGAGGCAAACGATATTTTTGGTATAACTGCCGCAGATACGTTAAAGGCGGCACAGTCCCTATATGAAAAAAAGCTGATTACATATCCAAGAACGGACAGCAATTTTTTATCGGATGATATGGTTTCACTCATAGAAAGCATTGTGAAGTGCCTTTCAGGTTATGACGTAGAGCGTGTTCAGCAATTGCAGTCACAGGGTTTGAATATTGATAACAGGTTGATTGATAACAGCAAAATTTCTGATCATCACGCCATTATTCCCACAAATCTCATAGGCAGGCTTGGGGACATTTCACTTGATGAAAATGAACAGCGAATTGTAAAGCTTGTTATAAACCGTTTTCTTTGTACACTTGATAAACCTTATCTATATACAGAAACAAAATATGAGTTTCTTGTCGAGGACGAAATGTTTAAGCTTACAATAAAAACTCCTGTTGAAATGGGCTGGAAGCAGTACAAGGTAAATGCTCCTGCTGAACTTGATGAGGACACAGAAAAAACCTGGTCTGTTTCATATTCTGAAAATGATACATTTACAGTAGGTAATCTTGCTGTCAAGCAAGGTGAAACAAAACCGCCAAAGCATTTTACAGAAAGCTCACTTCTTGCAGTTATGGAGAATATTGACCGCTTGATTGAGGATAAGGAGCTGAAAGGTTTTGTGAAAGAACGTGGTTTAGGCACTCCTGCTACCAGAGCCTCTATTATTGAGGAACTCATTTCCGCTGGATATATCCACAGACAGAAAAAGCAGCTTATTTCCACAGATTACGGAAGAGCATTTGCAGCTTCACTTCCTGAAAATGTTAAGTCAGCTGAACTTACAGCACATTGGGAACAGGCTTTATCTGATATTGAAAAAAGTACAGGCAAGGCTGAAAATCTGCTTGCAGAGATTGAAAAAACCGTTTCTGAAATTATTGATTATGAGAAAAACAGAGATAATCATGTTTCCGTAACAAGAAAACAGGTTGTCGGCAACTGTCCTCGTTGTGGTAAACCTATCATTGCAGGGGATAAAGGATTTTATTGTTCTGCTGGGCGTGATAAATGCGGTTTCTTTATTTTTAAAACTGACAAGCGTATCGGCAGAGATTATACTGCTGCTGAAATATCTGAGCTTCTTTCAAGTGGTAGAGTTACGCTTAAAAACTGCACATCATCAAAAGGCAGTAAATACAGTGCTGTGTTTTCGCTTGATGATACAGGGCAGTATGTGAATTTAAAGCTTGAAGAATTTGTTGGCAAAAGAAATATTTATAAATAATGAGGTGCAATATGAATACTATACTTAACATTATCGAGCAAAGAGAAGTTTTGGGTAAAGAATTTAAAATATACGGTGATTATGAAAATCCATTGTTTCTTGTTAAGGAGGTTGCAGAATTTATTGAATATGAGGGACGTACTGGACAATTGCTTAACAATGTAGATGGATCTGAAAAGCTGATGCATATATTATATGCATCAGGTCAACTAAGAAAAATGTGGTTTCTTACTGAAGATGGCTTATATGAAGTCCTTATGCAAAGCCGTAAACCGATTGCTAAGGAATTCAAGCGACAGGTGAAAATCATTTTAAAGGATATTCGCAGGCATGGCTTGTATGCAGCAGATGAACTGCTTAATAATCCTGATTTTCTTCTTAAAGCGGCACTTGCATTGAAAGAAGCACGTGATAAGGTAAGAAATCTTGAAAATGAGGTTGAGGAATTAAAGCCAAAATCCATATATTGTGACATGATTTTAGACTGCAAAGACTTGGTTTCCACAACGCAGATTGCAAAAGATTATGGCAGGTCAGCACAATGGCTTAACAAGTATCTGAGTAAAATTGGTATTCAGTACAAACGCAGTAATATGTGGGTTTTGTATGATGAATACGCTAAGCAGGGGCTTGCAAGCTCAAAAACACATCTTGTTACTGACGGTGATGGGAATGAACATGCAAGGGTACATACTTACTGGACTCAAACAGGCAGGCTGTATATTTATCAAAGGCTGAAAGAAGATGCGGTTCTTCCGCTTGTTGAAAGTAAGTTGTAATTTTAAAAGTCAAAATTAATGAGTTTATGGGCGAAAAAAGAGCAGTGTAAATGAATAATGCGGAAGTCGATGATGACTTCCGCAGAGTTTGTATCAGCTCAATAAATTAGGAGTTGATTGATAGGGATTATGCTCATTAGCTCACACAATGTTTTCTCCTAGAATAATTTTAGGCATTGTTGTCAAACAACGATTCCACCGCTTGTAAAAATGCTCTAATCCAAGCTTTGATACACGGGCATGAGTTTCCTCATCCCTCAAAGTCCAATGTAAAACATAAGTTACTTTGCCAACATTCCGTGTTAGACGAATTGGTAATTCACCCTCTTTTACAGCATTGAAATCAGATTGACGATGAGTTCGTTTTATGTATTTCACTTCAACTACCCCATCTTGTGCTAAATAGAACTCAGAAACCTCTTTCATAAGTTGCTCAATTTCATCTTGCTTTTCAATCTTTGCCTCATAAATACAGATTTCATTAAACATTTATTATACCACCTTGCACATTATAGAAATAATCTTTACTTCAAATTCTGATTTGTCACTTAACTTTTCCCTATTATACCATAGTTAACCCTAAAAATCAATATATCATATCTACACGAAAGGAGCAATTTAATGACCAGACTTCAATCCGTCCGTGAAAATTGGACAGAAATCACAGACCGCTTGAAAAATGATAAACAGGAGCTTGCACAGTTCCTGCGTTTTTCAGCGGGAATGTATAAAATGAGTTTCCCCGAGGCGGCACTCATTTATCATCAGAACCCGAATGCTACAAAAGTAGCGGAACTCAGCCAATGGAATAAGCTTGGCAGGCTTGTCAATAAAGGCGAAAGCAGTATTCCTGTGTTCGGAAAAGATAATACCTGCAGGCACTATTTCGATATATCACAGACAAACGGAAAACGTGTACCGGAGCTGTGGAAGCTTACAGAAGATTTATCAGCAGATTTGACTTCCATTATAAATGAAAAGTACGGTAAGTCCTGCAAAAACATTCAGGAAACCATTGCGGCTATGTCGGTTGATAACATAAAAGTAAGACTTTCTGATATGCAGCATAATCTTGAAATTATGAAGCTTTCAGAAAGTGATATAAAAATTTATCAGCAGTCGGTAGTTTCCGCAGTAAGGTATATGGTGTCAAGCCGTTGTGAACTAGAAAGCGATATGAAAATATCGGGAGGTATTAACCTTAATATCGCTGATGTATTCAGAGATAACAGAGATTTAATACGTTTTTGCGATTTAGTGCAGAAATCAGCAAAGGATACGCTTCTTGAAATGGAGCGTGAAATAATTCAAATTTTGAAACAGAGGAGAGAGAAATTATATGAACAACCAGTACAAGCTCAGTCCGACAGGGCAATTCCTGACAGAAATGCCGTACACAACAGATCCACAGGAGATGGCAATGCTCAAATATCCGATAGGCAGATGGGGCAGGCTTTGGCAGGAGTGGATGGAAACCGAATACCCGACAGAGGTGACAGTTCTCGTAATGATGGGCAGATGGCAGATAATTCCGAGAGAAATCGACAGAGAAGCAGAGAGCCGTTTTCAGGAGCTGGACAAGCAGTATCGTCTGAAAAATCCGCGTCCGGAGAGCTTCTCCGAAGTTCAGATTTGGGAAAAGGAACGCCTTCTGACAGTAGAACATCAGGTGATGAAAGAGAAAGTGTTTCAGCTGAGGGAATAACAGTTGATTTTCTCATTGACAAATACAATAATGCTGATTTTAACCACCGTTTTGACAGTTATGAATATGCAGGCTGGATTTTAAATGATGCAAAATCAACAGAATTCAAACTTGACGCAGTTGCACATTTCAATAAATTCTGTGCTTCTGATTTTTCAGCAGTGCAGGCGGATGAAATAAGAAATCTTATAGAAACAGCCTTGAAAAACCGTGATATGTCACAGATACCAGTTGAAAGTATAACTCCTATAAAAGAATCAATTATTATTCAGAATGAAGTTATTGAAACTTCTTCATTACCTCCGCTTACAGATGAAAAACTCATTTTCGGTATAATTAAGAATGATGAATTTCTGAATGAAAAGAAAGATTCAATTGCAAAGTTTTTTGGTGATAATCAAGATTTTGACAAGCGTACAGATTACGTAAAATCTGTTTACAACAAGGATTACACTGAATTTGATGTTGATAATGTGAGAGCGGGTTATAAGGCAAACGAAAACGGTTTGACGGTATGGGAGGGTGATTATCTATCACGCACAAAAGAGTCAGGCTTCAGCTGGGACTTGGTACAGAGCTTTACCGCTGATTTAATTGATAAGGGTGAATATCTTGAAAAGTCACAGCAGGCTAAAGTTATTAATACAATTGGCAATGCTTTTAAAATTCTTGACTTTTCCGAAAATGACGGTCAGTATTATGCAGATTGTTTAATTGGAGATAAGTCTGTAAAAGCACTTGTAAGCAGAACTGAGGATGATATTCCATATATGACACACGAAGATAAAACGTATATGCTTACAGATACTCAAATTTATGATTTGGAGCAGTACGAACTTTTCAGAGCACCAATTACACATGACATAAACGGATATTTTGCTGATGATTTGGATGAGGGTGATGTTATTCGTTTGGAGAGTGGTTTATGGACTGTTGAAAGCAAAAACTCATATTCAATCAATCTTTCAAATAATGATAAAACGGATAATCACAGCAGCAATATGTTTTTTGGTCACTGGCAGGAAACACTTACAAAGGCAGGATTTGAGTATGTTCCAGAAGAACCCCGTAAAATAGATGAACCTATTTTTGCAGAGGCAGTTCCAAAAACTAATGATATTTTTCCTGAGCCATTGCCGCAAGGCGAACAACTTTCGCTATTTGGTGAACCTGAACCATTGACAGCAGTAAAAACAACGGAGCATAAAAAAGTAAATCTTCCGTCATATCCGATTACACAGGATATGATTGACTACGCTTTAAAATCGGGGAGCAATGAGCCAAATAGTCTGCTTCGTATATGTGCACAGTTTCAAAAGGATAAGTCTGCTATAGAAAATGCTGATTTTCTTAAAAAGGAATTTGGTACTGACGGCAGAGGTTTCAAATATGTTAATTCAGAGAATACATACACAGCTTTAGTTTCTGCATGGTATGACAAGGATGGTATGACTCTAGGTGCAGGGATTACAGCTAATAATCCGAATTCTAGTGTTCACTTAAGCTGGGAACAGGTATCAGACAGAATTTCTGAAATGATTGAAAATGGGGAATATACTTCACAGGACAATATCGACAGGGCAGCAGAAAATGAACTGAAAGATGTTGCAGAAAAGCTTTGGTATCTTCATCAGGATTATGAGGGTGAAAGAGAATACTTTGTTCCCGAAGAGCTTTTTAAGGGCGGTTTCCCTGAAAGCACAGTAAAAATATCCGCAAGCTTGACAGATAAAAACACCTTGCAGAAATATATTGAAGGTCTTACTGATTTAATCAAGGATTATGAGCAAAACAGGGATATACTTCGTTTTCATTTCCATAAGCCAAAAGAAGTTTTGCAGTCATTAAAGGATTTACAGCTTGAACGGAAAGATTTTATCACAAAGCAGGGGTTTGAATTTAAACCGCAGTTTTTCATCACAGAAGATGAAATTCAAAAGCTTCTTTTAAGCGGAAGCGGTATTCAGGACGGTAAATTCCGTATCAATGAGTTTTTTAAGCAGGAGCATACCATTAAAGAAAAAGCAGACTTTTTAAAGCATGAATATGGTGATGGCGGTATGGGACGAAGCGGTTTTAATACTTGGCATGATTCAAGTGGGTTTTCTTATTCTAAGGGCAGTCTTTCAGCACCTGATGCAAAAATTACTATGAAATGGAATGAAGTTGCCGACAGGATTAGCAAGCTTGTTTCTGAGGATAAATATGTAACACAGAACGATATTGATGAGCGTATCCGTCATGCAAAATATACTATTAATAATAGAAATGTTGGTTCGGATTTTGATAAGGTTATTGTTGAAAATGCAAAAAAGGTTCTTGAGGGATATGGTATCAATCCAGAAAATGAAGTGCAGAAATCTCCTCTTTCAAGGCTTATAGAAAAAGCACAATCAGCTGGTATTCCAATAGAAATCTCAAATGATGAACAGACATATATAAAGGCTGATGAAATCGCTGTTTTTATGGATGTCCGTGATGAAAGCTTTATTTTAGTTCAGCAGGTTGATGAGGGTATTGATTATTCAGTTTATGCTCCTGATTTATCCTTGGTGGAGGGCGGTGTCTGGGAAACAGACGAACTTATTAATTTAAGAGATGCCGCCGCAGAGCTTCTTGGCACAAGTAAAAATTCTCTTGCAGAAATTGAGGACTATGATAAGTTTATTGACCTTGCTGATTTTAATACAGGGCTTGATGTTTCAGCAGAGCTTATAAAGCTGAAATCAAAGGCTTTAACTGAAAATTCGGTTACTGAAACACCTAAAAATATTGTTGAGACAAAGCCACAGATTACAGTTAATGCTCCTGAAAATATTACAGTGTCAGCAAAAACGGAACAAAAGTCAGGTGTTCCTGTTACATATTCCTTTAATTCTGATGATTTGGTACAGGGTGGTGCAAAGGCAAAATTCAAGGCAAATATTGAAGCAATTCAGGCATTGCAGAAAATTGAAGCTGAGAACAGATATGCAACTCCTGAAGAACAGGCTGTTATGGCAAAATACGTTGGGTGGGGAGGCATTCCACAGGCATTTTCATCAGACAGAGCCGCAGATAATATCGGCGGTAATCTTTCTAATGCTGCTCCCACAGGCTGGGAGAATGAACAGCAGCAGCTTCGAGAAATCCTTGCCCCAGATGAATACAAGGCGGCAAGATCTTCAACACTTACAAGCTTTTATACTCCTCCCGAAGTTACAGACGGTGTATATCAGGCACTTTCTCAATTTGGGTTTAATGGTGGAAATGTTCTTGAACCGAGTATGGGCGTTGGGAATTTCTTTGCTAAGATGCCAAGTGATATGAGAGATAATTCAAAGCTTTATGGTGTTGAGCTTGACAGCGTTTCAGGCAGAATTGCAAAACAGCTATATCCGCAGGATAAAATTCAGATAAAAGGCTTTGAGCAGACAAATTTCAACAACAACTCTTTTGATGTGGTTGTAGGTAATATTCCTTTTGGAGATTACCGTGTCAGTGATAAAGCTTATGATAAGCATAATTTCAAAATCCATGACTATTTTGCGGCAAAAGCAGTGGATAAGGTAAAACCAAACGGTGTTGTTGCTCTTGTAACGTCAAAATTTACTATGGACAAGCATAATGAAAAGGCACGTCGGTATCTTGCTGAACGCTGTGATTTATTGGGTGCAATAAGGCTTCCAAACAATGCTTTCAAACAAAATGCAGGCACAGAGGTTACGACGGATATTCTTTTCCTTAAAAAGCGTGAAACCATGACTGTGGAGGTTCCTGATTGGGTTCATATGAGTGAAACTCCTGATGGAATACCATGCAATCAATATTTTGTTGATAATCCCGATATGGTTCTTGGAAAAATGACATGGGACGAACGCATGAAAGGCAAATATGGTGATGACAGTAAAATAACTGCCTGTATTGCTGATGACAATATTTCTCTTGCAGAGCAGGTTAAAAAAGCTGTATCAAAAATTGAGGGCAGAATTGAAACGGTAAAGGATAATCCCGAAAAGGATGAACGTGAATATATTGCCGCAGATCCGTCAGTTCGTAATTTTACGCATACCATAGTCGATGGAAATCTGTATTTTCGTGAAAATGAAATTATGACAAAGGTTTCTGAAACAGGCAAGTCACTTGACAGAATGGTGGGCTTGCATATGGTGCGTCAGGCGGCAATGGCTGTTATTGATGCACAGGCAGATGGGTGTTCCGATGAAGAGCTTAAAAAGCTTCAAAAGGATTTAAATGCTGTTTATGATAAGTTTAAAAAAGCGTATGGCAATATTTCAGACAGCGTAAATGAACGCTGTTTCAGACAGGATGATGACTATAACACTCTTGCGGCACTTGAAGTGGTTGATTCAGAGAAGAAAACTGTGGAAAAGGCAGAGATTTTTTCAAAGCGTACTATTCAGCCTACGGTGGAAATCACTTCTGTTGATACACCAGAAGAGGCACTTCAAGTTTCAATTGACCGTGTGGGCAGGGTTGATATTCCGTATATGGCACAGCTTGTAGGTTGTGAGCCTGAAAAGATAATTACAGACCTTGGCAATGATATTTTCAGAAATCCAGCTGGAATTCATGAAGATGAACCGTTTTCGGGATATGAAGATGCTTCTGAATATCTTTCTGGGAATGTTCGTGAAAAGCTTCGTATTGCACAGGAGTATGCAAAACACATTGACAGCAGCTATCAGAAAAATGCAGATGCTTTAAAACAGGTAATTCCAAAGGATTTAGAGGCAGGAGAGATTTCTGTTCGTATCGGAGCAAATTGGATTGATGTTGAGGATTACAACAAGTTTTTGCACGATTTTGCAAAGGCGGATATGGGTATGTGGGGTCATCCTGTAACAAGAACAAAAATGGGTGAATACAAGATTGAAGGTAAGTATCAGGATAAATCGGTTGCAGCTAATGAAACCTACGGCACTTCCCGTATGAGCAGTTATCATATCTTTGAAAATCTTCTTAATCAGCGTGATGTTGTTATTCGTGACAGAAAAGAGCTTGACGGAAAGGTATATTATGAGGTCAATCCAAAAGAAACTCAGCTTGCTAAAGAAAAAGCACGTCAGATGAAGGAAGCTTTTAAATCTTGGATTTGGGAGGATATTGACAGAAGGGACAAATATGTAGAGAAGTATAACTTCCTGTTTAACGCTATTCGTGGTCGTGAATATGATGGTTCACATCAGACATTCCCTGGTATGAATCCAGCAATTAGGCTCAGACCACATCAGGAAAATGCTATTTTACGAGCAAAACTGAACGGCAATACTCTTCTTGCACACTGTGTTGGTGCTGGCAAGTCGTTCGAAATGGTTGCAGCCGCTATGGAAAAGAAAAGGCTTGGACTTATTAATAAAGCTTGCATTGTTGTTCCAAAGCACCTTACTTTACAAATGGCTTCTGAATGGATGAGGCTATATCCGAAAGCAAAGCTTCTTGTTGCCCGTCCTGAAGATTTTGAGAAAAATAACCGTCAGAAATTTATAGCAAGGTGTGTCACAGGAGATTATGATGCAGTTATAATGTCATTTACTCAATTTGAGCGTATTCCAATGTCAGACCAATACCGCAAGCAGTTTATGGAGAAAGAACTGAATGAAATCATGGATGCGATTGAGGATGTTGACAGCACTGACAGGGTATCTGTTAAAGCATTGGAAAGACAGAAAAAACAGCTTGAGGAACGTCTTGAAAAGCTGCTTTCATCAAAAAAAGATAATTCTCTTTGCTTTGAAAAGTTAGGATTTGATTATCTTGTATGTGACGAAGCACACAATTACAAGAATTGTCTTGTTACAACAAAAATGTCTAATGTGGCAGGTGTTCAAACAACAGCAGCTCAGAAATCAGAGGATATGCTGATGAAAACTCAGTATCTCAATGATAAATTTGGCTGTAATAGTATTTTATACGCTACTGGAACGCCCATATACACACTCTAAATACTAAATTGAATATCAACGCCCATATCGTCAGAAACATATATGACGTCAATCATTGTAACAGCTACTTCGTGCTTTTCGTGGATGGTCAGTTCATCCCATCTGCTTAAAGGCTCGGATAAAGGAGAGGTATCAATGGTTTTCTTTTTGCGTTCACGGGTGTTGAGCTTGTCCTCTAATTCGGATTTTTTGCTATGAAGTTCTTTAATACGCTTTTGAATATAATCAAATAATACATCATCTGCATCTGCAAGCTTATCCATTAGTTTGCGGATTTCGTTTTCTATTCTGACAATTTCAGACTTGATTATTTCCGTTTCCGTATCAGGTTTTTGCTGTTCATTTTTGGCAATAACAAGACTATTTAAACGTTCAATCATAGCACCAAATACGATTTTTTCCAAATTATCAGGACGAATTTTCAGTGACTTGCTTTTACAGCCGACCGCATTATATGCTCCTGTGTCACGGTAATATCTCCATTGTTTTGTGCGTGAAGCGTTCCATGAGTAATAAATATGTACTGAAAAATCGCAATGAGGGCATTTAGTAAGCCCGACAAGCCATGAGTTTATGCCTTTTCCGTTATTGGGAATTCTGAAATTGTGGTCTTTCTTATCCTGTACTGCAAGCCATGTTTCTGAATCAATAAGCCCTTCATGATAACCAACCTTGATAAAAAATCCACCGTTTTCATCCTTGTGGCAGAATAAGCCGTGAATTCCGTCAAAGGCTTCAATATCGTCAATTATACGATAATTTTTAGCTGAAAGGTATTTGTAAACCTCCACATCTGCACGAACATAAAGAGGACTTCCAAGCAATTTAGAAAG
>Ga0208695_1001305_pt1 | contig 21193 bp, 16 predicted proteins | sample AD_UKC111_MetaG_FD_184449 | JGI IMG/M metagenome (GOLD analysis project Ga0208695, IMG submission 184449) | Active sludge microbial communities of municipal wastewater-treating anaerobic digesters from Hong Kong - AD_UKC111_MetaG (SPAdes)... | ecosystem: Engineered > Bioreactor > Anaerobic >...
TATACCATAATATTGTAATTTAGGTATAGTTACTGTAAAATCAAATCTATCGACAAGGTGTCCGGATAATTCCGGTTTAGTGTCCGGATGCCTCCGGAATAGCCGTCCGGATGTTCCGGAATACGCATTGACAAGGAAGAACTATTTTCAAAAATTATAGATAAACATGCTTCTATTCCTATAAACCTTAATAATCTGGTTTATATTGCTAATATATTGTTTATAAAAGATGCTGAAATTGATAAACTTACTCCTGCTCTTGTAAAAGAAGAATTTGTTGACTCAAATTAACTCCAAGCTGAAAGTGCCGAACGGCTGTATAAAATTTTCACAAGGACAGGGAAAATGTACCATAAAAGCTTTTGCAGTACATTTTCCCTGTCCTGACGCTGCAAGACAAACCCAAAGGAACTATCCTTGAACTTGAAAGCGATTGCAAAGATTCTAAAGCCCACCTCCGTCAGCCTTTCTAAAAGATGGAGGGGATTTGTTTTCCCAGGTTTTGCTCCGTAAGGTTTCTTCAAGTAATCTTAAAATTACACTAAAACCTTCATATGTAGAACATTCAGATTTACTGAAAAAGCCTGTAAACAATACAAGCCTTTGCACTAAAGCCAGAAACTGCAAATACAGCTATATCAATGCTTCTTGAAAATATACAGGATGAAAAATACCAATCTAAACTGATAAACTGAGCTACCATAATCTCTGGCAGCACTCTGTAAAAACCTCTCAAAATCAATTATATATAAATAGTGATAATACATCAAAACATCAAAAGAGATTCAGCGAAATTATCCCAAAATTCCATGCTCTTCAGTGTGGAATCAGGTATGTTGAGTATCAGTGCCAAGACTATAAGGAACGCCCAGATGCTTAAGATGGAAAAGCCTGATTTGATATTAGTTTTTCATGAGGATTTGGTAAAAAGCAAAGGTACTCGTGATATGATTTTAATTACATGGATAATACTAGGTTTATATATTAACATAATAATTTCCGCATAATGACAAAATTCTACAAAATTTGAAGTAGATATAAGTTATAATAAAATGGTAATGTACATTACAAATTCATTGTTTTACAATTAAAGTTATACAAACACAGAGTTTAAGTTCTATTTAGTAAGTAATTGGATAAAATATAAAATACATAAGGAGGCTTATACTAATGAGTAAGTTAAGAATACTATTTAGTATGTTGATTTTAAGCTTTACTTTTATTACATCTGCAGTTATAGCTTCAGCTGATAAAGGCTATGCAATTAATAATATTAATTCTGGTGCTAATGTCACAGGTTCTTTTTATCAAGCTATTACTAGACCACTAAGTGCAATAGCAGGTGGTGAAATTATCGCACATGCTCAATGGGTCCATGTTGGCCCTACAAATAGCACAATTTGTACTGGATTTAGGAATGGATATGAGAACGGAAATTATGTAAACGGATTTTTTAGGTCGTATACGAAATATGATAGTAATGGGAATTTTGTTAGTTTTAGTTCTTATAATATTACAGGCCCTTCAACTGCTACAGGTACAAACCATACTTATCAAATTCAACGCACTAGTTCCTCAAGCTGGAATGTATATATTGACTATGTTGATAGAGGATCTTTTTCCTGTACATCTACTTGTGTACAGAGTGGTATTGAAATAGGTTTGTATTCAGGGCATTTAAATAATACATCTGATGTTTGGAATGAAAACTCATTCCAATATTGCAAAAATAATACCTGGAGTTATTGGTCAGTAAACGACCCTACATGGATTACTGTACCGTGGGTAGGATATATAGTAAATTGGGATGTCATGCCAACTTCTATTTTTTCTAGTACTGATTAATATTTTGACTATTTACCTACTTGTATATGTAATATAATATTTAATATATAAAAATATAATTATAAAAACAAATATTAAGGAGGATAAAAGAGTATGAACAAGAAGTTTATTGCAATGGTTACTTCTGTGTCATTGATTGCTTCAGTTTCATTGGTATTAGCAGCTTCCACTATATCTAAATATGATGAAAGCAAAATTAGACCATCTTGGGGAGTGGAGAAAGATACACAAGTGCTGAGAGAAGATAAAAAAGGGATGATAATGCCATCACCTGTTTTAAATCCAGAACCTGTATATAAAGATAACGAGAAGATACCAACAGATAGTTATTATGATATTAATAAAAAAATTGATACGGTGAAATATAAGAAAGAAAATGTAGAACTTGTAATGGCTAAGGCAATGAAATATGAAGATTACTGCAAAATGGAAGGTAAAAAAACTGATGAAATAACAATGCTCTCTCCGAAGAGGATGCTTTGGATAGTAAAGACAAAACGTCCAAATGGTGTTCAAATTCCTATTAGTGAAGAGCAAAAACAAAAAGGTGAGAGTGGACTTGTAAAAAATGTTACAGTCACAGAACTATATGATGCAGAAACTGGAGAATATTTTGGATATAATGTAGTTCCCACCAAGGAATAATTATAACGTGTTGATTCTGCAAAGCCTCATGAAATAAGCTTCAGGAGCAGGGGAAGTATACAATGAAACTTCTATCGTATACTTCCCCTGCTCTGATGCTTTAAGCCCACTCCGTAGCAATCAATCAGCTGCTTATAAGTGGCTCAAAAAGCTCTAAAGTAAGGCTACGTTAGCTTTTCTAAAGAATGGGGGCCCTTTGCCCGGGCTTCACTCTGTTAGCGACCTCAGAGAGACTCCGAAGGAATGCTTGTTTATACTTGTATTCTGAGAGACTGAAAGAGCCATAAGTGTTGATTTTGATCATGTAGAAATCAGAGTGCCCTGGTAAAATCATTATGTTGGAATAGTTGGTACAATCTGCACCTCTGATATTCCTTAATGGCTTTCCAGGAAATTAAAAAAGCTGGATTTCTCCAGCTCAAATTATTTTGTATGCCACACAGCAAGCACTTTTCCATCACTTTTTTGAATTATTACATTTGGAACTCCACCAATAAAATTTTTGCCAAGTGTACCACTAACAACCCAGGCTTTAAATTCCTCATCATAAGTTGCTTCAAAGGGCTTTTTATCATTAATCTCATTCCCATAAATGGGTAACAAAATATCCTCTGCCAACTTAATAGCAGTTTCCTTATCCTTAACAATGTCAAATTTCGGTACAATATTATTTCCAATCTCATATTTTTCTGTTAACTTTTCTATATTGTCATTAGGCTGTACTGATTCATTTTTAATCGATGTCATTTGAATGTCTCCTTTTTCATTAATATTTCCACATGCTGTTAAACAAAGCATTACAAAAAGTATTGGAACGAAGAAATATTTTTTAATCATAATAACCACTCATCTCACTAATTTTATTGTATTGCGTAAGTGCTTAAGGTACTGCATTAGGGTCTTTGGGCATTGAAGTTGACAGCACACTTACAGTATTGGTTGATGGATCATATTTCTTTAATGCTCCATTTGGCGTTGCTACATATATTGGTGCATTATAACCTCTTGCTGCGTTTTTGTCAGCTGGCGAAAAATTCTCATTATCATATCTTGCATCATAAGCTCCATGTGTATGAAGAATACCAACAACTGTTGTTCCTTTTGGTGGTTTTGGAACAGTGGCAGATGCTGCACCACCTTTTTTTATAGGTACATATTTATACATTGTTTTGCTTCCAACCTTCTTTTCATATACAACTGAAACATATTCTCTGTTATCCTTTATTGAACCTTTATTGTGTTTTTTACCAAAGTGCATCGCTGCATCGTCTATGCTGTCATGTCTTCCCAAAATTTTGTTTTTAGCTCTTGTAAATATGTTTCCTTTAGCCAAACAACTGCTATAGCCACTTGGGTCAATATATTTGATTGGGTTGTTCTGCACATAGCTGTACAGGTTTAATCCATCTCCACGATATGTGTCTTCTTGTGTAAACCGTCCCACAACCGGATTATAAAACCTTGCACGCAAATAATACTGTCCTGTAACCTGATCATACTGCTCACCAGCATACCTGAATCTATTCTGCACCTTCTCTACAGCTTCAACCGTATTACCAAATGCATCATACTGGTACCGATTAACAACACTTCCTGCTGCATCAACCAATGCTGTCACATCACCGTGGGCATTGTTGAGATAATAATACTGTTCACCATCTCCATTCCTTTGCATCAGCATTTCATGCCCGCGTATGCTTGCAGCCCTCAGCTTCTCACCATCAAGCTCGGCTACAATATCCCTGCCGCTATAAACAAACCATGCTGTTCTGCCGTTCTCTTCAATTTTACTCCTAAGACCTTCAGGATCATAGAAGTTCCTAATATATTCACCATTGGACTTTCTTACTCTCTCTGTTCTATTGAAACAATCATATGATAAAGGTAGCTATTCTTTTAAAAGTATAATAGCCACCTTCTCCCATTAATTATAGAACTGCTATTAAAGGTATTAAACCTTTTAAGACAGCCTTATACCAAGAATCGCATAAAATTCTTTGTATGAAGGTTTACTCATCAGGTTTTTCACCCGCTGTACTACACAATCTTGCTTGGCCTCACAGCATAATTATTCACATTTTTGCGGGCATGTAGTTTCATGTCAAATTAATAAGCTAATGAACTTCTCTTCCACTCACCTGTCTCTGCATCTAAAGTAAAATTCCAATCATTTCTTCCAAATTTATCTTTAAATTGTTCATTACCTTGACATACAACCTCTATTACCGGATTAGTCTCAACAATTCGATAAAATGAATATCCTGTTGGAGGTAAATACTCTTTAACCATTTCGCCCTGAAAATTATATTCTCTTAATCTACTATCATTACCTTCCCCAACAAGAACAAAAAAGCTTTGATTGTTACTAAGAGATAAATCTTGCATCGATGGTATTTTTATTATTCTATGATCTGGCTCAAAGATTGTAACTGTTTCTGTATCTATGCAATATGAAAAAAGCAACTTACCTTCAAAATTTACATATTGATACTCATAAATGCCATCATGATAAACTTCAATATAAATTAAATTATTATCTTCAGATGCAAACTCTATTCCTTCCTTGGAATATTTAATATTTCTCCCATTATAGTTCCATGTAACTTCAGAATCATTATATTCAACGTCTATTTGCATAATTAAAATCCTCCTTAATCTAATCTTCTTTTACTACCTGGCACGTATTCAATATAATCATTCCTATTGATTTTTCCCATTCCATTAAATAAGTCTAACTGCGTCAATGAAGTATTTCCAGGTAAATATCTATCTGCTTTCAAATCTATTTGTGGACCTATTGGCCCAGATGGAACTTTCAATTCCACCCCAGGTTTCACTCTATACTGAACAACTTTCCTACAATCTTTTTTCCAGTCTAATTTTATTGCCATATCATTTCTTGCAAACTCAACACTAGGAACTTCATCTAATATTCCAAATCCACCAGGTTGTGTTACTCTTTGCTTTTTATCAAGAACCATATAAAACGTATCACCCTCTTTTAAATTAATTATATTTTCATACGGATTATAACCATCTGGCCAAGGCGATTGCTCTTTAACTAGTCTAAAATAATCATCAATAGTACCATTTGGATTATGTTCTTTAAACTCTCTCCATGTTTTTTCGGAACCTATACCTGATTTTCTCCAATATTCGCTGTACCTTGCGGCATCTTCTGGTGACATTAAATCTCCAAAATAAACATCACTTTTACTTTCACAACTATACCCACTAGGGTCAATATACTTAACAGGATTATTCTGCACATAAGTATACAGGTTCAGTCCATCGCCACGGTATACGTCCTCTTGCGTAAACCTTCCTATAACCGGGTTATAGAACCTTGCTCTTAAGTAATATTGGCCCGTTATTTCATCATACTGCTCTCCTGCATATTTAAACCTGTTATGCACTCTTTCCCATGCCTCAAGTATATTCCCAAAGGCGTCGTACCTGTATCTGTTAACCACCGCACCACTTGGGTCTGCCAGTGCTTCAACATCGCCATGGGCATTGTTGATGTAATAATACTCATTACCTCCTCCGTCTTTCTGCATCAGCAGCTCATGGCCCCGGATACTTGCAGCCCTCAGCTTCTCTCCGTCAAGCTCTGCCACAATGTCCCTGCCGTCATATATAAACCATGCTCCTTTGCCGTTCTCCTCTATCTTGAACCTTAACCCTTCAGGATCATAGAAGTTCCTGATATATTCACCATTTGACTTCCTTACTCTCTCAGTCCTGTTGAAACAGTCATATGTATAGCTTATTGTTCCCTGTTTTCCGGATTCCGATATAAGATTTCCATTTCTGTCATAGCTGTAAAGAGTCTTATCGAAACCTTCCATCCTCTCAATAAGCCTGTTTCTCTTATCATAAGAATAAGTTGTCTCTGTGTTGCCCTTTTTCATGAATGTTCTGTTGCCTGCAAAGTCGTAGGAGAACAATTCTTCTACATCAGGATACACCACTTTTGATAACCTGTTAAGGCTGTCATATATATACTGCGTTACATTTCCATTTTCCTCTTTTTTAATTTGATTTCCGTTATTGTCATATTCATAACTATGCTTTAGTATCTCAACACCTTCGCTGTTTTTTGCTACAATGCCTGCTATATTCTTATCGGAATCATAACTGTATTCTACTGTTACACCATTTCCATACCTAATGCCTGCCGGTAGGCTGTCAGGCTTATATGTATATGCCGCTGCAAGTTTTCCACTGTCCCATATCTCTTCCATCCTGCCTGCTGCATCGTACTTATAAACTGTCTTCCTGCCGGTTAAATCCTTTAGCTCTGTAACATTTCCATTTTTGTCATAGCTATACTCCAGTACAGGTTTACCGTTCATGCTTTTGCTCTTAAGTCTCATGCTAGGAGTATATGCATAGCTGTATACCATACCCATAACAGAAGCTGACATAAGGCTTCCATCCGGATAATAACTAAACTCCTGACTCTTGCCTGTTTCAACATCTTTTATGAGGGTAATGTTGTCATCCTTATTATACATGTATTCAATAATATTATTGTTTCTGTCAATCTTCTTTGCAAGTCTTCCCTGCAAATCATATTTGTACAGTATTTCTCCTCCTAAAGGATCAATAATCCTTGCCAATTGGTTCATACTGTTAAACTCATATTCCGTCCTGTTGCCGTTTCCGTCAACACTTGCCGTAACATTGCCTGCATAATCATATTCATATTTTTCACTGCTGCCGTCAGGCTTCAGCACTTCAGTTATCCTGCCCCATAGATCCAGTGTATTAACAGTAAGATTACCTTCCCCATCCTTGATGCCCGTGATGTTGCCAAGTGCATCATAAGTATACTCCTGACTTGGTCTTCCTTTTTTCTTCGCTCCCGGAGTATATATTTCTTTTACTCTTCCGGTCGAGTAATATGTATATTCTATTGATTTGCCAAGTGCATCTGTCTTTTCAATCAGATCTCCTGCAGGGTTGTATTTATTCTTCTCTACAATAAATCCAAGTGGGTCTCGCACCTCTACAAGCCTATTCATACTGTCATAGCTGTAAAGCGTACCTTTACCGTCATCCTTTTCCCTGTCGTATTCCTCGGGTTTTACAAGTTTAATAATGTTTCCGGCTCCATCGTAGAAAAGTCTTGTTACTTCGCCTTCTTTTCCTATAATTCTGATTCTGCGGTTCATGCTGTCATATTCATACTCAATAGTTTTTCCGTTAGTATCAGTCTCGCTTATAAGATTACCCTGCTTGTCATATTTATAATAGTGTGTTTGTGATGTCTCGCCCTTTTCTCGCCTTATTGTCTGTATAAGCCTATCAGCCGCATCATAAAACATTTCTGTTTCATAGCCCAATGGGCTCAGAACCTTTGTAATATTTCCGTTTTTATCATATTGATATACAGTCTGGGCAAGTGCCTTTCCCTTTGATCCTGCCGTTAGATCTTCCCCATCTATTTCTTCTATCTTCTTGTCAAGCCTCCCAAGGCTGTCGAAACTATATCGAATAGTCCTGTAAGTTTTGTTATTTATACGTATCCTTTCAAGTGTCCTATTACCAAGACAGTCATATCCATACTCCATCTGTGCACCTGTAGAATCGGATATCTTGACAATCCTGCTGTTTTTATCATATTCATAGCGTATCGTATTCCATTTAGCAGGGGTTTCCTTCTCATTCACCTTCTGTATTGAACGCTTCTCTTCTATTCTCCTTCCTGCTCTGTCATAGGAATAACTTTCTACACTGTAAAGCTTTTTGCCTGCATTTTCTTCTACAGCTGTTCTTTTTTCCAACAGCCATCCGGCATCATTGTATTTATACAATGTTTCAAGCTTATTTGCATCAGTTTCCTTAATCACCAGCCCGTCAGAATTATATACATATTCTTTCAAAGTATTTCCTTCAGCATCCTTAATAGAAGTCAGCCTGTTCATCGAATCATATGTATATTCCATTCCGGGGCCATTGTCTTCATCCGGATTGTATTTACCCGGTTCAATTGTTTTGATGATATTGCCGACAGCATCATACTTTGTTCTTGATATGTAGCCCGTAGGTAAAATTGTTTTGATTCTTCTATTGTTCTTGTCATATATGTATTCAATTCCAATACCGTCTTCTTTTTTACTGTCATAGAAATTCGCGTTTATTTCTTTGATAAGATTGCCATTTAAGTCGTATTTCAATGCAAATACATTCTTTAACGGATCGGTTGTCTGAATCAGCCTGTCCATGGCATCATATACAAACTCATAGGCCCTGTCATCGCCCTTGGTTTTACCTGACTCATTAGGCAGCACCTTTTTTATGAGGTTACCCATTCTGTCATAAGACATTAATGTTATTCCACCTAAGGCATCCTTTATAAATGTTTTTTTGTTTATTTCGTTGTAACCGAATTCTACTGTGCCATAGGAAGTAGTGATTGCTTCAAGTCTTCCTGCCATATCGTATCTATACCTGAAGATGTTGCCTTCAGGGTCTTTAACCGTGGTAGGTTTATCAATATGGAGGCAGTCATATTCAAACTCGGTGGTATTACCTTCTGCATCCGTCCTTGACAACATCCGCCCGAAACTGTCATATGTAAATTTGGTTTTTGAGTATTCACCGTCACCTATCTTAACATTCTCTTCAATAAGATTTCCCCACAAATCATACTTATACAGCGTTTCTGCCCCACCTGAAGTTGCTGTCCTTATGAGGCAACCGTTATCGTCATAATCATTCCAAATTGTATGACCGTCAGGGTACTTTTCCTCAAGTAAATTACCTTTGTTGTCATACACACGTAATATTGTTTTGCCATTACGATCAGTCTCGCTGTTCCTGTTGCCGTATTCATCATATGTAAAGTATTCCCTCGTGCCATCCCTGTGAATGGTCTCGATCAAAAGCCCTTGATCATTGTATCTATACCTCTCCATATCTCCTGTCGAACGGTAAATGAAAACAGTCTCATTATTATCGGTATAATACTTGATATCAACTATATCCTGCTCGTTTACACATTGACGGACAACTCTTCCTTTTTCGTCAAATTTATTGGTTACATACTGTCTTCCGTTTGCATCGGTTATTGAAGTAATGAACGAACCCTCATACCCGTATATGAATTCACCTTTATTCGGAAGAACTGCACTAATCAATTTGTCACCATTATAGCGATAGACAATTTTTCTTCCTGTATAATCTTCTATCTCCGATATTTTTCCCTGTTCATACTTAAAAGTAAGGACCTTACCGCCAGGCGAAACGATTTTTTCAATAAGTCCATCCGTTGAATATTTTACAGTTATCGTATTATTATTCCTGTCACTTACAAAAATCAATTTCCCGCTGCCGTCATATGTATAACTTCTTGAGTCTTTCCTAATAAGTGTAAAATATCCTGTAGTCGGATCCTCAGAAAGAGTTTCCGAACAATCCTGAGTATCTTTCTTATGCCACTTGCCTTCTTCTTTTATAAACTTCTCCTCATGCCCGTCAGGGTACATCAACGTAATGCAGTTAATGTCATCCCTTTTTAAACAACTCTCAAATTCAAATGTCCAACCTTCTCCCATGATGCCGTTTCTTAATCCAATTGAGTTATATCTCCTCTTTATTTCAATGTCAATTCCCCTATCTTCAATTTCAAGGTCTGTTACATCAAGGTAAAAGCTTCCATTGGCAACATTTATCGGGTCACCGCAACAAGCTGCCTTATTGGAATTCATAATAGACCTTTGAAACATCATTTCTGCGGCTTCATCACTTTGTCCCGCAAGTTTACGGCTTAAATTTGCAATCCTGTTGGCATTATCGTCAATTGAATTCATTACCTTATTGGCTCCATTTTTAATCCACGGAGCTGCATTGTCTATAGCATTGCCTATTCTCTTAGCTATCTTTGAGTCTACTATCCCTGCAGTAGCAGCACCTATTCCTGCATCCAGCAATACATTCCATGGATTTATTCCGTTGCCTTCCAAAGTCTGCCTTAATATGCTTTCAAAGGCATTGTTTGCCGCTCCGATAGCCATTTTACCACCTAATGAAGCAGCAGGTCCTATTGGTCCAAATACAGCACCCGATATAGCACCTACAACTGTTTCTCTTGCCGCCGCTGCCGCATAGGCACTAAAATCACTAACCTCGCCCCTCATCACATCACTGACAGCCTGACTTACAACAGCTGAAGCTCCTCCTACAACTGCACATGTAGCAACTGCACCAACAACCACCGCACCTGCTCCAAATGTAGCTACAGTAAAAACCGCTGCTGCTGCAACTGCAGCAACTACTGCCAGCCCTCCCAATACATTAAGTGCAAGCTTGCCCCAGTTAAAAGGCGGTTTTGGTGCAACTTTCGGTGCATCATTAAAGGGTGGATATGATTCACGAGCTCTTCCTTCAAGAAATACATAATTTGACAAGTAGTGAAATTCATTTTCAAGTGTAAGTCCACTGTCCAAACTGCTCTTTTTGAGAAGAATAAGATCCCCTGCAATAATTTTTATTTGCTTTGGAGTGGTAATGGACATTTCCTCAAGCGAATTCATGGTAAGCTTTTTATGACTTTCTATGGTAATGCCGTTCTCATCCTCCATGCTTATCTTTATGGGTTCCTCGCTGTCACCAACAATGTTCAAAGCTTTTGGAGACATCTCAAGCTCACTTCCGTGCTCTGTACCAAAGAATCTTGTATTAGGATCGCTTGTCTTCTGACAACTGCCTCCATTTTTTCTTACACAGCCGATGACCTTGGCATTGTTCCCGGTGGCATCCGGAAAATAAAGACTTGCATGTGTTCCCTTTTGCGGCATACAGTACATAATATCCCCTGTAGGAGGTACAAATGGAAACCAATATGCTTTCCCTTTATCCTGGACTTCATCTATGTCAAGATGTAGCTTTACAAGTTCTCCTTTTGTATCAAGCACCTTTCCTTCAATGGATACTCCATTTATTTGACTGTTGTTTATCTGTGAAACATATATGCCTTCCTTCATGGAAATACTGTATCTATAAGTAAGAATTCCATTTTTCATATATATATCTATGCTTGTCACATACATTTTTTTATTTCTGAAAGAAATTTCATCCCCTAATTTATAATGCTCTCTGCTTTCTATAACATAATAGAAAAAGTCATTGGCTTTAACATCGGCTCCGCTTCCCTTTGCTTTCATATAAGCCAACATGTCCTTGTTTGCCGTATAACTTATAATGTCTTCAATTTTGCCGCTTGACCCTTTAGGCAAACCAAAGCATAGTCTTGTACCTGTGTCTAACATATCCGGAGCTATAATTGAATTAAAACGGCTTGCAAGCCTCCTAATCAACTCCCAATCTGTCTCTTTATACTGCAAAATGGGCTCTCCGATTTTCACACCGTCACAAATTGTATTTATAAAATTATTCCTGGGATAATCTTTCAAAATGCCTTTAACAAGGTCCGGATATGTCATGTCAATATCCTGAAATGAACGACTCTTCTTTTTGATATCCAGCCTGAAACTACCTGACATAGCTTGAATTTCTGCATAGTAAACCCCATTTACCTTTTTTGTCTCTATGCTTGTAATAAGGCCTTTAAAAATTGTTTTATTGCTTTCACCTGCTTCGTAAATATGTATCTCATCATCAAATGACGCATTAGTCGCTGAATCAAAATTTACCGACTCATCTACAATACCGCATAAATACATTATTGCATGCTCATTTAGCTTACTCTCAATCTTAATATCATTGATGATTTTAATTCCATATGCCGGTTCTATCTTTATATTATCAAAACTCCTCATTTTTAAGCCCTCCATGTCCTACCCGTCATGCTGACCGTCAGTTTTAAATGTTATCATTCCTCCCAAGCTGCATATAAGTTTGGAATCAGTGGTAAGAGCAGGAAATCCATCCACAATAGTATCCTCCTTGGTATCCATCCAACATGATAATATGGCTGGAACACATGGCTTTCCTGTAACAGTATTACCATCTTCACCCACAAGTGATACAGTTGCACTATTTGGGTTTGATGGACTGCTGCATATTCCAAATTCAGGCACATTTTCTATAGGCATACAGTCCCATTGATTCATCATAGGTTTATTATTTACATATGAACCATGGCTCACAGGAAGGTTTATCTTTCTTCCATGACTTCCACAGCTGCATACCATAGTCGCCCCCCTCACTATATATCTGCTTATTTCCGGCATCAAACCCCCCCTAATCTTCTATTGGTATTCTTTTTAGGCAGACCCCTTTAAAATATCTCCTCAAAATGCTCTCCGCTGCATCAAGCCTTACAATAACAGTCGGTTTAACACCATCCGACACTGAAAATATCTTATAGTCCATAATTCCGTCTTTTTTTAAGATAAGCTTTGTTATTACACTTTTATCCCTCGTAAACTCGCATTTAGGACTTAATGCATCAACCTTTTTAAATACTGGAAGGAAGTATTTTTCCTGCCTCTTGTTTTCTGAATCTATCAGCACTATTGTTTTAAACACAGTATCCGGTTGGTATTTTTCAAGTAATTTTTTCAGTTTTTCAGATACCAAAAAAAGATCTCTGTCCATAATATCCAAATAACTGCTTTCAGGAGTAGCTTTTACATAAAAAATAACCGTATCAGGCACATTATGTATGTCCTCATAATTTAAATTTTTTATATCAATTTTACTTGAAAGCTGCATAATAACAGGTACATCTTTATACCTCTCATCCTGCTTCAACAAAAAATAGTCCATGCTATGTCTTCACCTCATTATCGCTATACAGCACTTCATTAAAATCTCTGTATTCCCCCATCATAATACATATTTCAGGTGCTTTTCCCATTTTAATATATGCAGAACTTTGTAAAAACTTAGGGATAACAGTCCTCGTAAACTCAACTGCTAAAGTGTGATATTTCAATGCCTCGGACATTTTAATATTTTCTATATCCATATCTGTAACAAATCTTCCATATTGTTTCTTTTCATCTTTCAAAAGACTAATTTGTTTAAAAAGTGAAGAAAATATAAATTCTGCATTCCAAATGCTATAGCACTCTGCTGTATCTAAAAACCATCTGCTGTCATAAGCATCAATTCTGTAAAATGATGTATCCTCCATTATGCTTGTACGTAAAAACGAGATGCAAATGTATTTAATATCCTCCTTCACTCCCTGATGCTGAAATACTGCCGCTTTTCTGCATACGTCCTCAAGAGCGGAGATCAGCTGGTTTTCAATACATTCCCTATTGGAAGAATATCTTTGATTAATATTCAGAAGCTCCTGTTCCCAATTATTAGTGATGCATTTTGATATTAGTTCCTCAAGCATCTTATTCTTATCCATCATTCAATATTCACCTTTGCTCCATTCATTGATACATCATCTGCAATAGTAAGATTAGCAGTTGACTGAATTAATTCTATCCCCTCATCACCCTGAACCAGTATCTTTGTACCTGAATTTATTTCTATGTCCTCTTTTGCAGATATAGTTAATTTCTTGTCGGTTGAAATTTCTATTCCCCCATCATCAGTTAATCTCACCAGTTGATTTCCATTACTCATAATTTCTATTGCACCCGGTTTGAATACAATATGCTTTCCATATTTGGTGCTTATGCTTTTAACCGCCGGATCGCTTCTCTTCTGTGGATCTTCTGATGTGAGGTTCACCGAACTTGCCGCAAAAGCTTTTTTTTCGTCTGCATCAGGAAAATACAACCTTACCTTATCACCTTTTTCAGGCATGCAGTACCATCCTGAACCATCGGGAGAAGAGTAAACCGTTGAATAAGGAAACCACATTGCTTCCCCTACAGGCTGCTTTTCATCTATTTCAAGGTGTACCTTTACAGTATCTTTTGCAACATCTATCACCTTTCCGAAAAGTGAAACTCCTACGAGCTGATCATTGTATATCCTGTTATACTTTATTCCTTCTCCGTCTTTTAATATGTACGTATTTAAAATAATGCCATCATGAGCCTCTGTCACAGAACTTAATATATATAGCTTTCTGTTTTTAAAACTTATAGGCCTACCCAACTCCAATATATCCGGGCTGGTTATTTCATAACTTATAAGATTTTTTTCTTGTATTCCATCTATGCCGTTCTGTGATTTTCTTAAATAATCCTTTATATCTTTTTTTATTATATAGTTGTACTCCTTAAGATCATGCTCCGGAGGAACATCAACTTTTCCTATGTAGTACTTAACCCCATTAACATTACATGATGGTATAAGTGCCGCATTAAAATGTGATGCAAGACGCTTTGCAAATTCCCAGTCAGTTTCGAGGTATTGTACAAGAAGTCCTCCTGTTGTTTTACCGTTTGAAGCCTCATCTAAAGCCTGTGAATCAGGATACCCACAAGTTATCTGATCAAAAATCTCCTTATAAGTAGCATTTTCGTTCTGGAAAGAACATTTTTTCTTTTCAATATCCATCAGAAAACTTAAACTCAAAGCCTCAATCTGAATACTCCTGACATTCATCTTTGCATGCAGGGACATAGATGTAACAATTCCGTAAAATAAGACAATATTTTTTTCTTTACATTTTAACGATACCTTTATGATTTCATCTTCACTTGAATTTTCAATATATTGATCCATCTTTTCTTCCGGAACAATACCCTCAATATATAGTCTTGCATGCTCATTCAATTCCCTGACAATTTTAAAATCCAGTATTTTGTTAAATTTATAAGGTTCCACTATTATATCCGCAATTGTAAAAATCGATTGACCCATTCTCATCATCTTCCTTCTATATTCTTTTTGGTCACCCTTAAAGATTTCATTACCTGAAAAGCAACCTCTCTCCAGTCTTTATATTCATCATACCTGCAGCAAAATGTTCCCATAACCGTTTTGCCTTTAAATTCAAAGAAAAACATTAAGTTATATATAAAACCATCCATAGCAGGACTTTTAAATTCAAAATAACCGATATTTTTTTCATCTACTTTTTCTATACCGTCTGTAAAAAATATATTGGCCGGATTGACCTTTTTTAAGATTGCTTTCATCCCGTCGGTAAGTTCCTTGACCTGTTCCTCATTAAGGCTGCTGTCTATTCGATTGAGCATTATATTTATACTGCTGCTTTCATCAGTTAGAATAATTTCCGGTCTCTGGGAGGAAGGATATTTAATCTCCCTCAAGTGCTGAGGCATATCTATGAAATCCTTAGGTATAAGGAGTTTTACATTATCATCATAAAATGATCTTTCCTCAAACTCATAATACCGATTACCTATTTTAACTTGACCGTCATTGATGTTTTGTGATTTTGATTCTTCACTGTTTAAAATTTCCAGAATCTTTTCGTCTATGTTCCCCATTTTACCCTCCTCCTATGAAAAACGAATTAAATAATAAATAATTACACTTTAAGGCAAATCAATATTTTAACATCCTATAACTTAAAAATATTTTAACACATTTATAACATAAATTATATAAAATAAATCGACATTTTATTTTATATATATTTTTTATTATATATATCTGATAAATAGGTCTACTAAAAATGTGATGTATAAACCGTAGTAAAATTAATAAACTTCATAATTAAAACCCGAAACTAAGAAGTCAAAATATTGTCTTAAAATATGACTTCTTAATTCCGGGCTCTGAATTCTTGTGGCTATGCCACAGTATGTAACTTATCAATATTATCGGTTTATATTCTGATCCAAAGTTTTCATCAACTCAGTTAGTTCTTCTATACTTTCTACCATACTGCTAACTCGCTTTTGTTGAACATCTGCATTGGCAAGAACTTCTTGAATCGAGGCAGATGATTTATCTGATATGGCAGCTACAGTACCCATCTCCTCAGCAACATTGTGAGCTGATTGTAAAAGCCGTTCGTTGATACATCTAAGAGACTCTGCTTGATTAAGCACTTCTTCTGAATTAGTTTTAATCTGATCAAACATCTTCTCGGCTATAACGACTGACTCTTTTCCATAAACTACTGTTTGAAGTCCATTTTGCACCAATTCATTAACCTGACGGATTTTCTCCTGTATCAGTTTTATGCTTAAATTAACTTCTTGAGAAGCATTATGGGAGTCTATTGCAAGTTTGCGAATTTCCGAAGCTACAACCGAAAAACCTTTGCCATGCTCGCCAGCCCTTGCAGCCTCTATTGAAGCATTTAACGATAACAGTTTTGTCTGATTGGAAATTTCTTTTATCATAGAAACAATATTATCAATTTTTACACTTTCTTCATTTACTTCACCTATTGCTGCAGATGTGCTATCAACAAACCGATCTATCTCCGACATTTGTTTAGACATCATTTTCATTTTATCCTGTCCTTCTCTGGTTACCTCAGCTGTATCCTTAGACTTTTGGCTCATTTTAGAAGATGAATCTGTTGTCTGTTGAACGGTCATCGTTACATCCTGCATAGCCTGCAAAACATGTGCGAAACTTGCCGCTTGAGTTTCAATCCCAACAGATATATCTTTAAAAGCCGCTACCAGTTCTTTGGATATTGCCCCTGTAGATGTTGCGTTTTCCTGAAGGTTTATAGTGGACTTTCTAAGTATTTCTGCCGAATGTGAAACCTTTTCCAAAAGTTCATCCGTTTTTTCCTTTGATTTTTTGGCTTCCATGGCACTTTCCTTAACCTTTGCCAACATTTGAGTACCAATGTGGCTTTGAGCAATTAAAGCAATCAGACATAATATAAGATATGCATTGGGAGAAAACTTGTCTATCTTAGCATAATCTGCTTTTGTAAAAAGTTCATAATTTAATATAATTATAGAAAAAATACCGTTAAGTAATAAAGGCCGATAATTATGGTAGATAGAAATAATCGCCATGGATAAATATAAAATAAGAGAATTGGAAAAACTGTTTGTGCTATGTATCATAAAAAAAGATATATAGTTAAAAGCAAACGCTATATAGTACATAATAAATTTTATCGTTACCTTTTTCCATACCAAAAAACCAATTAACAGAGCAACCGGTGATGCGTATTTTATAACCAGCATCATTGTAACAGGATATTTATAGGCAGAAGCAGCACCTAAAACGACACAAATACATAGAATTATTGCCATTAATTTATTTCTTTCATGCAGTTCTGACAACTGTTTATTCAAAAAAACTCCTCCTGTCTTAATAAATTTGGTACATATAAAAATGTTATTTACTCCTCTAATATAAAGCAGAAAATAATCTTACCCCCTGTAATTTAATTGTAAAATAGGTAATAAATCACTTAAGACAGAATGTTTTCTTAATTTAAATTCAATACAAAAAATACACATAAACTTATCAATAAAAATTTTTCAGCAATTGGAATGTATTTCTTTTTATCTGATATGTTATTTTCTTTTTTAATTAAACATGGAAATGCAATAATAAATGTAAGCGTTAATACCCCTAACACTTACATTATAAATATTATATCATTATAATGAACAACATGCAATGGCTATACATTACCATAGATTGCCATGTATTAACAACCTATTGCTTTCAACATACCTATGAACTCGTCAAAATTTAATTGCTGTTTGCTGTCAGACAAAGCAAGCTCAGGCTTTGGATGTACTTCTACCATTATTCCATCGGCACCGACAGCTAAAACCGCTTTTGCTATTTGGTTAACAATATCTTTTCTTCCGAGAGAATGGCTAAGATCAACGATTATTGGCAAATTGGTTTCATTTTTTACTATCGGAATGGATGAAATATCCAATGTATTTCTGGTTTTGGTTTCAAAGGTTCTTATACCTCTTTCACAAAGAATTATATTTCTATTTCCCTGCAATGCAATATACTCGGCTGCATAGATAAGTTCATTTATTGATGCACTCATTCCTCTTTTTAATATAATCGGTTTATTTGTTCGTCCTACTTCCTTCAACAATTCAAAATTCTGCATGTTCCTTGCACCAATCTGAAGAACATCTGCATATTTCTGTACTAAATATACGTCTCGAGTATCCACTACCTCTGTGACAGAATATAGCTTATATTTTTTACTTACCTCATTTAATATTTTTAATCCTTCCTCTTTTAATCCCTGGAAATCATAGGGTGATGTTCTCGGTTTATATGCACCTGCACGAATAAACTTTACACCGGCATCTTTAAGCATCTTTGCAACTTGATCCAAATATTCAAAGTTTTCAACTGCACATGGTCCTGCGATAACAATGGGATTTTGAGGATCAATATCAAACATCTCATTTAATTTTGGAAGTTGAACTTCGCTTGAAGCCCCAACGAGAAGTTTTCTTTCACCACTTATTCCCATGTATTGCAATGCAGTATGAAAAATGCTTAAGAACACTTTCTTTACCAGCTCATCAGGCAATGGGCCTTTGTTTTCTTTAAATATTTCACTAAGCATCTCCGCTTCTCTTATGGGATCATAATAATCGGTTCCTTTTTCATCTTTTAGTGTTACAATTTTCTGAACTAAAGTAGCACGTTTATTCAGCAATTTAAGTATTTCATTATTAGTCAAACTAATTTGTTTTCTTAACTCATATAAATCATCCATAAGAGAACATCTCCATTCTTTAGTAATATTTTAAATTCATAACAGCTCTATAAATCTATGCTTATTTTACTACGTCTTATCTCACTTAAAATCCCAAATCTTTCCTTATGGCATTTACTATTTTGCAGTGGTTTATAAGGTCGTCTTCCGATTTAACCTCACTTGTGTAATTAAGTCCGTAAGGCCAAAAATGTTGGCTGTCTCCCTTTAAAACATCCTGAGGGTTGCCTGTAATAGCCCTTAATTGGTTTGTTGCATTTACTCCTGTAAATACACCGTTTACTATTAAGGCCCTATACTGTTGTGTAGTTCCTACACCGGCAGTATGTGCAATTTCATGCATAGCGGTAATGTGGTTCATATATTCTCTTTTGCCAAATCTAATAGTACCGTTAATATTTGCATCAGCTGTTGCAACACTTGGTTCATATAGAACCCTTAAGTTTAGTGTAATGTTTGTATAACGGTTATAATATGATACGGCTTTATCCATTGCTGCCGTTATGGCTTCATATGCAGCAAGTTGGTCAGCAGTAGGAGAACTAGCTCTTACAAGGGTATAGGTTACTTTTCCCGACATAGAAGCTGTGGGTGTAGGAGTTGGTGCTTTTGTAGGTGTATAAGTTGGTGTATGAGTTGGCGTATTAGTTGGTGTATTGCTTATAATAGTGATATTTTGCAAATAATCGTTTGATGTTTTGTTAAAATGCCTAATAACTATCATTACATCGCTCATATTTATTGCTTCATCTTTATTGAGATCAAAAACAGGATTATACTTATCACTAGATGAAGTGAGATTAAATACTTTTGCAAAATCTATTATATCAGCCATGTTTATTGCCGTATCGTCATTAAAGTCCCCAGCCCATATATCAATTGGCAATCCGCTTATTGATAAGGCTGTATCTCCCGAAACGGCTATATTGTGTATAATTCTTGTTAAGTATCCGGGTTTGGATATCTTAATAGTATATCCTGTACCCCTTTGAACGTTATTTAGCTCAAAACGTCCTTCCGAATCTGTCTGGCATGAAGCCTGAGTTCCTTCCACAATAACATTGAAGCCTGCAAGCTGTGAAGTAGCTGCATAATTTAAATTGATAAACTCCGGTTTCACAACTCCTGTTACTTTGTATCCCGCATCAGCACCATTCGCATTGGATTTCATGCAAGTGACAATTAGCATCATAGCAATGATAACTGATGCAACAGTCATAACTTTTTTGTACATCTTCAACCCCCCTCATAAAAATTCAATAGATATGGAGTAATATCGTATCTAATTTAGAAAATCGAATGGGTTTATATATAACATATATGTAAATTAATGAGTATACTATAATACTATAATTTTATTATAATAAAATCAAGTCATATGTCTGCATGGCAGTAATTTGGGCCGAACAAAATATATTACAACTCCCTTTGCATAACAATTTCCGCTGTTGTGGCATTTATCAATTTAATAATGTCTGAAGGAGCCAATTCTATCTGGTATCCTATTTTGCCGGCACTCACAATAATTGTATCCAAACCCTTACAGGAACTATCCAATACTGTCTTATAATTTTTTTTCATTCCTATTGGCGAACACCCACCTCGGATATATCCCGTCACTTTATTGATATCCGCTACTTTAATCATTTCAACGGATTTTTCTCCTACTGCTCTTGCCGCTGCCTTTAAATCAAGTTCTTCGGCAACAGGAATAACAAAAACATAATACTCTCTGCTCGCTCCTTTTGTTACGAGAGTTTTATACACCCGTTCAACCGGAAGTCCCATTTTATTTGCTACTGAAACACCATCAATCAAACCATCACTGTGATCATATGAATATGAATTATACTTTACTTGTGCTTTATCAAGAATTCTCATTGCATTAGTCTTTATCTTTTCCAATGTCATTCCCACCTTCTGTATATTGTTTATTAATAAATCCTTTATTAATAATTCCAAAGCAAATTATAAAAGTCAAATCAACGAATTCAAAAAAAGGAGTTTAGCTACTCCTTTTTTAACGAATAATATATGATTCCACTGCAATAACTCCTGTTAAAAACAGGTAATATCGATCTTTGAAAACTTCGCAAAACTATTGAAACTACTGGACTTCAAGGCGTTTTTGCGATATACTGTATGTAGAAAAATACTACATAT
>Ga0208695_1001306_pt1 | contig 21175 bp, 8 predicted proteins | sample AD_UKC111_MetaG_FD_184449 | JGI IMG/M metagenome (GOLD analysis project Ga0208695, IMG submission 184449) | Active sludge microbial communities of municipal wastewater-treating anaerobic digesters from Hong Kong - AD_UKC111_MetaG (SPAdes)... | ecosystem: Engineered > Bioreactor > Anaerobic >...
TCAATGGTATACGACAGTTAAGAGATCTGTATGAAATCAGTGACTTGATACCGTCTAATCAATTGTTCTTGGAAGATGACGATGTATTCGACTACATGGTTGCAACAAATTCTTTGATATCTTACGAACATTCTGATCAAGTCATAGAAAAACTCGATATCAGCGTAAACTTTTCTTTTGAAGCACTGCACGATTTCAATGATGTACACAGATTCAAATTTCCAGGTGCATTAAATGAAAGAGATGTGTTTTTGAGCACGTTTGTGAGATATATTTCTTTTGTCTACATCTACAGTCTTAGACAGATTGTAATACGAGATCCTTTCATTAGCAAGAACAAATTCCATTTTAATTATTTTCCATCTTTTGATAACTTTCCACTTAGCTTAGATGATGTATCAGATGATTTCAATGAATTCATTTTGAGAACTTTTGAAGATCAATCAACAGTGTTAGTAAACAATTTTATAGAGGAGACAAATACACTTGAAAGTACTTTGAAATATGGTTTTCTAAATGATAATAGCGATGGCAAAAAAGTAATACTGAATTTTGTCTTAGCGAACCCAGATAACGAGGGTGAGAAGTCTGCGCTTGCCAGTTACGAAGACATATATCAGAATTTTCACACTCTAATCTTCCATGCAAAGGTTGGTAACGGTATACCAACATTTAAACAAATATACCCAAGCAAAGGTAAATTGTTAGGAGTCTCAGAGTTTCTAACGTTGGTGTTAAATTTTACAATAAGAGGTATTTATTCGGCAGGTGATAAATGATGGCTAATAGAGAAGACAAGCAAGAGATTGATGGTATTTTTGATGAAACAATCGATCCGAAGAACGTTGCAATAAATGATTTCAAAGATGTGATACATGTAAAAGATTACTTTAATATGAAACGTTCAAATCCTGAAAAGGAAGTTCTCTGCTGTTACAGTGAAAACCCTGTCCACAATTTGCAACTTGGGGAAAAATTGTTTAGAATGCAAAATGACGTTGGTACGCAGTACAAGTTCTTCTTCTTGTCACTAAAAGAAGTGCCAAGTTATTATTGTGTAAAAATGAAAATAAGTGAAATAAATCTAAGGCCGAGACTTTTGAAAACAGATTTTCCATCATATGGCTCAGATGTGGTGATCAAAGTTAATCTTTCAGATACTGAAAACCCTGCAGAAAGTTTGAACGCAGTTATAGAGAATGGCTTCTATTTCTGCGATGGTAAGATAAAGATAGCAAAATTAGAGGGTAGAGATATCTACTTCATATTATTCTCAGAAGTTAGATCTTTCATAAACATCGTAGGAGAATTCCAGACAAAGGGACTGAATTATACCGTATATCTGGAATACAAGTTTAAGCAAAATATCAAAGGAAAAGTCTTTATAAAAGAGAACTATAAGCCTTACTTGTACGAATATATATATGACCATAAAGGTGCCATTGCAATAATCGATGAGGATGAATTCATCTACACGAACTTGTTCAGTGAGAATGGAAATAGGCTGTACTTCAGAGACGTTTATGACTTCTTGGAACTATCCTTAGATAGCAAGAATTCGGATGTTTTAACCACTAATATTGGGAACATATCGTTCAGCGTAGATATCAACGTGATAAAAGACAAGGTCTTTCATGCAACGTACGAGGAATTGAAAGAGAAGAAAAGAGTGCTCGAAAAAGAAATGAGGCTTATCGAGAGACAAATGAGAAAGCTATCTGAAAAATCGAATAGAACTGCTGGTCTCTTTGTCAGAGAGGATGAACTCAATGATCTGTATTATTACATGAACTTGTACCATAGCGATGAAATGGACAAAATATCGGTTTTTCAGTTCTTAACAGAAAAGGGAAACGAAGAAGGAGAAAAGACAGGGCTAATAGTGAGGCATTATTTTTTGTATGGTCCAGAAAATCTGCTGCCTTTGAATGTCTTCACGCCTTTTGTTGAATCTCTTACTTGGAGTACGGGTGAACTCAAAGTACTTATACGTAAAGATCATCGGATAATCCCAGACATAGAGGTTGAAAAGATCCCGTCACTGTTCGACAAATTCTTGAATGTTTTATTGAAAAACGATGAGCAGCGAAAGAAAGCTAAGAATGGAGAATATTTCCTTCTCTTAGATGATTCTTCAAGGTTTTTCACTAAAGTCGCCGTTTTTGTGGAAAAGGCAAAGGGAATCAAATTATCCGAATTCACACGTAGATACGCAGAATTTAGGCTGCCTGTTAAGATCCAGAAAGATGGTACACAAAATGACGAACTGGAAGATTATTACAGCATAAACTCAACAAATATGATGAAGAAACAAGAATACTTTCTGAAAATAAATGAAAAAGTGTCTGAGTTCTTCAATTCTCTGGTAGAGAACGTGCAAGATGAGTCCAACCGTGCCATGGAGGAGTGGGCAAAAGCCTTGAATAATATCAAGATCCTTTACAATGAGTTGATGGAATTACTCGATATCTTCAGAAACGATATCCAGGCTGTTAGGTCACAGATAAATGGCTATTTTTCAGATGCCTCAATTCTTGATAAATTGGAGAGTACGTACGACAACATCAGTGCATTCCATGAAAAATATGGTAAGAAATTTGAAGATCCTAAGATCAAAAAGGTTATGAAAGATGATTACAACACATTCATAAGCAGATATGAGAACTTGATAAGCAGCTTCAAAGATTTGAATAATGAGGTACAGAATAAACAAAAGTCGTACGAGAAAGAATTCAACGATATGTACAAAAAAATAGACGATTTGGTCAAGCAGTTGGAAGACTATAACAAGAAGTACATCGACATTGAAGGTGAGCTTATTCAAAGAATGAGGAAGGCTGATGAGAATGCAAGAAAATAGAGTTTCATTCAATAGCTATCAAGAACGTATCAACGAGATCTTGAACAACTTAGAAGACACAAAAAAGAAGAATTCAGAAATCGTTAAAGAATTGCGCAATTCAACGAAGACTTTCATCGATGAGACTACTCCTGAAAGTGAGTTTACATTCAGTAAAGCATCGGACTACTTCATTGCACGTAGAAATGAGAAATTAAACTGGCTCGTTAGAATAAACACTAAAGTAGACTCTGATTTCAAAACAGCTTTCAACTATTTCGACGCAGAGTTGGATAACTTGGAACATACGATAGATCAATGTATCCATAGAGAATCTGAACTGAGTACTATCAAGCAAAAGAGCAATTCTCAGTTCAGAAGTACGGTAAATACACTCGAACATATCAAGGACAAGGTAAAGAAGGTTGATTCACTCTATGAGAACATAAAGAATGTTTATAGTTCGGTTGAGTCTTCAACTGGGAATTTTGATAACGTCAAATCGAACATCATCTCGCAGATGAGTTTTTACCAATCAAATGGTTTTGTCAAATCTTTGGAAGAGATCAAGGGACTATTTTCAAATATAGAGCAAAACGAAGCAAAATTGTCAAGCTTGATAACAAATGTAAGTGTCTTGGATATGAACGACAAATTGTACAATGCGATCGTTTACTTATATCTAGAAAAGTTGAAAAGTGTCAAGAGTTCATACGACTATTTCTCACGTACAAATTCACTTGAATTAGCGAAAAAAATGCATACCAAAATAGAAGAGATATTCGCACAAGCTAAGAACAATCTGGAAAGTGAGATAATGAAAGTAAAGGGGTCAAAAGATGAATTTCAAGCGATATATGAGCGTTTCAAATTCGTAAATGAAAACATAGATTACTTCGTCAAAGAATTTGATTACGTTGATAGGACCTTAAGAATGAAATACAATATCCAAGAATTCAATAGAACAATCAAAATGGTTTCTACATACAAAGATATCCTGTTGAATTCTGTAAAGCATACCTTCCTGGAAAATGCTAAATCTCTCTTCAAAAGTAGATATAATGATTTCTTTACAACTTTCACTTCGATGAACATCGATACATTTGAAGGTCAACTCGTCTCACTTTCTTCTCAGATCAAAACCATAGGCCAAGATTTGAAGAATTATTTAGAGTTTCACTATTCTTTTTTCGAGGATAGTTACCTTGAAGAAACTATTTATAAATATCTGATTTCGGAATTTGAGCAACCATTTTTGAATGCTGAAAATCATATTGCCCTATTACTGAGAAAATTTTGTGATATTTGTAACAAGCAAATCGAATCTTTAATTAGTGAATTCCAGGATTTATCATCAAACTTTCTTTACAAACTGAACGAAGATAATATAACCGAACTTTTTACTGATTATATATCAACGTATCAGTCTTTGAATTCCAGTATCGCAAATATAAAGACATCTTACGAAAATTCATCTGAGAAGTGTGATGAAATGCTCAAGAGCATTTACTCAGAATTCAAAAATGTGTTTGGTTTCAAACTAAATTATAGCATAGGAACACTCTATACTAATCATGACAAGAAAATAAAGCGCATTGTCAATTTGGTCTTATTTAATATCAGAAATCAAATAACTTCGTTGCTAAAGAATTTTAAGGATACACTTGATGGAAGAATAGATTTGTACATTGATGAGTTCAGAAATTTATCATCAAATTTCTTCAATACAATGAAACTAGAAAATTTAGACAACTTTATCGACTCATATATATCTAAGTACAATGCTCTAAGTACACAAATAAATCAAACATTTGATTCATACCAACAAACAATAAAAGATATTGAAGACATCAAATTAAAAGTGAAGGAGGTCTTTAAGTATAAAGTAAAATACAGTGCAGTTTCTTTTTACAAGAACTGTAATAGAGAAATACTTGAAATCATCGATTTGACACTCTCGAATCTCGAGAGTCGTTTAACATCGCTTATGGCCACTCTCAAAAACGATTATGACAGCCAAATTAGATCGTACGTAGAAAAATTCAGAAACACCTCGAGAAGTTCCTTCGACGGACTGAACTTGGAGAATGCAACTATATTTTTCAATAATTACATTCAGGCATACAATACTATGATACGTCAGATAGATGGGATAAATAACTCGTATAAGCAAACAATACAGAACATTGAAAACGAGCAAACGAAGATCAAGGAAACATTTGGCTACGAACTGAATTATCATATTGCTGATTTAGACCAATCATACAAGAACGAAATAAATAATATCTGTAAATCCGTGTTTTCAAACACTGAACATCAGATGAACTCATTGCTAAGGACTCTGCAAGATACTTGTGATACAAGTATGGACTCGTACGTAAGATATTTCAGAGATCTGTCTCTGAAATTCTTCGATGAAATGAATATGGATAATGCAAATGAATTATTTAAATCCTACAATGCCGAGTACAATTCGCTTACTACACGTATAGCACAAACAGTGTCCTCGTATGAACAAAATATTGCAATAATCAAGGGTATCGTAGAAAAATTGAAGAATGTTTTTGGATACGATTTGAAATATCAAAATTACAATCTAAGCGAGAAATACAAAGAACAAGCAAAAAGCATATACATATCTACAATCGGTAGTTTTGGAAAACTTTTCAGAAATGGTATGGAAAAGCTCAAAAATGATATATTAGCGATGAAAAACAGATATGAAGAGGTCATAATTAGTGAACAACTCGAATCTTTCGATGATATTGATGAAATCAACATATATTTGAAAAGAATACTGGCAATATATTACAACTTTGTGGAAGAACGGAACGCTGTTTCGAGTACTTTCCTTCAAAAAAACAATGACATTATTCATGACACCACTTTAAGCAGCATGATCAAAAACATGGATTTCAACAGCATCAACATTGCAAGTAAAATTCTAAATGATAAAGTAGATTTAATTTATCAATACGTCGAAAGCATGATAAAACCGATAAGAAAGGATTTTGACGAAATCGTTGAAGCAATGACGCATGATAACAAAACTCTCATAAGCAAACACAATCTTCAGATCATAGCTGATGTAAAAAAATTCAAAGAAGTTTACACAAAAATGAGAGATGCTACAATCGATTTTGCAAAGTCTCCTTTGTTATTGAACGTAAAGGAAAAGTACAGTTCTTATGTAAGTTCAATTTCAAGCGCTTATTCCTCTTTTGTAAAGAAAACCATCGCTCTCATGAATGAGCATCTAAAAAACAATTGTATATCTTTGCTAAATCTCTATGTTGGCAACTTGGAAGACTTACAGAGTCTCTACAACGAGATCGTTCACATTTTGAGGGAAGATGGTGCCGATGTATCACCGATGACAGTGAATGTAAATGAATACCGGAAGAAATTCATCGAAGGTTGTAAGCAAACGTTCTTTACCCATTTTGTAGCAGAGGTTCTGAGAGATGCAGAAATTTTGTCATATCAAGAATTTGAGAAACAGGCCAAAGACAGATTGATACTTTACTCTGAAAATGTCGAAGATATAAGGTCATATTACAACAAATATCTGATAGCCAAATTTGAGAGAATTATTGCTAAATGCACCACTGAGGATTGCATCGCCATTTCTGATGAAGACATCAAAAACAACATAATCAAGCTACTAAGCAGTTGCTCAGAAGAACATTTTGCGATGATTTTCAGCGATGAGCGGATATCGCTGTTTTTTAAGATGCACATGCTCAACCTCTATTTTGAAAACATTAATAACAATAATGAAAACTTCAACGACAACAAATGCTTCATCATCAATTTCTTGATTGACAATCTGAAAAGTAAAGAAGCAAGTATCCTTGATAAAAATAAATTGCGGGAGCATATAAGTGACGAGGCGATCGACGCTTGTAATGTATCGTGGATGAAAAAGATGGGATTTAGGAGCTTCCTTGGCAGAGGAATGACAAGTGGTGGAATCAAACAAGCATTTAGAAATTTATCGAATCGGGGTAAGAAAAATGAAAAAGATTGATTGGATACTAATTCTCATATTCTTTTTGTACAACATCTTCTTCCAAGCATTCTTTTCCTTAGGAAGTAATGATATCATCGTTAACTACTACACTATGAGTGAGAATATTGCTTCAATGGGAACATTTCCGAAGATTGTATTCATATGTGAGGTGTTATCATTTCTCTTCATATATGTGTTGAATGGCTACTATAGAAAGACATTGAACATAGCAAAAACTAGGCCTGTTATTTTCAAAAGAACCGTAAATGATGCAGTATTCATAACATTGGTTATATTTGGCTTATTTATCTTCAATTTTGCAGCTCTTGCAATCTCAGATTTTCTCCAGACTTATCTTGCTAAGCCGACTATCTTCGATAATTTTGTGCTCCCGGTAGTCTATTTCTTAAATCCTTGGAGAAAGGTTGCCATCTTTCTAATGAAGTTTTTGTACTATTTCGGAAGTTTCTACGTATTCAGTCTGATACTCAGAGGCAACGTATTTTCCATTCTTTACTGGATATTTGGCAAGAAATACATTGTTCCTAAGAAACTCATCAAAAATGGCAGGCTTATTGAACTTGATGAATTCATAGAGAATCTCGAACTATTCCTTTCCAATGAAAATGAAGAAATTCCTGAAGAAAGGCTGATTGAATCATTACAAAAGCTAGAACAGATCGTAGAAGAATCGGACATGTACGATAAAGGTTATTTCTATGTGTTGTTGAAATTCATATCACTGTTGATTAGACATGATACTACAAATCAAAAAGTCACAACTGAGATAGAAGAAGTTATCGATAGATTCGAGATTTCAAATATGAATGATGAGAATTTAGGCAGTTTATTCAGTATGTTCAGTATGAATTTGATGACAGACAACGATGAAGAAGTTCACTTGATGGACATTGTAACATATTATAATTCTTTGAAGGAAAAGAGAAATGACGTCAAAGATTTCTCGAAGCGCAGAGAATTTGTTTTTTCAGGTGTTCTTTATCAACTGTTAATTTCATACATGACCGAGAGGTACGATATATCGTACAATTTGTTGGAAGTAATTCACAGATACTTCTACGAGTTGTTCGATGAATTTACCTTTTCCAAAACGGATTATCCATACATGTATCTGAGAAAAATAATTCAACTTCAAGAAGATTTGTTGCTCATAGAACTGCCCGAGGAACTTTCAAAGTATGAAGATAGCTATCCGGAAGTAAGAATATTTATCAAAGCTTATGGTAATCTTATGAGCGAGTACTTAACTGGAGGGGTTGTATGAAGCCTTTGAGACGCAGAAGAATTTACATATTCATAAACCAGAAAAATCCATACCTAAATATCATAGCCACCATTTGCCTTTTGGTGGTCATCATACTAGTGGCAACCATATTTGGTTCTGCATTGCTGAAAGAAAATAAAGTGTTCCAAAGCGACAGGAACGAAATTGATCCACGGAAAACATTGAGAATAGATTATGCAAACATTAGCAAAGTTGAGACGAACAACGCGCCGGAAAGATTGATTTCGTATATGTATGATGGTAAGTACATACATTACAGAAATGAGAAAAATCTAAAATATGCAAGCATTTCGATCGATGGGTTAAGAGACTTCAGCGTTTTCAAAAATCAAAGTGTTGTTTTGAAAGAAAATGGTTCGATATACTATGGTGATCAGTATTTTAAGTCGCTTACACCTGTACTATCAAAGGAAGATGTCGGGCCAAAGGAATTAACAAACAGAACTTATCAGTATGGAGAGAAGATAATAACATTCCAAGATGGAAAGGTCTATTCGTACGACACAAAATTAAACTATTGGGAAAACATCTCTGAGAAGTTGTCTCTCCCAAAATTTTCAGATATCAGATTTTCGGATGGTTATTTCTTTGGAACAACAGAAAAAGAATTGTATCTTTTCTATCCTAAAGATTTGTCGCAATTCATGACAGCAAAACTTGAAAATAGTATAGTCGATATTTCCTATTCAGATGCAGATGTATACGTATTGGATGAAAAGCACAATATATTCAAAGTGAATACATCAGATCTGAAAATTCAAAAGCTCTTTGAGGATTCAACTTACGAAGGGAACAAAATAGTCGGTTGCCGATTCGTGGATGGCTTTTTGTACGTCCTCACAGACAAAGTATTGAATTTGTACGATCCAACTTCGAGAAAATGGTCTTCACACAATTTTGATACACCACTTATAGATTTTTACATTGCTAACAATGTGTTTGTCGTCTCACAGGATAAGTTCTACGTATTCGATAAGACGCTCAAGAGCATTGAAACCATTAATTACGAAAAGTTTTATTACTTCGATGGAAAGGATTTTTACTACTACAAGGATGGAAAGATCTATTCCTACTATGACAAGAATTTTGTCTTTGCTTTTCCTAAGGAAGGATTTGAAAATTTCGACCCAACGAAAGTGAAAGATGTCTTTTATTACAAGACCAATTTGGTTCTTTCAACTGGCGATGTGCTCTACATATACAACTTTTCAAACAAATCTTATACAACGATCAAAGGTGTAAAGAACATCGTGATGTACGAAAGCGCATTGTATTACATCAAGAAAGATCAACTTTTCAAATACGATTTAGATAACAACAAGACATCATCAATTGATACTGATGTTATCGATTATGATGTCTACAAAGGTAGCATTACTTATCTAAAAGGTGATGGAACGCTAAACATCGATGGGAAAAATTACTTCACAGGTTCATTAAATTTCAACACGGATAATCTACGAGCCATGCAGAAATTCCAAGATAACGTCCTCATGATCAACGACAAGGCCGCTTTGAATTTCAATTATACCACGATGAATGCAACAGTGGTGAAGACATTCGAAGGCAGGTTCCAGCAATTTAAGAGGTTTGATGAAGAAAATTTCTCTGTGCTGACTGATAAGCAGATCTACTTCTTTTCCTCCGGTAAATATGTCAAGCAAATTCCGACCGTAGGCAAGCTAATCAACTCACGCGGAGATTATTTCGTATTTTTGATAAATGAGAGTGGAGTAAACACATACCGTTTGATAGACAAATCAGGAAATGTTTTTGAATACAAGAAGCTCATTCCATTTAATTCAGGTGACGTGAAAAATTTCTGGGCACTTGGTGATAAGATAATTTTTCATTTAGTAAACGGACAAATATTCTCCTTTATGCCAAAGACGCTCACTTTTGAAAAATTGAATGTATCGTACGATGGGGATATATCGAACATCCAAACGTTCAATGGTACGACTTATTGTATTAACAATGGCACGTTGTATGAACTTCTATCAAAAAAGAAGATCGAAGACGGTGTACTAGACTACACAAGTTGGAAAAATGCATTGGCTATACTGAAAAAAGACGGGTACGTAAAGATAGGCGATGATACATATTTCACCAAGAGTATATCATACGACATACTTTCGGCAGAATGCCTAACCCAACGCACATACGAGAACCACTATTTTGTCATTATCACAAAGTCTGGTATTGTAAGGATAGACCTGAACAATTTTAACGTCGAGAACAAGAGCATCAGCATTACCGAGGCCTCTTTCTACTCTCAGAATGAAGCTTGGATTGTATCAGCCGGTACGTTGTATAAACTAAACATTGCAGCATCAGAATTGAAATTGACCAAAGTTCTCTCACTGTCGAATATCAATCCTTCCTTGGGAAAGGGAGCTACTTACGTCAGCAATGGAGTCATCAAATCGATAGATACAGCCGGAAAGGTCTCCGATGTGCATGATTTTGAGATAAAATCGTTCGCTGGAAAGAGCGTAAAACAAGCATACTATTCAAACAATTACCTGTACGTTTTCGGCGATAAGTTCTACGCATCTTACGATGTGAACGCACACAAATGGGCTAATTTGGTTGATAATCTTTCGAGTATTCAAGTTGCGTGTGTTGGTGACAAGATAATCGGAAAGATAGACGGTAATCGTGGCTTTTTCGAAAACGGCACTTTTGTGAGCGATGAGAATACAATCTTTGGTACGTACAACTCGATTAAGGGATATTTTGCCGGTAGTGGTATAGACCTTAGTGACATCAAAGCCATAGATATCATCGACAACGTAGTTGTTATGTTTGCTGGAAACGAAGTAATTTGCTACTCAAATGAGAAAAGATCATGGCAGAAATATTGGACTTTCAACGACGTAATAGACATTTTTAACGAGCCAGATGCGATGATGATTTTTGGTAAAGGTTACATAGCAAGGATATACGTATCTCACTCGGAGCCACAAAAAGCCGTACTTGAGTTCAATTACGACATAAGCAACTACGACTATTCCGATTTCATAGTACTGAAAAATGGTGATGACTACGTGACATTCAACAAGAATTTACAGCAATTAGGAACGTTTGCAGTACCATCAAGAGATATCCAATCCGCAAAGGATGTCTTCTATTTGAACAATAAATTGTACATTATATCTCCGAGTAAAGTGTTGGTTTTCGATACTTCAACGAAAGAAAGACTTTACAACTATTCATACGATAGATATTTGTACACCGGTGGTAAACTCTACTTGCTTACCAATGGAAGGTTGTACGTATCATCCAATTCTGAAAACGATTTTGAAGTAATTTCCGATGGCGTGACAGACTTTGCAGCGTTTGGAGGACAGTTCATAGTTAGAGGTAAAAATGATATCAAATCGAATGATAAGAATATCGGAAATCCTTTACTTTTCATAGCAGGCAACTACTATTTATTACTATCAAATGACTCAATGCATATATATGACAACTCAAACAAATTGATAAGGACATTTGATGTTGATGGTAACATTAGCTCAGCTGAACTACTTAAAGACCAAAGAAATGGTAAAGACTACTTAAAACTTTACGTCAACCAAGAACAAGAGATATTGTATTACGATATTCGAAGTGTCCAGAAGACACCGAAGTTTAGAATAACATCTAATGGTAATATACTTGCCGACTACATTTACAACGATACACTGTACGTAGTATACAATAACTCGGTTGAAGAATACTCTACAAACGGTGCTAAAAAAACTTATTCGCTGAGTATCCCACATATGGATAGGATATTCCAAATGAATGGCCAGATTTACTTTGAAATGGCGAATGAATACTACAAGATGCTGAGCCTAACCAAATACGAGACAACTCCAATTAGCTACTATGAGAAGCTCAAGAATTCCTCGTCATACTTGGTCAAGACAAACGGCAAATACTACCTTAACTGGTCAGATGAATTTAAACCTCTTGACTATGGAAAATCTGCTTTGAAGATTGGCAATAGTTACATACTGACATCTACGAAACGCTTGTTAAGCGCGGAAGGCATTAAACAATACAGTCAAAGTATAAATTATGGCAACTTCGTCCAACTCACCATCGGTAAAGATAAACTGTTTGTAACGGATGAAGGTATCACAAAATACGGCGATTTCGTTAAGAACATTTCGAGTATCAAGATGAACAACACTGTGATAAATAGTAACGACAAGTTGATAAAAAGGACGGAGAACGGTAAGGAGAAAATCATCAAGAAAAAAGTCCTTGGTGAAACTGTGCTATTTGAATTTAATGCTGAAACAATGCCGTCTACATCAACGACGAATCCATCACAAAATACCCAAATTGTCCAAGCCACACAGACTACACAGACTACTCAGGCTACTCAAACTAAGCAAACTACTCAAACTGTTACAGTTATGCCAAAACCTACATCAGAGACCGAGTACGATTTTGTAAGTCTTGTCAAATACTTACTTGATCACAACACAAACTTGACTTTCGATGCCAAGGCAAAGATGCTCACAGTTTCAACTGTAAAATCGATGAAAAGCGTGATGTACGATGAAATAGGTGGGTTTATTATCTTCAACGATGGAAATTTCTTCAATGGTAAGAGAGTCTCAAGCTATACAAGTACATACAAATTGAGGGACATGGTTGTCGTGGAGACAAGTAATGGCATGCTTACGAATTTACCTTTGGATAATACAAAGAAAGGTGCGGTAGTTTTCAACCCAGATGGAATGTTCAGCTTCAATAGTAATTTAGAGCCAGGTATCTATTTTGGTAACAAGAAAATCGATACGCCGAATTTTTCAGGCGACATTTACGAATCCAACGGAAGACTTATCTTCGATACAGACCACCTGTTCTTTGTAAGCGTCGATAGGGATACACTCTTATCACCATCTAATAAAAACAAACTCGATTATAGCAAGTCACTATCGTCAGTAGATGTAAGGAACGTAGGTGTAGATACAAATGGGAATTACTATATCACCTTTCCAAACAACATATTTATCAATTTAAGCAGTTACAGTATGAACAAAACACCATCAGATGTGACAAGATTGTTCAATGATTCCAACGGTGCACTCATCATTCGTACGAAAGATGGAAATTATTACATGCTTAACGGTAATAATTTCGTCCCAACCACACCAGGAACAATAAGAGTAGAGGATCAGTCGATCGAATTTGGCAATAAATTTAACGTTCAGAGCGTTTCAAGGGTGCTGAATGAAGAGAAAAAGGTACGTTGGTTTGGAGGCATTTATAGTCCTTACGAACTCTTTACCTCTGGTAGATTTGTATTCGAAGATCCAGAGCAAGTTACATACGATGGTAATTCTTTCATTTTCAAAGTTCGTGGTAATGTGTACAGATATAACTCACCATTTTCTATGCAGAAATTGGACACAAGCGTGCAAAGTATAGCCATTTTAAACGGTAAATTTATTGAACGTTCCTATGCGAAAAACTCTTTCAGGAAGCATTTCACTGTGAATGTAGATTTGGTGAATGGAAAAATCGCAAAAGGTGAGAGCAATGCAAATGTCTTGAAAATCAATGGTCAGCAAGTTTCCACATCGATCACGGAGCGAATCTTGCTAGCATTCACATTCAACAACAACATCTACGTTGTAACCAACTATCATGTGTACAACTTGTCTGGTGGTTCATCTGCCCTGTTGACATTAAACGCTATAAAGTCTGCAAATATGTTGGTTAACAAAATCTATCTGTTGACTTCTGACAACAAAGAGTACCTTTTCGATATTGCAACTCAGACGCTGAATAAGTACAACGGAGAAAGAATATCGGTAGATTTGGACAGCAAGAAAACAGAGTTGAACACGTATTATTTAAGAGCATTCAATAGTCTTTTTACTTTTAGTGAATTGAGCACGGAAAAAGAGATATTTGGACTACTTAAGATAAATAAAGCAGTTAGTATGAACGATGGAACATACATAGCGGCTGGTGGTAATCTTCTAAAATTGAATGGAACTTCGATAAATCTGATCAAAAAGTTCGGTCACATAGATAAACTTTATGTGATAGACGATGAGATATTCATAAACGATGCATATGCTTATGGCAATAATGGGCTAAAAGCAGTTGATGCAAACTACATACTACAAAAGAAGGGAATAAACGATATCTACTACGATGGAAAATCATTGAATTATGCTATTTCGAATGATCTACATGCAGATGTTTTCGTGTCGAACGTTCCCTCAAAGAGGGCAAAGCTGTTCTTCAATACGATTTACTCCTTAAAATCCATGGATGACAACCTTACTCTTGTAACAGACACTGGTGTCTTTTCTTACTCACTAAGCCAAGTACCTGAAATGATGAACGCTATAAACATCAAAAGTGCTAACAAGGTCATAGGAGTGGAAATCATTAATTCGGAAGGAAAGAACTTCTTATTGCAAGCTGATATGAAGCTGAGTCCCACGTTAAATGATCCGAAGATTTCCGTAAGGATATCGAAGGACTACACACTTACGAATTACTTAGATAACCAAAAAGACATTAAAGTTGTCTTGGATAATACCCAAATGAGCATACTAAACAGTTTGCTCAATTACAAATACGATGTTGTTCTTCATAGCGGAAAGTTGTTGAACATCCTTCAACCTACGGAAAAACTTTTATTCATCTTTGGTGAAAATGGAATTTCCAACATTCTAAGTGATGCAAAGGTACTACAAATCTTTTCCGCAAATGATAACTTGGTCATATCCACAACTTCAGGAGAGTTCATCTTGGATTATAGTACGCTTGAGAAAAAACTGTACGATAATTCGAAAGAAATGTTGAATTATTCATTCGATTTGGAAACGAAGAATGCCAAGGTTTCTACGCTTCCTACATTGAGCATTTCTGGTATAAAGGTCAACAACTTGTCAGATATTATACCAAAGGCCGTATTTATTAGTGGAGATGGCACAACGAATTTTTCCACAAGTTTTGGCATATACGACATGAATTTCAAAAAAATATTGGGAAGCAATTTGATTGTCAAAAAGAGGATCGGTAATGTCATATATTTGGAGACAAAGGATAAAAAATTTGGATATAACTTCGAAAATGTACCATTCTATCCAACGACACAGTTGATAGTCGATAAAGATGGATTCCATGCAACCATTTCAGACAAATTTGGATTCAGCTTTTATGGCTTTTCATTAAAAGAACTCATTAAAAATGGAAGATTTGATTTCGACAATTTCGAAGGTGATTTCTTGGTGTACGACGGAAAATTATACAACTCAACTGGTTTAGGTACCTGGAAATTCGACGGTTTTCCACAGTACATTTCAAAAGAGAAAGTCGTAAATTCTAAGGTCGTAGTTGAAAACGATTCGGAGAAGATCGTGAGACTTACGAACAAAGACGCAAATATCGTGCCTTCGAATTACGTCGTTGTAGAAATTTCTTCCCTTGTCAAAGTGAATCAAAAGGTTGTAAACGATAAAGATACAAATCCACACATGGTACTTAGTAACGGTGAGAACGCCATCTACAAGAATCGATTACTATTCGATACGATGGAAAACATCTATTATGATGCAAGTACTTTGTGGAATGTTAATAATTATGGCGCGTTTTCTCCAAATAATTTCATTTTTGAGAAAAACTTAGAAAAACAGAACTTTTCAAACAGCGATTATTTTTACAAAGATGGTAAAACACTCAAAATTGTGAAGGGAAAGATCACACCGGTGAGTTTATCTGAATTAGAACTAACGGACAACAAATGGTACTGGCATGTGGCAGTGGATAGTCTAAGTTTCGAAAACAAGTTCGATAAATCACTCAAGAGAACGTACGATAAAGGTACATTCTTAGACGATGTCATAACCGACGTTTATTTGAACGATGGAAAACTGTACACGAAGAGTGTAGACAAACTCGTAACTATATACGACGGAACGATACCAACAAAAATGATGGCACTCACAAATGAATCATTCGAAGAATTCAACGACCTCTCGAGCATCACGTTCTCTTCAAAGAAGTATACCTACAGCTTTACCAAAGGCAACGAATACATAAAGGTTTCGAGGAGGAAAGACAATGAATGATGATGTGAATAAAAGCTTAGAATTCGAAGAAAAAACGTTAGTAGAATTGGTAGGAGAAGTAGAAGAAAAAACGCTTGTAGAGAATAGTCAAACACTTGTCGACTCGGAAAATTGTGGAAGTTCTGTTTTAGGTAGTCATGGTAAAGCAGATGAATCAGAAATCAAAGTTACTCAGAATGTAGAAGTTATAAAAACCATGAACAAGATTGTTAGTAAACCTGAAGTAAAATGGGATTTTCCTCAAAGAGATTTCAACGATTTTTTCAAAAATCTTGGATACGAAATCGAATCAGAAAGAACAGATATAGCTACGGAAAAGATAAGATATTTCGTGCTAAAAAGGAATAACGAGAGGTACTTTGCTAAGGTATCTTTGAATATACCAGATCTAAAGACGGTCAAAGAGATACACGAAGTGATTAACGAATATCCAGATAATTTTGTGAGAGTCTTCGAAGAAGGTATTAGCGACGATTTTTATTACGAAATTAGAGAATATTGTCCAGATGGAGATTTGTACAAGAATATTCCATCCATTAAGAATAATGTCGATGAGTTCATAAAGCAGATGAACGAATCACTCAAAATCCTGCATGATAATAATATCGTACATCTGGATATCAAACCATCAAACATCATCCTAAAAAACGGTAGGTATCTTATAAATGATTTCGAGATTGCAAACATCGTCGATAAAGAAACAGGTCAGAGTGCCAATACTGAAAAAGTTGGAACCGAATACTTCACTGCCCCTGAAGTAAAGAATCTTGGTGGAACAAGAACTATTAAGGCAGATTATTGGTCACTTGGAATGATCATATACTATATTTTAACAAACAAGATTCCATTTTCTGATACTTACATGTGGGAAAACTTCATTTTGAGCAATCCCGGCTATATCCTTGTCGACGTTCTTCCAAAAGAGTTCAAAAAGTTGGTTGCAGGTTTGCTCACGTTAGACTATGAAGAGAGGATTGGATACGAAGAAGTATCGAGCTGGCTAAATGGTAGAGACTTCGATTTATCTATTCAATTAAGTTCTTCATTGTTCGAATTCAAGAACATGGGGTGCAATTCGCTTGACCAACTGATCATCGCATATTGTGATGACTATGATCAGGCACTGGAACATTTCATCAATGTCCTTCCACAACAGTTGAAGGAAAACAATTTGAAAGAAACGTTGCAAAATTTAGATGAAATAATGCAAAATACCAATTGGGATCAACACGACAAACTTGCTATGTTTATGTTCAAAAATTCTAAGAACAAATTGCCTGTTTATTGTGGTGAGATTTTGACATTCGAAACCTTTACATTATCTGTTGAAAGAGTACTAGCCAGAAAATCAGGGAAATATGAGAATTATATAATTGATAACTTCAGAAAGGTATACAATTTATTCAATGAAGTAGAATACGAAGGAAACTTTTCCATAGTCTTGTCATTATACAAAAAAATGCCAGAAATATTCGTTTTTGATAAACTAACGCAACTGCACGATATTTTGTCAAAAATCAAAGATTCTGGAGTACACAATTATAGAGAGATACTGATGAACAATGCAGATGAACTGATAGACTTCATTAGAAAGGCTGACAGAGGCACAGGATTGTATAAACTGTCAGATACAGAAAACTCTATAAAAAAGCCTGCTATATACGTTGTCACAAAACCTTCGACCATAGAATTTTCAATCAGAGATGGGATAAAAAACAATGTTTTCTTAGTAGGGGAACGGAAGATGAAAATTTCCATAAGGAATAGTGAATTAGAGAACTTTGATGGCGTATTCTCAAACCTTTCTTTTGATGATTCAAAATTGAAGTTTAGAAACTCTGATGTGGTATTCACAAACTGTGATTTAAGATCTAAAAGTACGACGATAATAGCTGAAAACTCCAGAATCAAATTCAAAAAATCAGCAATACAAGGAAAAACTCAAGCAATGTACTTGAAAGGTTCAAAAATAGACCTAATAGACTCACAAATCATTTCCGAAAAAGATGGAATATTCTTCGAAGAATCTGAGATAAAAGAAATCAACGTTAAATATCAAGTGAAAGGTAATCAAAAGCTTGAATACAAAAGATTTTGGGGGTGAGAAGATGGCGAGAAAGTCTTTTTCAATTTCCAAAATTAGAAGTGCAATGTACCAATCTGCAAAGATTTTGGGGGATATTGAAGCTGTTTCAAAAGGTCCAAAAGCTGTCGAAAAGAGAGTAAAAAGAAGACTATTCGGAACATTTTTTGGAAGAATCATGAGAAAATTGTAATAAGTGTTCTCCCAACTCAAAAAAAGAGGTGGATAGTATGGCTGAAAATACTTTGGATAATGTAAATCCTGATGAGAGAAGAGCAGAACTAACACAAATGTTTTCTAATTTGTCCTCCGACGATATCAAAAATATATTTCTTTCATCTTTAAAAGAGGCTGTAAGTGCTACGGTCATGACAAAAATAACATCTTTGGGTGATTTTGTAGAATTCGTTTTCACAGGCTCCATTCAAGCAACGAAATACATCTACAAGATAATAAAGGAAGAAAAATGGAGATTCCCTGTAAGGATGTTCAGTGACTTTTCAAAAGTTGTGAGAACGAGGGCTTTGATTGTGGAGACTGTGTGGAAAGGTATGACTAATGAAGAGAGGAAAGACACTGCGATCGATTTCTTGGTGATTGTGTTCAGTGCGTTCATAGTTGGTGGTGGGGTTGATATGGAAGGTGGTGCGCCAGACTTAGATATAGTAACAGGAATTGGAAATCATAGGAACGTATTCAGTCACACGATATTGTTAGGACTGACACTTGAGCTTGCACTAAGATTTATGGGAAATATATTGATCAATTTGGATGAAAGAGGAATCAAGCCAAGTTCTAAATTCTTATCATCTGTACTTAATTTTGTCAAAGACAAACATGAAAAGGCAATACAAGGTATGTGGATAGGCTTATTCTTCCATTATCTAAAAGATGCAAGTTTACTTTCACCACGAACAAAACCTTATTCAGGATTGAATGGATTGAGCATGGGGACGCACAAGAGCATATTCGCATCGAATGCGATTTTGTCAGCGATATTTGCCACTAATGTTGATGCCAAAAAAGAGGATGAAGAAAAGATATAATGCTTGATTAGTCACAGGTGTAAAACGTAGAATATCGGGAGGGATCAAGTTGAATACGTTGAATACATTGAATACGTTGGCATTATTGGAAAAAGTGAATTCAATGAATAATTCGGGAACAGATTCTAAGAAGGATGCTTACAACAGTAATCAAAGTGACAAAAGCTATGAAATGCTCAAGAAGGTACTTGTGAAAACTGATCTCATTGCCAACAAGTTGGATTCTTTTTTCGGAACCAAAGAATCTGAAATTAAATCAGATGAAGACGTCAAAGAGTATACCGAAATTCTTATAAATATCTACGACAAAGTGTACGACATTCTTAGAACGCTGAAGAACGAAGATGGAAATAATACCATGGCCATCTCAGCGCTTTCAAACATAAAGGCAAAACTGGAAAACGAGATGAAGAAGGTATCCATAGCTATAGATGAGCCATTTGGAAAGCCATTTAATCCAAGATTTCACAAGGCCGTAAAAGTTGTACAAAGAAAAGATGAAGATTCCAACGTCATTACAGATGTTATCAAACCGGGCATCTACATTAACGATAAGCTGTTCAGAGAGGCGGAGGTAGTTGTATCAGCTAATAATTAGTGCAAGTGTTATCCACACAATTATGCCGACCTTTCAACTTTGGAATTTGAATCAAAGGTTAAGATTAAAACGATGGGTAAAATTGAAAACCTAACTTACTTGTATATCTATCAAGTTGCAAAGTTTGTGCACAAGACAGTTTTACCGAAAGGAAGAAGGGAACGTCTTAGTAAATGTGATAAGAAATGAGTAAAAATGTGAGAGTTCGAATTCTTAAAGTGGTTAATTTAATCAGAGAAGGGGGATCGTGATATGGCGTACATAGGCATCGATTTAGGTACTTCCACATGTGAGATAGCGTATTACAAAGATGGTAAAGTAGAGTTGATTCCTGACTTGAATGGTGATATTATCATACCTTCATACATTGGAGTTGATCAAGAAGGGAATTTCATTTATGGACGAATTGCAAAGAACCAATTCATTGCAAGGCGCAGATATACAACGCGAGAATTTAAGAGATTGATGGGAACAAACACGGAGATATCGGTTGGTGATAAGCAGTACTCTCCAGAAGAAGTTTCAGCAATGATGCTCGCTTATCTAAAAAAGAGTGCTGAAGTCTACTTGAACAAAAAAATAGACGAGGTAATTGTCACCGTCCCTGCAAATTTCGATGACAATCAGAGAAGTGCGACAATGAGGGCAATCCAGATGAGCGGGTTGAGATGTGAACGGATTATCAACGAACCTACGGCCGCATCTATGACCTATGGATTAGACAACATCGATGAAGAGTCCACTATATTAGTCTTCGATTTCGGTGGAGGGACTTTGGATATAACGATTTTAGAGATGTTCGATGGAATATTAGATGTAAAGGCATCACATGGAGACACACAGCTTGGTGGTAAAGATTTCGATGAAAGAATGAAAGGAATAATCATCGAAAAACTGAGAACAAAGGGTATTGCAGTAAGTGAGCAAGATGATGAGTTAATGGCAAAGATATACGCAATGGCAGAAGACGCTAAAATAGGATTATCAAATGAGAGAAAAGTGAGCGTACAACTGGAAAATGTGAGAATCAGTAACGAACTTCAAGATATAGAAATTCAAATTACGAGGGATGAATTTGAAGCAAAGATCGAAGACCTAATGAAAAGAGCAGAGAACTTGGTTGTAGAAGCTATAAAAGCGGCTGAAATGGAAATCGGGGATATACATAACGTTATTTTGGTTGGAGGAACAACAA
>Ga0208695_1001308_pt1 | contig 21161 bp, 14 predicted proteins | sample AD_UKC111_MetaG_FD_184449 | JGI IMG/M metagenome (GOLD analysis project Ga0208695, IMG submission 184449) | Active sludge microbial communities of municipal wastewater-treating anaerobic digesters from Hong Kong - AD_UKC111_MetaG (SPAdes)... | ecosystem: Engineered > Bioreactor > Anaerobic >...
GGGAAATGAGCATTAAATCACATTCATCTTTCCCCAAAGCTTCCTCAATATTTGCCCATTCTTCCTTGTTCGCGCTGTTTATGGTGAATGCGCGAATGCCAATTCTTCCGGCCATTTCAATTTGATTGCGCATAAGCGACAATAATGGACTGATAAGAACTGTAGGGCCAGAACCTTGCTCGCGTAATAACTTCGTCGCTAGAAAGTAAACCAAACTCTTTCCCCATCCAGTGCGTTGCACAACTAGAGCCCGTTGTCTATTAATCGCAACAGCTTCGATAGCTTCCCACTGACCAGGACGGAAGTCTTTATCCTCTCCAATCATCTGGTGAAGAAGAAACAAAGTATGATCTTTGGCTGCTTGTGATGATGTAATCGTCATTGATTAACCCCTGTAAATAGTAAATTTTAGCCCCCTTCTTATTTTGAAGTCACCATATCCAATCCACCGCCTTGACGTTGAACCTCAAAACGCCCATCCCTTCTTAGACTATCAACCCCGAGAGTGATTTTGAATGGGTAGAGTTCGGGTAAATGGACTAGGTCGTCAAAGGGGACGGTATCGGACGGATGCGCTTGAAGAGCGCAGGATAATAGCCAGCTTTGAAGATTTTCGGAAGAAGCAAAATTGTGCAGCAGGATTCGATAATTCTGTTTTTGTTCTGTATGAGCCAATACACCCCAATTGGTCAGAGATGCAATGATACGCTCTACCGATCGATCCAACGCACCTAAGTGACCGTATTCACCAGCAATTCGGTCTTTAATCATTTTTCGAGTGATGATTTCTTCGGTACGACCGGTTTGACCAATGGCAGCGACACACTTCCTGAAGAAGGGATAGCAAACCAGGGTCATTCCATAATGAAGCCAGAGGCGTTCCTCTGAAGACGATAAAGTTGGAAACAACGCAAGCGCCTCCTGGTGGATGCGAGGAGCAGTCTTCTCAGTTTTTACCCATATTGCTGAAAGGACATCAATAGTTTTTCGCTGGGCATCGATGCCGGTAACGGTTCCGGAAATTGTGCCTGCTAAACGTTGTCGGATGGCCAATGGTTCCATCTTTTGCACAGCCAAAGATGCGGTCACATCCAACCAATCTAGTAATATCGTACGGCTAAATCCAATACCTTTATCCATTATTTTCTCTCTTTTGTAATTTGAATAAATGGAACAATAACTTCATCCATGGAAATTCCACCGTGGGTCACGACTACCTCCCCGGCAGTGGCAAACGCTTCTCGTTTTGCCGGCATTAACGCTGACATCTCTTCCAGTAAAAGACCGTCATTATCCCACATTATTGTGTCTGCAAAGGCATCTTGAACTCTCAAAGCGGCCAGTCGATCCATATAAATTCGAGCGCGTTTTCCACGTGTTTGAGCTAGCAAGCCTTCCGATGGCTGGCCGATGCCAGTTGCTTCAACATGCCCATGATCGCTGGCAATAAATACGAAAAAATCATGATCTAAATACCAATCAAGTTGATTTTCCAAGGCTAAAGAATTTTGCTCATGCGCAGGATCCAGCCATAATCGCAGAGAAGATTGCTGATCCGCTGTGCCGAGTGTAGCGTTATGGGCCAATTTATCCAAAGTATCATCAATTAAGCACCAAAAATTCACCCTGGGATCCTGTAGTTCAGGTTGTTGGTCGATCTGTCGATCATAATAAAGGGGGAGCAGCTTGCACATATCCTTGCTGAATCCTTCGCGGGACCAGAAAAGTTCCCAGGCTCGCGCTTCTGAAATACTAGGATCAATTCCGCCAGGAAAATCGGCGGGACGAAGGCCAGATATCAGGGCGTATCTCGAAATGGATGTGATGGTTGGGATTTGGGCAAGCAAAGTCTCTGTGTTCATCCTCCAATCGGCATGTCGTTTGGTCCACACAGAAGAGATCACCTGCCAATCAGCCAGCGAAAGACAATCCATGACCAAAAGCACCGCTTTACGTAGATTTCCGAGATTGTGAAGATAAGCCAGATAATGGGGGGTGTGGTGTACATGGTGAGGATTGGGCAAACGTTGGGCACCCAAAGCTGTATAGTTTTTCAGAAGCCAGTATGTAAATAACGTATCCAGATTTGAAATATATTTTTGGAAAAGTGTTTTTTGCTCTGGTTGAATTGCAAGTTCAGTCTGAGCCATGAGGCTGTTCGTCTCAGCCCATTCTCGGGCAAGATTTTGCCAGGTATTCCAACCCATTTGCCCGCTTTGTATTTCTGTCAATTGGTTTCCGATATTTTCCAACAATGTCTTTAATCTTTGAAGGCGAATATCGATCATTGTGACGCCGGGTTGCGCCCATTTTAGCGATTCTTTTTGGTTAGTTATTCTTAAAGGCTGAATGGTTCCCTGACGCACAAGACTGGGCACCAAATCTTGCAGTTGTGGATCGCGAGAGAAAGGAATGACATAACCCGCTGAAGCCTCTTTGACCTGTTTACCTGAAAGAGATTGGACAATGGATAGCTGCCACTGGTTTTGGATAAAATCCCGGAAAGCTTGAGCGTCCTTGATGAGAAGATCGATATTCCATTCTCGATATTCAGAAAATTCCTTCAACAGGTTTACCAGGCTGGTTCGTAATAGTTCTGGTAGGGGTGATTGCCGGTGATGATATTCATTTAACCAGGCAATCAAAGCGTATGGTTGAGAAAGCGAAACAGGATCGGCGTTGAAAACCTCTTGTAAAAGGTAGTTAATGGTTTTTTGCCGGCTCAAGGGTTGGACCGGCTGCGGGCGGGATTCAAGGATTTCAATTTGATCAGGACTGAGCGTTTGCAAGACCGGGTAAGCCAGGTTGGGAAAATACTGGTGCAGTGATAGACGAATTCGATATGCGTCCTGATAGAGGTCGTACGGAATTTCTTCCAGTGGGCCGGTGGTGGTTAAGATGATTGGGTGATCTGCTGTAAAGGGCCGCGCTTCTTCCATACGGTGACGCATGAGCACCGGGTCATCTTCCTGGATGACCTGAAACCCACGCCGGGTCAATTCTGCCATCAGCGCTTCACCCGCCAGCAAACGATCCGGGTCGCTGACCAGTGTAAGGGGGTGCGTATGAGATGGAAATAGAGAGGAGATTCGCTGAAGCATTCCTACTGCCATAAATGGATATCAAGCACATCGGCCAGTTTGGTTCGTAATATTTTTTCGCGTTCCTCTAAAAACGCAGGGAAATCTTCAAATTTCAAGGAACATTCCGGAATGAAGTGCAACCCTTTATAAGCCGCCAATTTTTCAGGGGTTGTGCACTCTTTTGTAATCCAGGTGTCAAATGGCTCGTCAGATTTCGCGATATTCACGGGTCCTTGAAGGAGTTGTAAGTTCCCCAGATCATTATAATGGTCGAGCCAAAGAGGCCAATTCTCTTGAGCAATATTGTGCTTTCTTAACTCTTTGGCTGTGAACATTGCTCGCGGGAATATATGGTCAACATGGAATTGTTGATCATATCTAAGCCAAGGGTATAAGAAGGTGAGAACACTGAATGTGTAAGGTTGTTCATAACGATAAGACATCAACCCGTCTAATTCAGCGGCATCAAATTGCATGGATCTTGTTGTGCCTTTTAGTTCTTCCAAAATAGCATTAAACGGAAAACCATTTAGATTTTCCTGAATGACCTTTCGCACAGGTCGCAAAACGTTGTCCGGTGTTCCACTAAATGTTCTTTTTAATAGGGCAATTTGCAGCCACTTGCGCATCAGAGTTCGATCTTCAGTATATTTATTCGAGGAAATGAAATTTGAAGGGCTGCCTAGTTTATAAATGGTATAAGCCAGGGGAATAATGGCATAAGCTGAAACCAGGGTTTGCCAGCTATACCCCCAACTGGAAATCAGTTTAACCGTTTCGTTCAATGCCCTGGCTATCGATTCCCAATTTTTCTCAATTTTTTCCATGTTTTCACGGGTGAAATTGGATACCCGGAATTCAATGGCCGGGATGTCACTTAACACCAGGCATGATTTAAGAACAAAGTCTTTGTTAAAGGTGAATTTTTCACCAATGTCATTCAGATCATCAACAAGATCATAAATGGCTTTGCGCGCGTCAATTTTCTTCCAGGCGGCTGTTGCTATGGAAAGCAGCATATCAGAGTAGCTCAATACCGTTCCTCCAGAATTGACCCGAATAAAAATATTCAAGACTTTATCCAGATCCTGGCTTTCCTCCTGGAAGTAATTAACCAATGGTTTTTCTTTAACGATGCGATATAGTTCCATCAATGCGCTGGATGGAAATGTCCGTCTATCAGCGGTGAGACCGTTTTCGATGCAATAATACATGGTTTCTTGCAATTCTTTAAACTTGAAGATCTCACTTACGCGAAACCAATATTTTTTTCCTTCGATATTTTTTACTTCCCTATCCTGCAGCATCTTGAATTCGTAAGCATTCCCATTCTCTTCCGGAGGATTAAGCAGGTTAAGGTACAAGCGCTTCATTGGAAAAGCGTAATCGCTGTTCCAGCGGTAATAGGGCATTTTATTCGCATACCAGCCCTTCAAACCAAGATTTAATGCTGTTAATCGCTGCTGCCCATCCAGCACAGCAGTTACGCTGTTACTGCCCACCAATTCAATCGGTTCATTATGACGGTAATCCCGCTCATGGAAATGATCCATAAAACGGTAGAATTGGAAGTCCTTGAGATGATCCGGCTCGATTTTCCAGAACAGGAACGAGCCAATCGGATAGCCGCGCATCAGGGAATCAAACAATTTCTCAATCTGCTCCGCGTCCCAAACAAACTCGCGTTGAATGGCGGGCAGAACATATTTATTTTCCTGCATACCCTGAATGACTTTTTCAATGGTAATTGGTGTCTCAAATCCCATATTGTTTTCCTCTTCCTACTTCTTCCGCAACAGCGCGCTGTCGTAGTACATCAGCAAATCGGGATCTTCGCGCAGCACATCTTCCGGCAGACGCTCGGCGACCTTGATGATCGTCTCGTAGTCCTGGCGCCTGAAGCAATCCGTAAAGCCGGCACGCACCGCTTCACTGCGGAAGACGCGCAAACGGCCGCTGCTCTCAGTGTACTCTTTGAATTCTTTCAACAGGGCGCGCTGGCGGACTTTCTCCAGGTCGCTGGCTTTGTTGTGATCGGGTACATACCATTTGCCATCCTCATCCTGTAAGAAGTTCTGTTTGAGAAGTTCGATTAATTCCAGCGGCTGCTCATGTTTGGCGCGGTTCATTACGCGATTGAAGTCGTTAGTTAGATCGCCCTGGGTTTTTGGTTCGCCGCCGGAGGCCGGGTCCAGCTGCTGCCTGAGCCAGGTGATGGCGGTTTTTTCATCGGAGACGAAAAGCGAGAGTTGGGTGGGCTTGCCGGAATCAAGCACGGCACGGTCATATTCTGCCACCTGGGCGGGCAGGAAGTACATGCCGTCGCGGCGGGTGAAACGCTGTTCCAGCCCGGCGTAGAAATCGGGAGCTGACAATGGCACCATGACTCCGCGCTGAATGTGAAAAGCTACCATGCGGTCGAAGAGTAGAAACGCCTGGCGTTCGGCGTTGACCGCCGGGACGCCGTTGGCTTCATTGACCACCGGCAGTTTGCCCAGGTGGTAGCGCACAAACTCCCAGGCGCCGTCTTCCGTGCCGGCTTTAAGCTTAAAACGTTCTTCGAGATTACCATTGGGTTTATAGGCTGAAATGATCAGGTCTTGTTTTACTGCAGCAGTTGTGGTGGCTTGTTTGAATGTTTCTTGTTGTTTATCCAACACCCTAACATCGGCAATCACAAACCCTGCCCGCAGCAGTCCCTCCTGGATGGAATTCCACACGGAATTTTGGGAATTGTGGAACTCGACTGTCATCCAACGTCCTGGCTTCAGCAAGCGATAAAACTCTGAGAAAGCTTGTTCCATTAGCATTTGATATTCAGCTAATTCTTTGTTTTGAGTTTTATTTACCACTGCTTCTGATTGATTATTTGTCCATACACCCAACCATGATTCCCATAGAAAATTTAACTCAGAGTACATTAAATTTGCCCCAAAAGGTGGATCTACAAACAAATAATCAAGGGAATTACTCGGAAGGTTATTCAAATATGTGGAACTGTGTACTTGGGATATAACTCTAGACGCTTTTTGCTGGCTTATCACGCTCAGGGCATCTAAAAGTTTTCGTAATTTATTCTCGTAAGCGCTAAATGGTGTCGACTCACAGGTCTGGGAGGATATGTATAGCGTTCCACTCAAAGGATTATAAGGAAACGATACACCAGGTCTGTAGCGGTTTAATTTACTGATATTAACTAACTGGCTGTTAAACCAGAGATTAAGTAGCCCAATAATCCGCTCATCGAGAACAGCTAAAATTCTACTTTTTATTTTTGCTAATATCCATAAATTACGTCGGGTATAGAAATGATGGACGCGTGTCAATCCTGCATGAACACCTGCCCGCCACGAGTCCCCCCAATTTTCGCCTTTGAACATCATAAGTTCAACTGGTAAGGAGTAAGGAATTTCTTCATCGTCAATTCGTTGTAATAAACCAATGTCATCTTTGTCGGGCTTTTTTTCAAAGCGCTTTTTGCCAATTAAATAATTAATCAATACAGGAATCTGGCGAGGTTGGCGAATGCTTTGTTTTAATTCACGGTCAAAACGCGTTTCCATTGCACGTTCAACCCTGACGGCGCCGCTGTCTTTAGCCGGGCTTTTGCTCAACACGGTTGCACAGGTTGGGCAGTTCCAGCTTTCGTGAATTTCGCCTTTCTCCTGATTTACAGCCACATCCCAAAATGCCATCTCCGCGCCGCACTGCGGACAAATATAGATGTCCGACCAGACGGTGTAATTAATCCGGCCCTTCACCCGCTGGGGGTCATCGCAGTGCGGGTGCCAGGTTTCGTACATCCAGCCGCATTCCTGTTCCACCTCGGCCAAAACCCGGCGGGCTTCGCGCTCAAAGGCGTGCGCATCTACCGGGGTGTTGTAGTTGTAGGCAATAAAAGTGGCAGCGGGAGAAAGGTCATTCAGCACCGCTTTGCGTGCGCCCAGGCGGGAGATGGCTTTGTCTCCATCCCAGATCACACCATTTTCATCCACGCGGTAGCCCAGGCTTTCCACGGTCTTTTTGTCTCCGCACAGTTGCGCCGCCACACCGGTCATGCCGGTACCGCAAAAACCGTCAAAAACAATGTCGCCGGGGTCGGTGTAGTGCAGGATATAGCGCATGATGGCTTTGTGCGGCACTTTGGTATGGTAGGTATGGGCGTTGTAGATCGGGTCGTTCTTGCCCTCGCTGACATCCGCTGCAAAGGGCTCGCGCTGGTATTTTTCGTCTTTTAATCCAAGCTTTTGCCGGATTTCCTCCCGCTCCTGCTGCCATTGCTCGATGATCTCCGGCAGGAAGGGGTTGGGGCAGGCGGTGTAATAGGGCGGGTCCGAGAGCGCCAGGATGTCCTCATCTGTCCCAATGGGGAAACCCTCAATGGCTCGGAAAGCGGGATCTTTGAGATACTCCGCCAGCCGGCGGCGATATTCGTCTCGTTTTGCCTGCTCTTCTGGGGAAGATTCACTATTATCTTGTTGATAGAGTTCGGCTTGATGTTCGGTCATGAAAATACCTCTTTCAGGTCGTTTCTGCTAAAATGATGAAGAGCGGTATCGTAACTCCCATGAAAACTGGGGGCTTAGCCTGGTGACCCCGGTCACTCGTAGCGTGTCCCAGCCTCCGCTGGAATACGGCGGGAAATAATGAAATCAAGGCCCAGGGTGAGCCGCTCGTGAGATCCCCCATTGCGGGGGATTTTCGTTTAACAATGACTGTCATCTGACCTCTTGAAATTATTGGTCCAGTGTCAGGCGGGTATTGCCAGCATCATGGCCGCGCATTTGCTGGTCTAAAAACTGTTTGAAACGATTTTGCAGTTCTTCACGTGTACAGGGCAGCCCGCCGGCTTTTAATGCTTGCAGCAGCGCATCCACCGGCAAAGTTACTGCCTGTATCCCGCGCAATGCCTGGATGGCTGATGGAACAAAGTTCGCCGGGAGGGTTTCTGCGTCATCGCCCTGCTGCAAGAAATCCTCCACCGGTTTGCGCTCGGCCGGCGACATGGCTTCCAGGCTGTGTTGGGCGGTAGCACTGTTCAGATTGTCGCGCAGGGCTTTGCGCCAGTTCTTAAGCAGGTCGCTCAACTTGTCGTCCAGCAGATGAACCAGGGCATCAGAGTTGGCTGCCGTGCGTAGCTGCGCTGGCCGCAGATGACAGTAGGGGCAGGTGGGTGAATCGGTCAACACACCTTCGTGAAACTCGCGGCACGAAACCAACCCGGTGAGCTGCTGCTTCCAGAATTCAAAATCACCACTGCGCGTCAACAACTCAATGGCGGAAAGCGCACGCATGGATTCAAAACGCGCATCCCTATAAAGGCGCTGGCGTAAATCGTCCCCGCTGGCTGTTAGCACCGATTTACGGTGCAGGTCACTGTAAATCTTGATATAGTCCTGTTTTAGCTTGGTCAACTCGCGCAGAACAGCCTGTTGATCAAACGCTGTGTTACCCTTTCCAAACCGGCGGATGGAGTCCAGTGTGTTTTTCTGAACTTGGCGGGCATGTTGGGTCCATTCGTGATCTTCTGGTAAATTTGCCTGGGCTTCAGCCAGGTACGTGGTGTAAGGTTGGATTTGATTGATTGCATCTAAAAGTTGGCGCGCACGTAGAACGGTGAGCCGGTACTCCAGGTTTTCCTGAATTTGCCCAGGGATGTAGCGCAAATTTCGCAATTTTCCAACTGTGGTGTATTTACTCAATTCCTCTAAAAATTGTTTGTATCCGCGCAGACCGGGCAAAAGATCCATGCTGGATAGGGAAAAATCTGGAGCATCACTGCCTACCACAGTGCCTTGTTCCACGACAAAGGTTAATCGATCGGTGAAGATCGGTGTGTTCCATAGTTGCGCACCCTGTTCCAACCGGTTTTGCAGTTGTACGACCATTTCTAATTCTGCATGTACCAGCCGCTGTAATTCAGTTACTGCATTTTCTCGTGTATTTTCATCCCGTACCAGGCCGGGCTGTAATCCTAATCCTTCGAAAATCATGCTCCATAGATTGATGGGTAAGGTACGTGGGCGTTTGTAGAAACGGAAGTTGATGATATCGGTCATTGAGCGGGTTAAGGCACGCTCCAGGGAACTGGCGTCCAATTCTTCACGGCCGTCCAGGCTGATGACAATATCGCCGTTATACACCAAAGCCAATAAAATGACAGAGACCCACTCCGGTTCCAGGTTGAATTTGATGTCTTTTTCCACCGGTTGGATTCCGCCAGCAACCTGTTCAATCACTTCCCCGCGATTGATCACCTGCCCATCGGCTTTATCGTTGAGCAGCTTCAGGAAATGTCCAGCGTAGGATGAATCGTACGGGCGGATATTGCCTTGCGCATCCAGAATGCCCAACCCTTCCAAAATACCTGAACCCAAGTTGGAAGTGCGCCCGCACAGGCGGCGGATGGCTTCCATGGCGCTGTTGGCGCGTGCGGTTTCGGTCACGGGTTGGCTCAATCTAGAGAACTTCGGATAATCAGGATATCGGTCCTCAAATTCGGGCGAGAACAAGTGTGAGGAAACCAGGCGGATTAGTTCCTCAATATTTTGACTAGCAGTGCTGCGCATCCGCGTGAGGACGGATTGAATCGGTTCATCCACACCTTGATAAATGATGTGTAATTTCTCTACCAGATGGTCTTGCAGCCAGCGCATCAGGTGGCGGAAATTCGTTTCGGCTTTATTGGCGTATTCTGTGCGGTACTCGGTAGACTCATTCGCCATGGACCGCGCACCGGCATAGAGCCGGATTTTTTCCTCAAATTCATGATCCAAACCGGTTAGGTAGAAGAGTACTTCATCAGGCAGCTTCTGATCGTTATAGGTGCGATTTTGGAAAGGCGGGAGAAAGTATATATAGAAGTCCCGCGGCGGTTGGGCTGTTGTGCGTTCATCCGGTGGTCCGAAGAATAAATAACCAGGACGGGTTACTTTATGGTTTGCCCACGGCAATTCATAGAACCAGATACTGTATCCTGTGAGATAAGTGGAGTCGTTTAGATTGAGTGCCTGGCGCAGGGCATCAAAAAAATAGGCGTTAAGGTCTGATTTATCCATGAAGTCGCCGCGTTCACGGATTTTTTGATCAAAATCCACAGCCTTTTTCAAGTCCAGGTAATATTGACCATTTTCGGAGTTATAAGACAGGAATTGACCCTGTACGGTCTTCATTATTTCTTTCAAGGCAACCTGGACCTGATCCAACAGGAAGTCTGCATTATTCATCTCGGCCGGCAAGCGCTGGAAAAGGCACAAACCATCTCGTAGACTTTCTGCTGTCACACCAAGAGGGACAAACACATCGCTCGTGGCCAGCCGCTGCACACTCAACGCACGAATGATGCGGATTGCCATATCCTTAAGGTTGGGACGGGTATAGGCATTTTGGATTAATCCCTCCAGGATATTGCTTTTTTGAATCACGCGGGCGATATCGTCAATGCTGCGTAAGCTGGGATCTTCCTGGATCAACTTCCAGTACTGATCATAAGAAATTAATCCAGGCTGGTCAGGGGGAACCTCCTGATCCAAAACAGATCGAATTGCAGTACTGAATGTTTTTAATACCTGACGTTTTTCAGCAATAGCCAGATTTTCAAACGTTTCTACATAAACTGGATGAATAGGGAAGAGATCCACATATTCATCTAAACGATCAGCCATAGATTTGTATAAGGGTGCAAATTTCCGTAAATAATCAGCAATCTTGGCTTTCTGTGCATCTGTCTTTTTGAGTAAGCGTTGAGAAACAACGAAAGTAATATCTTCGCGGGCAATATTGATTTGCTCAAAACGGTCCTTAACACGGCGAAGCTGTTCTGCCACAAAACCGAATCTCGGATTTTCAAACAGAGTCTCCTGTAAACCGCCGATAAACCGGAAGGGACAGGATGCGGCCACTTCGCCCAATTCACGTAAGAACCCCAGGTCGAGAATTAAGGCGCGCTGTTCACGTGTGCGCAGATAATCCAATAACTCATCTACAACCAACAAGATTCCCATTCCAGGATACTTTTCCTGAAATGCAGCAACTGCTTGAATAATGACTGTTTTATTATTGGTTACTTGATCTGCTGAAGGAAATGTAAAAGTTACACCCCATGTATTGAGAGCGGATTGAATTTCATCTAGCAGGATTTCCCGTAAACCTCGGGTTACGCTGCCAATTTCTACGCGGACAACTTTGAACTTACCCGCAAAACTTTCGGAGGCTTTCTTCACCTTTTCATTGGTCAGTTGATCTTTCAGCTCAGTTCTTTCTGCTATTGCAGAAATGACAGACATCAAGTGGCTCTTACCGGTGCCGTAATTGCCAACAATCAAAATACCTTTATTATCTTGTGGCCGTTCAAATTGCAATTGGGGGAAAGCCATATCGACCAGTTTATTTGCCATGGCTTCTGAAATTACATAGGTTTGTACCAGACTTTTTGCCGCAGGCTCTTTTTCTGCGTCACGTAACTGGATGATGGAATCAATGGGTGTAAATTGAACGAGGTCTCGATACAGCATAATTTATGCTCCTTCTGCGGCAGAGATTTGGAAAATGAATATCTTGGGTTGAATTAGCAGTGAATCAGAAATTTTCCAGACTCGATAATGATGATGATCTGGAATCGCGTAGGAAAGTGTATCTGTAGAATACTTTCCTGGCCAGAGAACAATCATCTGCTTTGAACGAGTAATTTGGCGGATCAATGTAAAAAAATCAATTTTAAGTGAAGGATGAAAAAAGAGGTCAGGATGTGAGATGAGTATGGGTTCTTCTTGGAATCCTCTGATGAGATCCTTCAACCACTCTTGCGAAAATCGATCCCGTTCTGCGGTTGAGACGGTCATAAGTGCGCTGCTCAACGCTCTGCTAATATTGATATGTTTAATACCGAAGGACTGAATTTTTTCCGAAATCTTATCCAGAATTTGGATTTGTGGATTTGTCAGGATCAAACAATCATAATGTTGTGCAAGCAGTGATTCAATAATGTAGTTCACCTATTCCCCCTCCTTAACGATGTTCAATCAATGAAAGTACCTGTGTTCCACCATCTACGGGAAATGGTAGGTTTTCCGTTTGAAACCATCGTGATTTTCTGCCATCCAGACACAAACATTCTTCTCCTGAAGTAAATGAACCCGTTTGCCAGGCTTTAAATATCAGCGAGGTTTCTTCTACTGACTTGTCTTTCGGAATATAGGGTGCATTCTCACTTCCCATTGACCATTCGACTCGTAATTTCAAAGCAGGTTGAGACGGTTTATCATCAAATAATCCTAATTGGGCAACTGGTATTTTTCCCTTTATTTCTGATGGCTTATTTTTCATTATCCATAAAATAACAGAGTGGCTTCCTCGACTAGTTCTGGCAACCTGAACAAGCGCAGCGGATAGTGAGATCTCGCACTCATTTGAAATTAATCGAGCGCAACCAAAATTTGTACCATGTTGGTTTATTTGATCAGCTACATATGCAGGCGGCATCAATATGTTTGCAGCTGTCCAGTTACATAAATACTCTTTCATTGATTCAGAAAACCCCCCTGGCTTTTTCAACATCCAACCATTACCAATATCTTTTCCATTGGGTAATGAGTTGAAAAGGAACTCGACTAATTCATGAGCTTGCGAGAACTTCTGTCTGCTTGGTGGATCATTTGAATTAATGATAACAATCCCATTCTTGGCATCTAACAATAAACCCTGCTGCCCTGGAAGTGGTTTTTGAATTGGAGATGGGATTTGGAATCGTTTAAAGATCAGGTAAATGTCTACAGGGATAACACTCTCCTGGCCTGATTCTTTCCTTAAGAAATCTGCGTAAGCGAGAACATCTTGTGCGGAATTAATCTTCCCAAATTGATTAATAAACATCAGGCCTGGATCGATCACTGTCATGCGAGATTTTCCCCATTAATAAACGGGCTAATGGCATCATATAAAGCTCGCCACTCTGCTGCAGTTTTTGGTTCTTTACCCCTTCTTGGAATATTGACTAATTTGTCAATCACTTCATAAGATAAATTGTCCTGAAGTGCTAATTCGCGTAATGGCGGGGGGATCATAACAGTGGAAGGAGTTGAAGACTCACCAAGATCTGATGGAGATACACCCAACGCGATTGCTAACTTGTTGATGATTTTTATTGAAATACTCTCAGCCTCGCCCCGTTCAATTTGGGATACATAATTCCTTGAGATTTCAGCCATCTCACCAAGCTGTTCTTGACTCCACCCCTTTTCTTTTCTCTTTGCCAAGACTTGACGACCAAGCTCCTTGGGATCCATTTCTCACCTCACAGATAGAAAATAAGTAGAGCTTTATTTTTTTATTATAGAATCAAAGTCAATCCATGTCAACAAGAATGGTAAATTGACAACTAAAACTTGCAATTAACAATAAGATATGCTACTATTAATGTGCAATGCAAACTAATTCATGCAATATAGGAGTAAAAATGTCAGGAAAAAACCAACATGTTGTTCCCACGCCAAACGGCAAATGGGGAGTTCGTGGTGAAGGTAACTCAAAAATAACAAAAGAGACCTCCACTCAAACACAAGCAATTGATATTGCTCGTGAAATAGCAAAAAACCAGGGCTCAGAAGTGGTCATTCATAGAAAGGATGGGGTGATAAGAGACAAAGATAGCTATGGCAAAGACCCTAATCCGCCAAAGGATAAAAAGCATTAATATCAACTGAATACACAATTCAGCATTATCAAACACAAACAAAGGAATTCCAAATGACAACTTATCGCATTATCTTCATGCTACACTATGATGGAGCGCTACGGAACAAAGTGAAGTAGCTCAGCATATGGTGACTATCGCAACCCGGTTGGACATGGAGCTATGAATACATGGGTATATTCACAACCTGGTCTTGCAAGTAAAAGGGCTTTAAGAAGGAAAGCACTGACTCCTGAAAGTATATTTTTTTTTAGAAAAGGAAAATAGTGATGCCAGATTTCTATTCCCGCGAAAGGAAACGAATTAATCTATTTAATGAAACTCGTTGGCGTCCCCCTCAACTTGGTGCATTGACAGCAGCGTTGTCGCACTGGACATTAGAACCAAAAGAACCAGCGCTTGTCAGCATTCCAACTGGAGCAGGAAAAACAGCAATAGCAATGGCAACACCATATGTGATTACCAAGCCCCCGCGAAGAGTATTGGTTATTGCCCCTTCATCTGATCTTCGGACCCAATTATCAGATAAATTTGTTTCTGAACACGATTTAGCTGTTGTTTCTGCACTGGCAGGTAAACCTGATCAGCAACTAAAAGTAATGCGCATGACAACACGAATAAAATCATGGTCCAACCTCGAAGAATTCGATGTTGTAATTGCACTTCCAAATACGATTAGCCCGCGATATTATCCAGGAAATCTGCCGCCGGCTGATTTATTCGACTTGGTAATTATAGATGAAGCCCATCACGCAAGCGCTGATACTTGGCATGAAATCCTACATCATTTTAAAGATGCTTATTCGCTCTTGCTGACTGCAACTCCTATACGGCGTGATGGAAAGCGCATACCGGGAAAATTAGTTTACTATTATCCAATGCGATTAGCTCTGGAAGCCGGTTTCTACAAACCAATTGTGCCTCGCATACTTACTCCAACTTTCCCAGGGGATAGAGACGCTACTGATCGTCAAATTGCTGAAACCTGCGCAAATATTATCTCTCAAGAAGAACACAGTACATCAACTCTTGTTGTACGTGCCAATTCAATTGATCGAGCCGAAAGCTTAACCAGCCTTTATAAAGAAATGGGTATACATTTGACACCACTTCATAGTCGTTGTGGTCCTAGGCAAAGAGAGGAAATTGTAAATCGCTTGAAAGATGGTTCTCTTCGAGGAGCAGCGGTGGTTGGCATGCTGGGTGAAGGATTTGATTTAGGCTCTATCCGCATTCTTGCGTACCATGATAAACATAAGTCCTTACCAGCAACAATTCAATTGTTTGGCAGACTCGCACGAACCGACCCAAATTTCCCCCAATCCTCAATTCTCGTTACGGCTCGAGATGCCGACATTTACCCAGAACTTCAACACATCGTTCGCCAACTTTATACTGAAGACCAGGATTGGGCTCGAGTATTACCCCGAATCATCGATGATGAAATTAAAGAGGAGCGGGAAAACACAAATTTCGCTTTGCGGTTCAGCGGGCCTAGTACAGAGATTCATCCGGCTCATCTACGGCCGTTACTCCGCTCAATAATTTTAGAAATCCAAGACCCGGCTTGGGAACCTTTCTTTTTGGGCGATCAAATTCCGTCAGAGCTTCTCCTAGGCAACAGCTTCAATGGTGGCCAAATTGTTTATTCCCAACATGATCACGAGAGCGGAATATTTATCCTGGTGGTAAAACATTCCGGATCACCACGGTGGAGCAGTGATCCATCCGTGCAAAATATTGAATACCAATTGCATATGCTTGCACTAAAGAAAGCTCCTACAACAGATCAGAATAATCTATTGTTCATAAATACTGAAAGCCAGGGTGCACAGACCGCCCTACTTGATTTACTTGAACTTAACAATGTGGCTCGATCCATCGCACCCGAGCGAATTGATGATTATGTTAACAGCTTGGAACGGATTTCTGTCTCTGCCATCGGGGTGCGAAACACGAATCCGGCTGGTCGAGGAACTGTAGGTTATCGCAACTTTATGGGTAGCGGTGTAGATGCAGGGCTTAGAGCGGTTGATGTTAATCGTGCTGCTTTAGGCCATGGGAACGTACAAGTTGTTTTTACTGATGGCACCTCAATCAATGGTGGCTTTGCTGTTGAAAAAGCCAAGATATGGATGACCAGGTACTTGCCACTCCGACATTATGCTGAATGGATAGAAGATGCGGCAGCACGTATTTGGTTCCCCAGTATTGGCCCCAATGGCCCGCTTTTACCTGGCATAGATCGAGGAAGACTGTTTGACAAATGGCCTGATACCCCACCTTTAGTAGCCGAAATGGATCCGAAAACATTTGGTCGCTCATATTCTATTCTATATAACGGAAAAGAATATCCTGTTGAAATTGTCGATTTGCACCTTAAAAATACTGGCAACCCTTTAAATGAAGGGGAAGATCTTATCATTCAGGCCACAATACCAAACCATGACGGCGGTAATGACGATGAAATTATTATTTGGGAAGGACAATTACAACCTACTGGCAACTTGATCGGTAATTTCTCACTAGAGGTTCGTCATGGCTACGCCAGTTCTATCGATTTTGCCGATTTATTATTAAATAATCCGCCGACAATCTTTTTCCTTGATGGGACAACCATAATCGGTAGGTTGCTTTATGAAAACACACATTCAGGCCCAGAATTTCCCAAGGATTCTATTAAAATTTCAGATTGGATTGCAAGTGGGGTTGATATTACCGCTGAAACACGAGTCACGGCAGCCAAGCGCAACCCGCCTGCAATTTCCATCCATGAGCACTTAGAGTCTTTCTTACGAGATCGCCCAAAAATTGGAACTAATCGATGGATTCTTCAAAACGATGGTTCTGGCGAAATTGCAGATTACATAGTAATTGAGCCGTTAGTGAGTGGAGAGATCTATATGTCACTTTGGCACGCAAAGTATTCGAACGGAGAAAAACCTAGCGTACGATCGACTGACTTTGAAGTGGTTGTAGCTCAAGCTATAAAATCCAGGCGCTGGTTTAAACGACGAAATCTATGGGAAGAGATTGGGAAGCGAATAACCGGCGATGCACATCCTCGTGCCCAGATTGTTGAGGGAAGCGATGATGAAGAATTGCTGAAGTGTCACTTGGGTATTGCAGATAATGGAAAAGCCAATGAGGTGACGATTTGGACCAACACTTTTCCAAATGTCAGAGGTGACATTTGCATCGCTCAACCCGGTCTCTCAAAATCTCGCTTTATTGATGAATTTGAAAGTGATGCTGCTCGGAGTATTTCCCAATTATTGACAACACTTTCTGATACGGCACAAGCTGATGCACTCAACATCGTTGTTCTAGGATCAGTTGAGTAACATTATGTACAATTTCCCCATAAACAGCAATAATGTATGTATTTTCGTAATTTTTTGAAGAGTTACAACGAATTTAATCCTTCAGTCCATTAATAAATCAAACGACCTCAATAATTAAAGTTTTGAACATTTCTCACAATGTAACCTCATTGGACTTTGATTCAGATCAACCATCGTCCTCCGGGTCGCGAAAAAACTACTACTTGACCTTGTCATAAAAAGTCGCTATCATACAACTAATAACTCGTAACCAAAGATCCTCCGGCCTCTTCAGAAGAGCGTCCCTCAGGCCAGGCTAAAATGCGGAGCCTGAGTGAAAAACGTTCCGAAACCAGGAAAATCTCTCATAACCCGGAGGTCAGTGGTTCGAATCCACTCCCCGCTACTAAAGTCAAACCAGAGTCCGTCGGGCTCTGGTTTTTCGTTAGCCTGGCGCACAGCGGTAGACATTTTTCCAAAAATGGAGGAATTTCTTATGAACCGCAGTTCGCCGGGTACGTCAAAATCCAAAGTTTCACTATCCTTAGCCAAAGCCATCGACGGCTTCCTAAAATTCAAAACAGCTGAGGGATTAAGCCAACGCACAATAACCTCCTATGAGTTCACTCTTGGTCATTGGTTGAAATACATTGGAGACCGAGAGGTGTCGGAAATTCAATCTTCCGACCTGACCGGTTACATGGCCTGGTTGCGAACCGAGTATAAACCGCGACGTTGGAACGGTAGCTCCGAGCCGCTGTCCGCCAAATCCATCCGAAATGTCTGGGTTACTTTCCGCTCCTTTTTCGGATGGTTGCAGGTGGAGTTCAAATTTCCCAATCCCGCAAAAGAAATCACTGCGCCTAAGTTTCAAAAGCATCCCGTTGAAACATTTACAAAAGAGGATGTGGAAAAAATTCTCAAGGCTTGCGTTTACTCGCGAGAATCGCAGACTGAAGAAAGGAAGAAGTTTGTGATGCGCCGGCCGAGCGCAAACCGTGACCAGGCGATTGTGTTGATGTTGCTGGACACTGGATTGCGAGCAACCGAGTTGTGTTCTCTGATCATCAACGATGTGGATCTCAAGACCGGAAAGGTCACCATTCGTCACGGAGTGGCAGGTGGCGCGAAAGGCGGTAAAGGACGCACGGTGTACCTGGGTAAGGTTGCGCGAAAAGCGGTTTGGCGTTATCTTGCTAGCCGAGAAGACGGGGACGATCCCGACGCCCCCCTCTTCATCAGCCATGCGGATCGAGCTTTCAACAAGGATAGTTTGCGTGTCTTGATCAATCGGTTGGGAGATAGGGCAGAAATTAAGAAAGCATATCCGCATAAATTCAGGCATACCTTCGCCATCACCTACCTGCGTTCTGGAGGAGATGTTTTTACCCTCCAATCGCTGCTCGGACATGGATCGCTTGATATGGTACGCCACTATGCCCAGATAGCCGAAGTGGATGTGGAGCAAGCGCATCGCAAAGCCAGCCCAGCTGATAACATGCGTCTGTAACCAGGAAATCTTCATTGAGCCAATTTTCCTGCGATAAACATCAATGCCTTTTTCTGGCTTTCTCGGTCAAGCTTGTTAAGGAAGACCTCAAGCTCATCACCCGGCGTGGATGTCGCCTTCCCAGACAGCCCGGCAATACGCTCTTGAACATCCGAAGAAAGCATGGGAGCGTAAGTGCTGTCCGTGATCTCGATACTCTCGTGCATCAGGTTCATGGAGACTGCTTTGTAATCCGCCATGGTCTGAGCATGAAGTAACCCGTAGACGGCGTGTCCATGCCGGAATTTGTGAGCTGATTTGAATTCAAGGTTTGCAATGGAAAACAACAACTCCAGGCGTTTTTGAAGCGCCTGAGAACGCGTCTTTCCAGGTTCATCCTGTGAAAGAAACTGATCTCCCCAGGAATGCGCAATCGGTGCATACCAGGGACTTGAGCCAGGAAGTGACTTTCGAACAATAGCATCCCACTGGCGGACCGGCGCAAGAATTTCTGGAATGTTCAACAGAAAAGTAGTCGCCTTCTTTCCATTCTTGGTATGAACGCCCAGTTCTGGCCATTGGCGAAGTCTGAGATTTTCAAGATCAACCGCCTCAATCGGCAATGTGGTAAAAGCGCTGGCACGCATGCCAGATAGGAATAGCATGGCAGCAGCTGCTTTGTCACGCAATAAGGCCAGGCTCTCTTCGGGAACAGGGGCGGCGAGTAGTTTTTGGACCTCATCCAAAGAAACAAAAACGTTTTCTGAAGAAATTTGCGGTTGGCGCGGTCGCCGCAGGGTATCAATCCATGAAACAGGAAGGCTGTTCATTTCACGAGGATATGTTACTTTTGCCCAACGGAAAAAGCGCTTACTTGAGTCAATGATCTTCTTTTGGGATGCGCTGGCCAGGGTTCCTTTTCCTTCCTTGCCTGGTAATGAAGATAGATAGAACGGAAGGGTCGGGCGAATCGTCTGCACCTGGCGGAAATTCTGATCATCCGCCCAAAGCAGTAGATGACGCAAATAGAAGCGATAGCGTTCAACAGAGGCTTGATTCAACTGCAGAACTTCCTCGAGGTACTTGAGATGTTCTTTGACTTTAAGATAGTTCTGGCGTTCGATCACGATGGGCTCCACGATTTATAACGGCTCCACAATTTGCACAAGTACCTTTGATTAAGACCAGGTTTCCCTTGATCGGTTGAATCTGGGGAAAAAGTAATTTGGATACCTGGTTACAACGCAGACAATAGGCTTCATCTTCGGTTAGCTTTTTAGCTGCTTTTGGCTTGCGTTGGTTGTTGACCCATCTGGCAAACTCTTCCCCGTTGATCCAAATCCGATTGCGGTTGTCTCTTTGGTGAGGGAGATCTATCTGCAACCAATCCCGCAATGTGCTTTCAGCAATACCTAGTTCCTCGCAAATTTCACGCGGGGTGTATAACATCGGTAATAACCCTGGTGCTTTGATAATGACGTTATGAGGTAATTTGGTTCGGTGATTTCTTACTTCCATCCAACGATACTCCTATTAATATTTGGGACTAGTAATTCCTGTGATCCAGTTCCATTGTTGCTTTTTGCATGCTGTGGTCAATTAGCTGGCGTAACATGAATATTTTGGAAATAAGGTCTCGATTTTTCTGATGGTCGCCCTTGTCTGTAAGGATTTTTAGGATTGAATCCGTTAATTCTGAGGTAAGAATTTGCTCTTTAGCGTCGTTCTTGTTGGTCGAAAAATCACCAACCAAATTAAAGATGTCTTCATCAATTGCAGCCATTTCTGAATCAATATCGCCGTCAATATCAAGCATAGAACGGAGTTCATAAAATTGATTCTCAATAAAGATCAAAAACTGTTGAATATCCTTGATCTTTTTTACTGCCTTTGGCTGGCACAATACTGATGGCTCAATATCAGATAATTGAGATGCATAACCGGAAAGACGAACAAAATCTTCCTGAATGCTATCAATTTGCGAGAATGTTTTAGACAATGAGCATTTAGATTTACAAGTCATGGGAGCACCTTTTATTGCGAATTTACCAGTAGGATAACACCCAGGCTGAGCTACCTCAATCTATTAATTTCGATAGGGTTAAGCACCCTGATACCTATCGAAATTGATATATAGATTTTTCCTTCTTCTACTTGCACAATAAGATAATCTCGCCTATAATTTTACTGAACGGATGTTCTAATATAAAACCTCAAATTTTCTACTGTTACCTTACTTGCGCATACGACTCTAGAATGACCAACTCCCACCTATACAATCAACTACAAGGTCCTCTCTGGATAGATGTGTGCTTGTTCAGGGGGGATTTATGCGTTTTCAGCCATTATTTCAGGTCAACTTAGGGGGGGATTTCTTCGATGCCATCCATTGTTGTTATCAATGATGAAGGATCTGTTCTTTACCAAAATGTGGTCGAAGATGTTCAGGATTTGGTAAAGATCATCCGGGATGGCAGTAATATACCTGATTGTGCTTTGGATGATTGCCCAGAAGTGCAGGTTAATGGCTTGATTGTTCTCGCGGGTCAGCCACCGAAACCAAAAAGGAAGGCACA